>Ga0315289_10000313_pt1 | contig 76911 bp, 40 predicted proteins | sample YL17G11_40_MG_FD_203452 | JGI IMG/M metagenome (GOLD analysis project Ga0315289, IMG submission 203452) | Sediment microbial communities from Yellowstone Lake, YNP, Wyoming, USA - YL17G11_40 | ecosystem: Environmental > Aquatic > Freshwater > Lake > Sediment | place: USA: Wyoming | collected...
CAGTTTCCTGCGACAGTTCTTAGATTCCCATGTGTTCGAGGCCTTGTTGTAGAAAGTGGCAGTTATGAAATTCACTTTTGCAGGCACTCCTGCGTTGAGATACAGATTTATATGATCCTCTCTCTGGAAGTCGAGGTTAAGGCCGTTTATCTGCGATGCTGTGAATATCGGCCAATAATATGCATTGAAAGCTCCGGAATCTAGGGCGCTCCCAACCATTTTCAATCTGCCATCCATTCTGGTGTTTTTGCCAGCAGCTGCCCCTATCAGTTCTGCTGTCTCTGAAGTTTTCCCTGTCTCATCCCAGGTCTGGCCATATTTGAAATCCAGGTTTCCTGTTGTGAACATAGGTTTTGATTTCTCGATTGTGATCTGGCTAAGCTCTGCCGCGGTCCTGCCGAGTATGTCAACTGCAGAGAACACGGGCAGGTAGTCGAACACAAATCCTGGCGGATACGCTCTCCTCACAGCATCGGATACCCTTATCAGCCTAGCGACCTCCTCGAACGAAGGTGTCGCTACTATCATGTCATTGTACCTATATGCATTCTTTATGTCCTTCAGCCCCAGCGAGGGGAGGCTTGCAACATATCTCCCGGTCTTCTCGAGCTGCGTTATTATCTCCATCTGCTCCTCTTCAGACCTGGCTTTGAAGTCGTTTATGAGTCTCTGGACATCAGCTGATATGAATTTCTCCACATCCTTGCCTGCCCTTTGGTAATACATCCTTATCCTGTCATTCTCTACCCTGAGATAGGGTATGCTTGTGCCGTGCCTGAATGATTCCTGGTATGCGGCAGCCAGCACGCTGACAGCGTCATATTCATTCGGGAAGTACCTTACGAATACAGGCAGGGTATGCTGCAGGAAATCCACATGACCCACAGGGTCGACCGCCTTTACTGCTTTCAGGACCATATCCATGTTCTTCTGGTCATAATTGGAATACTTCTTCAGCGCAGGTATGGTATATTTGTACAGGTTGTACTGCGCCCTCAACTCGAGCTGCGTGAGCTCTATAGGGAACTCTTCACTCTCTCTATATCCTTTCCTCCATTCCCTGAATTCTTCATCCTTGAATCTCGTCTCATATTCCTCAATCAAGTTACTTGTGCCGTATTTCTGCTCCATTATGGACTTATACAGCCTTTCCGCATTCGTTTTCTTCAGATCATTGACTGCGTTATCAAAAACAACATATGCCTCTTTTTCATCCGGATTGGGGTTGGTCCTCGCCACCTTGTCGAGATTGTCTATAAGAGACTCCATCATCACTATATTATTGTAGTCGCTCTGCATTTCGACGAGAGTCATATTCAATCTCTTCTTCAAGTACGAGCTGAACTCTGCTTCATATGTGACATTCTTAATGGGGCCTGTAGGCGATGTAGTGGATGTCTTATATGCTCTATCAAAAGATTCCCTAAAAACAGTATTTAGTGGATCCATAATCAAGTTATCATACGTCTCTGCGAGCAGATATCCATTTCTCCCACCCAATGCAGACATATACATATTTTCGAGCTCATCCTTGCTTATCAGCTTCGAGTAGCTGGCCGCATTCTTGTTTATGAAACCATATTTTGCTACGAAATCATTGTAGAAGTCAGCGCGCTCAGGATTGTTGTAGCATTCAGAATACGCCCTTTTGAGGGCTTCGATTCTTGCCGCCGCATCCTTCTCCAGGAATATCTTCTTTATAGTGATAGTGTAGGTTGTGATCATCTTGTTTGGCTCAGACTCAGAAGGGATATAGCTTGCGAAGATGCCGCTGTACGCCACTTCCTGCGACCCGAGTTTCATCTTGGTGTTTATGTGGTTCACCATCCTTGTGTATTCCTCAGCATTGGCAGCACCATATACTACCAAGTTATATTCCTCTTTCTTCTGGTTCTTAAGGAATGCTATGACATCATTCTGCACAGTCTTATTGTCCCTCGCCACATTGGGCAGGTTGGCCCAAAGCTCCTCCAGTTTCTCTTCCTCTGTCAATTCCTTAGCCGGAGCAGGTTTCTCAACAAGCTTCGCCCCCGTTTTCTCAGCACCCTTCTTCCCGATTTGGACATAGAGTGATTTCAATTCATTGGTTTCAGTGTATGTGTTAGATTTAGGAGACCCGAATTCCTTAGCCACATACCCTTTCTTTGACAGGTATTTTTCGCATATTGCCCTGAATTGATTCATGCCTTCCGGCTTGGCTATCTCTTTAACTATATCTGAGGGGATTTTCAGCCTCCCGCTGCCTGTCGTTGAATTTATTATCTCATCCAGTTCCTTTGCCATCTTATATTTATTGAAAATTTTCTCAAAGCTGACCTTTTCTGCCGCAGGCTTGGACTTCTCCTGCTTAGGCTTTTCCACTGGCTTAGACTTTTCTTGATTAGGCTTTTCAACCGGCTTCGGCTTTGCCTTCACGGGACCCCCGATCCCCAATTCGCTTAAGTTCCAATCCTGCATATTAACACCTTCTTACTGCTTTAGATTTCTAAGCACAAATTTGAGATATGCCGGCGAAGAAACAAATTCTTCCACCCTCGCCTCTCTTTCTTTCTCTGGCAAAGAAGCAAAATCTTCCCTCTTTGCCGCCTTTACATTTTCTTCTATCTCGTACAATTTAGAAGCCAGGTAGAGTTTCGCTTCCTCCGGAACCCCCTTCAGTTTCTTGGCGATTTCCTTGCCCTCGCTGATTTTCACACCGAGCTTCTCGTATTTAGCTATGTACTGCTCGAGATTGATGTCTTCCACAAGCGCAAATATCTTCCCCTGATTCACTTCGCACATCGTCTCGTATCTGGCCACATCAACGATTTTCAGGTTGTATTCCTGCCTTTTCACCATCTTATCTCCTGTGCGATCGATTACCCCCTGGATGTCCTGGGGGCGAAATGCTGCATCAAATACCACAGCCGTCGCTGCAACTGACCCAACAATCGACCAAAACGAAACAGTCCCTGCTATAGCGGTAAATGTCGTCACGTAAGTCCAGATTGCAACAGTAGCTGTTCCCAAGGTCTTCAAGGCGCTCGGCCCAACTCTAGCTGCGGTCTGATTCATCATCTTTGCCAATTCCACAGCGGGTCTCCATAATTCCACTGCGGATTTCCTTAATTCCACTGCGGATCTCCAATTTATATTCTGTATCTTCTGCAGGGGTAGCCCCAAATGCTTCTCGCCAGCTAAGTTCACTATACTCTCTTTCACATAGGGAAAAGCTCTCCACCCCCAATAAGCAGATGCTCCCGATACGGCGACATATTTCACAGCATTCTTCTCTATATCTTTACATATCTCTCTCCAGAACTTCTTCCTTTCCGCCTTCTCCTCCGCTTCTCTTTTCTCTCGCTCCTTCTTCGCCTTTTCTGTTTCCTTTCTTTTCATTTGTTCCGTCTCCACACCCTTCCCAGCAATTGGAATTGAGTAGTCCACTGCAGGAGTATTACCCTCTAATTTCTTGTTTGCCTTCTGCATTTCATATTGTATCCTTTCACTTTCCTTTTCTATCTCAGGCCTTAACTTTTTCAATAATTCTACCCTTGCACGGGCATAATCAGCAGGATCCAATTCCTCGAGACTTGTCTCCGTATCTTTGAATCTTTTATCTAATACTTCATTAAGCTCCTTGCATTTCTTGGCATAGTTGTCAAGCTCATCAAGAAACGACACAATATCCTTTTCCTTTTTACCCGCCTCAATCTGTGACTTCTTATACTTTTTATCCGCCTTAATCAGTTGATCCAAATCATAATTGTAAATCTTTGTGAATAGCATTAGTACTCTATCTACATTAATCAGTTCTGGTTTTTCCTTACCCAATTTGTCCTTCTTATTCAATTCGCCCTTGAGCTCCGCTACAGTCTCTATAATCTCAGCAGTCCCGACTTTCTTTTCTTCAGACTTTTTCTGCACCATAGTCATATTCTCACCCTTTCCCCAAACCAATACCTTCAAGTACGATTATTTCATGCGATTATTGTTGTATTTACTTAGGCACGAATTTTATTGCTTTTCGCTTCCCTTCCTTATCCCGATCCACGACCAGTATCCTTATCTTGTCGGATTCGATGACATCTCCTTCAGCTCCGAATGCCTTCTTGATTGCCTTGAAGGTCTCGCTCGTTTCGGACTCGCTTCCAGACGCAGAAAAACTTGCCTCTTTCGTGCTCGTGTCATCTATTATTGATGCCATCCAATCGAGTTCTGTGCCCTTTATATCCTCCACAACCTCGCTCACAGGCTTCACCGTGGCCCTGAGCGCTGGCGCCACAGGCTTGGGTGCCTCAATCGGCTCGACTTTTGAGATCATTTCCTTGAGCTTATTCTTTTCAGCGGCTGCGCCAGCCTTCTCCTCCAGTTTCCTTGCCTTCTCTTCCTTCCCCTTCTGCACCATCTCTTTGAATTCCTTATCCCTCTGGGCCTCCCCTATATCGAACTTGGCCTTTTCGGCTGCTTCTTCTTTCCTTCTTGTTTCCTTCTCAGCAACCTTGATCCTCTCCGCCTCTGCCTTCTCCGCTTCTTTCTTTATCTTTTCATCTTCCTTTACCCTAGCCTTATCCGACTTCTCCTTGAGTTCCTTGTATCTATCCTTCTTATTTTCGGCTTCCTTTGCAATTCTTTCCTGCTCCTTTTGCTTATCAAGCGCTTCCTTCTCAGCGGTTTTCTTAGCTTCCTCCTCTTTCAAGCGTTTTTCCTTCAGCACCACGGCTTCCCCACGGTTCTTTTTCAGATCTGAGATCCTGGTTGAAAGTTTCCCGATATCCTCGCTGTCCTTTATACTAGCGAACTCTTTCAGTTTGTCGTTCAATTTATCAATATCAATTTCATTCATATCTGCGAGATTATCGCCCGTCTTATTCTCCATTTTGGAGAGTGTCTCCGATATTGAATCAATCTCTTTCTTCTCTTTCCTCTCGATGGTAACAACCGCCTCATACCGCGACTCTCCGAAACCCGCCTTGACCTTAGTAAACTTCAATTTAGACGCGTCTTTGATGCCTACCTCTTTACTTAGAATAGATGCAATCTTATCAGCAGCCAGGGATTCGTCAATTTTGATGTATTTCCCGAATTTTAGCGAAAATGAGACCTCTGCACTTAAGATTTCGCCTGAATCTAGCCTCTTTAAGATATTAGCATCTAATGGCTCAATAGATTGCTTACTTTTCTGGACAAGACCACTGGCTACAGCCATACCATCACCCCCATATTTCACATCAGTAGCTTTTAAATCTTTCTCGGAGGCAAAAAGGCAATTGCATTCAAGCAGGGATACTGCTGTGAATCCTACCGCTAGAGCTATCCTTCTTGCGCTCCTGTTCCTAATAGCAAAACCCATAATTAGTATACGCTTCCCGAATTTAAAAAACTAGTAGTTATAAGATATTAAACTAAATATGACTTAATACGGCCCAGCGCAATATGATTAGATATCGGATCAGCAATTGTCACTTGTTGATGGCTTTGAAAATAAGATTTGCCCCGGTGGGGGTTTTCTCAACAGTGAATACAATACCCATACCTTTGCTCTCATAAGAGGGCTCCTTACTGACTGTCCCACCAAGCTCATTCCTTATCATGTTAAGCACATTGAGCGCAACATCATACGAGTCAAAACTCGCCTGATAATTGCCCTTGCTACCAGTCATATCCAGCGCCTGGTAGAACCATCCCTGGAAGTCGGCCCTGTACCTCATCTGCTTGGGCAGCTCAGGTTCTGCTATTTTCTCTGCTTTTTCAACCCTTTCAGTTTCCTTTGCTTCCGGGATTGTGAAATTGGCTGTTGGGGCGGATGCAGTCTCAGTTGACGCCTTCACCTCAGCTGGAGTCTCCTTCTTAGTTGTCTCGACTTGTCTTGATAACTTTATTCCATATACAATAAGTTCCTCGCCTTCGCCGCTTGTCTTCTTCTTACCTGTATTAGATACATTGACATCAATCTTCGGCTTCATCCCCTCTACCACCTTGTTAATCTCCAGGGCCCACCCGATTATATCCTTCTTGTTCGTAGATATCTCTATCTCAATTGAAGTTGCTGCACTGTTATCTAAAAAATCCTTAAGTTTGCTGTATTCTTTCAGCCTTTTCAGGTCTACTTTCTCTTTCATGGCTGCTCTGCTGCCCATTTCATCACATATAGATATGCTCTCCTGCGCTTTTAAGGTTTTTCCTTCAGGTAGAATTGAGAGTAGAACTAAAGCAGACAGGGCCGTACTAGCCACTATTAGCATTGGCTTTCTAACTCTAGGTTTCGAAAGCAAATTATGTTTTTTATAGGAACAATTCCACATAGTCCCCTCAAAATCTATATGCGGTTCAGGTTTATAATGATTTAGCATTCGGCTTCCACGATTTCGGCATATAAAGGTTTTTATTTCTTGCCTAATAAATACTAACATGTCTTCTTATCAAAGAATACAACAGACCTTCCAGAAGGAATACTCTTCCGGATCTCCAGAATACAAGGCAAGGCTTGTGAAATGGAGAAAGGAGCCTACAATACTCAGGGTGGAAAGGCCCGCTAACATAGTCACTGCAAGGCAGAAGGGCTACAGGGCAAAGGATGGCTATGTGATTGTCAGGGTCAGGATAAAGAGAGGCAAGAGGAAGAGAATCAAGCCCACTAAAGGAAGGAAGCCGTCCAAATACGGTCGTTTCTATTCAAGGCAGAAGTCGCTCCAGAACATAGCGGAGGACAGGGCAAACAAGCAATACAGAGGATTAGAAGTATTGAATTCATACTGGGTTGGAGAGGATGGAGTCAGCAAATTCTTCGAAGTAATACTCGTGGACGCCAAACTTACAGGACTGCCGATGCAAAAAGGAAGAGCATTCAGGAGTCTCACAAGGACAGGAAGGAAGATGAGGGGCCTGTACGGCATCTATCATTAATCCCATCGCAGCAATAGATTTATCAGTCATATCCTCTAATTTTGCTAGCCACTAAGCCATTTACAGTGAGAATATGGAATTTACTGACATCGTAGATTTTGATTTTGCAAATCCGCAGGATTACGGGTTCTCAAAGGCATTAAAGTTAGGCAGGGATATTTTCATTTACACAACCCCAGACAAGACTCTTAAATCCCCTTCAATCCTTGCTGTGCATGACAAGAAGAGCCTTATGCATAACATGCGTCATTTTGACCTCATTTATTTTCCCTCATATGAAAATGATGTGGAGCTCATTACTTCGGCTGTCAAGAGGGAGAAGAGGTTTGTCGTTTCACTTTCAGACATCTTTGGGAAGCAGGGAGCTGATAGGTCGATTGTTATATACAGAATCAGGAGGTTCATACGATTTTGCAATAAATACGGAGCAAAGTTTGTTATAGCCTCATTTGCAAAGTCAGTCTATGGGGTCAGGTCTCCAAAAGAAGTGGGTTCTATTGCGCACCTGCTGGATCTGGATTCGCAGCAGGCAGAAGCAGCGATGAGGAAGCTATGACTAAAGTTATGGTGATTGAAAGGAGATATCATGAAATCGATTCTAAGGGAAAAGTACAGGTATATGAAATTCAAGGTCCATTCTGCAAAAGAATACAACAGACAGGATTTTGAGAAGCAATTGAGACAGGCCCTGCTGGGACTTATGGGAGAAATACAGTATTCTAGATGCCTGCCTAAGCTGGTTGCCTACTCAGGCACGGAAGGCATAATCAAGATACTAAGGGATACAGAGAAGGAGACAAGGGCAGCCCTGGTCTTAATCACCAAATTTGATTCCAATCCCATCCATCTGCAGGCTATTTTTGTTTCAGGCACCATTAAGGGCTGCAAGGGCAAGAAATGAACAGAGCAGCATATTTGTAGAATAGGCTCTCTTCTGCTAATGTTTAAATACTAGAAAATCCCTAACTATGTGTGGGAGGAATGAATTTTTCAGCAAAAAGCAAGACTAAAGGGCAGAATGGAGAGCGTGCCAGAGACTGGAGGTTCAACCCTTCACTCTGGACATTCAAAGGGCACCCCACAATAAAAAGGAGGATAACTACATGTTCCCTAGCAACACTATTCGCTCTACAGGCGATTTCTGTGCCCATGCTGCCTGCATTCGCCCAGCAGAAGCCCAAATCTGAGAGCATAATCAATTACACCGAGCCCGCTCCAGAAAATTCATCGAATTCTGTTTCTGAAACATTTAAAAACAAAGAAGTACAAACTAGCCTTAGAGGCAACGAGGGGATGAATATGGCCATGCAGAAAGTGGAAAAACTACAGACAAAACAGCCGGAAACAATAACTCCAATGAAACTTAAAGCGTTCGAAGAGTTCGTAGAGAATTGGAGGAAAGAGCATAAAAAAGGACTCGAAATATACACCGAGATTAAGTCAAATTCAAAGAGCTACTACTTTTCAGAGCAAAATGCGAAGCTCGCCGGAACAGGCAAGATAGACTTTGTGTATACTCTCTGTACAGGAATGCTCTCAAATATCAAGGCAGTAGAAAGCACCAATTCCGACATCAAACAGAATCCCCTTTACACCGAATGCATAGAATTGACAGACAACCAGATCGCAAAATTGCAGACTAGGCACTCAGAAAGAGTCGCAGCGGGAGTCTACAATGTTGAATCCACACTAGTTAGAGATCAGGCAATATTATCAAATCTTATACTTAGGTTCGGAGTGGCTTCGCTCGTGGCTGCCGGGTCCAAAGACCCCTCGAAGCTAGATAGGGCAAGAGAAATGCTCGAGGCGGTCAAGAAGGGAGAATCAGTCAACCTGTATACATACTTGAGTGACTTTGTACTTGGTTCATACTATATCCATGCCTCGGGGAGCGAGAAGACTCTTGAGGGCGCGTATCACAAGTGTATGACAACGCTGCTCACTCCAGCACAGATAAAAGCCATCAATTGGGCGGCATGCTCCTATTCTGATAGTACAAAGGGGTGCATAGCGAACAAGCCTGATTCCCAGGACCTTTCTCCAGACGGCACCCAGTTCACTGCAGCGGCCATGCGTGAGGTATATGCAGTCAAATACACTTCAGTAGAGCTGGCCAAATTGAAGCAGAAACTCAGTGAATATGGAATAATGAAATTACCACCGGGAGCCGAGCTGCCTTACAATTCAAGGATACAGGCAAGGGACTACAACCCCAAGTTCTTCGAATGGGATTCACAGAAGAAAAAGTGGGCCAGGACCATCATAGGAGATACATACGCTATTGTTCAAGACCTATCTGATGATAGGACAGGGGTGAACATAATTGATTACGGCACCGGTCCGGAGGCATTACCTGTAATATTCCAGCTAAACAGATACACCCAAAGAAACGTGTACCCTGTCGCGAGCATGGAGACTTCATATGCTAAATCCACAGATATACTTGCCAATGTGCCAAGGACATTCGATGTAATCGAATACAGCATGAAATCATCAAAAGACAGGACTGAGAGGGAAATGGCAAAGCATACAAAGGCAATCGCAGATAAGGATATAGACAGTTTGCTTCTTCCTGCAAACATCAAGAGCGAGCTGAAATCAAGGAAAGTGGAGATACAGCCATTTTCTAAGTCACAATATTATGAAGTGTATTCACAGGTATTCGGCCATCTGCTGCTCAACCATGCGCTTAGCATCGGAGAAAGGATTCTCCAGTTGCGCGACCCGAATTTCCTGTTCCCTGAAATCATACATGATCTTTCGGTCAGCGACAAGAAAACGAGAGGCAAGGGGGCTGAAGTCGGAATGACCTCCCCCGCAATCGAGGAAATAGTGAACCTAGGAACGATATATATCCCAGTCATAGTGGGTTCCCACGAACTCATAGGAGAGGTTAAAGTTGGAGTTGCCGAGGATGAAAAGGCATTGGTTCTCAACTATGACAAAGATAAAGTTACAGGCAGGCTGATAGGGGCTTACAATGACCAAGGCAAGCTGATTGCGGAAGGAAAACTCAGCTGGAACCAGCGTCCGATAGTGAATGAGAAAGGTATGAAAATGGTGGGAAACGCGCTGCAGGACAGTACCACCCGTACTTATGTGCCTGATGAACCAGCCCAAGTCGTTGATGCAAGGCTCACACTAGATGGCAAGCCGATTAGCAACAACATCATATTGTCAACCGCAGCTGTAAAGGAGGTAGAGCAGAGGGAAGTCAAGAAAATGGAGCAGAAGGAAGTCAAGAAGATTAGCGATATACTAAACGAGAAGAATGAGAAAGTCAAGGGATCGGGTCTAACAAAAGATGAGATCTCACTTATACTCAAGGGTGAAGTGCCACAGGATGCCGTAGGCAAGATGTCAAAGGTCTTCGATTCGGTCTCAATGAACATTCTTTTCAAGAACGTGCAGACAAAGATTACCCAAGAAGGGACATACTTATTGGCTTTCACATGGGAAGACAAGACAAAAGAGAGGAAAACAAACAATGCGAGCATAGAGATACTTCCGACCGCTGCAGGGTACTTGGATACGGAGTTAATGCCTATTGACAAAGATGGCAATCGTTCCAATTACAATGCGGGCAAGGGAGAATTTACTATGGTGGTCAAAGTCACAGCACATAGCCTACAATCTGGAGGATTGGAGAAAGACGAGAATCTGCCTGTAGATGAGAAGGGCAATCCTGCTTTCTATCTCAGGTGGCAGTTGATGAAGGAAGCAAAGACATTCCCTCAGAGCGTGATAGATGAGATATACGACAGGAAAGGAGTGATCACAGAGAAGGTTTACAACACTGTGGCAGATCAAGAGTACCTTAACCCGCAGCAGCTCAAGGAGCTGCGGGCTGCAATGGGTGTGACTCCCAAAGAGATGAAATTGCTATTCAAGGCCAAAGGCCCGGATGGGGAATCCCTGTACACAAAGGATGAGAAAGAGGAAATAAAGGCGAAACTCACTCTAACAAGCGATCAGGTAGATAGGGCGGAGAGGTTCACAAATATGTCTAAGATGTTTCCTGGAAGCATAGAGAGGCTCAGGAACCTAGATGCAAATCGCCTTGATGATGACCATGTCGGATACTTAGAAGACACATACAAGAGATTTTTCAGTCCGGAGAATGTAACCAAACTTGTCCCACACAAGGATGAGAACGGAGAGGTAGTTCCTGGCTTGTATGACATAAGGATGACGCTGCGCGCCATAGAAGACACGAGGGCGTACCGCCTGCAGGTCCGTGCCATAGACAGGGCATATGAGAATAAGGACACGGCTATAAAACGAACCAATGCCAAAGGAACTATATTCGAAACCAGGGAGATATCAACCACAGAGGATTTAGCTACCCCGACCGATCCCTTGTTCTTGCTAGATCCAGGAACTGATAAATCAACAGTGCAAGCGAGAAGCATGACTGTTTTCTACTTTAACAGTTCACTAACTCCTCAAGAGCAGGATTCCTATGGGCTTACCCAGGGGAACATGGACAATGTAAACACTAAGAACGCAGAACTCAGGAATTACGTAACATACAATGGTAAGGTATGGCAAGGTTACGAGGAAGAACTCCAAGGATTCCTGTCTACATACGGGACAGGACTGGCAGAAAAAACCCAAGCTGTTCGAGATGCAAATAAGACCTTGCTAGATGGCACTAAACAATCAGCTATAGATGCCCTGCTGGCAGACCCTTATTATGCGGGAGATACGAATCTCTTAACTCTACAGAAATATTTGGATCCCAATACCCCTGCAAGCCAGAGGCCTTCAGTCGATGAGGCAATGGATGCGCTCATACACTCGCCTCTTGCGAGCAAGCTCGGAGGCAGGCTCGAGACTATAACCTCCCCCGAAATAGAATGCAAGACAGTGAAATCACCAACAATATTCACTATAAGGATTCCATGGCCGACCCAATTCTACTTCACAGACATGAGGATAGAGCAGATAGGTAAAGAAAAGAATGTAACATGGGATGAGTTCCTATACATGATGAGGGGAGGGAACCAGGCGCTGAGCGAGAAGATACACCTGCCCGGGGTCAGGGAAGGCAAAATGCTTCCCAAGATACCTTTGTTCTCATCAGGGAAGGGCAAAGAAGACCTGAACAGGATCTACGAAGAGAACAAGCTGTCGGATGCAGAGATCACAGCCTTGGACAGCATAGGGTTCTTCAAGGCGATGGAAGGCGCCACCGAGGCCAAGGAGAGAAAGCTTCTTGATGCCGGCGACTATCTCAGGTACAAGCAGCTCATGGCCTCTCCTGAGAACAAAGCAAAAGTTCCAGAGAGCATGCAGAATGCGCTCAATAGGTTCGACAAGAAAGTGGAAGTGACAGATAACATAGCGAACGAGCTCAAGAGGAATGAGTTCTTCAAGAGAGGAATATACAAGACATTCAAGGCAATCATAATCGGTAAAATAGATGCAGTTACCACTTTCACTGTTGATGGGCAGAAGATGGAGTCACTGAAATGGGACTCACAAAGGTGGGGTGCCGAGTTCGATGTGAAATATGGGGACCTGTCTATAATGTTCGGTAAGGGATTAGATGGAATATACTACAAACCTAAGAATGTAAGGCCCTTGATTCCGAACGATATAGGAGAAAACCTTGCTATCGGAAATGATATATGGGGCAACGTCAAGGCGAAGAGAAGCCTCGGGAAAGAGATAGCCTATAATATGGAGATGGCAGGACTCCATGTCTTGAGGACCGTATCCACAGAGAGCGACATTTCTGTAAGCAATGTTAGTGGTGGAAAAGTGGGTGCGAGCATATCAATCCCACTCTTTAGCGCATGGGAATATCTAGGAAAGGGTTGGCCCGGCCATTTCACATTGAGCGAAGAGTACACCAACTTCTTGGGCCAATATGCGAATGGCCAATTCCAGGGAACTAACTTCTTTGACAAGACGACAGGGAGCTTTACCCCTGTAGCTATGGCGTTTCTGAACACCAAATATGGGAAATTCGGAGTGAAGTTCGCAGGGAGCTTGGACTATCCAACACTGATTCTTTCCGACCCTATTGGCTGGTTTGACATTGGTTACAGGCAGATTGGTGAAGCGAGATCGCTATCAGTCAATATCAACCAAGAATTCTGGAATGACATAGCAAAACTATTGAAGCTCCAGAAGGATCCAGGCCACCATCTGCATAAGAAGACAGACAACAAGTAACTCGTGCTTCGGGGCAAGGTGGCGGGCACTGGAATCGAGCCCATAAACGCATAGATTAAAAATACATATATGGAAGGTTTAGCATGCCTAGCGAGATAAAGATGAATACAGAGAGATCGATCCTGGTAATCCTATTTCTGATAGCCGCTTTGTCCATAGTATTCTCTTTGACCAAGAACCCACAATATAACGGGTATTATACTGAAACAAACACTAAAGTGGATGCAACAGTCAATCTTAGCACCACAGCGAACTATTCAGGTACTCCATTGGTATCAGGGGATAGGGTGTGCATGGGTGCTGTCGATTTGACAGCGCTGAGCACTAGCCTCTATGCCTCTGATCCAGCCCAGACAAGTATTGGGGTCGAATGTACTAGGTATGATCCAGCTCTCGGCCAGCAATGCGTAGGCTATGCGGGGGGATCTCCCGGACTGCCTGCTGCAGGCATATCCTGGGTATCACAGGGCGATTACAATACTGCAGTCGGAGGGTTCGATGTTCTGGGCTGCAAGCCGCGAGACAGGCTGCCTCTCCCGACATACACTGGAATCACTTTCCGCGACATAAGCGCTAACTATTATGGCTTTTCAGGCTTCTATCCTGGCGACAAGCTCATAGGCGCAGGCACTGCTTCAATTGCATTATTCTGCTATGGCACCTCAAGCATCAGCTATACATACAACAGCTCTGCATCATCATTGGTTCCTGGATCCTCACTGAACCTGGGAACCACCACAACAATCGCATTCAACAACCCAGTCACAAACACAGGCACATACATTTTCCAGGCGAATGCGGTAGTAGCTAACTGCTCTATGTTGGCCAGGTCATGGAACACGTACGGGACTGCGGATACCACCCATCCTGCCCAGGACTGCCTCTACAAGGATCCGACAGGCACCATGACCAATCAATTGGTATCTGGAAATTCCATCAGCATAACAATCTTCCGCGGACCCGTGATGAACATCACAGGATACAGCATCGATGAGAGGATGCCTGAAGGGAGCGTTGGGGGCTTCTCAGTCACTGTCAGGAATGATGGTGACATAAACATGACAGTGAACCCTGCAGGGATAACATTCGATGCTGGGTTCAGCTATGTCTCATCCACACCAGGCGCGGCTTTCGTACTGGCCCCGGGAGAGAACCAGACAATATCGGGCAGTGTCAGGGCGCCTAGCAATTTCTTGACCGCAAGGAATGTAACAATCACGGTACCTTACATGGGCGCTGAGGCCCTAGTGGGAACATGCGATGATGCTAGGACAGCATCGATGGTCATCGGCAGCGTGGTGCCAGCCCCGCCCGATCAATTGACACTGCAGGTCAATGTCGATCCACCAGGCACAATCAGGGACAAATGGCACAATGTCATAATCAATGTCTCAGTATCGAGAGGGGGACAGGATGTGGAATATTCAATATCGGACCCGAACATATCAATCACATCATGGAATGGCTCGGAATGGAGATGCGCGCCAGGATGGTGCCCGATATCAAATCCCACATACGAAGACGAGCATATGGGTCTTAACTTCCCAGACTCACAGCACTATTTCCAAAGCTCATCAAGGACAATCCACTATGTCTCAGATACACAAATATATCCATACTTGATTGGCGATGACTGGCCAGTTGGATTGTACAAGGTTAGCATAGCTGTCAGGGATAATAGGATGTCAACATACACTGGTGTTGAAACAGTAGCCAGAAGAGACACATATTTTGTGATATTCACGATAGGCTGCGAAGAGAGATCTTGAATAAGGATTGAGATGAAATTAGTCTCACTGGGCTTCTGGCTTTGATTCCTGCCTGAATAATATGTTCTGTATCTCAGCTACTGAATCCTCAAAGGATAAGTTTTTCTTTGAAAGCTTCTCTATAGCTTTCTTCCTTCTCTCTAATTCATCAGAAAGCTCCTTCTTAGATATAGAGAAATGATCAGCTATCTCATCAATCCTCCTTGCCTTGGAATGATTGCCTATCATCTCCCCATTCCTTATGTCAAAGCTGAAGATATCATTGATTTTCGGAAGGTTGTCTTCCTGGATCACTTCAGATATTTGGATTCCTCTCCTTTCCTCCCAGGACCTCCTTGTCTTTGTATCATACCTCAGCATCCTTTTCTGCACTATTATGAAATCTATGGAAGCAGTATCCAGTGGCATAACTCCAAGTGATATCATCCTCTTGATGACTTCCTCAGAGGATTGGGCATGTATGGTTGCATAACTGCCTCGGGCTTGGCCGCTGAGAACTGTCTCGACGAGTGCAGATACTTCTTCAGGCGTCCTCACCTCTCCAACAATCACTCGGTCAGGTCTCATCCTCAATGTGTCCTCCACCAATGAGCGCATGTCTATGCTTGATTCAGGATTGGAAAGCATCTTCACAATGTGTTTGTGAGGGATGTTTATCTCAGGAGTCTCTTCGATGAGCAATACTCTTTCGCTCATTGGCACATAACTGAACAAGGCATTCAAGGTGCTGGTCTTGCCGCTGGCGGTGTTGCCAGCCACCACAACGCTGTAATCAGACTGGAAAACTAAGGACAGGAAAGCCAATGCATCAAGGGAATATGTGTTGTAATTCACCAAGTCAAGCACAGAGATAGGCTTGCTCCTGAATTTCCTTATTGTCAATTCTCCCTTGGATATTGGGGGTATGGAAGCATGAAGCCTTGACCCGTCAGGGAGGACGGCATTGAGCTTTGGGTTCTGGAAGGTTATCCTCCTACCAAGATTTCTAGCTATCTTGTTTATGACATCGATTATGATTCCCTCGGATTTGAAAATGAGATTAGTTTCTTTCCATCCCTCGCCAGCTAGATAGATATAAATGGGCTTGTTAACTCCTATGAGGCCTATCTCTTCTATCCTGTCATCTTTTAGGAGGAGATCAATGCCGCAGAGCCCAAGGACATTGAGGATTACATATTCTGTGAGGTATTCCCTCTGTGAAGAGTCTATTATCAATGATGTTTCCTTGCAGTATTCTATAAGCAGTTTTGAGATGTAGCCTTTCTCTTCCTCTAATTTTCCAACTTCCCTTCTCTTCGACAGCTCCTTGAACCTGTCGCTCACTTCCTCAACCAGCCTTTCCTCTTCAGGGCTCAGCCTTGGAAGCTTTAGGATGTATCCTTCTTTTCTATCTGTGGTGATTCCCCATTCGAGCATAGAGATCATGCATATTATTTCCCAAATCTTCTCTCTCTTTGCCTGTAGTCGCTGATTGCACCAACCAGGTCTTCTTTAGTGAATTCAGGCCATAACTTGTCGATGAAGTATAATTCGCTGTAAACTGATTGCCAGGGCAAGAGGCCGCTCAATCTCTTCTCCCCAGTCCTTATGACTATATCTGGGTCAGGCATATCGGGAGCATACATATAGGATGAGAATATCTTTTCATCTACCATTGATACTTTCCCATCCTTCGCATCCTTTATCAGCCTGTTTACGGCATCCACTATCTCCTGCCTGCCGCCATATCCTACAAGAATTATTAGGCTCCTCTTCTCCTTCCTCGTCTTCTCTTCTAACCTGTCTGCCTTGTCGATTATCCTTTTCGGGAAAATGTCTCTCTTGCCTACGAACCTTATCCTCGCCCCCTTAATCTCCTCTTTATCCAGCCTATCGAGGGTCTTGTCGAACAATTCAAACAATCCCTTCACTTCCTCCTTATTCCTACTAGCATTCTCAGTGGAGAATATCCAGACTATGAGATTGTCTACATCCAGATCCTTGCACCACTCAGCCAGGTCCTTTAGTTTGTTAATCCCGACCCTGTGGCCTTCCATGACTGGTTTGCCTTGTTTCTTGGCCCATCTCCGGTTGCCGTCTGGCACGATTGCTACAGTTATTCCCATTCTCCCACATTTATTTAGATAGTATAGCTCTTCTTCCTGAATCCGCGCTTAATAAACATATTGCCTTATCCACACTATTTCTTCCCTTTCTGCATCCTGCCTTTCCTGCAATTCTTGCAGATGCCTTCCTGCATGCATATGTTGCAGACCAATGCTCCGCAAGTCTGGCATGTAGAAAGAATATCCACTTTCCCACAGATAGTACAAATTCCCTTTCTCATATATACTCACTCACAGGACAACAAAGAAGTATCCTAGTATCAATCCGACAATTGTGCATATTATATTTGATGTTGATTTAGTGCCGAATCCCATCTCCTCAAAAATACCCGCTATAGTGTCGATGAATCCCCCAGCGAACCCTATAATCGCTATAATGAAGATATAGCTAGGGTCGAACTCGAAAAGATAATATGCAATCAATGCTATGAGAAGGGCACCTATGAATGACATCCATGTGCCTAAAGCGGAGACAGCTCCAGACGTCCCTGGCTTTGCAGGCTTAAGGTTCCTTAAGTTGATGGGCTTGCCCGCCAATACTCCCAGTTCAGATGCGAACTTATCTGATGTCGCAGCCGCAAGCGATCCTATATACGCAGCGATCCATGCCATCGAGGGATTGAAATAATAGGCTATGCAGCAGAGGGCAGGCACACTGCCATTAGAGATGACATTCTTCCATCCTCTCTCATGCTCATAGAGTCCCTTCTCCCTCTTCTCCTCATGCCTCCACCTAGTTACTGTCACTCCGAGAACTAAGAATGAGCATAGAAGGATGAAGTTCTTTATCCAGAATTCCCCCGAAAAGAAAAGGACAACTGCGCCTATTGCGAGCGATGACATGAGCCCGAGAAAATCTAATAATAATATCCTCATATGATCACTATAATCAATCACTGAACCCAAAAATCAATCCGAGAGTAAGAATACTCCCCTCCTCTTCTCCACCACATCTCCTGCCTCATTCATCATCGCTAGGATACCAGTGCATGCCTGCTTGTCCAATCCTGTCTCCTCGGCTATCTGGTCCAGAGTTTTCTTACCTTCCTTGAGGACATTCCTTATCTTTGGCTGGTTCTTTCCGAAGAATGAGGCCTTCAGTATGTAATATTTCTTGTCGAACCCCCTGATACCTGTCACATCGCTCTTCCTGCCTCTCGAGGCAATCTCGTCGGACAGCCTCTTCGCCTCATTCTGGTTATCGATGACTAAATACCCTATTTTCTCAAGTTTTCTTATGGGGTCCGTCTCTTCCATCTCTTGCTTCCTCTCAATCCTCTCAGCCTTTTCCACTGGCTTTGCCAGAACCTTCTCGGGCTCTTTCCCTCCCTTGCTTCTCTTTATTACATCATAAGTGCTGTCCCTCACATTGTATACTCCTTCCTTGTACTTCTGGCTCTTGAAGAGATTAACAGCCTTGCGTTCGATGAGATTTGAGAGTATCCTTCTTTCAGCCGTATTCAGCTCATTGCTCACATTCTCCGGAGTCCTGTCTGCGAATTTCATTGATAGGAGCTTGTCAATCACATCGATCTCCTCTCTTGCGAATTCCATCCGTTCCCTCTCCTCCACTTTGAGAGGATTGATGAATATCCCAAATTTTGATTCCTTGACAATGACTTCCTGGCCTTCTTGGAGCCCAAGTTTCTTGCTCAATTCTTCAGGTATTATGGCAGCGAGCCCCAACCTGAGTCTTATCAATCTTGACATAATATCAACCCACCCTCACTAATTATTAATACAAATTAATACTTGAATTTCTCTTCCTTCACCTTGCCATTTGGCATTTCTTCAGAGAATATCTGCGCTTGGAAGGAAAGGATCTCTACTTTCGGGTCCTGCCATGCATCTCCCGGCAGCCCTGCTTTGAAGCACAGATTCCTCAGGTATTCTTCCTCGTCCCACCCTTGCTCGACAGGCACTTGGGGTAGGAAGAGCCCGGAATTCCATCCGTGCTTGATTATCAATCCGTCCCTTCCGATGACGATCTTCTTCGCATATCCTTCCGGGTCCTTGACCTTTATCTTCTCCGGAACTGTCATTATCGATATCTCCACTATTATCTTATCCAATTCCGATTCATCCACAGACTCGAATCTCGGGTCCTCGAATGCGCTCGCCAAGGCCGCGTCAATTACTGCTCTTACTAATTCCTTGTCAGGATACGGCAGGCCTATACATCCCTTTAATTCATGGCCCGGATAAGAATTCAAAGTGACAAATACACCCTTCTTTTCTAGGAAGGAATCAGGTATATCGTGCGGGGGATCTATCTGCCCCCCTGCCCTTAGGTAAGTGGCTATGGCTTCCCTTGCTATCTTGATTAGCTTAGTTCCTTCTTCCAAAGAATACATCTTCGTACCTCCCAATACGAATACTCTAGATTATCTGCAAATCAGAGTATGTTGTTCTGAATTTTTAATCCTTCCCATTGCATCCAGCCTTGGATGAAAAATTGCAACAATTTTGCTTCTTTTAATCAAATCGCGCCCGTCAACTCAAAAATTTCCCTCGAACGCACGCGTTCGGAACAGGAACTGTGATAGATTTAAAAATATGATGAAATAATTTCTAATATCGCAGCCAAATTACAAAAAAGTTAGGTTGCGTGGGTGAAATGCGCCACATGAGGAACGAATCAGCTCAGGTCCGAAGTGAAAAACCAAACAACGATGGGAAAGAAAACGGGAAAAGTTTTGGAAAAATAATCCAAAACAACGTGAAAATAAGCAAGAACGAACTTTCAAACGGTAGAAATCTCCTTTTAGAAGACAAAATGACTTCAATTCCAGCAACAGCTCAATCCGCGAACTCAATCGAGGATACTGTGGGCGGCTGCCAACGGGAAGAGTGGGAAAATCTCCTGCAGGAAGGGGCCACGACCGCAGAGGAACTCGCGAAGCATTTCCCCATGCTGACACAGCAAGAGATTGACACAATCAACAAGGTCAGGTCAATCTACCCGATGAGGCTGAACAAGCATGCTATAGAATTGATAAGGATGAAAGGGGATCCAGTCTGGGACCAATTCGTCCCGAACGAGAAGGAGCTCCTACACTCGGATATTGTAAAAGATGATCCACAGAACGAGGAAGGAGACCAGCCAGTTCCAGGAGTTCCATTGACACACAGGTATCCTGACAGAGTCCTGTTCCTTGTCAGCAACAAATGCGCAGCGTACTGCAGGCACTGCACAAGGAAACGAAGGGTAGGCAAGAAGGACAAGAATGTCACAGAGAATCAGATAGTGAAAGGGGTCGAATACATACGGAAGCACAAGGAAGTCAGGGATGTCCTACTGTCTGGTGGAGATCCATTGATGCTCAAGGACGACGAATTGGAATTCATCCTACAGATGCTTAAGCCGATAAGGCACGTGGAAATGATCAGGATTGGCACTAGGATGCCATGTGTCCTTCCGCAGAGAATCACTCCCGAATTGGTGGCGATGCTGAAGAAATATCATCCTCTTTACATGAACATCCAATTCAATCATCCATGGGAGCTATCAAAGGAGGCGAGACAGGCCTGCAACATGCTGGCTGATGCGGGAATACCTCTCGGCAACCAGAGCGTTCTTCTGAAGGGGATAAATGATAATCCTGAATTGTATAAGTCTCTGTGCCATGAGCTGCTTAAAGTGAGGGTGAAGCCATACTACCTCTATCAATGCGATCTTGTAGAGGGCACTGAGCATTTCCGAGTGAAGACATCGAAAGGGCTTGAGATAATGAAAAATATGAGATGGTACACCACAGGATTCGCCGTCCCTAAATTCGTGATAGACACCCCTGGAGGCAGCGGCAAGATCGAAGTTTATGACAAGGATTCCATCATGGCGATGAATGACAGTGCCACGATGCTGAAGAACCATAAAGGGGAGATAATCAAGTATCCAGAGCCCAGGGAAAACATAGAATTCAAGAGCGAAATAACCGATGAGCTTAAGGAATCGAGGGAACAGCCCCCAACCCCCGCGGCCAGCGCAGAGAAGAGACCAAACGCTGAGGACAAGAAATAAAAATACTCATTCTGTATCCTTTGCATGAGAAAAGAGATAATATTGGCTTCAGCTCTGTTTGCCATAATACTCATTTCCGGCTGCGTCGAGCCCGAGAAGCCAAAAACAATGAGTATAGATGCTTGCTTTGTTGTGACTAGCTCCACTCCTGAGTATCTGAAAGGGGTGGCTGCTGCGGATTACATGGCTGGGAATTACGGCGATGCGTACGGCTTCCTGCTACAAGGGATAAGGGAACAGAATTACACAGTCAGGACAATGAGGGATTACTACAATCTCTCAGGATGCGACATCTTGGTCGTTCTCAGGTTTGATGAGGAGAAGTCCACAGCAGCCTCGATAAGGAATTTCGTTTGTTCTGGAGGCAAGGCCTTTGTGCTGTGGCCTGGAGATTCAGCGTTGGTGGGCGAATTCGGGATGGAGATGGCTGATTCCAAAGGGCTTCCGATAATCAATGTCGTCTCCCAGCATCCAGCCGCGAAAGGAGTCTCTAGAGTCTATATCCAAGGGTTGCAAGGGATATCTGGCGGCACAAATATAATCTCTAAAGGAGATACCTCTGTGATAGCCGAGGGTAGCTGCGGGTCTGGAAAAGAAGTGATATCAGCATCCAATGCATTCAACAACCGAAACATAGCCAGGTATGACAACGCAAGGTTAGCTCTACAAATAGTGAAATATCTAGCAAATGATTCAATTCAGGTTAAGATACTGGAATTTCCGAAACCGCAGGACGAGATGGTCGCATACTACAACTCAGTGGGATCCATAGGGGATGCCCTCAAGACAATCTCACAAGATACGGGCTCGAAAGGGAAGATAATGCTAGCGTGGTGGGATTACGGCGCCATAATAGAGTCATATGGCATGAAAGCAGCTGCGGATTATGCATCTCCCGCAGCTCTTCCAGTCATGACAGAGTTCTTCGATGTGCCTCGCCTCTTGCGGGAACAAGTAGCAAGGGAGCTAGGATATGGGCTCTCATCAGATGATACAATGAAAGACCTCGCAGTCATGCATGCCACCACTAACGAGTCTGAGGCATTGGACGTGGTGAAGAGGAATAACGCCACTTACATCATGTTCTCATCCGAGCTGGAGGAGAAATTCGGGGCTGTCGCATACACATATTGCTATTTCAACAACCAGACAGAAAAAGACTCAGTGGGCGGCTCGGATTGCGAGATCCTGAAAAAGATAGAGACAATCCAATTCAAGAGGCAGCTGGGAGATGAGGATTTCTGCAATCTGACAGAGACCGGCGGGAAGATATTAGTAAAGGCATACTCGCAGTATAACTTCACAGGAATCATGAAGCAGTACTGCCTTGATTTCGGTGATGGGAATGAGTCGAGCTCAGCTATCTACAGAACTGATGGCACCAAGATAGACACACTGGCTCTGAAATCGACCGTATCCTACGATCCCGATTACTATTACTTGAACATTCTCTATTCCTCAGACAGCCCCGACAGGAAGGGAGGATACTACGATATGATCTATTACAAGGGATTGTATGAATCTCTGCCAGCAGCGATGAATGCCACCCTAGTCTATAACAAGACGATTGATGGGGTGCTGACCAAGGTCTATAAAGTAGAATGAGATAGAATGACTAAATAGAACAACTATTTTCATGAGAAGCTATATTACTTCCAGGTGTATCCTATTGACAATTTGGTTGTATCGTTGTTTTTAAACATCTCTTTAGCGAGTTCGACCCGTAGGCCCTTATGTTCCAAAGTAATGACTCCACCATATCCCTTTTCAGCTCCTTCCTCCACCTTTGACATCAGCCCTTTCCATTCAAGATTGAGCTTGAAATCTGGTGAGGGATTGTACATGAGGTATATCTTGGGATAGAATAATGCGTCCAGCCTCTTGACCTCCGACATGCCTTTCACTGTGATTGAGTTGGTGTCTCCACTATATCCCATACCGGCACCTCCACTCATAGAGCCAGAGAAAAATTCACTGGTAACTTCTATAACCGTGCGTTCGTTTATCGCTTTAATCCATTCACCTTCCTCTCTCGATTTCTTGAAATCGAGATTGTACATAGTCCCGCCATACCTTGTTATCTTCCCATATAGGTTAATTGATTGTTCCTCTGGGGTTGTTGTAGTTGGGGTTGTTACAGACAGCCTCGTCTTAAGCCAGCTTGCCAAATCAGCCCCTATCCTCAGCCTCAGCGATGGAATGCCTTTAGTCTCCTTCACATTTCCACCTGATTCTTCAATCCTGTCATTCACCATGCTTGTGAGCTCGGCAATAAACTTACCATTCACATATTCTGCTCCAGCATATATTTTCTTATCAGTGAATTTGGGCCTTGCTGCTGCAGTGTAGGTTACAAGATCAGGATTAAGTGCATCTATTCCCCATTCCCTCAAGCTAGGGACATAGTAGTACACAAGCGAAGCCTTCCTGTCTAAGGGGATCTTCACTTTAGCCTCGCAACTCTCGAGCTTATGCATATTCAGATTCAGTGAGCCAGCGACAGTCTCCGACGCCATTTTCATCTTCATTGGACCTATATTTTCATTCCCGCCCATAATCCTACTCCTCTTTTGTTACATTTAATCCTATCTTTTTAGGGTTAGTTCTAATAATAATGAGTTATTTTTTGGATAGCACTTCATTTAGCTGGCTCTTCATCTTGGTCAGCTCCATCCTCTGCGAATCAGTTGTGCTTGGTGAGTTATAGGCTGATTCTATAAGAGAATCGAATACAGCCCTTGTCGTTTTCTTATCGCTGTCAGCTGCCATCTTAATGAAAGAGACCGCTCTCTCTATATTCCCTTTCATTCCCCAACAGAATCCCATGAGTATAAGTGCCATCGTATTATTCGGGTCAGACCTCAGCGCGAACACCAATGACTTGATCGCGTCATCAACTTTCCCTGCAGCCATGAAGACCATGCTCCTGCCGACCAGGATATCTGTGTCATAGGGAGACAGCATCGCCGCATTGTCGAAGCACTTGGATGCTCCATCGAAATCTTTCACATTTATGTATGCCAATCCCATGTATTTCCAGAACATGGCTGAGAGAGGGGACCTCTCCACTATATACCAGTCCTTGGCGAACTTCCAGCCCCTGTCTATTATTGCCTGGAACTCTTTCTTCTCCATGAGCTTGCCCATATCAAAGACGGCTGCCTCTAGCTCCTCGTTTATCTTTTCCAGCTCCTCTGCGACGCTCTTTGCCCCTCCTTTCTCTTGCATGCGATTCATTCTCATCAATGCTTTTAATCCTTTGTCTGCGGTAAAAGACATATGTTCTGAGGTAGATTTCGATAGATTTAAAAACGCGCCCGCCCAAAGAATAATATGGCAGAAGAAGACTTGACAACAACCCGTATTGCAAAAGCGAACGTAGAGGCCCAAGGCTATCAACTTGATACATCGAAGACTTATCACAAGGGAAAAGAAACAGGAAACCTCCAAATAGAAAATTTTCACTATTACGACAAGGATAAGGGATGGATACGCCTGCAAGCGCAAGAATACTTTCCAATAGAGGGCAAGAAATATATCCAATTTGCCACTCAAAATATTAATGTTTCCGAGAAGGTAAAATGGACAGAAACTGCTACCATGGGTACTGTGGGTGGTGTTGCAACATACGGACTTGCAAGTTATCTTGGTTTCGCCTCCTCTCTTTTACCCTCATTTGGTGTGTTAGGTATAGTTTTAGGTGGTTGGCTTGGTCATCACGACGCTGAGAAGAGGCGCCAGGAGTATTTGGCTGGAATAGAGAGCCCGTATGGGAAAGTGTCGTCAGCATATCAAACAGCAGATGTCTGGGGCGGATCTTACACAGAGCTGATCAAGAAAGCAGACATGCCTCCAGACATGTATTGGGGCAAGGATAGTCAGGGGCTTTGGAATCCAGTGTTTGTGGAGAAATCCCGCGTGGATAGCAGATATGCCTTTACCAGCAGTAAAGAAGGATTGAATCCTGATCTGGTTGCAGAAAGGAAAGAGAGCAGTACCTGGAAGGGTATTGGCGCAAGTCTCTTATCAGCAGTTGCAGGGATTAATGTTCCCATGTCACTTGCAATAGGTTTAGGCACAGGACTCTATGCTGACAAAAAAGCGGCAAAGTCTACAGAGATGCAAAGATACGAGCTAGTCTGATATTGCGCTTTCAACTGCTTTTACTCTTGAAATTGATCAGGAGAGTGCGCTTACTATTTCTTTCTTCATTCTCAACAATCTCACTTTCTCTGATTTTTTAGTCTTAGGATTCTTGATATAAGCATCAATCAATTCAGAGTAGGCTCCTGCCGCCGCCCTTGGATTACTATTTACAGCCCTCTTGGCGAATTCTGCAGCTTTCTTCTTTTTCCCCTTCGCTCCCCAACCTATGCTAGCCAGAATCAGGGGGGTTGGGTCATTTGGGCTTATTTTCGAAGCTATAGTGAACCCAGTCAGGGCATCATCGATCCTGCCCATAGCAAGCATTGACATCGATCTCCCTATGATCGCTTCTGTGTCCTTCGGACCTGTTACCAATGCATTCTCGAAACATTTAGAAGAGCCGTCGAAGTCCTTGACATTGAAATATGCAAGGCCCATATATTTCCAGAATGCTGTAGTGAACGGAGATATCTCAACCATCCTCCAGCCATTTGCGAATTTCCATCCGTTGTCTATGGCTTTTTTGTACTTCTTGCCATCGACGAGCTTCCTCATGCTTGATGCTTCTTTCACTATCTCAGCATGCGACCTTGAAATATTCTCCATATTAGTATCCATCTTCATTCTCCCACCCAGCATGACATCGGAGTCATGCATTTAAACATTTGCCTGAACCCTCTGTCATCCCTTCTCTTTCTGGCTGCCTATGAGGTCTACAGCGCTTCCGAAGACAGATGCTGGCAATGAGAGGACAAGGACCCTTTTCACGAATATAGAGAAAGTGATGTCTGGTGTGATTGTCCCCAGCATATATAGTATGATTATGGAGAAGAATATTGCAGTCAGGTAATGGACAGCCACCCTCACAGGGACGAATCCAAGGAATACTTTCATCTTCCTATTGCCGAGGTCTCTTACCCCTATCTTGTATGATACTAGAAATGCGAGGATCATGCTTATGGCCACGATCATGATGACATGGAAGGCCGTCAGCTGCGAGCCGAGCCTCGCCACATCAGTCTGGTATGCATAAGTCAATGCCCCGGCAAAGGATCCAACAGCTATCTGGATGATATCTTTCGAATCGAATTTCTCTTCCTGCTTGTCTAGACCCATCCTTTTCACTGGCATGCTTTGAGATGGAAGCAAGCTTTAAATATTCTTTCTTCCTAATAATTTCGTCAGCGGCCATAGGAACAAGGAAACACCCGTTCTCTTCTCGAACACGGAAGTTAAGCTTGTTCACGATGTTGCCTGTACTGCCTTGAAGGGCGGGAACGCGCATTGCTGCTGACACTTATGGTTTCTAATTATATCATATGCGCAGAAGGTAATGGAATGCAGATCGACAAAAAGGACATACTTTATCTCGCGGCAATCGCGGTCTTCACATTCCTTATCCTGTCGCAGGTAAAAGACATTCCGTTAGACAGTTATTCATCCCTTGCAGATGCTAAGGCAAAGGGGATAGCGCCTGTCATCGACATAATCTATCTTCCAGTTCTCATTGGGGTGATCACATCCCTCGCATTATACCTGATATTAAGGACAAGGCTTCAGGGCCTGCCCGTGCTCATCGCAATCATTCTGATGGTCACATCGGGAGCATTCATAACGAATTTCGTGCTCGGTTCATTCTCCTTGCCTGTCTCGATACTGTTCGGCGAGATCAAGTTCTCGCCCAGCATATCCCTCCAAAGGGTGAGCGAGACCATCCTTCTTCTACCTTTCGCATTGTTATCGCTCGTGTATCTTGTTTACAAGAAAAAATATGACAGCAAGATGAGCATAGCTCTCCTTGTATCCTCGATTATAGGCATCGTAGCGGCGATAACATTCCCGTTGCTTGCGCTTCCTTTCCTTGCATTCTGCGCAGCCTATTCCATCGATAGCTTCAAGGAAAGCAAGGAAGAGGATATGATGCTAGGTATGTTCATGGTCATGGGGGTAGCGGCATTCCTGATGTCAAGAATAACAGCAACCTCCATAGTTCTTGCACTATTCTCTGGGATCATAGTCGCATTGCTGCTTTATCTCACTGACATGAGGCACAAACTGAATGTTCTCCTGCTCCTTTGCATAATATCTTTATCGTTCATAGGTGGCACCACGAACACATTCTTCGTGCAGAGGCTCGATTCAGAGACATCAGCAGCGCTCTCCCAGCTCTCGCAGGTGCAAGGCAGCGTTGCCGTGGCATCGATTTACAATGAAATCGCTTCCGCTACTTATTATTTGTCCGGCAAGGAAATAGATCCGAATGCCGGGCTGCGGTATGCATTCTCTGAGGGGGGCAGTCCTGGATTCAATTATCTCCTTGTGGACACCTTGGTCCTCGATGATCCGAAGAATTACTCAGCAAGAGTCAATCAGACAGCCAAGTTCGAGACATTCATGTTCGGCAGATTGGCCGAGATGACAAGCGATACGTCCAATTACACAGCAGCAGTATTCTACTCAAAGAACAGCATGATGATAATGCCAGTGGATGATAAATCAAAGCCACTGGGAGATAAGGTGCAGGTTGCAGGAGAATGGGTATCGATATACACCCTGTTTGAATTGAATGCCACAGGCCCGTATTACAGATACATAAACCCGAAGGCGGACAGCAACAGGAACATATTGAAGGTTCTTTTCCCAGACCAGCTCCTATCCAATGAATCAGAACTGGTATGGCAATCCAACACTTCAAGGATGAGATTGTACAGGTTCTGGTGAGAGACCCTTCTTATCACGCCTTTGGATAGACTCCTGCCGCTTCGACTCCCGAAACCATCTCCTCAACATTCAGGGACAATTTCTTCTCTTTGGCAGGCTTGAATATGAGCACTTCCCCCTTCACCTCGATGGTGACATTCGTCGAAGGGATGCTTATCTGGCTGATGCTCCCCTTGCTGTCCGTTGCAATGCTGTATCCTATCGGGTTCTTGCCTTCATTCTCTTTTCCCGTCATGCATTCGTCTACTATAGCGACGACTCTCTGCTGCAGGGCCTTTTCATCAGTGAACCTGACCGCAGGATTGCCATCGACCGACGTCTCATAGGATTTCTCTGGCTTCCAGCTGCTTACATCCCCCGATGACGCTGACAGGAACGCCCTTTCGGTATCATTGGTGTCTCCCCTCTTTACAACACCCCTCTTGCCGATGTCCTCGGTTATGTCCTTGACCACGGACCTTTCGGAGTTCCTTCCAGCCTCCTCTCTTGCGTAATCCGGAGCGTTTGCGCCGTCCATCAATACTTTCTCCTGCTTCTCCTCCACTCTCTCCCTCAGCAGCGCGACTGATCCGACCTCCTTTATCTTTGCAACCTCCTCTACTGTCAAGGGCGCATTGTCATCCTTGCCTCCTTCCTGGACAGCCCTGCTCACAGAGCCCTTTGCCGCTCTTATGCTTTCCTCCTCGTTGAAGCGCAGGGCCGTGGCAACGCCGCTGAGCGCCAAAGGATTATCGGTGTTCTCGACAATCTTATCCACAGTACTGCTTGTTTCCGCAAGCGCGTTCGCATCGCCTGCAGCCCTGTAGATTATCTTGTTCCAGCCGTCGACATCGAGCATCTCGGTAGGTGAGATTTTGGCTCCAGCCGCCGGCATGTCTTTCGCTATTCTGCCTTCATAGTTCTCGATAGTTGCCCTAAGGTCCTTGGTTTGGTCCTTCAGGAAATCATTGACCTTCTCGGCAGTTGCATTCTCCCTCAGCCATGCCTGTACCACAACCTTGACTTCATTACTCTCAGCGAGGTCCCTTGCGAACTCCTTCTTGCCGCTATGTTCAAGAAATTCTGACAAGACGTTAATCTGATTCTGCGTCTTGGGCTCGCCTTCGGCAATGTTCTTCAGGGCCTTCTCATCCATTGCCACCCCGGACAGTATGTTTAATCTCTCCCTGTAAGCGGGGAAATTCTCTATGAACTTCTCATCATACGAGCTCATCAGGTTGTAGATCCTGGAATTCTCGACAGCCTCATTGTACACCCTGGCGTATTTTGTGTTCTCCGCCACAGACCTGTTTGCCTCATACAAATTCTGGGAGAGGTTGTCTATCTCTTTCCTGTCCAAGTCCTTTTTGCCAAGAGCTTCGAAGTCCTTGTCGGTCGGAGCCGACCCTTCCTTTCTTGTGGTTATATTGTAATAAGCGTCAATCTTCCTCTTAAACTCCAGAGTCAGCTCACCGGCCGAGTATTCCCTTTCAAGCATATTCTTGTACTTGTCATATTCTGCAGTGGTCATCCCTCCGCTCACAAACTTCCATCCCGCATCCTCGAATGATTTTGAATACTCCTTCTCGCGAGCCCTGACATTCTCCTTTGCGGCAGCTACCTCTGTGGGATTTATCCCGGACTTCTCAGCTTCTTCCTTTGACATCTTCGAGATCCCGTATATCTGGTCGATTATCGCCCTTTCCTTTGCCTCCGTGCTTGCCTTGACCCTTTCCTCGGTCGGATCTGGAGCCTTCCCGAGCATCTTCTGCTCCTTGCCGCTGAACACCCCGATGGCGCTGATGAGTTTTCCCCTGCATATCTCAGCTTCATCGATGCCTTTCTCCCTCCTGTACGTCCCAGCAGCCCCCTGCAGCATCTTGGCAAGGTCTGTCTTCGCTATCCCTGTCACTTCCTCCTTTCTTTCCTTTGATACGCCCACATTCGATATCCCATAACAGCCTTCAGCCAATCTGCGTGCGGACTTGGGTGAGATGATATTCTCAATCTCTGCCACTGTCATGTATTTCACAGTCCCGTCAGGCTGCTTCTCCCCGTCCCGCAGCTTCTTATAGTCCTTCGCGCTCATTGATATGTCATAATTGTCAAGCAGGTTCTGCAGCCCGCTCTCAGCCTGGTCTGCGAGTTTTCTTAGTCCCACAGGACTTGCTATACGGCTCGATATGCCCTGCATTCTGACCGTAGCAGGAGAGAACGCAACTGCAATATTTATCACCTTGCCCAATAGGCCGGGCTTGACTCCCATTGGGGCCACTATCGCTTTCGGTATGCTTGTAACAGAGGTGCCCACAGCACTGATCTGCCGTCCAAGAATCGCCCCCTCACTTACTTTCCAGGCCTTTTTGATTTCCGCTCCTGCAAGCTTAATTGCAACTGCCCCCTTCCCCGTCGTCCCTATATTCCCCAGGCTGATAATCTTCCTTCCTTTTCCGAGACCAATCTTATTCAAAGCTCCTCCCGCAAGCTTGATGGTACCGCCCCCGACACTTTTTCCCACAACTCTCATGAGGTTGTATGTACCAATACCAACCCTCACCGCTGGCATAACTGGTGTCCTCACGACACGCCAGGCTTTCCACCAGAACCCAGGTTTTGTCCTAGTGCGTTCAGCCTCAGAAGGACCAAATGCTGTCTTTATCGCAAGGCGGGTCGTAGCAACCACTGGCTTCATCAAGGCGGTGACCACAGGTGCCGGGGAAATGATTTTTCCCTTGGCCTGTACCCTCCCCAGGCTCGGCCCCCTGAATGCGAACCTTGATATGTCAAGCATGGAGAACGGATCCCTGCCGCTGGCTGACATCGCCATCATGAGCAGGCCTAGGACAACCACAAGAGGCAGGCACGCGGCAAGCGATATGAGCGGGATTTCGCTGGGAGTGTAGATCTCCGTCTTTACGGAGCCGAGGTATGGCGATTTCGGCAATGGCGCGAATGATGCTTTTATGGAATAGGATATCTTCCTGGGGTCCACATTCCTCCCAGGATACAGGTCGTCTGTGGATATCACCATCTCCACGGAACCGTTCCCATCCGCCACCATCGAGAACGGCGATGAGTTGTCCGCGAGCATGAACGAACCAGAGCCGGTCCTCTGGAGGAACTTGTCTACGATTGATATGTCCAGGAGGATTTCCTGGTTCGGGAGGGGGACCCTCTCCTCGGTTCCCTTGCTCACAGATTCCAGGGTGACCCTGAGTTCCAGGGTGTTCTCCATCACTCCTGTCGCGATGTTCTTCGGATGCCTGGAATGGATGATGCTCAGCTCGGTCGGGAACTTGTCGGTCGGGCAGAAATTCACAGCAGAAACGGTTTGGGATAGCAGAAGGAATAAGAGGACAAAATCAATGAGGAGAATGGGGCTGATGGCTGCTAGGTAGGGGTTCTTCTGCATATCTTTTGTTTATGAGAGAACACATTTATAATCCTTCTTTCTAAAAGGGAGCGTGGATGCATGCTTATGGAAAAATCAGTCTTATTGTTAGTCCTGTTCATGTTTCTGTTGGCATTCTGCACTCCTGTTTTTGCTACCGATTCTGCAGATGCGACTGCGGCAATCCTGGAGGTATTGCCAAAATGGATGCCGCTGCTCACCGCAGCGCTCCTGATAGGCTTTGGCCTCGCGGCAGTCGCGTTCGCGCTGTCATCGGTCTTCAGGCTGAATGAGCTCGGGGTATGGGCAAAGACAGAAGTCTCTGAGATGACCGCATCGGCATTCCTGGCCGCGATCGTCCTCATAGTCGCCGGGTTCAGCGACTTGTTATTTGTAGCGGCTACCGGGAGCACCCCGATGCAGATTTCAGACAGCTTCCTGCAATCCCTAATAGACAAATCCTTCGAATTGTTCGCGCAAAGCACGCAGATAACCTGGATGGTGGGCATGCTGACAGGCATCCCCCCACAGTATGCCCTTCCAGTAGGGGTGATGCAGAGCACCGATAATCCAACCACTGCCACAGAGAGATACTCGCAGATGTTCGACAAGATGCAGTCATCCATCAAGGCCTCGGGGCTGGTGATTCCCTTCCTGTTCCTGTCCTTAAGCATGGTGACTTTCCAGTTCTACGACTATATAGGAACAAATGTATTCCTCGGCCATTTCGGACTCCTGCAATCGATCATTCTCGGGTCAGCAGGGCTCGCAATCGGCTTGAAAGTGGCCCTGGGGTTCGTAGAACAGATTGCCCTCCCGGTCCTTGTGCCCTTGGGCATCTTTCTTGGAGCATTATCGATAACAAGAAAGATGGGGCGCACCATGATTGCGATAGGAATCTGCCTCTACTTCTTCTTCCCCGCGTCCGTGCTGATGTCGAAGCTCATGTATGAGGGGGCGTATCATCCGGGCACAGACATCCCTGAGATAAGCCAGCCAGCCAGCTATGATGAATTAATCAGCTTCGCAAAGACCCAGTTAGGTGTGCAGCTCGCGAACCTGGCTGCAGGGGCAGTTATGATGATGCCTCTGGCCACCGGCCCAGTGCCATATACTCTCTTGTGCTTTGCAGAGGCGACTTTGATAGCTGCACCTTGCACAATTCTCTTCCCCGTATGCTATATGGCTTACCTCGTCCCTTGCGTTTCATTCTTCAAGCCGATGGTCATCTGGCCCGGGCTCACTTTCTTGAATTATATATTCTATACTGCAGCCAGTACAATGGCCAGGTATGCGACAGTGGCGCAATACATTCCCCCTGACGTGACAGCGACCATAGCGGTAGCCGCCCCGGTGCCTGGCCTGTCGGGGATGGCCAGCTTCACAGCGTCGTTCTACATAAACAAGAGGATGGCAGAGCTGCTGTCTAACGTGGTTCTTGACTACACCCCGTACGTGCTGCAGTATGCGGTGCCGATAATATTGATGCCTGTGATAATCCTTTTGATCATGATAACAGCGATGCGCTCCATCTCCCCCGCGATCGGGGGCGATATTCAGATATTAGGGTTGTCTGAATTGATTTAGTGTTCTGTGATGATGAAGGGTAGTGTTTATGGTTGGAGCTGAGACATGTATGGTGGGATGCGTAGTAGCGTCAGACTACGCAAGCTGGATTCCGATAATCGCGGTGGCGATTCTTTCAGTTTTCTTCCTCCTTGCGATGTTCTTCATGTTCGCCCGCATTCTCGGGAAGAGGGAATGGGAGGCTCTGGCGAAGGCGGAGCTGACGCAGACAATCGCAGCGACCATTTGGGTTATAATAATAGGTGGCTTCGCTACGGCTGCGTGTTCCGTGTCGTGCTCGATGACGAAGGATGTCAGCCCATTCACCACCGCGCTGGACTACTTAAGCAGCACGAGAGGGATAACAGAGTCTTATATGGGCCAGATGATAAGCGTTGCCAAGGATATCAGGATAAAATCTGCTACATCATATTCTGTTTTCAATATCTATGTCAGGCCGTACGGCGGCTGTGACATTGTGGCAGGCAATTTCGAGGTGATGGGAACGCTGTTTGCCCCATTCGTCGGCAGCCTGATTGTCCAGCAGTATGCGCTTGCCATTTTCAACAACCTCGCGTTCGCAGTCCTCCTTCCAATCGGGATCGTCCTCAGAGTCCTTCCTTTCGCAAGGGAGCTGGGCTCCATGCTCATAGCGCTTGCCGTAGTGCTCTACATAGTCATGCCTTTGACATATGTGTTTGCGAAGAAGGCCATGGACAATGTGACAGTCCCAGTGAGATCAATCGAGGCTCCCGGCGACAACTGCATCAATCCAGAGAAGACAAGAGAAATATTCGAGACTATTGGATACGTCCTGCCGCAGACGGTTTTCTTCCCAGCACTTTCGATGCTGATAACCGTGACATGCGCCAGGGCGCTCTCAAAGGTGTTCATGTATGATTTCCAAGAAATGGTGTGACCAACCAAGAATGATTCCGATATCTGCCGTGCTGTTCATGCTACTGCTGGTTCCATATGCGTCCGCGCAGGCGCCTGACAACTTTCTCGCAGGATGGCCTGAATGGCTGACATGGTCGGCGATCATAATAGGCATCACATGCATACTCATAGGAATCGCCCTCATGGTGTCGAGGCTGTTCGTGCTTCCATCGCTCGAGGCATGGGTCCACGAGGAGATAGGCCAGATAATATTCACAGTATTCATAATAGTAGTATTCTCTGGCTTTGCAGGGATTATAGAGGAGACGTCAAGCTCGCTCGCTGTCAACATGCTGCAGTCAAAGGTGACTGCCGAGGGACAGACGACCTTTTGGATATACAACAATGCAAGCGGCAGATGGAGCACTGTGCAGACATCTTTGCCCACATGCCCATATCCCTGCCATATATACATAGCAAGGGGATTCCTCGGTTCCACTTATGAGGTCTATGCTCCCTACATAACGGGGCTCGCGAAGGAGCATGCGGCATCCACGCTTGTTGAGAGCCTTAACGTGGGCTCGGATACCCAGTGGCTCTTTCCCATGCTGAAGCTCGACCTCAACTATGCGGTTCCGCTGTATCCGGCGAGATCGATATACAACAACACCCTCAATGTTCTCCTGACGGAGATAATGAAAATAATAGGGCTGCTGAAGTTCCAGGAGATAGCATTGGTCTATCTCACTAATCTATCGGTGCTCTTTTTCATATCCGGAATACTGTTGCGCATCCCTTTCTTCACAAGGAAGCTTGGAGGGCTTCTGCTTGCGCTTGCAATCGGAAGCTATGCCATATTTCCCCTCGCGTACCTGCTGGGTTGGTACACCCTGGACCGTTCCGTGGCAGTGATAACAGATTCGCAGATGAACATACCCAATCCCGAAAGATGGGGAGAACTTGGCGAGTCGGGGGTTCCCAATGGCGTAGGCCTTCTGTTCACGAAATATGATGCCGGAGGATATGAGGAAAAGCTTGGACTGATAGATGTGGTAGGGAGAGCATACACCATCACCACAATCCTTCCTATCCTCTCCATATTCCTGACAATCGGGTTCGTGCGGCACTTCAGCCCAATGATAGGGGGAGACACCGAACTCGCAGGGCTGACAAAGTTGATATGATGGAAATGATCAAACCGCTTGTATTGTTCTTGCTGCTGATGTCGTTTGTCTCAGCTGCGCAGGAATGCGGATTCGGGTTCAGCATGCAGAATGGCGTCTGTATCAGGGATCTTCTCGTGAATGCATCCACCATCGTTATAGCGATTGCATTCCTCTTGATAGGGCTGGCATTCATGCTGGGGCAGGCGCTGGGAAACACCCGCATAACCAGGTGGTCCGAGACGGAACTCTACGAGCTTTTGGGCACCGCGGTGATACTCACAATCTATCTCTCAGGCAGTGCGATGCTCGACAAGGTGATAGGGCCTGCTTTCTACAACTCCTCTCTCGCATATCCCAGCGATCCGCCGAGGGAAGGAGCCGGGAACTGGGCCAGCGTGGAGCTGCATGTCCAGGAGTATCTGCAGGGAGAGCTTAATTTCATCAAGGACAATATAATCAAGAGCATGCTGTGGCTCGCCTCGCTGGCGGGAATAACATCGACAATCTCGCTGATAATGTCAACGGGGCCCGCAGCGATGTCACTGTCGCCGCTGCCAGCATTCGGAGGGGTGCAGCAGTTCATAGCCCTGGCCATGGGGGCGATCGCCGTTTCGGCGGTGCAGCTGCAAGTCCAGCTTTCCGTGGTTAAACTCTGGCCCGGGATGTTCAGCGTGCTTCTGCCGCTCGGGATAATCTTTAGGGCATTTCCATTCACACGCATGGCCGGAAGCGCCGCGATCGCGATAGCGATAGGCTTCACAATCATACTTCCGATATCCTATCTTCTAGTCGAGGATATCTCGACCCACTATTGGAATTGGGACCCCCCAGGAGAATACGCTTCGGGGAAGGATTATACTGCGTGCAGCGGCCAGAATATCGATGTACAGCAGCTGTCTGGGGATGTAGGATCTATAGTGATCCAATCGGTGCTCGGATTTAGCATATCCGGCATAGAAGGCGCCATCAAGGACTGGATAAAAGGGAACACGTTCAGGTGCCTGATGTTCAAGGTGGTGGTGGAAGCGGCAATACTCCCGTTCTTTGCATACCTGGTGACGCTGAACGTAACACGCAGGCTCGCAGAGATTCTGGGCGCGCATATTGACTTCAGTACGTTGGTGAGAGTGATATGAGAAACAACACAAGCAGCGTAAGGCAATCCGCAATCCCGTTCATCTTCCTACTGCTGTTCATAGGGGTAGCGCATGCCATGAGCGCATGCGACGTCGCATCGCAGCTGGATTTCAGTTCAAATGGAGGCCTGACTTCGGCAGATTCCAACTGGAAGTCATTGACCTTTATCGCGCTTCTGGTATCCGGCCTCCTGATTGCAGCGATATACATGTTTGGGCAGGCTGTCGGGAATATGTACATGATAAACCGTGCGAAGACAGACTTCACGCAGTTCATAATCACAGTGGTCATACTTGTAATATTCTCCGCATTCGTGCTTTCCATATGCAATATCGATGCGGGCCAATTCGGCCTCAATGATGCGAATTTCTTCGACTCTACAAAAAGCTATTTTGCATATGCAGAGAGTACCGCGATGTCCTCATATGTCAAGACCGTGGATTCGATAATGATACTGTCGGCCATTAGCGGATACTACGTTCAAGGGCAAATCATGGTGATAGGAGTGTATCTTGATATCACAGGATCTTTCATGCCTTTCGCCGCATTCGGCTGTGCCATAAGCGCTTTGCAGTACCTGTCCAATCTCGTGCTTCTGTCGGTGTCGGTTGCCAAGGCGTTCTCAGTCGTCACCGAGGTGATATCAGTTTCACTCCTCAATTTCCTCCTTCCCGTTGGGATTGTGCTGCGCTGCTTCAGTCCCACACGCGAGCTTGGCGGCATATTCATGTCTCTCGCCATAGGGCTTTTCCTCTTCTATCCAATGATGTTCGCTCTGTCATATCTCATCATGGGCCAGCCGCAACCCATAGAGCTTCCAAGCACCGAATGGTACTCAAAGGTCATAGGGTACACCGCCAGCTTCTCTGCCGCGGGATTCTTCTCGGGGGGGCAGCTGGTGCTGACAGCAGCCACTCTCGGCCCTGCGATTGACATGGTATCGGGATCGATATTCTCTGCGCTTGAGAGCATCGGTCTGACCCTTTTGCCGGTATTCATACTGCCGGCAATAACCTGGATAATCATAGCGATGCTCGTCAGGAACCTGTCAAGCGCGCTCGGCGCAGAGATTGATATAAGTTCGCTAGCAAGGATGATATGATGACTATGGAAAAATTGCCGATGATTGCATTTGTCTTTGTCCTGGTGCTGCTTGCGCACCTGTCTTTCGCGACGGGAGAGTCATGCACCACCAGCGCGAATTGCGGCAGGGACGAGATATGCGGAGGGGAGGACAGATGCATACCCTGTCATACGAGCGCCGAATGCGTGCAGAGCACCTTCGAGAAGTCTGTCACTGGAGGGGTAAGCCCCTGGTTTGCAATCTCCATGATTGCGGTCTCGATCTCCATTGCTGCCACAGCCCTCATCTTCATGCTCGGCTACTTCCTGAACTCAGACCACGTAAAGAGGATGGGCAAGGCCGAGTTTGCCCAGGCCATAGCATCCTTCCTCCTGGTGGCCTTGCTGTTCGGGGCGGAGATATTTGAAGACTCTCTCATCACAATGATGGAGAAGCAGACGGGGGTGTTCACAGCGGCCGTCTTTTCACCGCAGGAATTCAAGGCGAGGCAGGCGATGAGGCAGACGATGACCATTGATCCTTTCGATATTTCGCTGGCATTCCTCAAGAAGCTCGGGAACTGCGTGGAAAGCGCCTATGTCTTTAATTATGAGAGATCAGTGCCTCTCGAACTGTTCGCGAACCTTCAGCTGAATCTTGACCTGAAGCCGGTAATCATAGGCTCGGTCCAGACTCCGGTGTCGCCATTGGTGCTGGTCCCATCCATAGGGGACCGGCTGTCGGAGAGCGAATACCTGGGAGGGGAGCTGACATGGATGAGCCTGTTCATCTACATGCAGATCGCCTTGATGAGATTCGCCCAGACATCGATGTTCACGATATTCCTTCCGCTCGGCATAATCCTCAGGGCGTTCCCGCCAACGAGGGGGGTGAGTGCCGTGATGATAGCAATTGCAATCGGGCTTTACATCGTCTATCCTTTCGCATACACAGTCCTTGTGGCATCCGCGCCCAAGACGATAGACGGCTGTGACATAAGCGTTGGTGTGGGCGGCGTGACAGAACTCACGAAAGTGTGCCCGGTTGCGCCCGGGGGGGCGAGCGGCACCATAGAGCAGGCGCAGGCTGTCGCCTCAACGTTCGACGTGCAGATGCCCGCGATAAAGTCGGGGACGTCATCGATCAGGTACATGGCATGGCTCTACATGATCATATCGCTGGGAGCCGCATTCCTGTTCATACGCTCAATCTCGCCCCTGTTGGGAGCCGACATATCTGAGATAGGCAGGAGCATGTTCAAGATGCTGTGAGGTTAAGAATATGAAAAAGGAGACTAAAACAGAAAAGGAAACAAAAACGGAGAAGGAGGGAGCAGGCAGCCAGGCGAAACTCGCAACAACATTGGGCCTGCTCGCAGTGTTGCTCATAATCGCAGCCATAGCCGGCACGCTAGCGCAGATGCTCAGCAGGCAGCCAGGAACAAACACAGCGGTAATTGGCGGAGAAAATCTGTCCGACAGGTTCATAGCAGGGTCCGCAGTCTCCCCAGGTTCATACTCTAACATCAGTTATTCCGAGAGGCCGGCATGCAATCAGACTTTGCTGTCAGGGAATGAGAAAGACTCCTATTCATATGCTGTCAGCTATGGCTATCCCGGGCTTGAGGGCCAGGTCTCCATAATGACATCAGAATTCTCATCCTCCGGGAATGGATTCGTGAAGAGGATTGTCACAACCATGCAGGAAAATAATATGGAATTGTTTATTTATCTCGATTCATCGATGAATTGCACAAAGGCATTGATGAACATCACAACGGAAGAGGGAGTGATAACCCAGGAAGTCAGCTGCTCATCGGGGGACGCCGACATAGAGATATGCGCCGACAATGTCTACCTCGCCGGGCAGGAGAACATAACAGTGGGGGCCGGCGCATTCGACACCAAGGTATATTCGTCATTGGACAACAACTCAAGATTCTGGATAACAGACCCTTCCATAGCGTCTGTCCCGATAAAGGTTGTGTCGCAGAATATCACTATGGAACTCCTGAGCTATAGGAAAGGATAAAAGAATGCATAGGGATAGCGGGGTTGCACAAAATGGTTGCACAAAATAATAATAAAGTTGCATGAAATATCGGCTATCGGCAATAAATGGATGATTAAACAGATGATTATCGCTTGTGAGCTTGTGGAGAAAGCAACATCGGTGAAAGAAATGGGAATTCCAACGGATAAAATAGGTAAGCTGGCTCTAATCTTGATAGCTATAGCGCTGCCTGCATTCTTCCTATTCGCATGCATAAGCCTAAAACCCATGGAAGGCATATCCACAGAGGTGAATACGACAATAGAGACGGGCAGCGATGTTTGCCTCGGATTCAATGAGTCCACATGCGGAGCGCTGATAAAGGAGAAAAGGACCTTATCGACAGGATATGTGTGCACAGGCGCCAAAGGTCCGTCAGACTACAAGAGCTGTTATCCTGACATCCGTTATGGCTATCTGGGTCCCACGTGCAGCGCCTCACCTTCATGCCATTTTGTCTCGTCCAATCCGATTGAGATAGGCAGACTGGGATTCAGCGAGTATTGCAATTCCGCATGCTCGAAAACCACCTCCTTGCCGGATGTAGAGTGCAAGCTGGTGGGCGGGATATGCAGAGCCGAGATTGTCTCGAATCCGACAACGGTCTGCAAGTCCGACGCGAACGCTTACAATCTGCCAATCGACCAATGGAGCTGCAGGAAAGAGAGCTCCTCATATGTGATGCCATATCCCGGCCTTTCGAATTCCACAGTCTTGAGCATATCCAGGGATTGCACTACTATGGGATTTGCGCCATTTTTTAAGGATATCACGATATATGCCTCAGTCCCCAACCTTGCGGTCGCCAACATAAGCCTGAGCTGCGGGCTCGAGGCGAACTGCCCTGTCAGCAGCAAGGATCCTGCCACAGGCACGAACATAGAATCCAGGATAAAAGACCTGAATATCACAGTGACAGGATGCGGAACAACCCTCATAAAAAGAGATCTGTCTCCCGATCTGAGGACAGGCTACTGCAGCCTGGCCACGAATCCAGCATGGTATGGAGGGAACTTCAATTGCGCGATAGGGTTCCTCCAAGACAGTCCCGATAAGTCAAGCAAGATAGGGGCGATGACCTATATGATTATGGGCTCCGTACTCGGTCCATGCGGATGCACAGGAGTGAAAAGCTGCGAGTTCAAGCTCAAGTGCAATGCGGCCGCCACCCATGCTACCACATGGAAGTGCGAGAAGACAGACAGGTCCGCGATATACCAATTCACCGACTGCCAGGCGCCGAGTTCATTCTCCACATTCCAGGGCGGGGAGATGTACCTGCAGACAGGCATCCCCTATTCGGAACTATCGAACATCATGACAGGATACTACAACGGCAGTGAACAGACAAAACAGATTCCCTTCTTCATGGTAGGACAAGGATCGACATTCCAAGATTTCGAGAGGGCAAGGGAGAAATGCAATCCGTTCGAGGACAAGTTCTTCAATGTATCTCTTGGCAATACAACATTCGACCCCCCGATACTTACGATACCGAAAGGAATCGATTTGTGCTTCAAGAACATCGACTCTAAGGAGCATAATGTCTCGATAGACGGGGTGGGTCAGACATATTCGGAAGAGAAATATCTTCCGGCAGGGGACAAGAAATGCGGGCCATTACCCCTAGGAGAATACACGATGACAGACTCGTCCGGCGATTTGGGAACAATTAAAGTATTGCCCAGCGGAGATGATGTCGTGTTCTTCGTCGGTAGCAGGATTGTGCCCGACTACGGTCTTGCGACCGAAGGAAAAGGAATCAATTTCTCCCTGTCAAGCAGCGAGGTGCCTGAGCATGACATGGCAATCCTTCCGGAAGGCACGGGGTGCAGGATAGACACCGCTTCGCGGATGTGCTCCCTGTCAAACATCTCTCTCGGCGAACATGAGATTGCTGACAACGGCGCAAAGTCATCATCGAAAGTGTTCGTGCAGTCCCAGACAGACAAGTTCTTCTTCAGAACCGGCCAGACAGACCCTACTCCGAGAGATGCGTCTTCGGACGATCCAAACAAGAGATTGAGCTTCATCGCAAGGCCCTTCGGCGACAGTATCTGCTTTACCTCATCGCAGGAGCTTAGCGGGATATGCGGCGCGATCGTAAGCGACTGGGAGGATGACGACGGCACATTCTGCAGCCAGCAGATGGCCATGAGGTGCTTTGACAATGTTTCATATTCCGACTTCAGTCCCGTCTGCGGGGCGGGCTGCTCGCTGGCATCATCATCTCCGATAAAGAAGGGAGAGCCTAACTTTGGCGAGTATTGCACCGACGCATGCATAAAAGCAACCGACCTTCCGGGGGTCCAGTGCTCCGTCGCGGGGGGGAATTGCACGGCCCAGCTCGTTGTGGGACCCGCATCCGTTCCGAATGCATGCGTGAAGGCAGAGGTGGTTGACAGATGCATTCCAAATTCAGGGTTCGCTGGAGTAGTGGATTGCCAGCCGAACCGGGATGCTGACAAATGCCAATTCCAGGTGAAGGATCCGCAGAGCGCGATGCTTTGCAATGCCGGTGCAGGATGCGTTCCAAATCATGGCGGCATAGAATGCAAGAAAGGGCTCTACATATCCATATTCCGCGAGTCCGAGGAGGGGGCATGGACCACCGTGGAGAAGGACAAGGAGGTTCTTGCAGATCCTTCCTATTGCTGCTTTGAGAGCCCGATACCCGGATATTACAAGGCTGACACCAACGACGGGAGGGAAATCCGCTTCTTGATATCGTCCAACAGGCCGACGGCAACCGTAAACCTGAGGGGCGTCGGATTCGTGCCCCCGTACGCGGCCGTGGATCCCGGCACGCAGGTATGCTGGCAGAACCCATCTCCGATAGCAAGGAGTATAGAATTCCTTTCAAGCACATTCCCGATAGATGGCTTCTACGAGGTCTGCACCAGGGCGCTTGACGATATCGGGGTGTACACAGCAAGGTTCTCACCGTTTGACTTGGGTGTGACGGCGCAGATAGAGGTACAGGACAGGAAGACATATTTCATTAATATCCTGGCACAGGGATTCGACCCCCCATTCACCACGGCGAATCCGGGCGACATGATATGCTGGAAGAACACAGACAACAAGAACCATACTCTCGTTTCCGAGGATGGCACCAGCACAAGGCTTGACAAGAATGAGATGAGCTGCATCCAGCATGCGGACAGCGATGTGTACTACTCGAGGACCGACAATGCCACGGGCGTGACCTCGGTCGTTACATCTATCGCAGGATATGGGATGTTCCTCACTCCGTTCGGCATGTATCCCATATCGATTACAGTGCCGAAGTCGAATTCCACCTACACCACGAGAACCGCTTTCTTCAACAAGCTTGCAAGCCAGGCTAACTTCGTCCAGCTTGAGAATATAATAGCGACTTCAGCGGGACTTCAGCCCAGGAACCTGACTGCCATCGCACCATTGAACATCACATTCATGAATTATGACAACAGATCGCATGTGGTGACAGTCTATGGCGCATCCGGAGGCACGCGCACCATGACGATACCCGCCGGCAACAACAGCGAGACATTCATTATGGACTTTTTCGGAAGAATCGTGGACACGACCCTTGCGCCGACAGTTGGAGCCGAGAGCGCGACCACATACATAAGCACGACTGGCAACCTCTTGACTACGGTGGATCCCGGCAAGATCTCCATTGTCCCCATGCCATCCAGCATAGGCTCATTCAGGCTTCTCGACAGGAATTCAAGAATGTATGGCACCCTAACCGTCACGGAGCCCGAGCCCCAGGAAAGGAAGGAACCTATATTCAACGAAACGATGGACCTGCCGGTGCAGCAGATAGCAGGCATGATAACATCGGAGCAGCTCGCCAAGATAAGAGAGTATGCCAACAGGGGGCTTGTTCCTGCGATAATACCCAGTTTCGGAGATCAGGTGGTAAGGATAAAGACAGAAGCTTTCAATCCTGGAGAGCTTGATGTCTCAGCCGGCAGCACTGTGGAATGGGAGAACATAGACAATTCTCCACACATTCTGAACTTCACATCGCAGCACTTCAGTAAGATATGCAATGTCACCAGTCCCATCACATCCTCCTTGTTCTCATGCGAATACAACGACAAGAAGAGAATGTGCCTAACCAAGCTGATAGATGCCACAAGGGAATGCGCCAAGTCCGAGGTCAGATCGCAGGTGACATGCGCCTCAAACGGAACTCTTGCAGGGGCCGTTGACTGCCGCCCAAGCCTTACCAGCCCGACCGCTGAATGCGAGGTAAACATAGTGAATCCGAGCAATGCAGGGCTTTATGCCCTTGCAAGGCAGTACTGCGATTTCAATCCAGCCACGATCAGGTGCAGCATCAAGCCCGGGGTGAATCTGCAGGGAATAGAATGCATCGAGGATGTCAATGCTCCCTCGGATTTCATGTGCTCCTTGAAGACCACTGGATACGTTGTCTGGAAGGTGGATGGAGGGTACAATGTCAATTTAGATTCATCAATAAGTTGGAACACATCATATCCCTTCTGCTACAGGGCGTCAAGGTTCAGCTGCGATCTCGATCCGCTGTACAAGGCATTTTCTGCATCGGCCGCATGCTCCTATTCCGGAGGCACGGATTCGTGCTACATATCAAAGAATGATTTCGAGGACATAAATGAGACATATTGCAGGAAGGAGCTCAAGTACGATCCTCCGGAATACTCATCAGCGGCAATCCTGGCGAAGAAAAGCCATGCAAAAGAGAATATGACAGGAGACACCATCTGGAATATAACAGACGAGAGATCTGGGGACAGCATGGCCCTGAACGTCCAGAGCTGGGATGTGGATTTGGTGGCGCTGTTCAGGCCATTCCAGCCTGACCTTGCGGAAGTGTCCAGCGATTCCTATATGAACTTCCAGAGCTACATGTCCTCCAATGTCGTCCTGGATGGGAGATATGACAGCACACCCATCTCACTCGAAGTCCCGTACTTCGGCGCTCAGAGGGGAGGCGTGCCGGGGTATGCGATATGGTTCCCCAAAGGCTCATTCGCATACTTCACAAACGGGCCTACAACCACAAACATCTATGTCAATCCTCCATTCGCCACAACCACGTTCAATCTGACCCTAGATGCCACAGGATACACCGCAACAACACCCGCTTCCACAGGCAAGGTAGCGACAATGGCTCTCTATCCGGGCAGTCAAGTCTGCGTTAAGAGCTCCGATAACAGGCATGTCAGGGTGCTGAAAGATGGCAAGATAGCGGACGAGGGAGACACATTCGGCGTCCTGCCGCCCGCATCGCAGGTGTGCATGCCTGTCCTGGCATGCCAGAACAGGTATTCGGGCATCCAATGCAGCGGCGAAATAAACACCAATGACACCAACAGGAACAACGATTACTGCACCTACAATGTGACAAGCGTGAGCACAGGATTGGGCGCGGCATGCACTCCGGATTTAGGACTCGACTGCATCGCCAAGCCCTCGTACGAATCCGAGATACAGTGCGCTATCAATGACCAGACAAGAGGGTGCTATTACAAGCCATTGGGTCTGGCTGGGGCTGTGGGCAATCTCGCATGCGGCGGCAGCGACTGCCAGGCAAAGATTAGAGGTGGCGGCGGAGTGACCTGCCAGGCAGATAACACCCCCGGAGGGTATAACTGCAAATTCTCTCCGATAAGCACGGATGGTTCGATTGCATGCGCAGGCGACAATTGCCAGGTATGCACAAACAGGGATTCGTGGTGCACAAGGAGATACGCAGATGTGGAATGCATACCCTCTGGAGGGGGGTGCTATGTGGGTCCGTACTCCACGTATGACACCACCTGTTCCTCAAACCAGTACTGCAATGTAGACCAGAGCAGCCTGTCCTGCAAGAACGGAGACGGACTCTCCAGTGGCTGCAGCCCATCCTGCACCTATCAGTGCAACAATGTTCATACTCACACTCATGAATGGTACAGCAACTGGAATTGCGGATCTGATAATGACAACTGCAAGATAGACAAATGCAGCGAAAATAAGCCAACTGATTGCATTGCCGGGACAACATCATATATTAGTTGCGATCATCAGTGCTGTCCATGCCTTGGTTTGGGTTGCGGTTCTTGCTGCTGCGGGCTTTATGACAAAGATCAAGCCAAGTGTTCATGTTCATATCACGAAGATAATTTTTATCCATGCGAGTTAAGCGGTCCAGATTACATAGATAACCCTAATCCGAGCGCCATATGCTCCAATAAGACCGCAGGGGTCAATTGCTATACTTCTTCATATATCTGTGGATATTACCCCGTCTGGGGCAGACCTCCCAAGAAATGCTCGAGCGTTGATGCCTGTCCGTGCTTGAGATGCTCTGTGAAATATCCGAGCTATCCGAGCTCCGCCCTGCAGTATGGCTGCGAAGTAACCAGTACCGGGTGCCAGCTCACATTCTCCGGCAATGGGTGGAGCATCGATCCCGTCGCAGCATATCCTACGAATGGGGCATATTGCAACTACGAGGTCGGGTCGAAGTGCTCGAGGAACCCGAGCCTGAGCGGGATAGTCTGCGGCAAGTCGGGGTCGGATTGCACTGTCAGCGGCACACCCACACTCGACACTACGCGCGACAAATGCATCCACACCCAGACGACCAAGTGCGATTCCAAGGATAAGGATGTCACATGCGAATACAAAAACGGATCATGCCAGATAAAGAACATCCCCAACGCGTTCTGCTGGACCCCCGAGAAGACAGGAGAGTATGTGCTGGAGGATGTCAGCACGGGACAGAGATTGTATGCCACAGTCTACAACAGGCTGGAGCCATTGGCGATATCCATCCAGAGGTCGGCGCTTGTTCCCGCATCCGCAACGACCTCCCCCAGTAGCAGGGTCTGCATGATAAGCGGTGACGGCCAGCCCCATGTAATCTCGCTTCCGCCCGCACTGATGTCGACCCTTGGCTCGTTCATCAATGTGTGGAACGAATACACATGCATATCCCTCCCCGAGGGACGGTGGGCTCTGAATATGGCCGATGAGGGCATAATGGGCACCCCTGCCTCCTCCATAATTGCTTCTTCGACAAAGAACTCGACAGTCAATGTCAAGTACAGCGTATTCGACCCTGAATTCGCGATAATGAGGATCGGGCACAATCTCACATTCACCAATATCGATGACGAAATGCATACGGTCTGCCTTGCAGATCCTGTATACAGCAACGTGGATTTCGCTAGCGAGAACGGAGCCGTCCTCAGGAACTCGTCATCCCCGGATTTGCCCGACTTCAGGTTCTCGGAGGCAGACTTTCCGGAGGGGGCGTCGAAGGTCTTGGAGGAATACCTCCCAGGCAAATGCGGAGGGAATGGGAAATCCTGCGTAAATAACTCAGAATGCCTGGGAACCGGGTGCATCGGCGGGGTGTGCAATGCCCTGACAGGCACATGCAGGGACTCGAGCTGCAAGATGTGCACAGATACCAGCGCGACAGCCACATGGGTGAGGGACAACGCCAGTTCTGGAGATAGGAACTGTAATGTCATAGGGGGCGATGTTTGCACTGTGAAGTCGGGCTATAGCGCTTTCAGCGCGTCATGCTCTGTCTCAGGTAGCTCGTGCATAGGCTCGGCTTCGGGGATAAAGAGCAGCTGCCCCTCGGGAACATACAACAAGGCTACGGGAAAATGCGAATATGCATCCATTACAAGCACATCCAGCGTGTCGATTTCCGCCGAACAGAACCGCAACGAGTGGAAGTGCACCCAGACATGTTACTTTTTTGGCGTTCCTTATTGTTGCAGCAGTTCATGGCAATGTCCTGCTAATTTCGATCCCGGGAGCCCGTCGTGCAGCGGCGGCTTGAGCGGATGCTCAACCTCCTGTACAACCTGGTGGACTTTGGCGAATACCAAATGTTACAAGAAATGCACAAAAACATGCACCTGCACAGTCACGACAACCCCTCCTCCGACAGATCCGACAAGCAAGGCATTGCTCAGCAATTACTGCAACAATGACTGCTCGACAAAGGGCGGCGTGCCTGCGGGAGTCACATGCTCGGCGAACACAGCCGCTGGAGGGGGATGCAAGGCGTCGATATCTCCATTGTCCCTGGTCTGCTCGTCTTCGACGCCCAACTATGTGATATCGGACTGCACTCCGAAATCCTCTGGAGTTTTCAAATGCAGGATGACGAGCGACAAATTAGGATGCGAGTACGTGTTCGGGAAATGCGGAGGCAATGGCAAGGAATGCACGAATGATGCGATATGCTCGGATGCCGCATGCTCAGCCGATGAAATATGCGTTTCAGGGCCGGCATGCTCCGACTCGCAGTGCGGCACATGCATCGGAGCGGAGAAGATTGACAATGCCCTTCTCGGCAGGTGCGGGAAATACGGCAGCAATGCGAGGAAATATACCCTCAACTTCACCCTTCCGTCGTATACGCTCAGCATGGCTATAAGATACAAGTTCAATGACAACGGCATAATATTCGTGAACGACAACATGCTTGCGAGCGACTACGCTGCGCAATGCGGAACAGGCGACATGTATACCATAGATGCAAAGGTGGATGTCCCATCTGGATACCTGAAACTTGGAGAGGTGAACAAGATAGAGTACATCGACTGTGATTGTGGGGGCAAGAGAGGGATAGACACCACAATAACGCTGGAATCCATTCCATCGCTTGGCGGCGATATCTGCGAATTTCACAGCGCGATCGGGTGCGGCAGCTATCGGAAATCGATTGTGCCTGGCGAGAGCACAATAGTGCCGGATATCGGGCAGGAGGCGAATTCATGCATATTCATAGATAAGGATTTCCAGAGGGCGTTCAAGATTTCAGTCAAGCCTTGCAGCGGATCCGATGTGACAAACCTCGCGACAGCGATAAACTCATACGAGAGGCCGGAATACAACTCCATCGCATGCGATTCGGGCCTGTTGCCGGAATGCTCGAAGTACAACCCATACGGGCCTGCGACAATATCCATACTGACTTCCGAGAAGGGTTTGGACCTCAGCAGACCGGCGGACCTTGCATGCATTAAGGACCAGCTTGTCAACATAAAATCGCATTGCCAAAGATGCACCGCAGCGCTGTATGCGGGCAATTCCAGCCTTGCACAAATCGCAAATGTATTGAGGAACAGCACAGTAAATGCATCTACGGACCTGGTTGCGCAGTCCATGATGCTCAACGAATATTCCGGCAAGATATGCAAGGAAAAATGCTCCTCAGCCCCACCGGATGAGCAGAGCGCCTGCAGAGAGGCCTGCGGCACATGCAGCATGGACAATGTGATAAACGAGAAGATAGCAATGGCGAAAATGGCATTGTACAACTTCTCAAAGGCGTCCGTCATACTGGAGATGGGGGCGAAGGAGGGGGTTGTTCCCGGAGGCACGTGCGACTGGACAAACGAATCCATAAACTCGGCGTATGAGGAATTCTTCAGCAACTGGATCCCAATAATGGTGGGGTCAGGCATAATAGGGGTGGCACAGCAGTGTTACCAGGACCCGTGCCTTGCCCTCAACTATTATGGCCTCTATGACACACAGGCGTCTGGGAAAGCATGGACAAACACATGGTTCAAGGAAGGATGCGGCAAGTACTACTACGAGGCCGAAGGACTGTCACCCATCACATTCTCCACATATGAGACAAACTATTCTGTCTGCGACCCATCGAGGATGTTTGCATTGATGCAGCAGACAAAATGCCTCGAGGGCCAAGAAACCAATAGATGAGGTGTCTAAGATTGTCCAGAATAGCATGCCCAGCCATTCTTGCAACATATTCCTACAGCGCTTGAAGGATCAGACCTGTAGCATATGAAATCGGGCAGGCAGCATGCTGCGGCGCTGCATTCCTGTCCTTCCACTCCGACCTCTGTCACACAGTCAGCCCTGGCATCCCCTCCGCCTCCTCCGTCGCACCTGCCTCCGGAGCATGTTGATGTAGAACAGTCTGCATCTTCAGCACACGTCCTCGGGCCTATCCCCCCGCATTTATAATCTATGCACAGTTTGCACTGGTCATCATCCGAGCATTGGTTCTGCGGAGTCGGGCATTCATTTGTAATCGGCATCGCGCAGCAGACGCCATTCCAGACCCTTCCACCCGTGCATCCTCCACACCTCCCATTTGAGCATGCGATGCCAGAGCACTCATCATCGAAAAAGCACAGCCTCATCCCGGAGCCGCCGCATGATCCTCTCTTGCATGTCTTGCATTCGTTATCATTCAAACATGTCCCTTTCAGTTGGCAGGTGCCTGATAGATGGCATTCATAATTGCAGCAACAGTCCGCATCCGATGTGCATGAAAGGGGATTCGAGCACGCTCCGCATCTTTTCTCAGCTCCAGCACAGCCGCACCCAATAGGACAGTCACATACCTCTGTGTTGGTGCATGTGAATTCCCCGCACGGCTTGCATGCCTCCCCAACGCACCCGTATCCGGGGCAGCAAGAATGAGACGCATCGCATTTCCCATAATCTGTCTTATCTGGATTCACACATATCTGCTCGGGCATGCATGTTCCGCTGGCTTCGTCACAACTGTATTTGCAACAGCAGAGATTGCTAGCGTTGCACTTAAAGGGGTTACTGCAGCTTATGCATTTTCCGGCAGTTAAATTTATGGCGCATCCTTGAGGGCAGTCTGTGCAATTTCTTCCAACTAAACTATTGCAAGGCTTGCATGCCCCCCCAATGCATCCATATCCGGAGCAGCAGGAGGTGCCAGGCCCGCATGCAGCGGGATTCTCGCACAACTGCCGGCATGTTTGTGTTGTCTCATTGCACTCATATCCGCAGCAGCATTTGTCAATTCCGCATGTAGTGGGATTGATGCACGAAGTGCATTTTCCCGAGCTGGCATTGAATCCGCATCCTGTCGGGCACGAGCCGCAACCTGTCCCGGAGAACTCGCTGCATGGCTTACATTCTCCAACATTATTTCCCGGAGGGACCATGCATCCCCAGCCCGGGCAGCACCGATTGGTCGAATTGCATCCTGCAACTGGGTTCTGGCACACAGGGGTGCCTATGCACTTGCCATTGCAGCATGTGTGTTCTGATCCTGTGTTGCATTCGCACCCTGCCCCGCCTTCCAAGGCAATCCCTGTGGAAGTGTCATTGTCGCAGTCGCTCCAGCCTTCCATGCATGTCCCTTCTGGAGGAGCTGAAAGAGTTGCTGTATTGCATGCTCCTCCAAAGCACACTTCGCTCGAATTAGAAGTGTTACAGTCCCATGTGCCATCAAAATTGCAGTCAGAATATCCATCCCTGCATGCAGTCCATTCCGGCTTGATTTCAGTTGGGGGCATGAGGCATTCGCACTTGTCTGTGCAGCAGCCAGACTGGCATCCTAGTTGGAGTTCAGAGCACCCTTGCAGCTGATCACAGGGCCTTGATCCTGAAGGGCAGCATAATTGCTTGTCCTTGTCGCAGCATAGTTTGGACTGCTCGTCATATGACATCCCTTCTCCGCAATTGGAGCAAGGGCATATGACGCAGAATTTGCACAACAGTCCCAATATGAGGGCCAGTACAAGAGCCCCGAGAATCCCGAATTCAGTATCTCTGTTTCTCTCAGCCATGCGAATCTAATAGAATTGGAGAAGGTATTTTAAAATATGGCTCGAAGGCATATCTCCCAATTATCCTCGTTCCCATATCATTTTCCGTCGTCAGCTCCGCCCTGAGCTTGAGATAACAAATATAAAGGTGTGCCTTCTTAAATAGGACTCGGTGCCAAGGCATTCTGTCCTCGGCAGCAGTGGGAGGGATTAGGTGAGTTTTGGAGGTCCAGGAGAGCCTAAGATAGTGCTAAAATTGCTTTTGTCATTGCTATTGCTGCCTGCACTCGCATGTGCTGCGGATGCGGATGTGAACGCGAGCGCTGTCGCGAGCGCCACATTCTCATCACCTTCCTGGGTCCTTATGCTCGGAGTCGCGTTCGGCATAGGGTTCTTACTCGCTGCCATCGCATACATGCTCGGATCGGCATTCAGGCTGCCAGAGCTCCTGTCCTGGGCGAAGAATGAGTTCGCAGAGATGACAGGCACTGCGGTGATAGTCGCTATAGTTTTGATCGCCCTCGCATTCAGTGATTCCCTGTTCGTTGTGATGTTCGATGGCACTCCAATGCAGGTATCCAAGACTTTCATCTCAGAAGTCTCGGACAAGCTTTTCACAGTCACAGAGAAGGCGATGAATATCAATATCCTCTTATCCGTGATAAGCGGTCCGCCGCCGCAGTACGTAAGCGCATCCTCGGATACCCTTGCGGGGTCAATGAAGAACAAGATGAGGGATATAAAGAGCAGCGGTGCGGTGAAATACGAGGGTGTCATGTCTAAGCTAATGTTCATGTTGCTATCCTCAATAGACTTCACCTTCTTCGCCTCGCAAAGCCTTAACGTCCTGTTCGGGGAATTCCAGAATCTCCAGTCCACAGCCTTGCTTGCCCTCTCCATAAACCTCATTCTCGATACAATACTCAATTTCATAAACATGTTCGCTATCCCCGTCTGCATCCCCTTGGGGGTTTTGCTCTGCTCATTCGCAATGAGCAGGAAGCTTGGCAGGACAATGATTGCACTGGGCATAGTGCTATACTTCTTCTTCCCGGTGTCCATAGTGCTCACACAGAGGATGTATGACACAGCATATAAGCCAGGCAAGAATCCTGGCGAGATTGCAATGCCTACCACATATGACTCTATAGAATACATACTGGAGGGAGAAGCCTTGTCCAAACCCGGCAGCTTTGCATTGAATATGATACTTTTCTCTCCATTAGTATTGGGGCCCACAGTGGACATAGCCACAGCGCTCCCCAAGTGCGCATTAGGCAGCGCAGTGCAGACTGGAGTCAATACAATCCGGTGCACCCCAGTATGCGCTCCTGCTGTGGGGAGCGGGATAGCGCAGTGCATGGTGGCATGCGCAGAGGAGAGCCTCTGGCAAGGCTGTACGACATCATGCGCAGCCACTGGCCCAGGATATGCTGCGTGCTTTCTAGGATGCACTGGAGCATGCTTCCCCCAGTCGGCTATGAACAACGCGTTCTCAAAATGGCCGAATGAAATCACGAAACAATACTCCATATGGTCGGCAGCCACAAACCTGATGACATACTTGCCAGTCCTCACAAGCGGGACAACCGAATTCAGTGACACTGGGGGCCTTGTGGCTGATCTATTATTGGGATTCATTCCAGGAGGATCCGGCTTATCAGCATTCCGGGCATCGTACCATATGGACAAGGTGCTCGGGGACAAGATAACCACTGCCATGGGGGAGTTCATACCCTATACGGCACAGTATGTGGTGCCGGTGATCCTCATGCTGCCCATAATAGCCATAGTGTGCATAACAGCGCTGCGTTCCATATCCCCAGCGATAGGGGGAGAGCTGCAGATACTAGGGATAACTGAAATAATATGATGAAATATGATGAACTACTGCGCCTTGAAGAGGCAAAGACAAATCAAGATGATGAGATATTTCGATGAAATAGCAAATTGTATAGATGATATTTATGGTTGACGCAGCAACATGCCTGACGACATGCATGATTGGATCGGAATATAATTCATGGCAGCCCATAATCGTGGTTGTCATACTCGCAGTGGTCATGCTACTCGCCATAATCTACATGCTGGGCAGGGCCATGGCAAGGAAAGAGTGGGAGGCATTCGTCAAGGTGGAGATGCAAAGCGTGCTGGTCAGCGTGATATGGGTCATGATAATCGCCGCCTTGGCGAACTTCACATGCCAGGCCTCCTGCATAGCCAGCAAGAACGCGAACCCGTTTGATGTATCCATATCATACCTCACTGGGATTAAGGACAATTTGGAGACGAATATAAACCTGGCCCTTAACACGGCAAAGCAGGTCAGGATCGATTCGGCATCGATGTTCGCGATCACTGAAGCAGGGCCTTATGTGAGGATGTATGATGGCTGCAATGTAGTGGCTGGCAACCAAGAGATGATCGGTAATTTAGTGGCCCCTTTCATAGGCAGCATAATCGCCCAGCAATTCCTTCTCATGTTCGTATCGATAGCGGCCTTCCAGATATTGCTCCCGATAGGAGTGATACTGAGGATAATCCCCTTCGCCAGGGAAGCGGGAGCATTGCTGATAGGGATAGCATTCGCACTTTACATAATCCTGCCGTTGATGTATGTGATGGCCGACATGGCCAGCAAGGAATTGCTGGACAAGTATGATCTCAAGATAACGAGCATAGGCGAGGCAACATGGGTTGATGGCAAGCAGTGCCTGACTCCAGGACCACTCCTAGACAACCTGAAGGCGATAGGCTACTTGTTGCCGCAGGCAGTATTCTTCCCGGTCCTAGCAGGAATAATCACAGTCGCAGCGGCAAGGGTGTTCACAAAGATTTTCCAGTATGATTTCAAGGAGATATTGCAATGAGATGCTGTAAAAAGAATAGTGGGCTGATGGAGAAATCATCAGGTGCGATCGTCGCATTAGCCTTGGTCTTCGCTATAATCCTGTCCTCAGGCACAGTATACGCCGGATGGTCCAATTACGACAATTTCAACTGCTGTTCATGGAATACGGGTCGTTGGAGTTTAGTGGCATGGCATCAGGGGACTGTGGTAAATCCAGCGCAGCAATCTCCAACAAAGTACTATTGCGAGAACAATTGGGGATATGTGTATACTTACGCAAGTTGGGGCGGTATGGGAATCTTATACCTGAATAAAGACAGTAACAGTGCCTGCGCCAATGATCTAAAGATAACCGCATCCGCCAAACAGGACATAAAATTCACAAAGTTGAAGATAAACAGCAAATGGTGGTATACGACATACTGCCAAGGTGGATGCGGCCACGCATCCCATCTCGGTCTCATAATCAACGGAGTCGAGTATGGCTGGATTTTCTCTGATGGGTTAATGTGGAAGAATCCAGGATGGACTTTTTGTTCAGCAATCCATTCGGGCGACGATTTTGATTACTATTTCACCTGGGACGGCACTACCTTGAGGGGATGGGCGCAGAACCTTAAACATCCCGCGGAGAGCTGCGGCACTGAAAGCAACCCGATAGTATTCGGCAATGTGCAGCAGCCGGGCATGAATAACTTTTATGCCACTAACATGATCGGTGGAGGGTATGCACAAAAGACAACAAGGTATGTGGCCCTCAATTCAATAAAATATTACACAATATCTTCCCCGAGCGTATCAGTGACCAATCCAGGCAATATAGAAGTGGTCTACCCCACCCCGAGCGCCCAGATCACGATCAGCACCAGCATAACTTCCGAGGCAGCGAGCGTAAGCTGCGGCAGGTACAAGGATGGGTCAAAGATTGACACAGTCACGGTCAACACTGCTGGCGGGACGGCGAGCAACAGTTATACTGGCACTTTCAACGTCGGATCGCACACCTTCGAGCTCAGGTGCACAGACTTCATGGGACAATCAAGAAGTAATACAGCCACTTTCTCAGTGATAAGCGTCGACAGGGTAGCACCCACAGTGTCGATGAGGTCATATCTGGCTTCAGTGAGAACGCTCCCGATGACCGCAAGGATACTGGCTAGCGATGACCGGACACAATCGCTCAGTTGCAGGTTCAGCGAACCCACAGGCAAGATAAATCCAGGCACATTCACATGCCAGAACGGGGTGGAATGCAGCTTCAGTGTAGGCACTGGGGCCGCACTTCCCGAAGGGACCTATAGAATTGATATAACATGCCAGGATGCCACCCCGAACAGCGGTTCGACAAGTTTCTCATTCAAATTCGATTCCTTAGCCCCTTCAATCGCCCTCGGCAGTCCGGCAAACAACATTCTCATAAATGTAAACGACATCAATTTCACTTTCACACCCGATGACAGTGGACCAATGAATTGTTCCTTTGATGTGCTCAAGGTCGGTGGATCCGCTGTCTCCAGAAATATTATCCTCGATGTCCGGCCTGGAATACAACGAACAGTTAAACTTTCTCTCCCTCTCACATCCGGCTCGACATACTCGTGGAATATCAACTGCACAGATGAGGTCGGCAATGTGGGGACGAGCGAGACAAGGACATTCAGATACGTCACTTCGCCAGACAGCATAAACCTCATGGATCCCGTCGATGGCAACAGTACGAGCAGCTCATCCCAGGAATTCACATTCAGCCACAATTTCACAAGGATGCTGTGGTTCATCACACTTCTTCCGACATGCAGCCTGAACATAAACAGCGTGCAGGTAGCGACGCTAAAGGATGTTCCTGCCGGAACGCAGCAATCATTCTCATACGAGGATCTGCAAGAGGGCACGACTTCGTGGTTCATCAACTGCAGCATCGACCTATGGCCGCTGGTTTCCGCGCAGGTCTCATCCGAGACAAGGAGCCTGATAGTGGACATGAGCGCCCCGACCCTCGACTTGGTCAGCCCGAATGACAATGATATCATAAGCCTTCCCTATCCTATAACCACTCGGGATGTCCAGTTCAAGTATAATATTTCAGATACACAGGCCACGAATTTCACATGCAGCCTACTGCTAAGCACCCCTTCAGGCACCACGCCGAATACAGTTGATACAGAAACAGTGGCATCTGGCATGAACACCTTCAACAAGACTCTAGGTGCAGGCACATATTATTGGAAGATAAACTGCAGCGATGGATTCTTCACAACATTCGCTCCTGCTTCCGGCAGCAGGAAACTGGTCCTAAAGATAATTGATGTGACTGCACCAATCATAACTTTGGTGTATCCTGACAATAACACAGTCATCCACAGCGATTTCGGATTCAAGTTCAAGGTCACGGACGACATGTCCTCCACAATCGCATGCAACCTGATCCTCAATGATAGGCCGGACAACGGGGGATCATATATTAACGGGAGCACTAACCCGATATCTCCCTCCAGCATAAGCGGCGAGACGAGATGGAAAATAAACTGCACAGACACGACAGGCAACTCGAGGGAAAGCGAGGAAAGGATTGTCACTGTGGACAGGCCTCCGATCATAACTTCTTTTACTCCAGTGACAGAGACATACATCAACAGGACGGAAGTCAAATTCATTTTCACCGTCATTGATGACCTCGATACGACACTCACATGCAATATCTCGATAGATGGAACTGCCCAGCTGCCCGTCACAGCCATAAGCGGGCAGGAGAGGCAGGTGACATACACGCTGTCCCAAGGCAAGCATACCTCGAAACTGCAATGCTGGGACAGCAGGAGCGGCGCCACAGAGGACCCTATAATCTATGTCGACATAACCTCCCCGCTTCTTACAGCATCTAAGCCCGACAACAACTTTACAACATGCAATATGCGCACAAGTTTCACATTCTCTGTCAGCGATGACCTGTCAAAGAATGTGACATGCAACCTGATGCTCGGAACGAGCACAATATGGAGCGTGGTGATAGATCTCCCGGCCGCAGCATGGGCTCCTGTGGAGAAGACAATCATCCCAACGCAAGACCTGCCCTTGGGGCAGAACGAATGGTATGTCCGGTGCACAGACCTGGCAGGGAATATCAATACGAGCGCTAAGAGGAACATCACTATCGCTACCACTGATCCTGATAATTTCAGGATTAATTTCATCCCTCCCACTCTCTCAAACGGCTGGTATACAATCACAGACAGCCTCGTTATCAATGTCACAGCAGACAAGGACCTTTCTACTGCATGGCTGGAGCTGAATGAAGCGACATACACCATGGATGGTGCAAACAAGAACTGGTATATCTCGAAGACAGGCCTCCAGAACGGGGCGAATGTTTACAGGGTGTATGGCAAGGGAGCGGTTTCCGAGTGCCTGGCATACTCTGAGCGCACAATAATGTACAGGCCAGACTTCGCCACCCCGGAACGCAGGCCTTTCATACTCACACTCGCGGAATTCCAGGAGCCTGCCATATGGACGGCCGTAGTAATCGCGATAGCAGCACTAATGCTCGGCATAGCATACATGCTGTCCAAGCTGTTCGCCCTTCCGGAATGGGAGGCTTTCGCCAAGGATGAGTTCGGCCAATTGATATTCTCGGCTTTCCTATTCATAATGTTCGTTCTCATAAGCGGGATCATAGAGGAAGGATCCGACGGTCTCGCGAATGATATACTCATGAAGACAGCTGCGGCAGGAGAGAATGTCACATACTGGTCTTACAATTCGCAGGCCGGCAACTGGTCCACATCAAACATATATAAGTGCGAATATCCCTGCCATGTCTACCTGGCCAGGGGATTCCTCGGCACCACATACGAGTCGTACAAGAACACATTCAAGGAAGTCTCAAGGGCCTATGTTGTATCGAAGCTGTACGAGAGCGTTGCCCTAGGCTCCACTGCCGATATAGTGCCTGCGACGTGGAAGTTAGACATCGCTTTCTCAGTGCCAATGTTTGCCGGAAGGGCGATATACGACAATTCCCTGGAAGTCGTGATCAAGGACCTCGCGAGGGCAATGTCGATAATCAAGGCGCAGGAGATAGCCCTGGCATACGCAGTGAATCTCGCATTCACGTTCTTCATAGGAGGAATTGTCTTAAGGGTGCCGTGGTTCACAAGGAAATTCGGCGGCCTTCTCATCGCATTAGCTATAGGGCTCTATGTCTTCCTGCCGTTCATCTACATCCTCGGATGGTACACCATAGACAAGACAGGGATAGTGTTCGATTTCCAGGACTCAGAGATGGTCAGCGAGGCAGGGCAGCTTGGAGACACATTCCTGGGCGAGACGGACATAAGCGCTCTCTTCACATCATACGATACGGATGGGAGAGAGACTAAGATGGGGCTGCTGGATGTGACGGGCAGGGCGTACATAGCAGCAATATTCATGCCTGCGCTAGCGATACTGACGGTGATAGGATTCGTGAGGCAGTTCAGCCCGATGATCGGCGGGGACACGGAGATAGCAGGGCTGTCGAGGCTGATATAAGACATGATTACATCGTTTGAGTGATTTGATATGAAGAAAAAAAGTTCACACATGATGTTCGCTGCGCTCGTGCTCCTAGCAATGCTTCCGGCATCATATGCAACGACATGCACGCTCGGGTCATACGAGAAGAATGGAGTGTGTGTTACGGATTATATAGTCAATTCAGCGAATATAGCATTGCTGATATCATTCCTGCTAGTGGGCGTGGTGTATGCATTGGCCAAGGCTTTCGAGGACCCCAAGCTTGTCAACTGGGCGCAGACACATCTCTACCAGACCATAGGGACCGCAATAATTCTGCTGATTTATCTGTCTGCATCAGGATTGCTCGACCAGGTCTTGGGACCTGCTTTCTGCTCAGGATCCGTGGTCTATCCCGAGCTTGGAGCTCCGCCGGGCGGAACCAGGGGCTGCAGCGATTGGACAAGCACGCAGACCTATGTCGCGAATTACCTGGACGGGAAAAAGACATTCGCAGTTGACTCATCAAAGATGATACTTTCGCTTTCAGACTGCGCAGGCATGGCGTCCTCTATGTCAATCGGACTGAGTGTGGATGTGATATCATATTATTGGACTCCGTTCGGGGCCTTGGGCTCGCTCAGCAGCGCGCTCGGGATGATACTGACGGCGATAGCCGCAGCCGTGGTCTTCCTCCAGGTCCAGATATCAGTGATCGGCATGTATCCGGGTCTTTTCGGTGTCCTCCTTCCGTTAGGGGTAGTACTCCGCACGTTCCCGTTCACGCGCAGGGCCGGTGGTGCAATGATAGCTATCGCCATAGGCTTCACGATAATATTGCCATTATCATATCTTATCATGAAGGATGTGGAGGACAAGTACTGGAATGACAACTGCGCCACAGTCAGCATAACTTCAGGCTGCTGGTCAACCGCTACCGATATCGGCTCTGCTATAAATCCACTATCATCGAGCATCCCGACCGACGTGATGAACAAGCTTAAGGATCTTTTCAAGCCAGGGGGAAAATATTCCTGCCTCGCATTCAAGATAGGCATAGCAGGAATAATACTGCCCATGCTTGCTTACATGATAACCCTGCATGTCACAAGAGGGATAGCAGGGCTGCTTGGAGCTGACATAGATCTGAGCGCATTGGTGAAGATATTATGACATCAGAAACGATTTGCAATATGAGGAATGCTTTGCTTGCGCTAGCATTCATAATCTGCCTGTCAGGGATCAGCTTCGCTGACGCGTGTTCCATCGCCACCGAGCTTAACTTCAGCGATGTAGCCGGGCCAACATCCATCGGATCGAACTGGAAGACCCTGTCCGGATTGGGCATCCTGATATCGATCGTGCTCGCAGCGATTATCTTCATGGTAGGCAAGATGCTGGAATCCCTCGAGATACAGAATCGCGCAAGGAATGACCTGATGCAGACACTCATCACAATAGTGATACTTGTGGTATTCTCTGCCGCAGTCCTGATGATGTGCAATTTCAATGCGAAGCAGTTCGGTCTGCCCGACGGCAATCTTTTCACCATGTCCAAGAAATATTTCAGTTATGCCACATCGGTAGCAGCTTCAGCATACATAAAGACCCTTAACGCAATCATGTTCACATCAGCCCTGTCGAGCATATACTTCAGCTCGCCGATCTATTCCTACATGTTCTTCCAATCATCTGTTTCAGGGACTCCGTTGGCTGGCCTGTCGGCTGTGGTAGGGCCGATGCAGCTGATGATGAATTTCGTCATGATGCAGGTGATTGCAGCAAGCTCGTACGATTCGATATTCACGATCATAGAGACATATTTCCTCAACCTATTCCTTCCGTTCGGGGTGGTGCTGAGATGTTTCACTATAACAAGGCCATTGGGTGGCGTACTGATATCCATCTCGATAGGGATGTTCCTGTTCTATCCATTGCTATTCTCATTCGCATACCTCTTGTTCCTGGATCCTTCAGGAGGCTATCCTGCGGAGGCCAGCGTCCCTTCGGCAGACTGGGAGTCAAGAGTCACCGATGAGTATATGGTCATGCTCCCTTTCACATTTGTACCTGGGGGCTATTTCGCGTATTTCAGCGCTAGATCATGGGAAATGGAACAGCAAGCGGCCGACAGGTTCATAGGTGCCATGGCCACTACGGGAGATGCTGCATTGAAGATATTCATAGTGCCTGCGATAATGTGGATAGTGCTAGCTATGATAATAAGGGACATGTCAAGGGCATTGGGCGAAGAGGTTGACATAAGCTCGCTGTCAAGGATGATATGATGAGGAAAATCGCATTTGCATTGATGGTTGTGCTGTTTGCATTACTGCAAGTCCCATCCGTCCAGGCAGATTCATGCACCACAACCAGCGATTGCGGTACGCTTGCATTCAATACACACAAGGCCTACAACTGCTCTGGCGGCCAATGCATCCAGTGCCCATGCCAGCTAGATTCAGAGTGCGGATGGGATGAGGTGTGCGATTGCAGCTGCAGGCCCTGCAGGACCTCGGCAGAATGCCTGACAAGGACTTTCACTATCGGAGCTGCTCCAGGCATCCCAAGCCCTTGGGTTATGATTGCTTTCCTCGCTGCATTGATTTCTCTCCTGGCTGCGAGTCTTGTGCTCGGGATGGGGTATGTGCTCAATCTCCAGAATGTGAAGCACATAGGCCGTGCAGAATTGATGCAGGCAGTGGCATCCCTTATCCTAGTTGCATTATTGTTCGGGGCCGCTTGGGTGGAGGAGCCCTTGGTGCAGATGCTCGAGAGCAGGACGCAAGTCATAGCAGGAAGCATATTCCGCCCCGGGCAGAACCTGGCCGTGAACCCGTTCGATGTCTCATATGCGTTCCTGATGAAGCTCATAGCATGCTCCGAGAAGAATTACAGGGGCATATATTCAGCATCCATCTCATCAGAATTCCTTGCAGCTACCACGATGTCAGTGTCCACTTACATCCCATTCCTCAAGACGGCACTAGCCGAGGATATCTTCCGCCTTATACCGGGGATATCCGAGAGGGTAGCTGAGAACGAATACATGGCTGATGAATACACTCAATTGCTGATATTCCTGTATGGGCAGATGGCGCTGTTCAAGTTCATAGAGACCAGCATGTTCTCCATATTCCTGCCTATCGGGATACTTCTCAGGGCGTTCCCGCCAACAAGGGGAGCAGGAGCTGTTCTCATAGCGCTTGCGATAGGTTTCTACATGGTCTTTCCATTGACATACACTGTACTTGCGAGCTCGACCTCCACCATTCCCGGATGCGGCGCAATGAGTGTGCAGATGACTGGAGTGACAAAGATACAGAAAGCATGCCCTGCATCCCCGTCATCCGCGATAGGTATGATAGAGCAGGCGACAGAGGGGCTTGACACAGGATCAGCGGCCATGACGAGCATCAAGTCCAGTGCAACTGACATAAGGTATTACGCGTTCCTCTACCTGATAATCGCCCTAGGTGTGGCGTTAATATTCGTGAGATCGGTGTCTCCCATACTCGGAGCCGATATATCCGAGATAGGCAGGAGCATGATCAGAATGGTCTAAACCAAGGTATCAAAATGGCAATCAAGAAAAAAGAAAGCAAGGGAGAAAAAATAGAACCATTCGGAAGGAATGAGATCGTAAAGCTTGTTATCGTAGCTGTGCTGCTGGCATTCGCAGTGCTGTTATTCATATTCCTTCCCCCCTTCATGAAGTCTCTGGGATTGTCCCCTCTCTTACAGCCAGGGCCTGGAGCAGGGACAGTGTCGGATGAGGTCGAGAATCAGCAGTCCGAGTGCGAATTCCTTGTTAAGGAAACAGGGAGAGAGAATTATAATTATATGATATACTCGAATTCCCAGGAAGCTGTGATGACCATGAACATGACCTCCAGATTCATCTCAAGCCCAGAAGGGTATTCCAGGGATACTGAGATGAAGAGCGAGAGCATCACGCTGAAAATGCATGCGACATTAGACAATGAATACAACTGCGTGGCTGTCAAGTTAGCGATAATAAACACATCGACCGGGATGAATATGGTCGCAGGAGGGACGGAAATGACAGACGAGGGGGAATGCCAAGGGAAGCTGCAGGTCACAAAGGCATGCTTGGGAAGCGTAGTCTATATCGGAGAGGAAGAGATTACAGTGCCGTTCGGCACATTTGATGCAAAGGTATGGGAAAGCGCAGATGGCACCAGGATCTGGACCTCGGAATCATTGACAGTTCCTGTTAAACTCGTATCGCAGGATTCGGAAATGTTGCTTGTTGAAGTTGATTGAGAGTGCGGAATATGGAAAAGGCAAAAGGAAGATCAAATGTAAATTTCGCAGTGCTTGCGGCATTAGTAGTATTATTACTGATAATAATCTCAATATTTGGGTGCCTCGCAGTGAGGCCGAGGTCCTCCACTCCCACCACAGTCACTGGAAAGATAGAGACAGGCACCGATGCCTGTGTCGGATGGAATGAGACCCGGTGCGGGGCATTGATGAAGATAAAGAGGCCAGTCAGCGGGAGCTGGAAATGCGTGACAACTGATGGGCAGGAATCTCTCATCAGCACATCCAATGGCAAGACATGCATGGAAATAGAGAGGCAGGTAGACCAGCCTAGCATGCTGTACAAATATATCTACATAAATCCAATGTCGAATCCAGTGCTGCCACTGGATCCAACAGGACTTCCCTATAATCATACTCAATCTGGCACAGGTGCCATTTCATTCTCTTGCTCGAGCGATTCGGATTTCTTCTGCGCAGCCGACAACAACAGCAAGATAACGGTCAACATGGGGGATATAGCATCGAAGGTCGGCACATTCGATAACCTGATGAGCGTGTCATTGGGATGCAAGGTCCTTGGCACTCCCGCTTTATGCAGCGCAGCCACTACATGCAAGCTGACAACAGCCTTGCAGTCAGGACCGTATTATTCGGATTATGAGAAACAGATAGGCGGCGGGCAGGAGATATGGTACTTCTATTATTATGAGGATGACCCCATGATGATGAGGGCCTGGACAGGATCCGCAGATGCAATCATTATACAGGGATATGCGGGCATGGCCCAGAGACCAGCTGCGGGGCTGGTGAGCATGAGCTCCACGCTCACCCTCGACAGCTGCAACCTCATCCTCGGATACTCTCCAAGATGGAAATGCGTAGACTTGGCTAATGGGACCGAGACAAATTACATGTCATGCAATATCCTCGAGGTGAATGCGACATTCCAAGGTGGCAGCATGCTCCTTAAGAACAACATCCCGCAGAGCGAGCTGGAGGAAATAATAAAAGGATACTACAACGGCAGCCAGCCCATGAAACAGATCCCGTTCTTCATGATAGGCCAGGGCCAGTCATTCGATGACTTCGATGCTGCCAAGGAGAGATGCACTCCTTTCGAGGAGAATCAGTTCAACATATCATTGGGCAACACGACATTCGATCCGCCTAGGGTCAAGGCAATGAAGGGGACCGACATATGCTGGGACAATATAGACATACTCCAGCACAGCATAAATATCGCAGGTTCCATAGGGACGCTGTTCAACATGCAGCTTGCGCAGGGCGAGAAGAAATGCACATCAGATATGGCAGGACTGCTCGATCCAGGCACATACTATGCACTTGACTCTAACGGCGACAAGATGGATGAGATAACAATCCTTCTATCGAGCTCGCAGGGAGACATCCCCTTCTTCGTAGGCGGGAGGATAGTTCCGGAATACGGCTCTGCGGTGCTTGGTAGCAATGTCACATTCAACGCAACCGATTCCAAACCGCATCTGGTGAATGGGGTCGGGTGGTCAGGGCTCTCATGCGGACTCAACCCGCCCGCAAGCTGCAATTATACTCCAACCAGCATAGGCGAGTTCAAGGTCCAGGACAGCAAGACAAATGAGAGCGCCACAATCCTTGTGACATCGAGCACTGACACATTCACATTTGATACAAAAGGGAGCAGCCCCGACATAATACCAGACAACAAGTTTATAGTGAGGCAATATGGCGACAATGTATGCTTCAACGCTACAAGCGGCACTGCCACATCCTGCGGAGCAGGTCCTGATGGATGGATACCTGACACGGGCGGCAACCTGTGCGATGCGGATTACTCTGCGAAACCAGAATATTCCAGCGCTATCGAATGCAGGAAGAATACAGATCTTAACATAAGCGAGTTCTCTATAACGGACGCCAGCAGCGCATTGCTCTGCAATGCCAGCTGCGCACCCGCAGTCCAGGGGGTAGTGTGCCAGAGGGGACTGTTCGTCTCGATCTTCAGGGAAGAGGAAGGAGGTATGAAAATAGTGGAGAGGAACAAACAAGTCCTGCCCGGAACAAAGTGCTGCATAAAGGAGCCCGTTCCGGGCAATTGGGAAGTGACGACTTCGGACGGAAGGAAAGTGGGATTCTTCATAGGGCAGAGAGCCAAGGCGACAGTCACTGTCAGGCCTGTGGGATTCGAGCCCGCCAGGGCAGAAATCGAGCCGAACACAAGGATATGCTTCATAAACAATGTATTGCAGACCAGGAGCATTAAGGTGACATTTGGAGAAAATGTCATCTGGGCCCCGCTCATCCAGTCTTTCGACAAGGACTGCGGCCTCGTTCTAACCGAGGAGAAGAGCTATGTCACTAATTTCATTAGCCCTCCCTTGAACACAGTGGGGGTCATAAGCGTCAGCAAGAAGGAGACATTCAAGATAAAGGTGCTCCCGACAGGATTCGATCCCATGTACCTGAAAGTCAAGCCGGGCGATGACATATGCTGGGTTAATGATGACACCATTGAGCATGAGATTACTCCAGACAGCACATATGGCGGCGGAGATAATATACATATCATTTCAGGCGCGCAGGACTGCATCATGAATATGAAGGATGATTCATGGTACTCGAGGACAGATCCCAATTCAGGAATCACATCCATAGTCGCATCCTTCAGCGGGAACGGGTTCATAATGACACCGTACGGCCCCTCGCCCCCGGCAGTCACCATCGAAGGCAGCTACAAATGGACTGATGTGAATGTGAATCCAGGAGACCAAGTGGGCCACCAAGTAGAGAGGACAAACATATCGAACATCAAGGTCATAAATGCCTTAAGGAATGCATTGAGCTTCACGAGCAGCGAGAACATAGTGCTGAGTGACAAGGGCATCAATAGGCTGAAGATAGACAGCATATCCCCAATGAACCTCGTGATTTCCAACTCCGACAGCAAGGCGCACAATCTGGATCTGCTCAGGGCCGGGACCAATAATAAGATAGGAAACAGCATAATTGTGACAGCAGGTAACTACACCACATTGCTGGTATCGCAGGAAATGGACATCAAGGACACCACTGTGAGCGCGAACAACCTGCTTGAGATGAAATATTATCCTGTCCTTACGTCCATCCCTCCCCTGCAGTCCGCGACCATAGCACTGCCTGTCGATGTGCTGGGGGCATTCTCGCTCAAGGAGAGCTCAAGGAACTTCACACTGACGGTCAACATCCGTTCCCATGGCCAGGACCTTCCGCAAGCCCCTCTTTTCGGGCAGACTATGGATCTGGCTGTGCAGAAAGTGTATGGGCTGCTGTCATCCGAGATACTTGCAAGGATGAGAGAATATGCCCACAATGGCATTGTCTCGGCCATAGTCCCGACCTTCTCCGACATAAAGGTGAACATAAGATCATCTTCGATGTCTCCCGAGGTGCTGAATGTGACAGCAGGTTCGAATGTCACATGGCTCAACATCGACAATGCGCCGCACACTCTCAATTTCACAGTGATGAATTTCACTCCTTTCTGCAACGCCACAAATTCATCATACGGGTGCCAGTACGTGTCAGAGAGAAAGGTATGCCAGGCAGTCCTGAAAGATCCTGCTCTCGCATGCTACACTTCCGAGGACCTGAGCACTATACGATGCACCGATGCTCCAGGATATGTGAACGAAGTGGATTGCAGGATGGATGCACAATCAGTCGGTGGTGTGTGCGAGTTCAGGATAAATATATCTGACAGCCCGAAATTCTGCACATACAACAGCGCGACAAACACATGCTCGCCAAATTCCATAATTGCATCGTACGGCATAATCAACTGCACAAGGGATCCTTCCACAAACAATTGCATAGCCACGTTCCAGCCAATCCAGGGGGTCGGAGGGTATTATGCTCCGGAATGGAAGGACTGGCCATTGACAGGCCCATTCTGCAACAGGACATCATCTCAGAAATGCAATGTGTCCCAGTACGCGATCAGGAATTTCCCAGACACAGTGTCATGCACAGGTCCTGGCAATGATGGGAAATGCATAGTCACCTCAACATTCCTTGACGACGCAAATGCCACTTACTGCAAATATGTCAACGGAACAGGCACCCCTTATTCTTTCCTAGTCACTCTTGAGCGGGCGAAGAAATACAATGCTTCCAACATGGATGGCTTCGCAATCTGGGATGTCACAGACATGACAATAAACAAGTCAGGAATAGTGAATGTGATAAGGAAAGATGTAAATGTGATAGTCGGATACGAGGATCTGTCGCCGCAGGTGGCTGAGCTGGACTCAAGATCATTCATAACATTCTCAAACTACATGGATGCGGCGAACACATTCCAGGCATTCGAGTCATTCGAGTCAGGCACCACAACATCCCGGGTAGTTGTGCCTGAATTCGGCAAACCTACAGCAGGGGCTCCAGGCTATTACGCCTGGTTCCCGAGTTCCGGCGCGACAGGTGTTAGATTCACGCACGGAGTGCTTGGCGAAGCTGATGTGATATACAGCACATCCAGCATATCCATAGACCTGAAGGTGTCTGATGATGGATACAAGTATTTGGGCGATGAAGTGACTACTGTCTCTCTGCATCCCGGAAGCGATGTGTGCTTCAGCAGCGATGATGAGAGGCAGGTCAAGATACTGAAGGAAGGGGCAGTCATAAGCATAGGAGATGCATCCGGAGTTCCTCCGGATCCAGCCGAAGTCTGCGTGCCTGTGCTCGATTGCGTGGCTAGGCCGGCGGATGCGAACACTGTGGAATGCAGGGGCCAGACCAATTCGACAGCATCTGTCTGCGAATACAGGGTCCAGGATACAGACGACGGAAGGAGCAGTGCATGCCAACTGATAGCAGGTCAGACTGGGTGCGTATCCAAATATTCTGGCCTGTCATGCTATGGCCCGTTCGGAGATTATTGCCTGTACTATCCTCTCCCGACCGGGGATGCGTGCAGCGCGAAATGCACTCCGAAGGACACAGGCCTTGGCCTAACATGCAGCAATTACGGCACTACTGGGTCCGACTGCGCTTTCCAGCCTACCTCGCTGCCGACAAATGATTACACTACAGTCAATGACAAGAGATGCACGATTAGCGGTAGTAGCTGCACGACCACTTCGCCTATAATGACAGACATAAAATGCATATTCCAGGGTGGCAAGTGCTATATCGATCCATTGCAGCCACCCGGTCCAGGGGTGACGGTGACAATAGGCGAAAACACTGAAGGCACGGGAGGATCGGATGAATACTGCTCCAGGAATTCCCACCCCAGTTGCTCTGGAGGTGTGAACTGGGGTCTGAGCGGACAGGTCGGGCCATGGTGCGGTGGCGGCTCGCTTTCGCCGCCATATGTGCCAGCTTCCGGCAAGTCTGATGGGTCATTCGCTGTCTGGATGTACGGCAGTTACACGACAGATTACACCTCACCAATTTCCGGTGCCTGTCCTGGCGGGACCTACACTTCTTCCGCACGCGACGCTAAATTGAGGTACTGTGACAACAATGTCAACCCAACAGGGGTAACTTGCAATTCAGGCTATAGTCCATATATTCTGAGTTATGACGAAGCAATCGCGGTTTATCCTTATTCTTACGTAGCTTATTTTACCTGCAGTAGGGCGCTTTATTACTGCAACTGCCCGGCTAACGGTGCATGCACAATATTATCCAGCTGCGTGCTTGCGTCAGGCACATACAACTTTGCTAGCTTCACCATATCTTCTGGGACTGTCACGGTTCTGCCTCCACCATCAATGTTTGGGTATGGAGGTGGCGTGGCAGGAGGCGGGGCCGGCGCAGGAGGAGGAGGCCATTCTGGAACATTATCGTGCGGTTGCGAAAACTTCGATGGAGTAGGAGGCGGCCAGGGAGGTTCCGCCTATAATTATGGCTCAACGGGATCTAGCGCGCCTGAGGGCGGAGGCGGGGGAGCAGGCGGCTCGACCGGAGGCAGGATAAGCATCACTGCCAACACAGTCACAATAACAGGGACCCTGGCTGCCAACGGAGGCACGGGCAACAGGGGAGGCGATGGGGGCGAGAGCACCTGTGGAGGGACTTGCATCGCTGGAGAGAAGGAAGGCACAGGCGGAGGCGGAGGAGGAGGCGGCGGAAGCGGAGGCTATGTCTATATAAAGACAAACTCGCTGACGCAGACAGGTTACATTACAGCAAACGGCGGAATTGGAGGAGCGGGAGGAAACGGCGGAGACCATCGTACTGATGGTGGTGGAGGCGGAGCAGGTGCAGGCGGCAACGGGGGTCTAGTGATCATAGATACTTCAAATGGGCCCACAAATATCGCAAGTCACATAAATACCTATGGGGGCACAGGAGGAAGCGGCGGCGACGGCCCCGATGAAGCGCACGATGGCGGGGGTGGGCCCGGTGGAAGTGCTGGGGCAACCTGGCTGAGGCCCGGGCTATTTGGTGGGTCTTGGGGCACTACCTGCACCAATAGGACATCCTCGGTCACATGCTCGCAAAATACGGCAGAGCTATGGAAATGCTCATACCAATGGGCTGGAAACATACCTCCGAAGCCATGTTCCACCACTGCAGCATGCCCGTGCGTAAGGTGCGACCAGAAATACTTAGCTGGGGGATTATATGGTACCCCTGGAAATAAAGCAGATCCGAATTACAACTGCACAACCAGCCTAGAAGGATGCACGCTCGAGCCAGGCTACACGCCATGCAAATACACAAATCCGAATTGCCACTGCCAATTGGGCACAACGAGCGCATGCGTCACAAAGCAGCCATACAAGGGAGTGGATTGCCTGTATGTCAATAAATCTGGATTATCTACATGTATGGTCGCATCATCCACCTGGACATATGAGAATACCAAGAGACAGATATGCGGCCTGAACTCAACAGGGAACTGCGAGTCATTGAAATATGGCGTGACATGCACAGACCAAGGGCCCAAGGATGCAAACAATGGCGATGGGGTGTGCTCAATAGACACATATGTGCCAAAGTTCTGCTGGAAGGCGCAGGAGGCGGGGGAATATTTCGCAGAGGACATAAAGACCGGGAAGAGGACAAGGATACAGGTCTATGAAAGGGAGAACCCATTGAGCATAAGCATACAGAAAGGATACATCTTCCCATCAACAGTTTATACATCACCGAAGAGCGAGGTGTGCTTCATAAGCGGCGACGGCAAAATGCACCATCTAAGAGTACCAGCAAAGATGGCGGATAAAATATCGGAGGCACTGCGAGTAACCAACGAATACAAGTGCTACAATGTCAATCAAGGAGACTGGATAATGATGCTCAATGACTATGACCAAGGCATGCTGAGCCAGATCCCAGGCATGATCAAATCCGAGGTGCAGGACAAGACAGTGAAGGTCAAGTTCAGGATGTTCGATCCCGAGCTCTCCATACTCAGGCCCGGAGGCAGCCTTACATTCAGGAATGTCGACACAATATCCCAGACCATATGTGGCCCTGTTTGGAGCGCATCAGGGTCGTATTCATACAAGCTAGACGGGGCTGTGGCGACCAACCCACAAGGACTGCAGACTTCCATCAAGGATATTTCAGTAGGGATATGCGGGGAATACGGCACATCAGCCAAGCAATCATCATTGAGCGTGACTTTCCCGACATACCTGACGGATCTGAAGATATCATACTCATTCAAGGACAATGGAATGGTGTTCATCAACGGCAATCTCCTTGTATCTGATACGAGCAAGAAGTGCGCAGAGACGACCGGCGGAGTGTTCTCTTCCACAAGGTCTGTGAACGTGCCCTTGGGATATTTGAATCTGGCTGGCAGCAACAACATCACATTTGTCATGTGTGGCTGCAGCGCAAGCATGGGCGTCGAATCCAGCATGAGGTTCGGCTGCGTTGCAGAGCCCGATGCCTCAAACCTCCCTGTATGCATGACAACACAGAAGAACTGTAACACAATAAGCAGGATGCCCTTCTTCCAAATATATACAATCCCGCCAGGCGGCGAGCAGAATGTATCAACAGGCATAAATAGCGTAGGAGTCTATGTGTTCATACACCACACGACCCCAAGGGCATTCGTGCTCTACACAAAGACATGCGAGGGTGATGATCTCATAGGCATAGCCAGCTCTGTCGGCAGGCATGAGCTGCTCGAGTATTCATTGCCGATATGCGAATACGGGGGCACAGAGGAATGCACCCCATACAACCCATTCGGCATCTCGACCACAGCCATAATCACCACAGAATCCAACTTGAACCTCTCCAATCCGAATGAGAGGCAGTGCGCTTTCGACCAGGTGGCCGCAATAACAGAGAATTGTCCCACATGCGCAGCGGCATTGTATGTTGGCAGCGCTAACACCAGCAAGATAGATTCCATATTCTCGCAGGCAGGCATAACCAATACTAAGAGCGTGCCTAATCTTGTGGCCATGTCTGCATTGCTGAATGATTACGGCACATGCGACATCCATGCAATATTCGGGGAGAAGAGCAATGCCTCGAAGCATATCCTATACAACATATCCAGCAGGTACAACAAGACTATCGCATCGCTGATACTCGACTTCGGTGTGAAGGAGGGCGGGTGCTGGACAAATGAGACAATGGGCGATGCAATAAGTGTCTTATACGATGAGATAGTACCGCAGATCGCAGGCAGCGGCATAATAGGCCTTGCAGCCAGCTGCCTTAAGGACCCATGCCTGGCAGGAGATTACGGGTTCCTGGACAGCCGTGGCAGGGACAAGAATATCTCAAGGGAATGGTTCGTGGAAGGATGCGGGAAATACTATTACAATGCGGAAGGCCTCACACTGGCCACATTCTCTTCGCAGGACAGGGCATCGTCCCTATGCGATCCGTCGAGGATGTTCATGATGATGCAGCAGATGAGATGCCTGTTGGAGCAGGCATCAACTGGGAAATAATCAGCAATGAATAAATTATACTATTAAAAAGATATGATAATATAAGGGGAAAACAATGAGATTCGGGAATCATAGGCTTGGATTGGTGTTTGCATTATCTCTCCTACTCATACTGTCGCTTATTGGAATCTCCATAGCAGTCAACATATGCCCTGTGGAGAAGAAGCCTACAGAGATGTCAATCACTCATTCGCAGCTGCCAAAGAACGAACCTATCGGAGTGTTCAACAACAAAATAAACGTCGGGATATTGCTCGAATGGATGGACAGGGAAACTGGTGAGAAAGGCCCGTTGCCAGGCAAGAATGTGACTGTCACAATGACAATTCTTGACAAATACCTGAAGATGCAACCAGATGGAACCTTCCAGCTAGTCAGCGAGGAATCCAATTTCGTCCTGCCGACGGATATGAACGGCAAGATAGATCTTAGCGTTGTAGTGGATCCATTCAATCCAAAGAAGATATCCTATTCTATAATAGCAGATTATATCCCAGCCGCTAAGGATTCATACATAGGGAGCACTGCCAATGCCAAATACATCCCCACATCGATGCCAGCGTTCAGCCTTGCGGCCTGTCTCCCATTGGTTCTCGTGCTTGGCATGCTGATGGGTGCGATGTATGTGTCAGGAAAGAACCCACTAGGAGCTCTTGACCTATCAAGGGCAGCGTTCAGGGTGCCTGGAGTGGAGAGGAGGGCTGTCAAAGGCACGATAAAGGCTGTTGGATCAGGCATAGCAAAAGGAGTGGGAGGCAAGCTCGGGGAGATTGCAAGCAGGCAGGTCACTAGGTTCGCAGCTAGGACCATCAAACAGGTCGGAGGCGCTGCGCTCAAGGGAGCTTTGAAGCCAAAGACAATATGGGCAGTCGGCAAGGGCGCAGTGAAGACAGTATTGGCTATCGGGAAGTTCGCTGGTAAAGGGGCCGTGGAGGCTTACAAGAGTGTGACTGTGGCTGGAGAGAAGGGGAAAGTGCCCAAAGTCAAGCAATCCACACAGGCCAAGCAAGTGCAACCAGCAAAGATCGGACCTCTCACTAAAACTGAATTCGAAGCAGCGCAGAAGAAAGAGCAGGAAATGAAGAGAATGAAGGAAAATCTTAGGATTTCTACTAAGGAAGATCTCAAGGCCGGGCAGAAGCAAGAGGCAGCGAAAACTGCAATGATCCAAGGGACCGAGGCGGCTGGAGTGCTTCCAGTCAATCCTGCTGATTTGAATCTCTCAAATTTAAGCGTAAAAGAGTCCTGGAAAGAATTCGCCGCATCAATGTCGCATATCGGACGCGGAATAAGCATGGAAACAGCAGTCTCGAGAGGCGAAGTCAAGGCAGCATACACGAGCACAGTCATCGATACTTGGGACAGATTAAGGCAGGGCGACCTGTCTGTCCTTGGCAACCTCAGTGGGGGAGAGAGGTCCCAGGCTCTGGCTGCCAGGACCGCCCAGGCAAAATCAATGCAAGAAGTCTCAGCTAGAGTGGCTAGGGCGCACATGTTAGGGACTGCCACAGTGGACACTGCATTCGGAAAATTCAAGGAAGGGAAGATAAACAAGAAATCCAAGAAAAAGATAAGCGATGCAGCATTCAATCTAGTTATAAGGGAAGAAGAAATCAAGGCGCGGTCCCGCGCAGGCGAGCATTACGATCCTTCGAGAAATGAGGTTGTTCAAGGGGGGGAGATTTACTCCGCGATTAGGAATACAAAATACATAAAGGATAAGCTGGATGACTCCAGGACAGAATTTGTGGATTCCCTCAAAAAGAATGAGGAAATCATAGGGAAAAAGAATGTAGATGCAATCATCTCGACAATAGAAAAAGAGTTCAAGAAGAACCCTGCAGAGAGGTTTTCTCTCGAAACAGTAAAAGAAATACTAGCTTCGGTTTCAATAAAAGACAAGGAGTTGTCAAAGACATTTGAAGGACACTTGTCGAACGTAGTAGAATTGAACAACGGGAAAAACGGCCTTGTTTCCAAAATTGATGACGAGAAATTCATAAAAGATGTATTCAAGGCAGCAGGGCATTTCACAAGCACCTTGAGTAAGGACCCAAGCAAGATATGCCAACAATACGAAGGCACCGCAATATCCCCTACCAAAGCGCTCGAATGGATCATACTCAATGAGAAGATTAAAATAAATTCCAAGTTCCTATCTGCCGAGCATGAAGGCGGGGCCGTATATGCTGCCAACAATCTGAAAGGAAATCCGGAGGCATTGAAATCTATTCTCAAAGACCTCAACCTCAGCCCCACGGACAACCCGGAAAGGGTCAAGGAGATATTGACAAAGCTGCTCAAAGCCGATCTCGCCAAATATGTAGATACAGAAGGGTCTTTCGCCCTGATCGGGATAAATGCGAAGAGGATAAGCTGGGAGGAGTCTTACATAGGTGCTGATGGCAAGCAGCAGACGATGACAGTGAGTCTGCCCAAAGAGGATGCAGAGAAATTCGCCAAGGGGCTGAAAGAGGCCAAATTCACCACCAAAATTAGTGAAGAGATGAAGGTGCAGGATATCAGTGCGGATATGCTCAATAAGATAGGCATAACGGGCAAGAGCGCTGAGAAAATCCTGGGTGAGCTGAAGAATGAGAAATCAGGGCTCAGGGCCAATATAGCAAACTCTCTCAATATAATCAACGGCAATGCAAAGGACTATCTTGGTTACGACCTTGACCAGCTCAGGGATGGGAACATGACCGCTAGGATGGAGCAGAAGCTCAATGAGTTGGGCATCGCCAGCCAGAAAGAAAATATAACGAAATTCGCAAAGACAGGGAGCGCTGATTCTATAAAGGAATTAACGCGTGCATTTGTCACTTCCGAGGCAGAAGCTGCCAATATAGCGGCGGAAACGACAGCCTCTGTCAGGATGACAAGGGAGAATGGGACTTTGCTTGCAGGACTCCTTGAGAGCAGGATGACACAAAAAGAAAGTAAAGTAGAATACAGCGATATGCTCGATAAGCTGAGAGAAGGCAAGATTGAGGAAATGGGTGGTGCTCTCTCAGATTTCATAGAGAAAAGTGGCACAACAGTCAGGGACTTCGAGAAGTATGTTGACAAGCTTACTGATTTCACCCCCTCCAGTTATCTGAATAAAGGAGGGGCTGGATTCGGGGTTATAGATCGGATCAGGGACCTATCGATTTCTGCCGCAGAGGCCGGCCTGGATGTGCCTAAGATAAAACTGATGGCAGATCCTGACAAGATGGTAGATGCTGAAATACTGGGAACATTCAAGGAAATCCAGTCGAGATTGGAAGGGGGCGAGCTTGATGCGCACACAGCCAAGATAGGTTCAGAAGCAGGGATGGCGAACATGAAAAGGCAGGCCATCAATGACACATTGGATGGCAACCTGACTGCCCCCAAGGTCCAGTCTTTCGGTGTTGCTGCGGATATAAATGACCACGCAGATAAGGAATTAGACAAGGAGATGTCAAAGGTCGCCATCGCGGCAAATCCGAAATCAAGAGAGCAGATAGAAAATTCACTTAAGGCCTATGAGGATAATGAGCTGAAAGAGATGGCGAAAAATATAGCAGATACAGCAAAGAAACTGGAGTCTGGAAAAGAAATCGTCAGAACTGAGGAGAAATTCATATCGAAAGACAATCCTCTGGACAAGAGCGTTGTCGAAACATCCGAAACAGTCAAGGTCTATGATGAGAACGTGAACAACACCTCAGAGCTCTTCCGGAAGGTCGTGACAGGGAATCTTGATAAGTGGAAACCGACCGAATCATTCGAGCATAAGACATCGACTGGAGGATACATAGATTTCAAGAATGAGGAATTGGCCAAACAGAGGCTAAATACACTTGTTGTGAGCGCCATAGAAAATAATGCCCCCTATGAGATAATATCAGACAGCGAGATAAGGTTCAAGGATGTCAGCATAAAAGTAGACAAGGACAAACTGTATATAATCAAAAAAGTGAACTATGGTCGATAAGCTGTTTGGCAAATCCAGTTCCGATAAATCAGCCTCGGTTTAGCTAACTTAATTAGTTTAATCGAATCGAATCTAATTCGGGGTGCATTCCCATATCCCGCCTGCGCAGCAGACCCCTATTCCTCCTAAGCTTCCTATGAGCTGGCAGTTGAGATCGCAGCAGCACTCAGTGCTGCCCCCAACTGTGCAAATTGCACCTGTTTTCTTGCATGTCCCTGCCCCATAGCGGGGGTCAGTGCATTTTGTGCCGCTGGCGACACAATCCCCATCACAGAACTGATCCAGCACGGGGATGCATTGGCCAAGTGTTCCAGTGAACCCGCAATCAATAGTCCCGCATTGCGGATCCTGCTTGACGCATTCACCGAATGTCCCTGCTTGCGTGCATGTCTTTGTTCCTGTACATCCATCTGTTGTCATGCAGGCCTGCACTGTCCCAAGCGAGCACGTCCCCACACAAGTGCCTATTGAGTTCACACAGCACTCCCTGGCAGAGTCCCAACAGCATATGTTGCCTGCGTTCCAAGTCGCTCCTGCGGGGCAGCAGGCTCCTCCAGAGCATAAAGAAGAGGAGCAATTAGAATCCTCTGAGCATTCGAGACCCCTGCCTCCGCACTGCAGATTAAATAGGTTGCAGATGCTGCATTGGTCATTGTTAGTGCAACCTCCATCCTCTCCATCATCATCTCCATTTCCTCCGCCGCCATTGCAGACCCCTCCAGAGCATATCGAGCCCAGGCAGTCTGCATTCCCATGCAAAAGTTTGTTACATACTCTCGGACCAATCCCACCACAGAGATCATTTGTGCATACGCTGCATTCATTGCTGTTCCTGCAGCACTTGGATTCTATCGGGCATTTCCCATCGCTGCCGCATTCAACCTTGCAGCCCCCATCGCTGCATAATTCAGGGCAATAAGTATCAAGCGGATTGCCGTTCTCATCACAGCATTCCGAGGCTTCACATTCATAGCAACATAAATCAACCTGATTCCCTACCACTACCAATGATTTGCAGTTATCTGAGCAGCATTCAGAGCTGTTGCTGCATGTCTGGAATGCGCTCTTGCACGGAGGATTAATGCCGCATTTATTGGTGTAAGGGTTGCACAAGAATCCGCAGCAGCAGTCCCCATCACTACCACAGGACTCTGGGTTCTTGCATGAAGTGCAATTCTTTGAAGTGACATTGAATCCGCATCCCGTGGGACACGAGCCGCAGTCTTCTCCCGAGAAATTGCTGCATGGCTCGCATCTATTATTCAAACAGCCATAATTCGGGCAACATGATACCACAGGGCAATCCCCAGCCGGTGGATTTTCGCAATGATATACGGGATCGCATTTGCTTGTGGATGTATTGCATTCATATCCACAACAACATTCGTCGATTCCGCATGTGACTGGGTTCACACATGAAGTGCAATTCTTTGAAGTGACATTGAATCCGCACCCTCTCGGGCATGAGCCGCAGTCTGTTCCTGAGAAATTACTGCATGGCTTGCATTCCCCCGTGGAATTTCCTGGTGGTGTCACACAGCCGAATCCCGGGCAGCACGTATTAGTCAAATTGCATCCATCAATCGGGTTACGGCATGAGGTATTTACACATTGGCTTCCGCAGCAAGTGAGTCTCGCTCCTGTATTACATTCGCAACCAATCCCTCTTTCTAAAATAATCCCTGTGGAAGTGTCATTGTCGCAGTCGCTCCAGCCTTCCATGCATGTCCCTTCTGGAGGAGCTGAAAGAGTTGCTGTATTGCATGCTCCTCCAAAGCA
>Ga0315289_10000314_pt1 | contig 76660 bp, 57 predicted proteins | sample YL17G11_40_MG_FD_203452 | JGI IMG/M metagenome (GOLD analysis project Ga0315289, IMG submission 203452) | Sediment microbial communities from Yellowstone Lake, YNP, Wyoming, USA - YL17G11_40 | ecosystem: Environmental > Aquatic > Freshwater > Lake > Sediment | place: USA: Wyoming | collected...
CACAAGGACAAGGCGTCCCGGTACTACCTCGGCGCATACTGGCCTCCAGACGGCCCGGCTATCTTCATGAAGCAGGTCCCCCTCAAGGAAGCGTACCGCCCCATCTACTTCGATCCACGTTTCCGGCTTCCGTTGTACGAAACGGTTTTCCATGATTCCGTCGTGGCCACGCACCAGTGGGGCTTCGGCAGCCTCAAGTTCAGCGACGAGGCGGAGACCGTGGAGCTGCTTGAATTACTGTATAACGTGCCGCCGCTTTACCACATGAACCTCGAGGAGTTCGGCAAGCGGAAGGCACCTCTGAAGGCGCACTACGCCTTCTTCTCGCCCCTCCATCGCGAGCTCGCCCTCTCGCCTTTGACGGACTTCGAGTGGCTCACGCCTGACCGCATGGTGCAGCGCACGGTGTTTGGGGACGAGGCCGAGATCATCGCCAACTTCGCCCGGCAGGGCTTCGATTACCGCGGGGTTCTGATTCCGGGGCGCAGCGTCTTGTCGAGGCGGCTGAGGTCGGGTGCGACAACGGTTTTCACGCCCGGCTCGCACTCTGATTGAGCCGGCGGTCCACCACAGGCTCCGGCGGCGGCCAGGCGGCACGTTCAGGAAGCCACATGTGCTCTTCTGCATCCCTGCCGGCGCGGCAGGCCGGTTGCGGCAGCGTGGGAGGAACGCGGCTCACGGTGCGGGTTCCGCCGGGCCCGGGGCGCTGATGGCCAGGTCGAGGCTCACGAGCTCTATGCCCGATGGTTCGCCTAGTTTCCGGGGGTAGAAGACGTCCGTGAAGATGCGGACGGCTTGGGGGCTCAGCGGGAAGTGGGCGGCCCGCCCGCCTACTACGGATGACCAACGCAACAACGGCTCTGGTGCGACCGTGTACGGTCCGGTGATGCGGTCAGCAACGGCGTAGCCGTGGGCTGTCAGGTTCTCCCCAGGCTTCTGTGCTCCCCCAAACCAGATGTACCAACGGCCGCCCAACTTGAATACCTCGCTGTCCCATAACGCATCCCTGCACCATGCCGGCGCCTGCGTGCCGGGCGATACTACGACCCCGCAGTCCCGGTAGACTCCAGTCAGTTCCTGCGCCTTAAAGAGACGCAACCGGAAACCCAACTTGCGGTACAGCCATTCGGAGGTGAACATGTACCAGGCATCATCATCCTTTACGACGCAGGCATTTGTGACGCCGGGGAATAACGTCGGCCTCCACTGGCCGGACCAGTGGATGAGGTCATCGGACCGTGCAACTTCGATATAGTAAAGCTTGGCTTCCTGATCGAACCTGTTGTAGAAGGCCCACCACGCATCTTCATGGCGGAGCAATGATGTGACATATACTCCTTCTGTCGCCGTCGAACCCAGGTTGATCCTGCCGTAATCCTGCCACACGCGGCCGCCGTCCTCGGATATGGCAAGATGCGGTTCCCACGCGAACGCGTCCGCATTCCCGGAGGCCCTGTGGTAGACAAGAATCCAGCGGGGCCCGTCCACTGCGGCAGCTCCGGCGGAAACGTACTCAAGTGCCGGCCCTCTCCGGCCGTTAGCGCCGGGAAAGGCAGGCACCGGACCCGCGACGATCCGCAGTTTCCCGGCTGGGGATTGGGGCTGCCGGACGATGGAGGCAGCCAGGACTCCCACCAGCAGCAGTGCCGCTGTAAGTCGAAGTACAATGCCCATTGGCGTGTTGCGCGGCTGCCGACCGAAGCGGTTGCCTTGCCCAGTCACGCCTCGTTTTTCACTTCGCATGTTCGGCGGTCTGTGACTTCCGGGTGCCTTCTTGGCGACGGAGACCCCTACGGCCCAGGGGGGAGTGTGGGCGAATACCATCGGCTTCTCAGGCCGCCCGCAGAGTATAGCAGTGTCTTGGATGATGTCAATGTGGCAAGGCTGCGTCTTGGCGGCGCAGGGACCCGGGATTGCAGCCCGGCCGGGCTGCGGTATAATCAACACCGTCGAGCGCGGCAACCATGTGGGCAAGGAGGCGCGCCGTGAATTGGGCGCACGTGCATATCATGATTAATCATACGCCGATCATCGGCGCAGTGTTCGGGGTCGTGTTCCTGGCCTATGCTATGTGGAGGAAGAGCGCTGAACTGGAGAGAGTGGGACTCGGCATCCTTGTCATCATCGCCATCACGGCCATTGTGACGTTTCTGACCGGCGAGCCGGCGGAGGAGTTCCTGACGAGCGTGGTGCCGGACATTCCGGAACCGGTGAGGGACCGGCACTGCGGACTGGCGGCGGTCGCCATGGGAGCAAGCATTGCCGCAGGCGCTTGCGCGCTCGTCGGCCTCGCTGTATCGTGGCGGTCGAGAGTTCCATCCAGACGGCTTGTCTGGGCGTCCCTGTTCCTGGCTGGGATCGCGCTCGTGCTGATGGCATGGACGGGCCATCGTGGAGCGCAAATCCGGCACACCGAGGTCCGCCCGGGCGTGGAGGCCGCTGCGCCGCCGACCGGCCGCGGGCAATGAACGGGACGGCGCACCTCTCTGTCCGTGCTCCCTGTCACCGTTGTTGCGCGGGCTTTTTCGATTTTTCCTCACTGTGGAGACGCGCCATGACGCTACCGGTCACCAAAGTGAATAGACAGACGCTCGCCAGAACCAGGCGGATTCGCGAGGACCTGCATCGCCACCCGGAACTCGGCTACGGGGAGAAGCGGACGGCATCACTCGTGGCCCGGGTGCTGCGCGAAGCCGGGCTGGACCAGGTGCTGACGGGCCTGGCGGAGACGGGCGTGGTCGGGCTCCTGCGGGGGGCGCGCCCGGGCCGGACCGTGGCCCTGCGCGCGGACATGGACGCGCTGCCCATTGACGAGCAGACGGGCCTTCCATATGCCTCAGTAAACAAAGGAGTTATGCACGCGTGCGGCCACGACGGGCACACGGCCATCCTGCTGGCCGTGGCCGAAGTGCTCGCCGGCCTGCGGGGGCGCATCAGGGGCAACGTCAAGTTCATTTTCCAGCCTGCCGAGGAGGGCGGCGTCGGGGGCCGCCGCATGGTCGAGGCCGGCTGTCTCAGGCACCCTGACGTTGACGCCATTTTTGCTCTACATAGTTGGAGCGCCATCGAAGCCGGACAAGTCGAGCTCTCGCTGACCCCCAACGTGGCAATGAACGGGTTCCAGATGGACATCAAGGGCGAGGGGGGACACGGCGCGCACCCCGACACTTGCGTTGACCCTATTGTCATAGGTGCCCAGATCATTACGGCCGCGCAGACGATCGTGAGTCGCGAACGCCGGCCTGACCGCCCGGTCGTTCTGAGCTTCTGCTCCTTTAACGCCGGCACTAAAGACAACATCATCCCTGATAGCGCCCGCTTGCTCGGGACGATTCGCGCCACGGATATGCCGACACTCCGAGCCGTGCGGCGCGCGCTTGGACGGCTGGCCAAGGGCGTGGCTGAATCCATGCGCGGGGGAGTGGAGATCTCCGATGGGGAGATCTATCCGCCTGTCAGAAATGACCCCAAGCTGCTGGAACTGGTCCGTGGCGTGGGGATCGAGCTTCTCGGCAAGCGGAACGTGCTCCCGTCCGAGGAGCAGTCCATGGGGGCGGAGGACTTCGCATTCTACCTCTCGGACCAGGGGGGCGTCCCCGGCGTCCTCTTCCGGCTCGGCGTCGGGGCCGACGCGAGCCTGCACTCGGCCCGATTCGACTTCGGGTCGGCTGCGCTGGAGCCCGGCATCCTGATGCTGGCCAACGTGGCGCTGAGGGCGCTGGAAAGCGACGAGTGACCAGCGGATGGCTGTGGGCGGGCGGTCAGTAACCCGCGCACTTATCCACCACGCTCAGCAAGGGCTCGCCCGCTGCGTAACGGCGCACGTTCTCGAGCAGGCGTTCCATCTGGCGGTTCCAGGTCTTGGGCGATGTGCCGGAGATGTGCGGCGTAACGATGACGTTCTCCATCTCCCAGAGGGGGCTGTCGAGGGGCAGCGGCTCCTCACAGGTCACGTCGAGCGCCGCGCCCCTGATGTGGCCCGCCCGGAGCGCCTCGACGAGAGCCGGCTCGTCAACAACGGCGCCGCGAGCTACGTTGATGAGCACAGCGCCCGGCTTCATCCAGCCGAGTTGCAGCTCTCCCATCAGCCCTCTGGTGTCAGGCGTGAGCGCGCAGCTTATGAGGACGTAATCCGACCGGCTGAGCAGATCGCTGAGGTGATCGGGCGTCAGGGCCTCGTCCGCGTGCTCGCAGGGCCTTTCCGGATGGCGGCGGACGGCGAGGACCCTCATGCCGAAGGCCTTGGCTCTTTGCGCGGCGGCCGAGCCGACCCCTCCAAAGCCTACCACGCCGAGCGTTGCGCCGTTAAGCTCGCCGAGCTGGGAAGCGACCGATCGCCGCGAACCCTCTCCGTGCCAGAGTTGCGCGGGCTTCCGGCGCGAGCAAAGATGCACGCCGCGAGCGAATGCGAGCATAAGCGCCATGGCATGTTCCGCCATAGGCACGGCAAAGACGGCTGCCGAGTTGGTGACCGTCACTTCGCTTTCCACGAGAGCCGGAGAAAGGACATCGTCCATTCCGGCCCAAGTGAAATGCACCCAGCGCAGGCTGCGGCCGGCCGCGAGGATCTCGTCGCTCCAGCGGCCTGCGACGTAGACCTGCGCATCAGCGACTTCAATCAGTGCCGCTTGCAGGTCGGCTGCGATGCAGATTTGCGCATTGGGCGCGGCCGACCTGAGAGCGGCGACGTCCTGCTCCGACAACCGGGCACCGACCAGTATCTTCATGGGTTGTTCTCCTGCCGCAGGGCCTCTGCTGGCGCCCTGTGGGAGTCCGTCACTTCTGCCTTCATCGCCGCCTTCCGCCTCAGGCGGACCTCCGGCGGAGCGGGTCAACTTCACACTTTGAACGGCGCGGCGCTTCAGTCGGGAACATCGAGCAATTCGGCGTCGCGGAATGCCGATTTGCAGGCCGTCACGCCGGGCCCTATGTGCTGAACCGCCGCCCGGACGTTGACCGCTGGCGGCCGGCCCTGCACGATGGCGTCCGCGGACTCATGCACGAAGTAGCCTTCTCCGTGGACAGGATAACCGAATCGCGGCTCGGCTGCACGCCGCGAGAACGATGCACTTTAGCGCGCGTCGCGGTGCTCGGCCGTTCGTTTTTTCTTTCCATGCCAAGATTCCGTTTGACACCAGAGCCCGTACCGCGTATAGTTACCTATACCGTGGTATAATACATGCAAGTCAGCGTTCTCTCTGGCGGAAACGAAACCATGGAAACGCCGCGGATCATTCACATTGACATTGACGCCTTCTTCGCTTCGGTGGAGCAGGTGTTGCACCCGGAGCTGAGGGGCAAGCCCGTCATCGTGGGCGGGGGCATTGACGGCAGGGGCGTGGTGGCTTCGGCCTCCTATGAAGCCCGGCGCTTTGGCCTGAAGGCGGGCATGCCGATCTTCCGAGCGCGCGAGCTCTGCCCGGAGGGCATGTACGTGGGCGGCAGCTTCGACGAATACAACCGTTTCTCCGGGCGCGTCTTCGATGTGCTTTCGACGATCAGCCCGTCCGTAGAGCAGGCGTCGCTCGACGAGGCCTATGTGGACGTTCGGGGCTGCGACCGCATGTACGGTGCCTGGTCGGCGCGGCCTCTGGCGCGGCTTCCGTTCCTGAGGGCGGCCGACGGCGTCTACCGCCGCTCGGAAAGGGCGGCTGTTCCGCCCGGCCTGCGCGTGCTCCTGCCGGAGCACTGCCGCTGGGTGGCCGCCGTAGGCCTTCGGATCAAGCGCGCGGTCCGGGCCGAGACGGGGCTGGACGTCTCGGTCGGCATCGGCTCGAACAAGCTGGTAGCGAAAGTGGCGTCCGATTTCGGCAAGCCCGACGGCGTCGCCCTTGTGGAGGCCGGCCGGGAGGCGGACTTTCTCGGCATGCTGGAGCTCAAGGACATACCCGGCGTGGGACGGGCAACGCTGGAGAAGTTCCACAAATGGAACGTGGGGACAGTGGCGGAAGCGCGCCGCATGCCGCGCGAGCTGCTTGAGGACGCCTTCGGCCCCGAGCGCGGGGCGGCGCTTCATCACCTCCTGCGCGGACGGGTTCCGGAAGACGCCGATGAACTGCGGGCGCACGAGCCGCCGAAGAGCATGAGCCGCGAGACCACGTTCTGGGCAGCCTCGAGCGATTACGGGTTCGTGGAGTCCATGCTTTTCTACCTGACGGAGCGGCTCGGCCGTGCGCTTCGGCGCGAGGGGCTGGAGGGGCGGACGGTGCAGGTGAAGCTGCGTTACGACGACTTCACGACCGTGCAGTGCTCGCGCTCGATGGGCCAGCATGCGGACCGTGACGACGAGATATTTGCGGCGGCGCGAGTGCTGCTGCGCGGGCGCTGGTGCCGGAGCCGGCGGCTTCGGCTCATTGGCGTAGGGTTGACGGACCTGCGGCCGGCCCGATCCTTCCAGAACAAGCTCTTCGATGGCACGGCGGAGCGCAGCCGCCGCATTGACCGCTGCCTGGATGGGCTGCGGGAGCGCTTTGGCTTCCACATCGTCCAGCGCGGCCTGTCCATCAACCTCAGTGCGCCTGACGGGGACGCTGCTCTGCAGCGCGTGCTGCCTGCGCCGGCGCGGCCGTGATCGGCGGGACGGCCGCCTGCGTTCGCGGCCGCGAACTCGGCCGTTCCGGCAGGCTCCGGCCGGGCTGGCAGGAAGGCTCTCCGCTTCCCAGGGAATCACGTTCCGAATATAATCGCTCCGCCGGTCACGACGAGCGGCTTGTCGGCAGGATGCGGGCAAGCGCGTGAGCGCAGAGACCAAGACTATTGAGCCCCTGGATGCCGCTTGCGGCCATTCCGGCCTGAGGAGCGTCCTGCTCGGTGCCCGGGGGAGATGCCCTCATGGAAACGCGCGCCCTCATAATCACGGGCATTCTGCTGGCCGTTGTGCTGTGTGCGGCCGTTCGTGCAGGAGAGCAGAAAGGGAAGAGCCAGCCGCCGGCAACAAACGGCTCGCGGCAGGCGGGAGAGCCGCTTGCCCGTGTGAACGGCTTTGCGATCACCACCGAGGACGTCGAGCGCTACCTGCGCGTCACGCAAACCGGGCCTCAGCAACCCGTGGCACACGAGGCCGCGGCGCTGATGGAGCAGGAACAGTTTGAGGCGCAGAAGAAGAAGGATGCACTGAAGGCGCTTATCGAGATGCGCCTCCTCTACGAATTGGGCAAGGACGAGTACTTCAGCTCGGATCGCGCACAGGAGGCGCTCAAGAAGATCGGCGAAGACGAATGGCGAAAGTTCCAGGAGCGCGCCGGTTCGAAGGTGAGAGCCATTCAGCGCTTGTCGGAGGTCGGCCTCAGCGTAGACCAGTACAAGGACCTGCTGGTTCAAAACCTTGTGGCCGGCCAGTACCTTCGGGAGAAGGTTAACGCGCGCGTGAGCGTCTCGCCCACGGACGTACGCGCCTACTATGAGGCCCACCCCGAGGACTTTAAGGTTCCGCGAACAGTGGTTTACCGCCAGATCCTGTTCACGGTTGCAGACAAGGACGACGAGCCCCTGCAGAGCCAGAAGGCGGACGAAGCTCTGAAGAGAACCAAAGCGGGGGAGGACTTCGCTAAGATCGCCGATAGCTGCTCGGATGAGCGAGAAAGGTGGCTCGGCGGGCTGCACGAGGTCCAGGTGCCGGAAGGTCTGGGCGAGTGGCTGCCGCCAGCAGTTCAGGGCCTGGCGGTGGGGCAGGTTTCGGAGGTCAGGCGCGTCGGTGGCGGCTTCTGCATCGCCAGGCTTGAGCAGGTGAGGCCGCCGCGGACTGCACCGTTTGAAGAAGTGCAAGGGACGATCAAGGCGAGGCTCTTCAGTCGCAAGCACGCCGCGGCTCAGGCTGAGTACCTGGACGAAGTCAAGGGCAAGGCGCGCATCGAATACTGTGCGGCCGCCGTGCAGCTTGGCCTGCCGTGAGGGGGTAGCTTCCCGCCATCCCTCTTTGGTGGAGCATATGTTCCCGCAGGAGATCGCCTCCAGGCTGATGGAGGTGGGCAAGCGCCTCGTCTCTCAAGAGAACGCACGGGTGCTGGTGCCGCCACGCGCAAATGAGGCGGGATTCTGGTTCGGCGGCGGGAACATCTGCAGGGACGCGGACGGTTCCTTGTTGCTCTGTGGCCGCTACCGCAACGGAGGCGATGCGCGACTGGGCATCCAGGCGGGGCCGCGTGGGGCCGAACTGGCCGTCCTCCGGTCCTCTGACGCCGGGGACACGTTCTCCCCGGTCGTTTCGCTCCTCAAGCGGCATGTGGCGCCGCGGGGGCAGGAGGTCCTGTCCATTGAGGGCGCATGGATGAGGCGCACCGCAGCCGGCCTGGAGCTGTATGTATCAAGCGAGAAACGCCGCGATTACCCGCGTGAGGTCAGGGAGTTCCAAAAGGAGGGCACGGGGATTTGGAGCATAGACCTCTTGCGAGCCTCGAACGTAGATGGGCTCGACAGGGCTGGCGCAGAGCCGGTGCTCTCATCAACCGAACCGGCTGGGCTCCACGTGAAGGACCCAGTGGTGTTCGAGCTGAATGGCCGGACATGGATGATACATTGCGCTCACCCCTTCGGGTGGACGAGCAGCAACAGCCGCTTGGCTGAGCGGGGGGAAGATGGGCGGTTCGTTGATTGTGGGCGCATGTCTCTGTCCAGGGGTCCCGTTTGGGACGTGGCGGTCTGCCGCGTGACGGCCCGGCTCCCGCTGCCGCGGGTCGGCGTCCTCGCCGACCATCCGCCGGTGTCCCTCTACTTCTACGACGGTGCTGAGTGCATACACGATCACGGAAAGGGCGGCCGACCCTGCGGATACTCGTGTGAGGAGATCGGCGGACTGGCGGCGGGCTTCGACGGCGGTTTTCCGGAAGTCGCCCGCCTGACGGTCAACAGACCACTGTTCGTGTCGCCTCACGGGACGGGTTGCAGTCGGTATGTCACGGCCTTCGAGGCTGAAGAAGAGTACATCGTCACGTGGCAGCAGTCGCAGCCGGACGGCTCGCAGCCGCTGGTTGTGAACCGCGTGCGGCGCCCGGAAGTTCTGGGCGCGCTCAGCCGCTGAGGCCGCGGCTTGGCCTGCTACCTCACGCCGATCCCGCCCGAGCAGACGAGCACTGCCGCGATGATAACGCCGAGGGCCAGGTTGAACCGGGCGGTCCTTGCGTCAATGTCCGGCAGCCTCTCACCCCTGGTCACGGCGCGGAGTGGCTTGGGGATAGTCGCCAGCGCGAGAACCGAGAGCGCCAGGAGCGGGACGCCGTAGGCGAGGCCGATTGCGGCGGTGCCGAGCGAGCAGATAAGGGCGAAGGCCCAGTAAAGCGCCGCCATGCCCCGCCGACCGAAGAGATACGCGAGCGTCCGGACGCCACCTCCGGCATCCTCGTCCAGGTCCCTCAGGTTGTTTCCCACGAGGATGTGGCTGACGGCGAGCCCCATAGGGATTGCGAGCAAAAGGACGGGCGCCGGAACGCGCTGCACTTGGACATACGAGACCCCGCTCATAATGCCGAATCCGAAGAACGCGAGCATGGCGAGTTCGCCAAGGGCGCGGGCCTTCATCTTGATCGGCGGGGCGGTGTAGGCGTAACCGCCTGCGAAGCCCAGCGCGTAGAAGGCAAGGACCACGGCGTCCACCCGCCATGCGAGGTAGAGGGATGCCAGGGCCGCAACGAGCAGCGCGGCGACGGCGCCGTTGCGAACCTGGCCGGCCTTTAGTTGCCCTGTGACCAGCATCCTGCCGGGCCTATCCGAATCGCCCGCCTCGCGGGTGTCAACGCCGCTGGTGTAGTCGAAGTAGTCGTTAAACAGGTTTGCCGCGACGTGCAGGCCGAGAACCGCGATCAGCACCGCCGCCAACCGGTCCCAATGCCACTGGCGGACGGGGAGCACGGCCGCCGTGGCGACAAACACCGGCATCACGGAACATGGGAACGAGAAAGGACGCGTGGCCCGGTAGGCCATCAGGACCCTGTCTCCAAAGGACCCGTGCCCGCCGGGCGCCGACGCGGTCTGCCTCGAGTTCACGGTGCTCGTCTGCTCCCTCCGGGATAGTGTACCATTCCGGTGGTATTATAGCATGGCGCAGCAGCCGCTGACAGCGCAACTTCAGCGGCGGGGCCGCACTTGACGCAAGACTCGACGCCGATATCATGTAGCGCTTTCCGGACGGCGCGCGGGCGTCCCTCCGCCGGATCGCGCCACCTTCGTCAGTGGGACTCGATGCTGACCACGGAACATGTCGTCAGGGTGCTGCTGCCAATTGGCAAGGTGCTCATCCCCATCGGCCTGGGCCTGTTCCTGCGCTCGATCAGGCTCTTTGGCGACGATGAAGGGGCGATGCTGCGGAAGTTCGTCGTCAGGTTCACCGTGCCCATCTTCGTCGTCTTCTCTCTTTGCGAAGCCAAGCGGGAGAGCATCGCCGCCATCATGCCTATGACGGCGGCGCTCGTGCTCATGTCCTTGGCGCTTTTCTTCGTGGGTTGGGGCGCCGCATGCCTTCTGAAAGAGGGACCCGAGAGGGCGGCGGTCCATGCATGTATAACGTTCGGCAATTACGGCTGGATGGGACTCGGCGTGGCCCAGGCGCTGTTAGGTGACTCGGGCAGCCAGCGGGTCGTCTACTTCTTTCTCCTCTGGTGGCCGGTCTTCTACGGCTTGGGGCTCCCGATAGGGCGCATCCACGTGGGGAAGCAGAAGGGAGGCATTCCGCTGCGCAGGACCATCGCAATTGCAGCGCCGCCGATCATTGCGGTGTTTGTGGGCCTGGCGCTGAACCTGTGCTCTGTCCGGCTGCCGCCGCTGGCAACGGAGATCTTCAAGCCTTTCGGCGACATGACGGTCCCCCTCGTATTGCTCAGCGTGGGGATGATGCTGGACGTGACCAGGGTCAGGGGGGAGGTGAGACCCGCGCTGCTCGTGAGCGCGGTGACACTGGTGATCGGGCCCGTAATCGGCTGGGTTCTGGCTGTGTTGCTTACTCGAGACCTTGTCTCCTGGCAGGTGGTGATCCTTGAGGGCGCCATGCCGGTTGCTACGGTGACGCCCCTCCTGGAAGAGAACTACGAGATGGACAAGGACCTGGTCGGTGCGGCGATAGTGCTAAGCACCATTCTGTCGCTTGTCACACTTCCGATCATCGCCGCCCTCATCATGGGCTGATGCGGCGGGCCGCGCATCCCCCCTTTAATCGCCCCGGCCGGGATTCGTTTCGTCTCCCTCCGGGGGGTCGAGGACCGCCAGTTTCTCTGCGTGTGCCGCAGCCGCTCGCTCCTCGCGTGCCCAAGCATTCGGGCTCACCTTCTGCCGCAGGGCTTCCATGTACAGGTAGAAGATGGGTGTCACGTAAAGCGTGAGCGTCTGGGAGAAGAGCAGTCCGCCCACCACCGCCAGGCCGAGCGGCCTCCGGGACTCTGCCCCGGCCCCGAATCCCATGGCGATCGGCAGGCCGGCCATCAGGGCGCACATTGTGGTCATCATGATGGGACGGAATCTGACCAGGCACGCTTCCACGATGGCGTCCGCCGGCGCTTTGCCTTCCGTCCTCTGCGCCTCCAGCGCGAAGTCTATCATCATGATGCCGTTTTTCTTCACCAGTCCGACCAGCATGATGATGCCGACGAAGGCGTAGATGGACAGCTCCGTGCCGAAGATCAGGAGCGTGACGAGGGCTCCGAATCCTGCGAAAGGCAGGGCCGAAAGGATCGTGAGGGGGTGGAAGAAGCTCTCGTAGAGAATGCCGAGCACGATGTAGATGACCAGGATGGCCATCGCCAGCAGCAGCCCCAGGCCCTTGACGGAGGACTGGAAGGCCTGTGCCGTCCCCTGGAAGCCTGCGGTGATTGTGGAAGGCACGATGCTGCGGGCAAGGCCGTTTACTTCCTCAACCGCCGTGCCGAGGGCCACGCCCGGCCTGAGGTTGAACGAGATCGTCACGGAAGGCAGTTGTCCCGAATGGTTCACGGACAGCGGGCCCACGTCCCGTTTCAGCGTCGCCACTGTGTCCAGCGGCACGAGATTTCCCTGAGAAGACCTTACGTAAAGCATGGAGAGAGCGGTCGGATTCAGTTGGTACTGAGGCTCAAGCTCGGCGATCACCTGGTACTCGTTGGACGGCGTTAAGATGGTGGAAATCTGCCGGGTGCCGTACGCATCGAAGAGGACATTCTCTATCTGAAATGCAGTGACGCCGAGGGCGGACGCCTTCTTCCGGTCTATCTCGACCGTCACCTGTGGATTCTTGACGCGCAGGTCACTGCTTACGTCCTGGAAGTCCGGAAGGGCTGCCATTTTGCGTTCCAGCAGCCCCGACACGCGGTACAATTCATCGGTGTCCGGCCCCTGCAGGGTGTACTGGTACTGGCTCCGGCCGCCCCTGCCCCCGATTTGGATGGGCGGAGGGTTCTGGAGGAAGACATTCATGCCGACGACTTGCGCGAGCTTTCCGCGGGCGGTCTGGATCCACTGATCCACGGAGAGCCGCCGCTCCGACCTGGGCTTGAGCCTGACCAGCAGTGAACCCGTGTTGCCGCCGCCCCCCCGCGAACCTACTGAGGACATGAACGAGTCCACATTCGGGTCCCTCTGGAGAATGGCGTTGACAGCCTTCTGGTGTTGGACAAGGGACTGGAACGAGATCCCCTCCGCCGCCTCCGTGGAAGCCACGGCTCTGGACGTGTCCTCGCTCGGGATGAACCCCTTCGGCATGATGACGAACAGGTAGCACGTAGCGGCCAGGATGCCTGCCGAGAACAGCATGACGCTCCGCCGGTGCCGAAGTGTAAACCGCAGCGTCCGCTCGTAGAAACCCACCGCCAAGCGGAAGGCGTTCTCCGAGATCGCGTAAAGCCGGCTCTGCCCGTGGGCGCTCCGGCGGCGCAGCAGCCGGCTGCTCAGCATCGGCGTGAGCGTCAGCGAGACCACCCCCGAGGCGAGGATCGCCACCGCGATGGTCACGGCGAATTCGCGGAACAGCCGGCCCACCATCCCGCCCATGAAAAGCACCGGAATGAAGACGGCAACCAGGGAAAGCGTCATGGACACGATGGTAAAGCTCACCTGCTTCGACCCGTCCAGGGCCGCCGCAAGGCTCTCCTTGCCCATCTCCGAGTGCCGGAATATGTTCTCCAGCATCACGATGGCGTCGTCCACCACGAAGCCCATCGAGAGCGTCAATGCCATCAGGGAAAGGTTGTCAATCGTGAAGCCGAGGCCGTACATGACGGCGAAGGTGGCGATGATCGAGATGGGGAGCGCCAGGCTGGGAATAACGGTCGCATAGATGCTGCGCAGGAAGAGGAAGATGACGGTGATGACGAGGCCCAACGTTATGACCATCGTTATCTGGACGTCGTTGATGGAGGCCTTGATGCTCTCCGAGCGGTCGTAGAGGACGTGGAGTGAGACGGATGCCGGCAATTGGGCGCGGAAAGCCGGCAGCAGGTTCTTCACCGCGGTGGCCACCTCCACGGTGTTCGTGCCGGGTTGGCGCTGCACCGCCAGGGTGATGGACCTCTGCTCGGACTTCGAGTCCGCATACCACGCGGCCGTCTTGTCGTTCTCGACGCTGTCAATCGCCCGCCCGACATCTTGCACGTAGATCGGTGCACCGTTTCGGTAGGCAATGACGACGGAATTGTATGCCTTGGCGTCCAGCAGTTGGCCCGTGGCTTCGACGGTGACGGCCGTGTCGTCGCCGTACAGGGTCCCCGTGGGGAGGTTGACATTCGCTTCCCCAATGGCATTTGCTACGTCGCTGACGCTCAGGCCCAGCGCTGCCAGCTTGTTCGGATCCAGTCGCACGCGGACGGCGTACTTTTGAGCGCCGTAGACAACCACCTGCGCGACGCCGCTCACCATGCTTATCTGTTGAGCCATCATTGTCTCGCCGTACTCGTCCAGGGTGGACAGCGGCAGGGCGGGCGAGGTAAGGGCGATGAACAGGATGGGCTGGCTGGCAGGGTTCACCTTCCGATAGGTCGGCGGATTGGGCAAGTCGGGCGGAAGCTGCCGCAGGGCCTGGGTGATGGCCGCCTGGACGTCTTGGGCCGCCGCGTCTATGTCACGGCTCAGGTTGAACTGCAGCGTGATCTGCGTGCTCCCAAGCGCGCTGCTCGAGGTCATCTGGTCCACGCCGGCTATGGTCGAGAACTGCTTCTCAAGGGGCGTCGCGACGGAGGAGGCCATCGTCTCCGGGCTGGCGCCGGGCAGGCTTGCGCTAACTACGATGGTCGGAAAGTCCACGTTGGGCAGGTCGCTCTCCGGCAGCAAGCGGTAACCCATGATGCCGAAGAGGACCAGGGCCGACATGACCAGCGTGGTCATGACCGGCCTTCGGATCCAGATTTCCGAGATGTTCATGATCCTGCTGCCTTGCCGGACGGCGCCTGGGTCCGGGCCTCTACCTTCGCCCCGGGGACAAGCCGAAGCTGGCCCTCCGTCACAACGGTTTCCTGCGGGCTGAGCCCCTTTGCGATCACGCTCTGCCCTGCGATCTCTCTGTCAACGACCACGGGCCGGCTCTCGACCGTCATGTCGGGCTTCACAACAAAGACGTACGTACCGGTCTGGCCCACCTGCACTGCTCGGGACGGCACGACAATCGCATCCGGCTGATCCCCCAGCTTCAAGATGACGTTCACGTACTGCCCGGGCCACAGGCGCCGCTCAGGGTTTTGAAATGTTCCCTTCAGGAGAACCGTCCCCGTGGTGGGGTCCACCGTGTTGTCTATGAACGTGAGCACCCCGTTCTCCGGGCGTTCCGCTTCCGTCGGGATGATCGCCTGCACCTGGAGGTCGCCGGCTGCCATGCGCTTCCTGATCTCGGGCAGGTATCTCTCGGCCACGGAAAAGCCGAGATAGATTGGGGTGATCTGGTTGAGCACCACCATCGGGATGTCATTGGCTTTGACCAGGTTGCCCTCATTTATCAGGACGGCGCCCGCTCGCGCGTCCATCGGGCTTCTGATGGTGCAGTAGTCGAGCTGGACCTTTGCGAGTTCAATCGCTGCCTTGTCTGCCTGCGCCGCCGCTGAAAAGGCGTCCGCCGAAGTGCGCGCCGTGTCGTATTCCTCCTGCGAAAGGAAGCCCTTGGCCAGGAGGTCCGCGTTCCGAGCGGCGACGGCTTCCGCGTTCTTCATCTGGACGTTGTCTCTCGCCAGGTTGGCCGTGGCCAAGTCGAGGGCGGCCTGGAAGGGCCGCGTGTCGAGGAGGAACAGAAGGTCGTCCCTCTTCACGTCCTGCCCGTCCTTGAAGCCGACCTTCATTATCTGCCCGTTGACCTGGGACTTGATGTTGACTTTGGCATACGCCTGAACGTTGCCTATCACGGCGATCTCAACAGGCATGGCTTGCTGCACGACGGCTGCCACGTCCACCGGCACGCCTTTCGCCGTGGCCGAGCGGGCCTGCTCGGGGTCTGGGCTGCTCTTGGAGCATCCGGCCAGAACGGCCGCGCCGCCCAGCAGCAGGCTCAGGCATATGCCTCCCAGAGGTGCGGCACGGAGACGACTTCTAATTGTCTCAGGACCGACCATTGCCAACTCCTTGTGGGGTCTCTTTACGTCAGGCGCAGCACTCCGCGCCTTGTTCGGGATGAACGCAACGCGGTTACTGCCTTCGTTTCGCTGCGTCGTCTGCAAGGTTCACTGCCGGGCGCCGCTCGGCACTCTACCATCTCCGTTCCTTTGAGATGTCCACGGGCTCACGGCCGGGCGCCGCGATTCCGCGCCGCTCTAACAGTGATCCTTCGAGGCGGTACAGCTCCACGAGCGACGTCATGTGGTTGATGACCGCCTGGACTTCGTTGATTTGGCTCTGGAGGAGGTCGCGCTCAGCCTGGGCGACCAGCAGCGTCGTGGACCTGCCGATGCGGAGCTTCTCGATCTCCGCTTGCGTCTTCTGCTCTTGCAGCTTTCGCGTGGCCGCTGTAGCCGCCACTTGCTCTTTTGCGCGCACGACATTGATGTAGGCGGTCCGCACGTCCACCTGCACGAGCTGGGCCAGGTTATCCACGGCTGTGCGGGCCTGCTCCAGGCTGAACTTTGCGCTGCGGTAAGCGGCTTCCGGGCCCCTGTTGCCGATCGGATACTCGAAGTTGAGCCCGGCGCCCGCGTTGAAGCTCGTCTTGCCCATATTGTTGACGCTGTTGGTGAACGTATCCGAAAAGCCGCTTCGGCCGAAGTTCACGAATGCGTCCAGTCTGGGCAGCAGGCCGTTCTTTGTCCTCACCACGTCCAGCTCGCCGTGTTGCACCTGCAAGCGCGCCTCGTTCAGGTCCGGCCGCATGCGAAGGCCCACGGCGACGTGCGATGCGACGTCCTCCAGCTCGCCTTCCGTGACGGCGGGCTGGTCCTTCGGCACAATCTCGCGGCCCCACGACTCCTCGCCCCGGGGGTTGATCAGGCGCAACAGGTTCAGCCGCGCAGTGTCGAGGGCGCTCCGGCCGTTGATCAGATCCTCCTGCCGCGATGCAAGCTCCGCCTCGGCGCTGTACAGCTCCGTCTGGGCCAGCTTTCCCACCCTGACCATTTCCTTCGTCTCATCGAGCTGGTCTGCCGCCAGCTTCGCAGACTGCGTGAAAATCGCCATCTCCTTCTGCGCCAGCAAGTAGGCCCAGTATGCCTCCTCCACCTGCGCCACCAGTGCCTCCGCGAACCCGCGCAACTCATACTGCGAGATCTCCACGTTGATCTTCGCTTGCCGCAGCGTCGCAAGGTTCACCGCCGTCCCGAACCCCCTCAGAAGCGATTGCGTTACAGACAGGTTTGCGCCGGCTGATCCTTGGGAGACGTTCGTCGGCAGGTGCGTCTGAGAACCGGTGCCGGACAGGACGACGGTCGTTCCAGTCGGAAGGAACTCGGTCACGCTGACGCCCGCGGACGACGTGGATACGCTCCCCGGAGCACCTCCCGTAGCGAACCGAGTCGTTTGCCTCATCCTGGAGATTGTGGCATCTAAGAGGGGGTCAAAGGCGGCTCGCGCTTGGTCCACCAGGGTGGCAAGAATCGAAGGATTGTAGCGCTGCACCTGGAATGCTTCGTTGTTCTGCAGCGCCACTAAGATGGCGTCCGGCACACTCACCTCCACCGGCCCGGCCTCCGGAAGCTTCGGTGTCTCCTGTGGCTTGGCGGGCACGGGGATTCCCGGAATAGATGTCCGCTTGGGCGCCTCCGGCGACAGAGGGCCGACGTAGTCGTCATACTGTGCGGGCGCGAACCACGACGTGCACGACGTGAGCAACGCACAGGCGGCGCCGGCAAAGAGAACCTTCAGGTAGCGCCCGGCCGGGCTTGCGGAATCTCCATGTCGTGTGGACTTGGGCATGCCGTTCATCCCGGCTCTGAGGCGCCCGCCCCCGGCGCGGATTGTGACGAAAGAGGGTCTCTCACGGCCCGAACGCGCGGCAGGGCTTCAAGTCAGCCCGCCCGCGCAAGATTGGCCTGTCAGCACGAAGCCTTACGACAGACATCCTCCGTATTCTACAGCAAGCCCCGAAGGCGCGCAAAGACGTGCGGGCTCCATTTAACGCCGTCCGCTGCCGCTCGCCATCAGGTCATCGCAGGCATGACAGCGGGGACGGTTGTGGGCCACATGCTCAGCGCGGTGCTGTCTTTGCCCGGACCGTCGGTGCTCTTGCCACCACCTCGCCTGTGCGAAGGTTAATAAGCTCCCGCTCTTCGTTCAGGTTGACCCATGCGACAAGGCCGTCTCTACAAAGCGTCCATATCCCCTTCGCGCCTCGGACCGGGGGCCAGTAGTAGGCAATGACCTCCACATTCTGGGTCTCGGGCTCAGGCCGTCTGTAAACCAGTTCCTGACCGGACCAATGCGTGAGCTTGAGCTGCGGCACATGCCGTGGCGCACCACGCATGCCGGGGGGAAAGATGAGAGGCCACAGGGCGCACCCGAGAACAAAGAGCACGATGCCGCCAAAGAAGCACAACGGTAGCCAGACATCCATCCAGGTGGCTTTGACCTGACGGGCAAGGCGTACGACTATGCCCACTCCCACGCAAGCCAACACTACAACGTACAGGAAGGTGTAAAGGAAGAGGGCGTAGCCATCTTCGTACGCCGGCAGCACTGTGCCGAACAGGACCATCGCGGCTATCAGAGGGAGTGGATGCAGCGAGCGGAGGCGCCCCCGGATGTTGCGCGGCAGGACGAACCATATCCCGAGGCAAGCGGCAGCGAACAGCACCCCGACGAACGCGAAAGGAGGCAGCACATTCCTCAGTGTGAGCGCGAGTTGGCTTGGAGCATCCATGCTCGCCTCCAACCCGTGCCGTCGGCAGACCTTACGAGCGGCGCTAAGGCTCTGCTTTATGGCCGGGGCCGTGGCCTGTGCCCCGCTACTCCTCGGCCTTCTGCCTCTCCTCCGGCAGCAGGCGGCGCAGTTTCGCCGTGTCCACCTGAAGCTGCACGTAGCCGCAAGCTGCGCAGACCTTCGCCTTCGTCGGCACAAGGCTTTCTGCGAAGACCCAGAACTTTGTCCTTACGGGCTTGAAATACAGCCTGCCGGTTCCTTGCAGGTGCCCGTCGAGCAGAATGCCATGTCCGCAGGCGGCGCAGCGTCCTGCCGCTGCTTCTGCCTCTTTGCGCCCCGTGGATTTCTCGATGACGGCGTCCAGCCCCTCCTGCGAGAAGCGCGTGGAGCCGCCCACTTTGTAGAAGGAAAGGAATCCGTCCCTCATCCAGCGATATATCGTTGGCTCGCTGATGCCAAGATATTCGGCTGCCTCCGGGATGGAATACCATTCGTGCCTGGCCGTCTTCTTTTCTGACTGTTCGGGCATCTCAGCACTCTCACTGCGGTAACTGGTGGTGCCTATCGCAACCTCTTATGCACTCTCATTCTACCCGAAACACCAAGCGTGTCAAGCGCTCAATACAAGGATTCAGAGGGCGCGCCCCGCCCGTCGTACGGCGGACTGGCGTCCCTTGTCCCGCACATAGGCGGCGGGTCCACCTCTCACCCATGTAGGCCAAGTCGGACGGACCCTCTTGCTCGACGGTCCGGCCGAGTCCCTGGAGGATAGCGCCCTCTCAGCACTTGGTCAACCCCCCTGAGGGTTGCACCCTTGTGCTATTCGCCGGCGAAATGCATCAAGATGGTCGTCACGCCACGTTGCGTTGACCCTGTCTGCGTGCATGCCCTGCGCTACGCCTTCACGGGCCAACGCATCTCGAAGCGCGTGGACACAAGAACCGCCGCAAGGTCCTCTCTTGGGATGGCCAGTGGGGATTGACAACGGCCGCGGCCAGTGGTAGTAAATAGGTGCAGGCTGAGCTGGATGATGCCGTCGTATTGCCGACGCTTGAAAGCGTCTCAGGATCTCGAAAACGTACAGGTGGGCCGCCCAGTCAGCTTCGAAGAGGTGTGACAGGTTGGTCCTGTCATAGGTTTTGCGGGTGGTCGGGCCGCCATCCGGCTGGTCAACGATCGATTATCTGGACGCTCTCGTGCCCGAACACGCGCATCGACGCCATTCCCTCCGGCAACATCTGAGCGGTTGCCTCGTCCGCGTCCTCGGCATGCTGTCTATCAGTCCTGCCTTGGTCATTTCGCCAACGATCTTCGCGGGCAAGCGAAGATGGGCTTTCTGGTCAGGCGGTGTCGGATCAAGGGCGGGGATGATGCTCGCTCGATACACTGCATTTTCTCGGGTTCTGGCGTTTGTTGATGCTGTGCACCGCCCAACCTCAAAGAACATCGCGTGAAGATGATCATGCCGTGGACTTATCTCCTGAAAAGGGCCGGCCACCTCCTGAGAAGGGCGGGCCGCCTGGTGGGAGCCGCCGCAGGCATGTTGCTCATCCTTGCCGGCGTCTTGGGCCTTGCACTTCCAATTGTACCAGGATGGATCCTGATCGGGGTCGGGATCGTACTGCTTGCGCCGCGTTCCCGAGTGGCCAGATGGCTCAAGTGGGTGGTCAGACGGCTCAAACGGGCATCCAGGTTGTTGGCGGCACGGCTTCGGCGAACGAAGGCCGCGACTGAGCAGCCCAGGAGAACGAAGAGACGGCAGATGAACGACTGGTGGAAACTGTCAGCGGCTGAGTCTCTGGCTAAGCTCGAATCCGACGCCGCGACCGGCTTGAGCAATCCGGAAGCACAGCGTCGCGCGCAGGCGCACGGCCCTAATGCGCTGGTTGAGCGGGGCATCAAGAGTCCGTGGGTGATCCTGTGGGAGCAACTCACAGGGGTCATGGTCGCCATCCTGATCATCGCGGCTGTTGTTTCGGCCGCTATGGGCGAACACGCCGACGCCATCGCTATCGGCGTCATCGTCGTGCTGAACGCGGCGCTGGGCCTCAGCCAAGAGTACCGGGCCGAAAAGGCGATGGCCGCCCTCAAGCGAATGTCAGTGCCGATCGTAAAGGTCCGGCGCGACAGCGAAGTCCACGAGATCTCTTCTCCCGACCTGGTACCCGGCGACATTCTGCTCCTGGAGGCGGGCGGCATCGTTCCGGCTGACTGCCGCCTGTTGGAAGTCGCGAACCTGCGGGTGCAGGAAGCGGCCCTCACAGGCGAGTCCGAGCCGGTGGAGAAGAACACTCATCCAATCACAGCCGAAGCTATCGCGTTGGGTGACCGCCTGAATATGGCGTATATGGGCACGGTCGTAACCTACGGTCGCGGCCTTGCTGTCGTAGCCGAGACCGGCATGAAGACGGAGCTGGGCGCAATCGCGACCATGATTCAGGAAGTCAAGCGCGAGGCCACCCCCCTCCAAAAGCGGCTGGCTCAACTCGGAAAGGGTCTGGCGGCTGCGGCCTTGGCTCTGGTGGCAATCATTTTTGTGCAAGGGCTGATTCGGGGCGGTACGAGCGTCGAGAACATCAAACTGATGTTCCTCACCGCCATTAGCATGGCCGTGGCGGCGGTGCCCGAGGGGCTGCCAGCGGTGGTGACGATCGCGTTGGCTCTGGGTGCGCAACGCATGCTCCGGCAGCGGGCATTGATTCGTAGGCTCTTGGCCGTTGAGACTCTGGGATCAGTCACCGTCATCTGCTCTGACAAGACTGGCACGTTGACGGAAAATCGAATGACCGTGACCGTCTTGGACGTTGCGGGAGACCGGGTCGAGCTGACCGAACACATCGAGCGCAGTGGAGCGGTTCTGGAGGACAAGGCGGCTCCACATCCGCTCTTGAACGATCACCCGGGGTTGGCCCTTCTGTTGGCGGCTGGAGCACTGTGCAACGACGCAGCACTCAAGAGACGGCCTGCCAGACGCGAGCAGTTGCTGGTCATCGGGGACCCGACGGAGGCCGCGCTGGTGGTGGCGGCCGCGTCCATGGGATTGTGGAAGCATGAGTTGGAGCAGGCGTTCCCACGCGTGGCAGAGGTCCCGTTCGAGTCTGACCGCAAGCGGATGACGACGGTTCACAGGCTGACCGATTCCGGCAGGGCGACCTTTGCCGATGCGATGGGATTTGGCGTCGGCCGAAGGACGACGCATGTGGCCTTCTGTAAGGGCGCAGTTGACAGCCTGCTCGACGTGTGCGACCGGGCCTGGGCATCCAAAAGAACCGAGGCCATGACGGCGGACAGGAGGAACGAGATCCTTGCCGCTAACGACCGCCTCGCCCAAAACGGGATGCGCGTATTGGGAGCAGCTTTTCGCCTGCTGGAAACCGACCAGCCAGCAGAAAGCCCGGAACAGAATCTCGTTTTCCTGGGCCTGGTTGGCATGATCGACCCGCCACGGCAGGAGGTCAAAGACGCAGTGCGAACCTGCAAGGGGGCCGGCATCCGGCCAGTGATGATCACGGGCGACCACCCGCTGACCGCACAGGAAATCGCCCGGCAATTGGGCATTGCATCCAATGGCCAGATCCTGACTGGGGCGGACCTCGACAAATTGTCGGTCGAACAGCTTCGGGACCGCGTGGAGAACGTGGCCGTTTACGCGCGCGTTTCCCCCGAACATAAACTGAACATTGTCGAGGCATTGCAGCAACGCGCGCACGTCGTTGCCATGACCGGCGACGGGGTAAACGACGCTCCGGCGCTGCGCAAGGCGGACATCGGCGTAGCAATGGGCATCACTGGCACGGATGTTTCCAAGGAGGCTGCCGACATGGTGCTGCAGGACGACAATTTCGCCACCATTGTCGCCGCCGTGGAGGAGGGACGCGTCATATACGACAACATCCGGAAATTCATCAAGTACCTCCTGAGCACCAACTCCGGCGAGCTCTGGGTCATGTTCCTGGCTCCTCTGTTAGGGATGCCCTTGCCGCTCTTGCCACTCCAGATTCTCTGGATGAACCTCGTGACGGACGGCCTGCCCGCGTTGGCACTTGCCGTAGAACCGGCGGAGCGGGACATCATGCGCCGGCGGCCGCGTCCGCCAACTGACAGCATTTTCGCTGAAGGCATGGGCTGGCACATTCTCTGGGTGGGCATATTGATGGCTGTTGTCTCGCTGGGTACTGGTTACTGGTGCCACCGGTCGAACCAATTGGACTTCTCCAGCAGCTATGGCACGGCCTATTTCCGCACCGTGATTTTCACCGTCGTTACGCTGCTTCAACTGGCGAATGTCATGGCCATCAGGTCTCATCGCGAGTCGCTGTTTGCAATGGGCGTGTCCTCCAACCGGCCCCTCTTGGCAGCAGTATCACTGACATTTTTGCTACAGATGGCGCTGATCTATGTGCCTTTCATGCAGGGGTTTTTCAAGACCGTGCCTTTGTCGGCCCGCGATCTCGTCATCTGCATCGCGCTGAGCACAACGGTCTTCTGGGCGGTGGAGCTCGTGAAACTGAGGGCCCGCTGGAAAGCCAGGGCGGCAACTGGGTCGGCCGGCTGAATTCACCGCAGACGGCAGTACATTGGCAGGAATGGGGCACGTCCTTGAGCAAGGGAACGCTAAACGCTTGCGGCGGCCCGCGCGTGCTGGATCCACCAACAACGAGCCCTTCTGGTCCCGGGGATCGTTGGGTTCCTCATATGGCGGGCGTATCCCGGCACTACCGCAGCGCGGGGCGGGCAGCCCGAGTCTGACTGGCTGCGCCAGGAGGCGTCTTACGGGCATCTGGACGGGATGTCAATGAATGACTACCTTGCGTTGGCAACGGGCATCATCAGCGCGGGAGTTGGCGGGGAACTCTTCGTCCGCGGCGTAGTGGGGCTGGCGCGTTGGGCGCGGGTCTCTGCCGCTATCATCGGCGCCACCGTGGCTGCCTTCGCCACGTCCAGCCCGGAGTTGTCGGTTGGCATCAGCGCAGGTCTGGCCGGGACTCCTCAGATATCCCTTGGCGATGCCCTTGGCAGCAATGTAACAAACGTGGCTCTCATCCTCGGCCTCACGCTTGTCATCGGAGGGATTCGTGCCTCCCGAGCCGAGCTGAAGCGGGACTTCTCGGTTGCGCTGGCGGTGCCGCTCGTCATCGGCCTTTTCGCCGTTGACGGGGTCCTGTCGCGCGTTGACGGCTTCCTGCTCCTGGCTATGTTCTGGGCGTGGCTCATCGCCGTTGTCGTTGAGGTCCGCAAGCAGCGGAGCGCCGCGCAGGAGGTGCTGGGTGAACGGCGCAGATGGCTCGCCGTAGTTCTCATGATCATTGGTCTGGCTCTGCTTATAGCTGCGGGGCGCCTCATCGTTATGGGAGCCAAAGGGATTGCCGTGTCCCTGGGGCTGGGTGAATTCATTATCGGCTTACTGATCGTTGCCGTCGGAACATCGGTGCCGGAACTGGCCACCGCGGTTCTGTCGAAGATAAGAGGCCACGATGAAGTGGGACTCGGCACAATACTCGGCAGTAACATCTTCAACGGCCTTCTCATTGTCGGAGTTGTTGCGACCATCTGTCCGATCGTGGTCCCTTGGCGGGAAGTGACAATTGCACTGGTGTCCGGACTTCTGACGGTAGCCGTCGTGCTGCCCACGCGACAGGGCATGATCGAGCGCAGGCAAGGCATACTGCTGGTCGCGTTGTATGCTATCTACATTGCCCTTGCCCTGTGGCAAGGGGGATAGAGGTAGACATGTGCCGCAATGGCTGCGGCCCTGCTTTGCCGGAAGATATGAAGATCATTGTTGCGATCAGGCGCACCCGGATGATGCGGTGGCAAGAGGCCCCTATGAGTCGGTCAGCCATTGCCCAATCTGATAAACGTCTGCGAGAATTGCCGGGCCATTCGATCGCGGTAGGGCTTGTCACGCGCAAGGCTCTGTTCAACGGCAATGGCCTGGAGTAGCCATTGAGGCAGCCCCGGTCACGAGCCGAAAGGAGTGCATTATGGTCATTGCCATCTGCCTGGTTCTGATCGTCATCCTGCTTCTGTTGAACGCATTCTTCGTCCTCGCTGAGTTCGCCGTGGTCAAGGCCCGGCCGACGCAGATGGAGGCCCTGGCCGACACGGGCGATAGAAGGGCCCGGAGAGTGCAGTACGTCCAGCATCATCTGGATGAGTTCCTTTCTGTCTGCCAGGTGGGCATCACCCTGGCCAGCATCGGCCTGGGTTTCGTGGGGGAGCCGGGCTTGGCCGAAGTGTTCAAGCCATTAGTGCGAGCAATCGGAGCCGGGGCACTGACGGAGGTGGCTGCCCACGGCGTCGCCATCACCCTTGCATACCTGCTCGTCTCCTTGCTGCACATTGTCATCGGCGAACTTGTTCCCAAGTCCGTCGGCATCCGCATGACCCAAGAATCCGCCTTGTTCGTCGCCTACCCCATGATGGTTTTCCGCTCCCTTTTCGGGGCGCCCATCTGGGTGCTCAACTCGATTGTCAATGCGATCCTGCGGCTGTTCAGGCTGCCTCCGGTTGCCGGCGATACAACCCACACCGAAGAAGAAATCCGCATCATCCTCGGCCGCTCTCAATCCAGTGGCGTCATGTCTTTTCGCCGGCTGCTTTACATCGAGAACGTCCTCGACATGGGAGCGCTCACCGTGCGCAACGCCATGCGCCCGCGGGCCCGCGTCCGCTGCCTGCGCGTCGGTGCCTCACGGTTGGAGACCGACCGCATCATCGCCGAATGCGGGTATTCGCGTTATCCCTTGATTGGAGATGATCCCGACAAGCCGTTAGGTTATGTCCACATCAAGGACCTGTATCTGGCAGAACATGCGGGGAAGGCCGTTGACGACCTTTCGGCATTCGTCCGCCCATGCCTGATCGCCAGGGAACAAGAGCCGTTGGAGCAACTTCTTCCCGAAATGCAGAGGAGGGGGAGTCGTCTGGCGCTGGTGCGCGACGCGACCGGACGCTGGACCGGCATCATCACGCTGGAAGATGCGGCGGAAGAGGTGATAGGCACGGTCCAGGAGGAATTCCCATTGGAGCCGCCGGTTCTCCTTTCGGACGTGCTCTCGCCCGAGCGGGTGTTGCTTGACGTTGAAGGTGAGAGCATAGTCGCCGCTGTCCGGAACGCGCTGCACCGCCTTAAGGCAGAGGATTTGCCCGTATCCGCAGACGAACTTGCGCTTCGCGTCGCCGAACGTGAGAGCCTGGCGAGCAGCTATGTCGGACAACGGTTGGCGATTCCGCACGCCCGTCTCGGCAGTCTCACAAAGCCTCTGGTAATTGTGGCAAGGCTCAAGAGGCCGATCCTCGCGCCGACCAGCGGCGAAACCATTTGCATTCTGTTCATCCTGCTCACCCCGGCGGACACGCCGCGGATACACCAGATATTGCTCTCACATGTCGCCGGCATTTTCAGCAGTGAATTTCTCGAAGAGCGGCTGTATGACGCTTCCACACCTGCGGAGTTGTGCAATGCAATCTGCACCGCCGAGCAGGCGGCATTGGCTTGAGACGGTTTGATCGAAGAGCGGGGGGCTCGCTGCGGTGGACCAGGGGAATCGCCGTCGGAAACGCTACCGAGTGATGTAGGCACGCCGCGGCTTGCCGGCCAATGATGAGCGCTCTTACCCCAACTGGACCGAAGCTGCGTGCTTGTGCTCGTCGGGCTGTTGCCCCTGTTTGGGTCTGACGGCATAATGCTCCTGTTGCTCCGTGGTCTCGTTCGAACTCACTGCGGAGAGTTGCATGGATGCAGTCCAGCCATCTCCGGCAGACGTTGATCCGGCGAGCCCCGCCGGGGCAAAGCGGCCCGAACGCGTGCCCGCCTCGCCTGTTGGCCTCTCCCTCGGGGTCTACGCTTCGTTCTTCCTCTCCGGCGCCACGGCACTCGTCTTCGAGATGCTGTGGAGCCGCCAGTTTGTAACGGTCTTCGGGAACAGCTCCTACGCGATAAGCGTGGTCCTCTGCGCCTACATGGCCGGACTAGGGCTGGGTAGCTGGCTGGGAGGGCGCCTGGCGGACCGGCTCGCTCGGCGTCTGCTCGCATACGGGGCCGCCCAGGCCGGGGTCGCGCTCTGGGCGCTCGGCATCCCCCTCGCCCTGGAGGGCCTGCGCCGGGCGGCGCCTCACCTGCCGTTCCTTTCGGTGGATTCGTCAGTGGGCCCAGGCGTAGGGCGCTTCCTGCTGTCCTTCGGCATCCTGCTAGTGCCCTGCCTGCTGATGGGCGCGACACTGCCGCTCCTGGCGCGCCACTGCGTCGAGTCGCGGCAAGCGGTGGGGAGGAAAGTGGGCTTGCTATATGGTCTCAACACGCTCGGGGCTGCGGTCGGATGCTTCGCCGCCGGCTTCTGGATGCTCAGCGCGCTGGGGCTTTCGGCGACGAACGACCTGGCGGTGTGTGTGAACTTGATGATCGCGGCGGCCTGTGCTGCCTGGGAGTGGTTGAAGGGCAGGGGGGCGCCCCAGGCCGCCGCGGCCGGACAGGCGTCGGAGCAACCGGCTGTGCCCCCCTCGGAGGATGAGGCACGTGCGCCGGCCGGGCGCAGGCTTCTGTTTGCGGTGGCCTTCGCCTCGGGCGTGCTATCCCTTTCGTGCGAAGTGCTCTGGGTGCGGCACCTGTCCTTCGCCAGCAGCATCGTCTATGCCTTCACCATCATGCTGGGCATCTTCCTGTTGGGCCAGGCCGTGGGGAGCGTGTTCTACCGCTTCGTCCTCGTGCGCCTGAACCGGCCCATCCTTGTGCTGGCGTGGCTCGAGCTGCTCGTCGGACTGAGCATCGGAGCGTGCCTCATCGGCGGCGTGCTGCTCTTCGCCGCTCAGAATGCGGGGACGGGCTCGTTCGCCTTGCTCGCCGCCATCACGACCTTTGTGCCAGCCCTGCTGATGGGCGCAGCCTTCCCGCTCATCTGCGCGGCCTATGTCGGCCCTCTGGCGAGCGCGGGCCGAGGCGTGGGCACCGTCTATGCAGCGAACACGGCCGGCGCGATCTTTGGCTCGCTTCTGCCCGTCTTCGTGTTCATTCCGTGCCTGGGCATCGAGCCGAGCCTGCTCCTATCCGCCTTAGCTTACAGCGCGATTGGGGTGGCGCTGCTGGCGCCAGCCGGCGGCCGCAGGCGATTCCACGTGGTGGCGGCGGGCACTGCCGTCGCGCTGGGGGCGGCGGCCGTTGCCGCGCTCGTGCCTCAGGACCTGGGCCAGCGGCTGTTCCTGGCCACGGATCCCGACTTGGGCAGGCACAACGAGATCGTCTTCTACCGCGAGGGCAAGACCGGCACGGCGATCATCGCCCGGGACAAGGTGGACGGCCTCGACCGGCTGTACATCAATGCGGCCGGTGAAGTGCCGACGACCTACAGCGCCATGTCGTGCTTCAGACTGCTCGGCTCCCTGGGGCCCTTGCTGCACCCGCATCCGGACCGCGTGCTGATGGTCAGTTTGGGCGGCGGCATCGCAGCGGGGGCGGCCGCGCAGTTCCCGTCGCTCGGGTCGCTCCAAGTGGTGGACCTGGAAAGCAGCGTTGTCGAGGCCGCCCGCACGCTGGAGGCACAGAACAACGGCGTTCTCCACAACCCGAAGGTGCGCGTGATGATAGACGACGGGCGCAACTTCACCATGATGTCGCGCGAAAAGTGGCCCGTCATCGTCTCAGACTCCACGCATCCCAAGGCGCCCGACAGTTGGGTCCTCTACACCCGGGAGTTCTACGAGACCGTCAAGGAGCGGCTCGCCGACGACGGCGTGTTCGTGCAGTGGCTGCCGCTGCACGACCTGTCGCTAACCGAGTACAAGATCATCGTCAGGACCTTCCAGTCCGTCTTCTCCCACGCCAGCCTCTGGTTCTCGCACGGGGTGGACGAGACGGGCCAGGATGTGGGCTTCACGCTCATGGTGGCCACGCCAGTGAGGCTGGCTGTGGACGCCGAAGCGGTGCGGCACAAGCTCTCTGCGCCGGCGGTCAGGGATAACCTCCGGCCCGTGGGGATGGACCAGCCCGTGGGCGTCTTCGAGTGCTTCCTCTTCGGCGAAGAGACAATGCAGCGCTGGACGGGCCCGGGCCCGATCAACACGGACGACCTGCCGTACACGCAGTACAAGACCAGGTACTCGCGCGGCCAGTCGGCATTGCTTGCAGTGTTCGTTCCAGATATGGAGAGCCTGTGGCCGTACCTGCACGGCACCGGGGACGCCGAGCAGAGCCGGCGCCTGGAGCAGGCTCTGGCGCAGCACGTGGCGGCCAACCGGCTTGCCTTAGGTGGCTGGACAGACAGAGCGCTCGCCGTCGTTCCCGACGACCCGAAGCTGCTCACGTGCAGCGAGAACCTTGCGAGAGGCCGCGGCTATCTGCGTGCCTTGGCGCAGCACTACCAGGATGACCCCTACAAACTGGCCTGGCTGGCGAGAAGAGCCGAGGAGCTCGCTGGCGGCCAGCCGGAGGCCGTTGCCTTCTACGAACGGGCGCTCGCCCTTCAGCCGGACAGCGCCGGGCTGCACACGGCCTTGGGGGTGCTCTTGGCCCGTCGAGGCGAGAGCGAGAGCGGCCTCACCCATTTGAGGCGCGCGCTGGAGCTCGACCCCGGATCAGCAGAGGCTCACAACAACGCCGGCCTCGTGCTCAACACCCTTGGAAGGCCCCAGGAGGCGATGGCGCATTACCGCGCCGCCCTTCTGGCTGAGCCCTCCTCCTGCGCCTCGCACTGCAACCTTGGCATGGCGCTAGCTGCCGCCGGCAAGAGGGCTGACGCTCGTGCGCACTTCGATGACGCTCTCCGCTTGGCCCCCGAGGCGCCCGACGTCCTCCACGCCCTCGGCGTCTTCCTCGCGCAGGAAGGTCGTCTCTCGGAGGCGGAGGCAGACCTGCGCGCCGCCCTGCGCGTCTGGCCTAACTACGGGGCCGCTCACTATGACCTGGCCTGTGTCCTTTCCCGCACGGCGAGGCTCGAGGAAGCAGCCGAGGAGTTCGCGATGGCAACCTGGGCCGATCCGAATGATGCTGCTGCACGAGAAGGCCTGCGCAGCGTCCGCGAGATACTCCGACGCCGGAGTGCGTCGGCCCCCTCTCAGGTCGGGGGTCCCCCGCCGGCCTCCCGGGAGCAGTAGAAGCGCTTGGCGAGGAGCGACTCCGCCACGAGCAGTGCGAGTGCGGCGAGCGCCAGGTAAGGGGTCAGCATCCTACCGCTCCGCTTCAACGGGCCGTGCCTCCATGTCTCCACCACTATAGATACGGTTCGGCCCTGGGGGGTTCAGAAATGCGCGCTTGTTCCCGCGGGGCATCATAGCCTTTCTGCCGCGGGATTACAGCAACGCCAACCGCCTGCGGGATTCAGCCGACCGCATGGCCAAAAGGCCGCATGCCCCCAAATCGGCGGCTGGCCTTCCTGCCCCGCCTGCACGGAGCGTAAGCCGCGAAGCGGATGACATTGCAGCAGGCCGGCCCGTAATGCATAATGCCCGCAACGGCCGGGGAGCGGCTGCCGCCCTCCATCGGACGCCGCTGCTTCCAAGACCTACTTTGCGCAGCCAGTGCGCTTGCCACCAGGCCGGCATGCGCACGGGAGCCTGGAGGACATGGGGAGAAGAACGCCCATCCTGATCTTGGCGCTGGTGCTCGCCTTGGCCGGCGTGCTGGGCTACAAGCTGTTCCTCAACCGCGCCCCGCGACAGCCGAGCGCCATCCGCGTCTCAGGCAACATCGAGCTCACGGACGTCGAGCTGAGCTTCAAGATCCCTGGCATCGTGAAGGAGCGTGAGGTGGACGAAGGAGAATCAGTCGCCGCCGGCCAGGTGGTCGCAAGGCTCGATGACTCCGAGCTTGTCAGGCAGGTCTCGCTGGGGAAAGCGCAGGTGGAGGAGGCGGAGGCGCTGCTGCAAGAGCTTAAGGCGGGTTCGCGGCCCGAAGAGATCGCCCAGGCCGAGGCAGTTGCCCAGCGCGCTCAGGCGAGGCTCGACGAACTGGTGGCAGGATCACGGCCGCAGGAGGTCGCCGCCGCCGAAGCGGAAGTGAACCGCGCCGCCGCGGAAGCGGCCAATCTCAAGACCGAATACACGCGGCAGGTCCAGCTCCGGGAGCGCGGTGTTGTGACTCCTCGCGAGTACGATGCCGCCCGGGCTGCATACGAAGTGGCGGCGGCAAGGCTGGCGTCAGCACAGGAGCAGCTCAAGCTCGTCAAGGAAGGACCTCGCAAGGAGCAAATCGCCCAGGCGCAGGCCGCCCTGGAGGAGGCGAAGGCAGCGTACGCGCTGACCAAAGAGGGCCCTCGGAAGGAAAGGATAGAGCAAGCCCGCGCCCGCCTGGCGCAGATGAGGGATTCGGAGGCTCTGGCAGAGACTCAACTAGGGTACGCGACGCTGCGCGCTCCCTTCTCCGGCCTCGTGCTATCGAAGAACGCGGAGCCGGGCGAGTATGTCTCCCCCGGGACGCCGATTGTCGTCGTGGGCGATCTCGAGCACGTATGGCTGCGCGCTTATGTTGAGGAGACCGACCTGGGGCGCGTGAAGCTCGGCCAGCGCGCCTACGTCACCACCGACACTTACCCCGGCAAGGTGTACCAAGGGCGCCTCTCTTTCATTGCCTCCGAAGCGGAGTTCACGCCCCGGAATGTCCAGACCCAGAAGGAGCGCGTCAAGCTCGTCTATCGGATTAAGATAGACATCCCTAATCCCGCCCAGGAGCTCAAGCCTGGCATGCCCGCCGACGCAGAGATCGTGCTGAGCGGCTCGCAGTGAGGTGAGCCATGGACACGATCCGCACCGAGAGGCTCACCAAGTCCTTTCAGGACCTTACCGCTGTTGACGGTCTGACCTTGGCGGTGGCGGAGGGGGAGATCTTCGGCCTTGTCGGCCCCGACGGCGCGGGCAAGACCACGACGATGAGGCTTCTGACTTCAGTGATGGAGCCTACGTCGGGCGACGCCTGGGTGGCCGGCCACCACGTCGTAAGAGATGCGGAAGCCGTCAAGGAATGCATAGGCTACATGAGCCAGCGGTTCGGGCTCTATCCCGACCTCACCGTTCTGGAGAACATCAACTTCTACGGCGACATCTATGGCGTGCCCCGGCGCGGGCGCGCTGAGAGGATCGAGCGCCTGCTCGCCTTCAGCAATCTGACGCCGTTCAAGAAACGTCTGGCCGGGAACCTTTCGGGCGGCATGAAGCAGAAGCTCGGCCTGTGCTGCGGCCTCATCCACACCCCGAAAGTGCTCTTGCTGGACGAGCCGACCAACGGCGTTGACCCGCTTTCCCGCCGCGAGTTCTGGCGCATCCTCTATCAACTGCTCCGCGAGAAGGTCACGATCCTCATCTCGACCGCCTATCTGGACGAGGCCGAGCGCTGCAACCGCGTGGGGCTCATCCACAAGGGCAAGCTCATTGCATCAGGCACGCCGCAGGAAGTGAAGCGGCTGATGCGCGGAGAAATCCTTGAGATCCGCGCGTCCCAGCCGCGCAAGGCCACTGCGCTGCTTCGCGCAAAGGTCACGGCGGACTCCGTGGGGCTCTTCGGGGACCGCATCCACGTCGTGACGAGGGAGATGGAAAAAGCCGCCGCCGAGGGACGAAGGGTCCTGAGTGAGGCCGGCTTCGAGGTCGCATCGGTCCGCACTATCGAGCCGACGCTCGAGGACGTCTTCGTTTCCGTTATGGCCGAGGAAAACTCAGATGGCGACCGTCGCGCCGATTAGGAACGGGAAAGCCGTCGTCGTCAAGGACCTGGAGCGGAGGTTCGGCAGCTTCGTGGCCGTCAACCGCGTCAGCTTCGAGGTCGCTACAGGGGAAGTCTTCGGCTTCCTCGGCCCCAACGGGGCCGGCAAGTCCACGACGATTCGCATGCTCTGCGGCATCCTCGCGCCCAGCGGCGGCCAGGGCACCGTCGCCGGATTCGACATCCGCACGCAGGCGGAGCAGATCAAAGCCAACATCGGCTACATGAGCCAGAAGTTCTCCCTTTACGAAGACCTGACCGTGGAGGAGAACATTGACTTCTACAGCGGCATCTATCGCATCCCGCCCGAGCGGAAGCGCGAAAGGAAGGAATGGGTGCTCCAGATGGCCGGCCTCCAAGAGCGCCGCCGCTCCCGCACAGCCGTTCTCTCGGGCGGCTGGAAACAACGCCTGGGGCTTGGCTGCGCCATCCTCCATGAGCCGCCCATAGTATTCCTCGACGAGCCGACCTCCGGCGTGGACCCCATCAGCCGTCGCAGGTTCTGGGATCTGATTTATCAACTTGCCGGCCAAGGCGTCACCGTCTTCGTCACCACACACTACATGGACGAGGCGGAATACTGCGACAGGATCGGGCTGATATACCGAGGCGAACTCGTCGCACTCGGGGCGCCTGAAGTGCTCAAAACCGAGTTCATGAAAGAAGAGGTGCTGGAAATCGTGTGCGACCGGCCACAGGACGCACTGGACGAGGTGGAGCATCTGGCCGGCGTGCGCGAAGCGGCGCTGTTCGGCCGAGGCCTCCACGTAGTTGTCCACAAGGCCGAAGAGGCCGGGCCCGCCATCAGGCGCGCACTCGGCGAGAAGGGCTACGCGGTTGACAGCGTCGAGAACATAATGCCTTCCCTCGAGGACGTATTTGTGTCCCTCATCGCAGAACGCGATCGCTCGGAGCAGCCGCAGCAGGAGGTGGCGCGGTGAGGCCGTCCCGACTGCTGGCCATCGCGGGCAAGGAGTTCATCCACGTCTTCCGTGACCCCCGTAGCCTCGGCATGGCAATCGGCATTCCCATGGTCCTCCTGCTCCTCTTCGGGTATGCCTTGACGCTGGACGTGGACCGCGTGCCCATGGTGGTCTGGGACCAGAGTCGCACGCAGGCCAGCCGGGAGTTCATCAGCCGTTTCACCGGATCGAGATACTTCTCGCTGGTCAGATTCGTGGACAGCCCGTGGGCCATTGAGCGCGCGATTGACGTCCGCGACGCGCTGCTCGGAGTGACCATTCCCTCCGACTTCGCCAGGCAGACCGAACCGGGACGCGTTGCATCCGTCCAAATCATCGTGGACGGGAGCGACTCCAACACCGCGTCCATAGCGATGGCTTACCTGCGAATCATCGGGCTGACGTACAGCCGGGACATGGCTGTCTACCAGGCTGGACGCTTGGGCGGAACTGCGGTTTACGTCCCTGTTGACATGCGTCTGCGAGCCTGGTTCAACACGGACATGGAATCCAGGAACTTCATCTTCCCGGGCCTTATCGCCGTCATCATGATGATCATCGCCGCCCTCATCACCTCGCTGACGGTCGCCCGCGAGTGGGAGCGCGGCACGATGGAACAGCTCATCTCCACGCCCGTCAGGGGCTCTGAGCTGATCCTGGGCAAGCTCATCCCGTACTTCGCGATCGGCATGTTCGACGTGTTCCTGGCCTTCCTCATGGGCGAGTTCCTCTTCAGGGTGCCTTTCCGCGGCAGCCTCGCCCTCTTCTTCGGCATGGCGGCCGTCTTCCTGGCGGGCACACAATCCCTGGGCATACTGATCAGCGTCGTGTCGCGCAATCAGTTGATGGCCAGCCAGTTGGCCATGGTCCTGACGTTCGTGCCGTCCTTCCTGCTCTCGGGGTTCATGTATGCAATCGCCAACATGCCGCAGCCGATCCAACTGATCACCTACCTGGTCCCCGCCAGGTACTTCATATCGCTCCTGAGGGGCGTCTACTTGAAAGGCGTCGGCCTGCAGATCCTGGCAGCCGAGGCGGCGCTGCTGACCGCTTTTTCCGCCGCAATGGTCGTGCTCGCACTCGTGATGTTCAAGAAGAAGCTGGAGTGAACGGGTGTTAGAGCGCATCAGGCAAATGCTCAGGAAGGAGTTCATCCAGGCCTTCCGCGACCCGCGGATGGTGGGCATCGTCGTCGTCATGCCCCTTGTCCAGGTCTTCGTCTTCGGATACGCCGTCACGACCGACGTCCGCCACGTGGAGACCGCCGTCCTCGACTTCGACAACAGCCAAACCACCCGCGAGCTCATCGCGCGCTTCGTCGGATCGGGCTACTTCGACGTCGTCGAGCATGTGACCGACGAGGCCCGCGGCCGCGAGATCATGGACCGCAGCCAGGCCCGCGCCGTCCTGCGCATGAACAGCGGTTTCGAAGACAACCTGCGCGCCGGCCGCACCGCCGAGCTTCAGGTGATCGTGGACGGCACGGACTCCAACACCGGCGGCATCGTCCTCGACTATGCCTCCAGGATCGTGCAGCAATACTCGGACGACGTGCTGAGCGCCCGCCTCGCGCGGCTCACAGGGCGTGCACCGAAGCCCGGCAGGGTCGAGCTCCAGACGCGCGCGTGGTTCAATGAGAACCTTGAGAGCCGCAACTATTACCTGCCAGGCGTCATGGCGATCACGCTGATGCTGGTCTCCCTGCTGCTTACCAGCATGGCCGTGGTGCGGGAGAGGGAGATCGGGACGATGGAGCAGATCCTGGTCACGCCCATCAGGCCGACGGAGTTCATCCTCGGGAAGACAGTCCCGTTTGCTCTCGTGGGCTTCTTCGACGTGCTCGCCATCACGGCGGTCGGCGTCCTGTGGTTCAAGATTCCCATCCGCGGCAGCCTGCTATTGCTCCTGGCCGGAAGCGCCCTCTACCTTATGACCGGCCTCGGCATCGGGCTCCTGATCTCCACCGTCAGCAGGACGCAGCAGCAGGCCATGATGACATCGTTCTTCTTCAACCTCCCCGCCGTCCTCCTGTCGGGCTTCATGTTTCCCATCGCCAATATGCCGAAGGCCATCCAGTACCTCACGTACCTGGACCCTCTGCGCTACTTCCTCGTCATCATCCGCGGCGTCTTCCTCAAAGGCGTGGGCATAGGCACCCTCTGGCCGCAGATGGGCGCCCTGGCCCTGATGGGCGTAGTCACACTCTGGCTCGCCGCACGAAGGTTTCGCAAGACGCTCAAGTAGCAACGTAGTGGCCCCGGGGTCCACCCTTGTGCGACCCGGCCCGCCCGTTCTCCCATGCGCTCGCCGGCATGCGGGACAGGATGGTAGACCTGGCAGGACCGAGATAGAACGCTTCCAGTGGAGTTGCGCAGACGGGGGCGCAGACTTGGCGCGTCGAATCGCCGCAGCCGTGGTCAAGTGAGGTCTAAGGGGCCTACGGCAGTGCTATATGGCTTCGGTGGATTCCTCGAAGCACCAGAGCATAGATAGGACTCTTCCGGAAGGTTGTGGGCGAGCTTCCCGCGCCATGCTGTGAGTGGCGGGCGCGGTGTCGGGCACATGCCGAGACTTCCCTCGGCGGCAATGATCAACTGCATTCACTGGTCTACGCCAAGCTGTCCAGAAGGAGTTGTTCACTCCTTAGCCCCGCGTTGGCGCAGTAATTCGGCAATCTCTCTATACTTCGTTGCCGAATCGCCGTTGTTCCTGACGTACTCCATCGCGCGCGACAAGGGCGTCTCCCCATCCTTGCCCTTTAAGTTGGGATCGGCGCCCCTGTCCAGAAGGAGCCGCGCGATCTGGGGCTCGCACCGCCAGACGGCCCAGCACAAAGGCGTGTCACCATCGCTGTCCTTCCCGTTGGGGTCTGCTCCCTTGTTCAGAAGAACTGCCACAGTCTCCGCGTCGCCGCTGAAGATGGCGTCCTCCAAGACTGTGCCGAACCTGCCATCCATGTTGGGCTTTGCTCCCCTGTCGAGAAGGAGGCCCACTACCTCAGGCCCGCTCGGGTTATTAACGGCTGCGTAGAGGGGCGTATCTCCTTCAGAGTCCTTCGTGTTGACATCCGCTCCCCTGTCGAGCAGAAGCTTTATAGCCGCCAGCTCAGACCTCACAACCCCGCCGTGGAACTTCATTCGTTCCTCCAGGTCCTCAGGCCCGATCTTGGCATTCTTCGCGTAGGACTCCCGCTCTTCCTTCTCCGAAAGAGTCCCAACAGCTGCCAGACGCAGGGGCGTCCATCCGTAGCGGTCCTTCGCATTGGGATCAGCCCCTTTGTCGAGGAGAAGCGCCACAGTGGGCAGAATCTTTTGCGGGTCCTCGCCTTCCCGGAAATGGTCCACAGCACTGTGCAGCGGTGTTTGGTATTCCTTGTCCCTGGCATTGACCTTTGCGCCGGCCGCCAACAGCATCTCCACGATGTCCGGTTCGTGGAATTCCGCGGCCCAGTGCAACGGGCTCTTACCGAATTCATCGCGGGGGTTCAGGGCTGCCCCGGCCTCCAGAAGGCGCTTTACTTCGGCAGCGTTGCCATCCGTTGCCGCTCGGAGCAGGGCGGACGCGTCCGTTTTCTCTGGCCCCGGACCAGGCGTCATCGCTTTAGCGAGTTTCCAATCGCCGTCCGCGTCAAGCCCGCCAAGGACGAGTCGCGTCTTTGGCGCCTGCTCCGCCGTCCGGGGATCCTCATCCTTCAGCAGCTTCGTGACGTCCTGCAGCATCGGACTCGCATCCGGCCCCATGAAGAAGGCGACTATCAATGCCCCATATCGGACGTCTGCTGCAGACGCCCCCAGCCCTTTCTGGACTCCTGCTGCGACCTCGTCATCTATCAGACCGCATGCACAGCACATCTGCAGGACGGCCCAGTCAGTGTGGTTGCCAAACGTAGCGACGACTGACAGGGCGGCGGCTGTCTCCTCCGAGGGGTCTGCTCCGAGGCGAGCCAACGCGAGGTGCACCAGCATTCTCGCCCCTTGCGAGGGAGCATCATCAAGTAGCCCCCGGATGTAGGCAATCTTGTCGCTGTCAGGGACCGGGCCTGCCGATCGGGCGTAAGCGATCAGGGCGAACCACGTGAGATCCGACGTCTTCGGCTCCTCTGTAACCATTGTCCATAGGCTCTGCTCGATTGCAGGCGTCAGGTGAATCTTCGGCGCAAAGCACAAAACCTCCGAGACCATCCTTAGCCGCGCTGCCGCCGACTCGTCCTGCCGGCTTTCGTCTCCCCCATTGCGGGTCCCCTTGCCGGAAAGGACCGCGAGCGCCCGGCTGAAGTGGCCCATCCAGTCCTCGGCGTTGTCTCCACGGGCAGCAAGGACAAGAGAGCACAACCCCTTCTTCAGTGACGCGGTTTCCGCTTCGGAGGCGTATTCCCTCAGCTGCTTCGTCACGTCCGGCGCCGGATGCTCCGCAAGGGCTAAGGCAACAACGAAGTCCATATTTGAGTCGACGGCCTCCGCAGTCCAGTTGACCTTCTTGAAAACCAGCCTGTCGACTTCCGGTCCGCCTGTGGCCAGGGCCATGCCGCGGCCGAAGAAAGGGAGGAGGGCCGCCTCGGTAAAGTCGCCCCCGTCCAATAGCCGGGCCAGCACACCGGGAGAAATGGCGTGGCTCCTGGCAAGCTGGCGGAGCTGAACCAGCGCGGCATAGGGCCTGAAGTGATCCAGTTCGCTCTCGCCGGGACCCGCCAGCGCGTACGAGACTAGTCTGTCCGCCCACTCATCCGCCGTAAGGCCCGTTGGGATGAGCGCCTCCTGGCCGGATGCTGTGCAACCCGCACCGCCAACAGCCAGGGCAAGGGGGCACGCCAGGAGAAGCCATCCCAGACCCGCGACAAGGGGACGTTTCATAGCCCGATCCTTCAGTCCCGGATTTCTTTGACCATTCACCACAATCAGCCCTGGCAGACACAAACCGCCCGCGCCAGCGTCGTCTCTGTAATCTCGGAAGCTACCTTCTGTTGGCATTCCTGTGTGGTACTTGCGGCAAGGGTTCTAACATGGGCGTTTCGTTTGGCCGGAAGATCGCGTACGCGTCGCCCGCCGGGGCAATCGGCAATTCGACGGACGCCGAGACGACCCCGCCGGCCTTGACCACCGATATATTGACCGCCGGAGGCAAAGCTGTCAAGGAGGAATCGGCCTTAGGCGGATAGTGACCCTGCCAGCGCAGCGGACGCGGTGATTGGGCAAGAAGGCGGGGTACAGGAAGGCCCAGGAGCAACAGGGGCGCGCGCACGTGGATCGGCCTGGGAAGGTGCCGGCGTTCGAGGAGTGGGCGGACGGAAAGCCCATGATCTTTGCGATGCTGGCACACGTGGTGGCAATGAGCGCTGAGCCGTTGTACGAGATGTGCGAGCTCGCACGGCAGGGGGAGAACGTGGAAGGGGGTCATGACGCTCCGCCGCTGGACGAGTGGCTTAAGCTGTACCGGCAGCGCGAGCGAGTAGTTGGGGAGTCGCTGAAGGTACTGGTCTCGGCGGTTCCGGTTCATGATCGTGGCGCTCGCCTGATTCGGTCCACCAGCTCTACTTCAAGATGTTGGGTGACCTATGTAGGGCCGCTTAGATGGGAAAGGGGGTTCTTCGTCGGATGCCGGGCGGAACAGGTAATTGCCGCTCTTGCATGGTAGAATGGTGCAGCGAGCGCGAGCAGTGGCTGAACCCGGGGTTTCCACTTCAGGATCGGAGGGACGGAGGGCCTATGGCGGGCAAGCACGTCTTGGTCGTTGATGACGATAAGGACATGGTCAGCGCGCTGAGGACGATCCTCGAATCGGCCGGCTATCGAATAACGGCGGCTGCGAACGGGACCGAGGCGTGGCAGAAGGCCCAGGAGTCCCGGCCTGACCTGGCAATCGTAGACGTTGTCATGGACTCTGTCGGCGAAGGCGTCCAGCTCACCCACAGGTTTCGGGCTGATCAGAAGTTGAAGGATGTGCCCATCATCATGCTCACCGGGATCAGGCAGAAGCTGGGGCTGGACTTGCGCCCGGGACCCGAGGAAGGCTACGGCTATCTGCCCGTTGACAAGTTCATCGAGAAACCCGTGGACGCCAAGGTGCTGCTGAAGACGGTCGCGGAACTGCTGTAGCGTCGCGTTGCCGGCGGTGTCGTTGGCTTCCCCAGCGGCGGCCCACCTAAGGCGTACATCCTGGCGGCTCTTGCCCCCTCTCTGTGCCCAGCAGCGTGGAAGATGCGAAGTTTCCACTTTCAGCGAAGCTTGACAGGGCGGGATGAAGAGGTAAACTGGTCATTAGGCGCTGGGGAATAATGCCTCAGCAGGGAAGGAAGCCCTGTGGCAAATCTCCTCTGGATTCAAGCAGTATGCTGTGGCGGTGAAACCGTCTCCCTGCTGAACTCCGACCATCCCAATCTCTTAGCAGCCATGCGCACCCTCGACGTCAATGTCCTGGGGCACGCGTATCTCCACGACCAGGCGGGGGGCAACATGGAGCAGGTCCTCGACGCTTATGCCGCCGGCAAGATCCCCATCGAGTTCCTGGTAGTCGAGGGCGCGACCTACCTGACCGGGCACCAGTGCTCAGCAATGGTGTCGGGCAAGCCCCTTACCGATTGGATCCGGGCGATCGCCCGCTCAGCGGACTACACCGTCGCCGTGGGTACCTGCGCCTCTTTCGGCGGGGTCATGGCCTGCGGCCGCAACCCGATGGGCGCCACGGGCCTCCAGTACTTCCGGAATCAGATAGGCGGCCTGCTCGGCGAAGACTACCGGGGCCGTGCGGGCTTGCCCGTCGTGAACGTTCCCGGCTGCCCGGCCCACCCGGACTGGATCATCGGGACGCTGTGGGCCCTGCGCGCCGACCGGCTCGCCGAAGAGAACCTGGACCGGTTTAACCGGCCGCGCGCCTTCTATGCGAAGCTGGCACATCACGCATGTCCGCGGAACGAGTACTACGAGTTCAAGGCCTCGGCGGCCGCCTATTCCCAGCAGGGATGCCTCTTCGAGAACCTGGGCTGCAAGGGCACGCTGTGCGAGTCGGACTGCAACGAGCGGCTCTGGCTCACGCGCACAGGCAGTTGCACGCGCGGAGGCTTCCCATGCCTCTCGTGCACGTCGCCCTTGTTCCCCGACGGTTTCGTGCCGTTCTTCGAGACGGCCAAGATAGACGGCATTCCCACGAGCCTGCCGTTGGACGTGCCGAAGGCGTGGTACGTGGGCATCAGCGGCCTGTCGAAGCTGGCGTGTCCCGAGCGACTGCGGCGCAACGCGGTCTCATTCAAACCGGCCTGGCCGGGCAAGGAGCGCCCGCGCGAAGATGGTCACAAAGACGATCGTGTTTAGCCCCTTCTCGCGCCTCGAAGGCGACTTGCAGGTCAGGGTGGACATCGAGGAGAGCCGCGTCGTCTCCGCGCGCGCCTCCGGCACCCTCTACAGGGGCTTCGAACCGATGGTGCGGGGGCGCGACCCCATGGACGCCATCGTCATCACCTGTCGCGTCTGCGGGCAGTGCGGCGTCAGCCACTCGGCCGCAGCGGCGGGCGCGATCCGAGCGCTCGCCGGACTCACGGTGCCGCGCAACGCCTACGTCGCAACCAACGTGATGCTGGCCATCGAGGCCGTGCTTGGCCATCTCACGCACTTCTATCTGTCCTTCGCGCCCGACCTTGCAGCGCTCTCCGCCGACGACAAGGCGGCGCAGCGCTTTCTGCCGCCGAGCGGGCCGTCGTTCGCCCGCGCACTTCGCGCGCGCGAACAGATACTCGGCGTGCTCGGCCTGTTCTGCGGCAAGTGGCCCAACACCCTGGCGATCCAGCCCGGCGGCACGACCAGGCCGGTGGACGCCAGCGAGATCCGCCGAGCGCAAGGCCTGCTCGACGAGTTCATAGAGTTCATCAAGCAGCAGGTCATCGGCTGCGAGCCTGACGAGTGGCTCGCGTTGCGGAGCGCCTCTGACCTGGATCGCTGGCTCGGCAATGGCGCATGTGCCGCGAGCGACATGGGCATCTTCCTCGCGCGTTTCCTCAAACACGGCTTGGACAGGATCGGGACGTGGCCCGCTCGCTTTATCTCCAGCGGCGGCTGGCCCGATCCCACGGGCAAGACGTTGATGAGGCCGGGCTTCCACGACGGCGCCGCTGCCGAGTTCTCACCGGAGAGGATCCTCGAACACGTCAAATACTCCTGGTATGACCCCTATGAGGGCGGAGTCCATCCGCTGGACGGCGAGACCGAGCCGGCCCCCGAGCGCACCGACGCGTACAGTTGGGCAAAGGCACCGCGTTACGCGGGACAGGCCGCCGAGGCGGGGCCCCTGGCCCGCATGGTTAACGACCAGGATCCGCTGATCGCCGATCTGATGCGCAGACATGGACCGTCGGCGTTCGTGCGCGAGGTGGCCCGGCTGTACGAGGCGATCCGCTTGCTGCGGCAGATCCGCATATGGCTGGGCGAGTTGGACCCCGAGGAACCGTTCTGCCTCGAGACGCCCCACGTGGAGTCCGGTTCCGGTGCCGGCGTGGTGGAAGCCCCGCGGGGCACCCTCGGGCACTGGCTGCGGGTCGAAGGAGGCAAGGTCCGCAACTACCAGATCGTCACCCCCACGGGCTGGAACCTCTCACCCCGCGATTCCGACGACCGCCCCGGGCCCTTAGAGATGGCGCTTGCCGGCACCCCGGTGCCGGATCCCGATCACCCCGTGGCGATGTCGCTCGTCGTTAAGTCGTTTGACCCATGCCTCTTCTGCACGGTGCATTGAGCGTGGCCGGAAGCCCGGGGAGACAATTGGAGACGCGTCTTATGGCCGGCGCACCTGAGATATCCAGCCCCCAGGCGGAGGAAAGCCTCTGGATAGAGATCATCCAGAAGATGGAGTCGCTTTACGCGGGCCTGGCCCAGGCGCAAACGGACGTGGAGAAGAAGAACGAGGAGCTGCTCCAGGCCAAGGCGTTCATGGATAACATCATCCGCAGCATGACGAACCTGCTGGTCGTTACAGACCGGGACCTCAGGATTACGTTGGCCAATGACGCGTGCTGCCGCCTTCTGGGCTGTGGAAGGGAGGAACTCCTCGGCGAACCTCTCGCGACGATATTCGCCGACAAGGCCTCCTGCCCCGTGCTGCACGGCTCGGGCGCATGGAGCCGGCTTCGGACAACTGGAAGCGTGACGGATCTGGAAAGCGCCTTGAGGGCAAGAGAGGGCGAGGAGATCCCCGTGAACCTCCACGTTTCGCTGATGCTGGACCTCACGGGCGCTGCGATCGGGACGGTGCTTGTGGCGACGGACCTGCGCGAGACGAAGCGGCTTCTTGCGGAGGCGCGGGCAGCCGTCGCCGCAGAGCGCCAGGAGGCCGCCGAGCGCGCAAAGGCGTTCCGCGAGTTGAAGACCCTCCAGGCCCGGCTCATCCAGTCGGAGAAGATGTCGTCCCTGGGCCGCATGGCGGCCAGCGTTGCACACGAGATCAACAATCCCCTCGGTGGCGTCATCGTCTACAGCCACCTCCTGCTTGAGAACACTCAGGAAGACTTCCCCGGCCGCGCGAACCTGCAGAAGATCCTCCGAGAGGCCACGCGCTGCCAGGAAATCGTGCGCGGCCTCCTGAGCTTCGCGCGCCTGGTGCCGGGCGTGCGACAGTCCGCAGACCTGAACGCAGTTGTCCAATCGGCCTACGACATCCTCAAAGGCCAGCCGCGCTTTGCGGACATTGAGGTCGTCTTCAACCTCAGCTTGACGCCTCTGGAGACCACGTGTGACGCCACCCAGCTCCAGCAGGCCTTCACTAATATCCTTGTTAATGCCGCCGAAGCGATCAGCGGCGCAGGCTTGATAACGGTCCGAAGCTGGCATGACAGTGCGCGCGGGGCGGCCGCGGTGAGCTTCAAGGATACGGGGTGCGGCATTGCGCCGGAGAACCTCGAGCGGCTCTTTGAGCCCTTCTTCACCACGAAGAAGGAGGGACACGGCACCGGCCTCGGCCTGGCTATCGTCTACGGGATCATGGAGCGGCACGGCGGCACGGTCGAGGTCGAGAGCCGCCCCGGCGCGGGCACGACGTTCACTGTGCGGCTGCCCGCCAAGGGAGCGGAGGAGGGCGCCTCATGAACGACCAGGCGAGCATCCTGATTGTGGACGACGAAGAGTGGATGCGCGACGCATGCCGCCAGGTCCTGGCCTCTGACGGCTTCGTCCTGAAGGAGGCCTCCACCGGCGACGGGGCGCTGGACATCGTGCGCCGAGAGTCCTTCGACCTCATGATCCTCGACCTGAAGGTGCCGGGCCTGGACGGGATGGAGATACTGCGCCGCATGGAGTCCGAGAGCCCGGGCACGGCGGTCGTTGTCATCACCGGTTATGGCACGGTCGAGTCGGCCGTGGCAGCCATGAAACTCGGCGCGGCGGACTTCCTTCTGAAGCCTTTTCCGCCGGACCTGCTGCGGCTGACCGTCCGCCGGACGCTGCGCGGCGCGCGCATGGCGAAGGAGAACATCCTGCTCAGGTCAGAGCTCGCGGACCGGCGCGGCGGGGACTACGGGCTCGTCGGCCAGAGCGACGCCATGCGGCAGATATACGAACTCGTGCGGCGCGTCGGCCCGACCGACAGCACGGTGCTCATCACAGGCGAGTCCGGCACGGGCAAGGAACTCGTCGCGCGCGCCATACGCGACCACAGCCCGCGGCGCGAGAAGCCGTTCGTCACCGTGGACTGCGGCTCGCTCGTCGGCACGCTGTTCGAGAGCGAGCTGTTCGGCCACGTCAAGGGCTCTTTCACCGGTGCGACGAGCACCAAGCACGGCCGCTTCGAGCTGGCTGACGGAGGCACGATATTCTTCGACGAGATCGCCAACGTAAACCCCGACATCCAGGCCAAGCTGTTGCGTGTGATCCAGGAGCGCGAGTTCACGCGCGTCGGCGCCGCCCAGGTGATCCCCGTCAACGTCAGGATCATCGCCGCCACCAGCCGCGACCTCCATGAAGAGATCCGGGAGGGACGCTTCCGGGAGGACCTCTTCTACAGGCTCTGCGTGGTGCCAATCGTCCTGCCTCCTCTCCGCCAGAGGCGCGAGGACATCCCTCTTCTGGCCCACTACTTCCTTGACAAGAAACAGACCGCTCGCGCCAAGAAGCTGCGCGGGTTCACGGCGGAAGCGCTCGACGCCCTCACGAAACACGACTGGCCCGGCAACGTCAGGGAGCTGGAGAACGCCGTCGAGCGCGCCATCGTCCTCTCGCACGGCGACACGATCACGCCCGCCGACCTGCTCTACTACGGCCCGGTCCTGAAGCCGGACGCAAAGGCCGATATCCTCGCCGCTCTCAGCGACGTCGAGCGGGAACACATCGCCCGGGTGCTGGGCCATCACGGGGGCAACCGAAGCGCGGCCGCCAAGACGCTCGGGATTGACCGCAAGACGCTCTGGCGGAAGCTGCGCGCGTACGGTCTCAAGTGATCTGGGCCGCTGGGGCATTTTGCCTCACAGGTGTGGCTGCTTGCCCCGCGCCGTGGCCCCTGTCACGGCCAAGCACCTTTCAGAGCCACCTTGCCATTCGTTCGTTTTTCCGTCTCAAAGGCCGCCCTATCTCCCGGCATCTCAGCGGCCCATCGTCTGTAAGGCATTTGCTGCGGCTGCGTCACAGAAGATGTCTTCGGCGGCCGCAGTGAGGCGCAGCCTCCCTGAGCCGGTGGGCCCCAAGCGGCACGTGCCGGCGCAGGCTTCCGCGGCACGGCAGGCCCCCGGCAGACGCCGAAGGCCCTCGTCGTGGAAGCGTTTCCATCGCACAGATTTCACACGACGGGGGCATTCAGGAAGTCTCTCCCATCTGGCGGCAAGAGCAGTTGACCGCCTCACCCTCCTGACTCTCTCGTTGCGGATTGCGGGTTTCAGATTGCAGACGTAGCAGCCAGCCGGTCAGAGCAAACTCCCCGGACGCCGGGTGGGGTCATCCGCGCCATTCCGTCTGGTCGACGGTGGTCTTGAAATCGGCTTGCACCGCTTCAGGGACCTTCTCGTCCGCGACGCCCTTCAGGTCCTTCTCGGTGGGCTTCCCCACGAAGATCAGGCGCTTCATGGGGCACTTCTCGATGGACAGTTCGCGGCCGTCCATCCTGTCGGGATCGTACTGGTCGTAATCGATGACGGAGAGGTTGTCCACAACCTTGAAGAGGCTGCTGGCCCGGGCGCAGGCCCGGCAGCCGATGCACCCGACCTTGCAGACGGCCCTGACGTCCTTGCCGAAGTCCTTATTAGAGCAGGCCACCACGAGCATCTGATCGGTCTTGAAGGGCACCATCGAGATGATGTTGCGCGGGCACGCGCGGGCGCAGGCGCCGCAGCCGGTGCACTTGACGTAGTCCACACTCGCCAGGCCCCGGACTACCTGGATGGCTTCGAAAGCGCACACGGCTGCGCAGTCGCCGAAGCCCAGGCACCCGTACGTGCAGCCCTGTACGCCGGCGATGAGGTTGGCGCCGGCGCAGGTGCGCTCTCCGCGGTATTCCTGGCGGCCGAGACGATCCTCGGCGGTCGCCCCGCAATGGACCGCTGGACGGTACGGCCAGGTGGGTTTGAGCTCGACGCCGAGGATTCTCGCCAGCGCGGCCGCGCAGCTCACCCCGCCAACGGTGCACTTGTCGGGCGGAAGCTTTCCCTCAACGACGGCAACGGCGTACTCGTTGCACCCTACGCACCCGCAGCCTCCGCAGTTAGCACCGGGCAGGGCGGCCGCTACCGCCTCGACCTTCGGATCGACCGCCACATAAAACGTCTTGTTCGCCCACCCCAGGGCGTAGGAGATGAAAACGGCCAAGGCGAGCATGGTGCCCGCAGCCATTAGGACGATGGTCATCAGGCTCATGAATTCCCTCCTGGGAGGGTCTTGGAGGCAGCCTGGGTCGTGGAGGATGACGGCAAGCCGGAGGAAGATGGCCCGCCGGAGGAGGCGGCCGCGGCGGGCTTCTCCCGCGCCAGTAGCTTCTCCAGCCCCTTGTTCACGCCGGCGAATCCCATAAAGGCCATCGAAAGGATGCCCGCGATGATGAGGGTGATGGCTGGTCCGCGGAGGGGCTTGGGCACGTCGCAGTGCTCCAGCTCCTCGCGAATGCCCGACATGATCATAATGGCTAGCAGGAAGCCCGCCCCCGCGAAGAACGAGTAGACCAGGGCCTTATGTACGCCCCAGGATTGGCCCGCGATCTTCTTGGCCAGCTCCAGGCATACGAACAGAATCACGCAGTTAGTGGTGATGAGCGGCAGGTACACGCCAAAGGCCTTGTACAGCGGGGGGAAGAACTTCCGCAGATACATCTCCACGAGCTGCACCGCCCCGGCGATCACGAAGATGTAAACCGTGTACGAGAGGATGGTCAGATCGGTCTTGCGCCCTAAGATCCATGTGGTCAGGGGTGCCCCTTCCTTCAGAACGTAGTAGGTGACGATCCACGACAGCAGGGCCGCGACCGTGGTGACGAACGTGACAGCCGCCCCCATCCCGAATGCGGTGTCCAGCCGGCGGGAAACGCCGATGAATGGGCAGTTGCCTACGAAGTAGTGGAACACCATGTTATTGATGAGGGCTGTGATGATCGCCAGCAGAAGCAGGCTAACGAGTGTGTCCATGGACGACTTCCTCACGCCGTTGCATTCGCCCGCTGAGCCCGCATCGAACCGACCCAGTTGACCGTGCCCAGCAGGATCCCCAGCGTAATGAACGCCCCGGGCGGCAGGACCATGATCGCCCAGGCCGGCCAGCCTGCCCACATCACCCGGATCCCGGCCCAGGTGCCCGAACCGAGGATTTCGCGAACCGTCGCGATCCCCAGTAGCCCGATCGCGTGCCCCGCCGACTGACCCAGGGCGTCGCCGACAGAAGGCAAGAGGCTCTGCTTGGCCGCGCAGATCTCGCAACGGGCGATGATGATGCAGTTCACAATGATCAGGGGGACGTACGAGCCCAGCCTCTTGCTCATCTCCCACATGTACGCGGCGATGAACTTGTCAGCGATTGTCACGAAGGCCGCGATGGTCAGCGTGAAGATCAGGATCCGCAGGTGAGGCTTGATGAGCTTGCGGATCAAGCTGGTGACGATGTTCGAGCAGACCAGCACGAAGGCCACCGCCCCCGCCATCGTCAACGCGCCCCCGATGGTGTTGGTCACCGCCAGCGTCGGGCAGATGCCCAGTATCTGGCGGAAAGTCGGGTTCTCCGGTCCAATGCCGTTCCAGAACCTCTGGATCGGGGACGGTCCATTATCGGGCATGACGATTATCCCTTCGGCTTCGCCTTCAGCTTGTCGGGGGCACTCAGGTATCCCTTGAACTCCTGCACTGCCCTGTTGACGATGTCGCAGACGGACTGCGATGAGACCGTCGCGCCTGTGATGGCGTCGATCTTCGTTTCAGCCGGGCTCCTTGCCTTCACCGAGAGAAGCTTGTCCGTGGGCTTGCCCGCGAACTGCTGCCGGAACATCGGAGGGTCCTTGATCTTGCTGCCCAGGCCGGGCGTCTCCTTCTGCTCCAGCACGTCCATGCCTGTGATCTTTCCTGCGTCCGGCGACAAGCCGATCAGCAGCTCGATCCGGTCCTGAAACCCGTTCCCCGTTGCCCGGATCACCCATCCCAGGTGCTCCCCGTCGGTGGTGAAGACCTTGTACGCCACCCGGTCACCGGGGAGAAGGAATTCCTGCGTCTTGCCCTTGTCCGCCGGCTTCCCGCCCAGGCTCTCGACCAGCTCCGGGATCTTGTCGTACGTCTCCCCCGCCTTGTTGTCCTCGATCATCGGCTGCAGCTTGACTTGCACGGCCATCAGAGCCGCGCCGAATCCCACCGCCAGCGCGATCACCAGCCAAGCCTGCACCAGGTAGTGGTTCCTCATGTCTTGACTCGCGCTCTCCCACCGACCGGCCGGGGGATCGTCCACCGGTTGATTAGCGGCGTGAAGGCGTTCATGATCAGCACCGAGAACATCACGCCCTCGGGGTATGAACTGAGCCTGCGCATTATCATCACCAGAGCCCCGACCCCCATGCCGAAGATGACCTTTCCCCACGGGGTCAGCGGGCTGGTGACGGGGTCGGTGGCGATGAAGAACGCCCCTAACAGGAGTGCCCCGCCGCACAGGTCGTGAAGGACCGTCCATTGCGGGCTTGGGCTCGCCAGACGGATCGCTCCGCCGATTGCAGCCACCGCGAGGATCACGGCCGCCGGGATCTGCCACGAGGCCGTCCGCCGCAGGCACAGGTACAGCCCGCCGATCAGGCAAGCAATCGCGCTGGTTTCGCCCACCGAACCATTGGTCGTGCCCCAGAAGAGGTCCGAGAGCGCCGTGACCTTGTTCTCCTGCTGGTAGGCCGTCATGGGCGTCGCCTGGGTGACCACCTTGAGGCTGGCGTTCTCATCGCGGTAGCCCGGGGCCGCCAGGGCCGTCGTGAACGCCAGCATCACGAAGGCTCGTCCGAGCATGGCCGGATTGAAGATGTTCTGCCCCAGCCCGCCGAAGATGAACTTACCGATGCCGATGGCCGCCGCGGAGCCGATCACGCCCACGTACCAGGGAGCGGTCCCTGGGAGCGAAAAGGCCAGGACCAGCCCCGTCACGACGGCGGAGAAGTCGCCCAGCGAACAGGGCCTTCGCCGGGCCGCCGTCAGAACGGCCTCGAAGGCGAGGCAACTGACGACGCAGATCGCGATCTGCTTCACGGCGTACAGGCGAAAGACGAAGATCGACGCCGCCAGAACAGGTGTGAGCCCGATCAGGACATCGAGCATCATGCGCCGGGTCGTGAATCCGCCGAACACGTGCGGCCCCGGCGCCACGTTCAGGGCCTGCGCTGCAGCGTTTGATTCAACTGCGCCCTGTGCCTGGTCTCCCGCTTCTTCCGCCATGTTTGCCTTCCATCACACGAAGCCGGCGGACGGCCGTCCCTCCGCCTTGCGCTCCGCCCCGTTCAACTGGTCGGGTTCTTCTGAGTCTCTGGTCCTTGTTCCTTGGGCAGGAGCGCCTTGCCCATGCGGATGAGCTGCGTCAGCGGAATCCGCGCAGGGCAGACGTACGCGCAGCAGCCGCACTCGCAACAGGCCGTCACGTAGTATCGCCGTGCCAGCTCCCAGTCCTTGTGCCGGCAGGCCATCGCCATCTTGGTCGGCACCAGCCGCAGCGGGCAGACGTCCACGCACTGCCCGCAGCGAACACAGGAGGTCTCCTGCGCCTGCCGCACGTCCTGCTCCGTCAGGACCACCACGCCGCCCGTGCCCTTGGTGACGGGTGTGGACAGGGCGGGCACGGCCTGGCCCATCATGGGGCCTCCGGCCAGCATCCGGGCAGCTAGCGGAGTCAAGCCCCCGCAATACTGGATCAGTTCCCCATAGCTGATCCCAATGGGGACCAGAAGGTTCTTGGGGTTTGCCAGGCCATGACCGGTGACGCAGACGATGCGGTGGGTGAGGGGCTTTCCCCGAAGGACGGCGCGTGCGACAGCAGCGGCCGTCCCGACGTTCATGACCACCACCCCCACATCCAACGGCAGCCCGCCCGTCGGCACCTCACGCTTTAGGACCGCCGGCACAAGTTGCCTCTCCCCGCCCATCGGGTACCTCGTCTTGACCACGACCACTCTCAGGGGCGTGCCCCGGGCAGCCTTTTCCATCGCCTCGGCTGCGGCGGGCTTGTTATCCTCGATGGCCAGGAGGATGCGTCCGGCCCCGCAGGCCCGGGCGGCGAGCACCGCGCCAGCCACGATCGGCCCGGGTGCCTCGAGCATCAGGCGGTAGTCGGCCGTCAGGTACGGCTCGCATTCACAGCCGTTCACCAACATGACGTCCACGGGCCTCTTGGGATTGCGGGAGAGCTTGACATGAGTGGGGAAGGCGGCCCCGCCCAGCCCAACGACGCCCGCCTCACGGACAGCCTGCACGATGGCCGAAGGTTCGAACCCCGCCGCCTCGTCCGCTGGCCAGTCGCCGCCGAAGACGTCCTCCCAAAGGGCCCTGCCGGCCAATTGCTGCCCGTGGGCCTGGATGGGAATTGTCCGCACGTGCCGCCCATTGGGCAGCGTAGCCACCGAGGCCGTCTGCACCACCCCGGCGATGGAAGTGTGGACTGCGGCCGAGATGAACGCCTCGCTGCTACCGATCTTCTGGCCCAGCGTCACTTCCTGCTTGGGCCTGACGAGCGGCTCGCAAGGCGCGCCGGTGTGCTGCACGAGCGGGATGCTCACCGTTGCCGGCGCGGGCACCATCTCGATCGGTATGTCTTCGGCCAAGTGCTTCTGGCTTGGCGGATGTACACCCCGGGCGAAGGTCCTGAGCACGCGAAGATCACCGATTGAAGTCAAACTCATGATAGTGGCCTAAACAGTCCCTGAGCGCCCATTGTCAAAGGCAATCTCCGGATTCACTCGTCTTCTTCCTACCTGCCGCCACGTTGCCCAGACCCGCGGCACTCCAGAGACACTTGGGCACGCCGTCGTCGGCAGATCAACCAGCCGACGACCACCGAGATCGCCATGCCTAGGGCCAGCCCACCGACGGCACCGGCCGTGCGGGCCTCCTCCGTCGCCCCGGCCAGCAGCGTGCCTGCAATCGCCAGGACGATTGGTCCCAGGAACAGGGCCGCCAGCGCCACAACCATCCGCCAGCCTGACGGGCCCTTCATGGCTTCCAGGCGCGCCCAGCAGCTCTCGCATGGGCCGCCGCACCTGGTCCATCTGTCGTGCTCAACCGGTTCCACGCTCACCTGCACAAGAGCCAACTGCCCGCAAGAACGAGTCGAGAACGCCATTTCCTGGTCAGGGGGTAGAAGCCGCCTGCGGGCCCCTGGCCTGAAGCAGGGACTTTACCTTGCTGACCAACTCCCCGGGATCCACGGGCTTGTCCACGAAATCAGTCACCGGCAGGAAACTGTTGTCGATGTCGAGCGTGTCGAAGTTCATCCCAAGCTTCTGATTGAGCCCGGTCAGCATCAGGATAGGAATTCGGTTGAGACCAGGGCAGCTGCACATAGCGCGCGCCAGCTCGAATCCGGCAAAGTCGTCCCCAGGAAACATGACGTCCAGGATCACCAGATCGGGAGGACGACTTTGCATCTCTGTCAACGCGGCTGCAGTGTCCGTCTTAGTTACCACCTCGTGGCCTTCTCGGAGCAGAACGATGGCCACCGCGGCGGCGAACTCCGCGTCGTCATCCACGACCATTAGATAGGCCATACGACATGCCCTTCCTTTCGGCAGGCCTCGTGCCGCCCCTGCGTTCCTTACGAGCCTTTAGTGGAGTAACACTATGCCGGTTTCATCACGAAGAAGACGATCGTCACCAGCAGGAACAGCGGAATCAGGACCCCGACGCTGTAGAGCATGTACCCAAAGAAGCTGGGCATCTTAACCCCGCGCTCCTCCGCAATCGTCTTGACCATGAAGTTCGGCCCGTTGCCGATGTACGTGTTAGCGCCCATGAAGACCGCCCCCAGGCTCACTGCAACGAGGAGGTCCGCGCGGATGTACTGGCCGGACAGCAAGTTCAGGATTCCGTGACCCGGAGCGTTCGTAAGGGAATTCGCCGTCTCAAAGAAGACCAGGTAGGTTGGGGCATTGTCCAGGAAACTGCTCAGGCCCCCGCTGGCCCAGAAGAACTGCCACGGGGCCGTCAGGCCCAGCGAAGGCCCTTGCGCGTGCAGAATCTCGATGGGAGCCTGCATCGTGATGAAGATGCCCAGAAAGAGGGCCGCGACCTCCCCGATCGCGGAAAACGTGAACCGGTTGGCCCGACGGACTTCTCCAGGGGTGGTCAGCATGCTCAGGCCTGCCAAGGCCAGCAGGACCGCCTCTCGCAGATGCTCCGGCACCACAAACGACCGCGGGAAGACAAATGCCTTCCCAGGAATCAACAGCCCCACCGCCAGGACCACGCCCAGGAGGTACAGCAGGTTCCTCTTACCTTTGAGTCTCAGCGGTCGCTGCGCCGCCTTGTCAATCTGGATGTCCTCGGGCCTCTCCCGGCGGTACGCCGCCGAGTCCCAGACGTAATAGACAACCAGGAGAATGCCCGTGCAGAACGCCCAAGGAATCGCCAAACGCATTGTCCAGAGGAAGGGCACGCCCTTAAGGTACCCGAGGAACAAGGGCGGGTCCCCGACCGGCAGCAGGCACCCGCCGATGTTGCACACCAGGAAGATGAAGAAAACCACCGTGTGGCGGACGTGCCGGCGTTCCGCGTTGGTGTTCAGGAGCGGGCGGATCAGCAGCATAGCCGCACCCGTGGTGCCGATGAAACTTGCCAAGACCGCCCCAGCGGCCAAGAATGTCGTGTTGGTCCGCGGATGGGCCGCCAGGTCCCCTTCCAGCCGGATGCCGCCGCTGATCGTGTACAGCGCCAGCAGCAGGACGATGAAGGGGACGTACGCTTCCAGGATGGCCTCCGAGAGCACGCGCCCGATCAGCCCCACCTGCGACGGGGTCGCCCCCCCGGCCGCGCTCTGTGGGAGCGGGGGATGCAGGAAGTAGTAGTAGAACAGTGCCAGCGCCGACATGGCCAGGGCCACCAGGAGCTTGTTCGAGTTGCGCTCCCAGAAATGCTTGTAGCGATGGATAAGCGGCGCGATTGCGATCACCAGCAGGAGCAGGACGAAGGGCACGATTGACCACAAAGGCGGTACGTACGCCTGCGAACCCGGGCTGCTGGCGAACGAGGTGACGACAGCGCCGGGCTCGGCGGTGGCCGGCACAGACGCAAGCGCGAAGCCTGGCAGGCCCGCGGCCTCCGACATGCTCGACAGGGAGAGCATCACCTCCCACCCTGCGATAGGACACAAAGGAAATCCCCCCGTTCGCTCACGCGCCGGCAGACCACCCTTAGTTTAGCGCTGGACATGGCAAGGCTGCCGAAATGCATGCCAATTTGCGAAAAGCGTGCCATGGGTGGGTTGGGCGCCTGGGCGGCGGCTTGAGGGCGTCGTTTGCACCAGTCAGAGATTGCGACGGGAAGCCCGCCTGTTACCTAAGCTGCTTGTGGCAAAGGACGTAAGCAATGCCGACGGTCTATGGGGCGCTGAGGAAAGGCCGGTGTCGGCAGGAGGGGATAGGGAGGATTCTGAGTCAGTCCTGGCAACCTCACAGTGGTCAGCTACGATCTGCGGGGCATTTCGCCTCAAGGGTGTGGCTGTTTGCCTCGCTTGGTAGTCCCTGTTATGCCCAAGCGCTTTTCAGAGCCAACTTGCCATTCGTTCGTTTCTCCATCTCAAAGGCCGCCCTATCCCCTGGCATGTTAGCCGCCCTTCGTCTGTAAGGCTTTTGTTGGGGCCGCGTTACAGAAGATGTATTCGGCGGCCGCAGTGAGGCGCAGCCTCCCTGAGCCGGTTGGCCCTAGGCGGCACGTGCCGGCGCCGATCCCGGCGGCACGCCCTTCGCAAAAGCAGACCTGCTCGTAGGGTTCCGCCATGTCAAGCACGATGTTACTGGTGGCCTGTGGGGACTCAAGACGAAGGGAGAACTTCGTCAGTGCGCTTGTGGAGGCTGGATGGCAAATGACCGCGTCCGTAGCGAGCTTGTCAGAGGCCGCCAGCCTGGTACGTGACGGCCTTAACGTGTGCGTGGTCGTTGATGCCGAGCTTGCGGACGTGCAGGGGCTGGCGGCGGTCCCGATCCTGCGGAAGTTGTGCCCGCGGGCCAGGATCATATTCACCGCGCCGGAGAACACGCGCGAGCTGGAGGCGCAGGTGCGGGCGCTGGACGTCTTCTACTACTACATAAGCTCCGCGGACCGGGCGGAACTGGTCGCTGCCGTCGAAGAGGCGCTCGGTTCGCCGCGAGCGTCCACTCCGCCCAAGCCCCCGAAGGTCCTAATCGTGGATGACGACCCTGACTTTCATGACATCGTTCGGGCAATCCTTGAGCCGGCAGGGTACTGTACAGTCTCGGCGTACTCGGAGCAGGAGGGGCTCGACAGAGCGCGCCGCGAGAAGCCGGACGCCATTCTTCTTGACATCATCATGGGCAGCAGTACTGCCGGCTTCGAGTTCTGCCGTGAGGCCCGGCGCGACCCGCAGATCAAACACACGCCCATTGTGGGGATCTCGGCCATCGAGCAGAGGATCGGGCTTCACCATCCGCCAGGCCCGGACCCCGAGTTTTTTCCTGTGGACGGCTATCTGAGAAAACCCGTGGCGCCGGAGCTGCTCTTTGCCGAGCTGAGGAAGCTTCTCTCCGCGGGGAATTAGACGATGGGAAGCGACAGGGAGAAGGCGGTGCGGCACGGACGGCCGCCCAAGGTCCTCGTCGTGGACGATGAGGAATGGATGCGCGACGCCTGCGGGCAGATCCTGAACCAAGAAGGCTTCGAGGTGACGACCGCCGACGATGGGCAGACGGGCCTGGAGCTGGCCAGCCATGGCGCGCCCGACCTCATCTTGGTGGACCTGAAAATGCCCGGCATGGACGGCATCGCTTACCTGGGCTCGGTCAAGGCCGTAGACCCGGAGGTCGTCGCCATCGTGATAACGGGTTACGCGACTCTCGAAGTGGCGGTGGAGGCGATGAAGGCGGGGGCCTACGACTTCCTGCCGAAGCCTTTCAAGCCCGCGGAGCTGCGCGCGGTCGTGCGGCGCGGCATCGAGCATCGCTCGGCCGCGTTGCGCGCTTCCGCGCTGCTACACGGCCGGGCTCCGGCGGCGGAGCTTCACCTGGCCATGCTGGCGCACCAGTTCAAGGCGCCGCTGGCCGTCTTACGGCAGTGCGTGGAGGTCGTCTTGCAGGGCTACGCCGGCGACATCAGCGCGCGCGCCAAGGGCATGATCGAGATCGCCGCCCAGCGCGCGGACCAGATGATGAGGTTCGTGGATGACTGGCTTGTGCTCTCCCGCCTGGAGCAGGGCAAGGGCATCCAGGAGGTCAAGACGGTGGACGTTGCGGAGCTGGTCCGGGCCGCCGTGGAGCGCGTCCGGCAGCAGCCGGCGGCGGAGAAGCTTACCATCCGCCCCGTTGTGGCAGGCGACGCCGGCACCATCCGCGCCGATCCAGATGCCCTGGACGAACTTCTCGCAAGCATCCTTGATAACGCCGTCCGCTATACCCCTGCGGGAGGAGCCGTGACCGTGGCGGTGGACGGAACGGCAGAGGAGGCCCGGGTCGCTGTGCGAGATACCGGCCCGGGCATCAGTCCCGAGGACATGGAGCATATCTTCGAGCCTTTCTACAGGGGGAAGGCGCAGAAAGGCATCCCCGGGACGGGGCTCGGCCTGCCCATTGCCAAGCGGATCGCGGAGGCGCACGGCGGCAGGATAGAGGTAGCGACCGCGCTCGGCGAAGGCTCCGAGTTCCGCATCTTTCTCCCGCGCTCGGGAGCCGGCGAAGCCGGCCTGCCGCTCGGGGCTCAGGGCAGATGAGGTGGGCCGCCATGGCAGCAAATAAGGGCTCCGAAACAGGCAACGGAAAGGTCGGCGCCGTTATGGTCGTAGGCGGCGGCATCGGCGGCATGCAGGCGGCCCTCGACCTGGCCGAGAGCAGGTTCAAGGTCTACCTCGTGGAGAAGGGGCCTGCCATTGGCGGCGTGATGGCGCAACTGGACAAGACCTTCCCCACGAACGACTGCGCCATGTGTACACTTGCCCCTCGCCTTGCCCAGCTCAGTCGCCATAAGGACGTGGAACTGTTGACCCTCGCCGACGTGGAAGAGGTCTCCGGCCAGCCGGGCGACTTCACCGTAAGGCTGCGCAAGCGCCCCGGCTACGTGGACTCCGCAAAGTGCACGGGCTGCGGCGAATGCGAGAAGGTCTGCCCCGTGGAGATCCCAGACCGGTTCAATGAGGCGCTCAGCGCGCGAAAGGCGATCTACCGCCTCTACCCCCAGGCGATCCCGGGCACGTTCAGCGTAGACCGGACTGAGCGGAAGTCCCCATGCAAGGTGACCTGCCCGGCCGGGGTGAACGTGCACGGCTACGTGGCGCTGATGCGCCGGGGCAAGTTCGCGGAGGCCCTCCAGGTAATCCTCGAGCGGAACCCCCTGCCGATGATCTGCGGGCGGGTCTGCAACCATCCATGCGAAGAAGCGTGCCTGCGGGGGCAGGTTGACGAGCCGGTCGCCATAGATGCCCTCAAGCGCTACGCGGCCGATAACTGGTTAGATCAGGTGCCGCTGCCCGCAGTCGCGGAGCCCCGCCCTGAGCGTGTTGCGATCGTCGGCTCGGGGCCGGCAGGCCTGACGGCAGCCTGGGACCTGACGCGGCTCGGCTACCGTGTGACCATCTTCGAGGCCCTTTCGGTGCCGGGCGGCATGCTGCGCGTCGGCATCCCCGCCTACCGCCTGCCTCGGGACGTGCTGGAGAAGGAGATCAACCGCATCCTGTCGCTGGGCGCGGAACTGCGCACGGGGGTCAGCCTGGGACGCGACCTGGGCATCGAGGACCTGAAGGAACAGGGCTACAAGGCCGTCCTGCTGGCCACCGGCGCGCACGTGAGTCGCAGGCTCGGCGTGGACGGGGAGGACGTCGAGGGCGTGATCCACGGCGTAGATTTCCTCCGCCGTGTGAACTTAGGCGAGGAGGTGAAGCTCGGACGGCGCGTGGCCGTCGTCGGGGGCGGGAACGTGGCCATTGACTCCGTCCGCACAGCGCGGCGCCTCGGCGCCAAGGCCCTCGTTCTCTACCGACGCACGCGGGACGAGATGCCGGCCAATGCCTGGGAGATCGAGGAGGCCGAGGAAGAGGGCGTCGAGTTCCACTACCTGACCGCTCCGACGAAGGTGCTTGCAGAGGCCGGGAAGGTTGTGGCTTTGGAGTGCGTGAGGATGGTCCTCGGGGAGCCGGACGAAAGCGGACGGCGCAGCCCCGTGCCCGTGCCGGGCTCGGAGTACCGACTGGAGGTTGACACGCTGATCCCCGCCGTGAGCCAGGTTCCGTCCACTTCCTACGCAGGCGCTTCGAGCGGGTTGAAGCTCACTCGTTGGAGCTCTCTTGAGGCCGATCCCCTCACGTTGAGCACTTCGCTGGAAGGAGTTTTCGCCTGCGGCGACGTGGTGAGCGGCCCGGCAACGGTCATAGAAGCGATCGCCGGAGGGCATGAGGCCGCCTCCTCCATTGACAGGTATCTGCGGGGCCAGGACGTGCGCGAGGGACGCGACCGTCGGCCGGCCGAGAAGCTCTCCGAGCCCCGCACTCGCCCGCCGAAGGCTTCTCGACAGAGGATGAACGCCGCCAAGCCCGAAGAACGGGTCCGGAGCTTTGACGAGGTCAGCCTCGGCTTCACCCAAGAGCAGGCGCTGGCGGAAGCGGCGCGCTGCCTGGACTGCGCCGGCTGCTCTGAGTGCCGGCTCTGCGAGGCCGCTTGCACTGCAAAGGCCATCAACCATGAGCAACAGGATGTGTCTGCGGATTTCCGGGTCGGCGCGGTGGTGATCGCCCCGGGCTTTGATTTGTGCGACCATACGCTGCGGGCGGAGTACGGATTCGGGCAGTACCCGAACGTCGTCAGCAGCCTGCAGTTCGAGCGCGTCCTTTCGGCCAGCGGCCCCTATCAGGGCCACGTCCGGCGCCCGTCCGACGGCAAGGAGCCGAAGCGCATCGCGTCCGTCCAGTGCGTCGGCTCGCGCGAGGAGGAGGCCAGCTATTGCTCGTCCGTGTGCTGCATGTACGCAGTCAAGCATGCCCTCATGGCGAAAGAGCACCTGCCGGGGCTTGAGTACACAATCTTCTTCATGGACCTGCGAGCCTTTGGAAAGGGCTTCGACGCCTACTACCAGCGGGCGCAGGACGAAGGGGTCCGGTTTGTGCGGGCTCGCCCCGCGACTGTGGAAGAGGTGGGCGCCGAGCGAAACCTGCGCATCAAGTACCTGAACGAACGCGGCGAGTTCAGGGCGGAAGAGTTCGACCTGGTCGTTCTTTCCTGCGGCATGCGGCCCGCGGCCAGTGCGGCGGAGACGGCGCGGCGGCTGGGCGTGGAACAGACGGACGAAGGCTACTGCCTCACGCGGGCCCTCGCCCCGCTGGACACAAATCGGCCGGGCGTCTTCGTGTGCGGAACCTTCTCCGAGCCCAAAGACATCCCTGAGACGGTCATGCAGGCGAGCGGCGCCGCCGCGTCCGCCATGGGCCTCCTCGCCGAGGCGCGCGGCACCATGGTCCAGCCCAGGCAGTACCCGCCTGAGCGGGACGTGTCGGGCGAAGAGCCGAGGGTCGGCGTCTTCGTCTGCCATTGCGGGCGCAATATCGCGGGGGTCGTCAATGTGCCGCAGGTAGTTGAGTACGCCCGCGGCCTGCCCGGCGTGGCCTATGCCGAAGATAACCTTTACACCTGCTCTACGGACAGCCAGGGGAAGATCAAGAAGGCGATCGAGGAGCACCGGCTCAACCGCGTGGTGGTCGCCTCCTGCACGCCGAGAACCCACGAGCCGCTCTTCCGGGACATGCTCCGCGAGGCGGGCCTGAATCCGTACCTTTTCGAGATGGCCAACATCCGCGACCAATGCTCGTGGGTCCACATGCACGAACCCGAGAAGGCTACACAGAAGGCCAGGGCGCTTGTGCGGATGGCCGTCGCAAAGGCGCGCCTGATCGAAGCCCTGCCCGAGCGGACGCTGCCGCTTAACCATGATGCCCTCGTCGTCGGCGGGGGGCTTGCCGGAATGACGGCCGCGCTTGGGCTCGCCGACCAGGGCTTCCGCGTGCACCTGATTGAGCGCGAGGCGGAGCTGGGGGGCCAGGCAAAGCGCGTGCGGTATCTCTTCGATGGAGAGGACCCGCAAGGCTTCTTAGCGCGAACGATCGAGAGGACTCTCGCGCATCCGCAGATCACCACCCACTTGAGCACCTGCGTCGCCCGGGTGGACGGCTTTGTTGGCAACTTCAAGACACAGCTCCGGAACCACGATCTCACCGAGGAAGTGGAGCACGGGGTGGTCGTCATCGCTACCGGCGCGGAGATGCACAAGCCTGTGGAGTACCTCTACGGCCAGGACGGGCGAGTGGTAACGCAGGTCGAGCTTGAGCAGAAGCTTGCGGCGGGCGACGTCGCAGCGGACACGGTCGTCATGATCCAGTGCGTCGGCTCAAGGGACGAGCAGAGGCCTTATTGCAGCCGCATATGCTGCAGCCATGCCATCCGCAACGCCCTGAAGCTGAAAGAGCTTCGGCCGCAGGCGAACGTGTTCGTCCTGTATCGCGACATCCGGACGTACGGCTTCGCCGAGCGGCACTACCGGCTCGCCCGCGAAAAGGGCGTGCGGTTCATCCGTTATGAGCCCGAGCGCAAGCCGGTTGTTTCCCCCGTAGAAGGCGGGCTCCGCGTCCAGGCCTGGGATCCGATTCTCGAAAGGAACCTGGCCATAGACTGCGACCTGCTCGTCCTCTCGGCCGGCATTGTGCCGCGGCCGGACGGGCAGGAACTCGCGCAGATGCTCAAGGTGCCGCTGAACCAGGACCGCTTCTTCCTGGAGGCGCACCTCAAGCTGCGTCCGGTGGATTTCGCAACGGACGGCGTGTTCCTATGCGGCCTGGCTCATGCGCCCAAGGGCCTCGACGAGACGATAGCGCAGGCCAAGGCCGCGGCCTGCCGCGCGGCCACGATCCTTGCGAAGGATGAGCTGCCGCTCGAGTCCACCATCTCCGAGGTCATAGACGAGAACTGCGACGGCTGCGCGTATTGCATTGATCCGTGCCCCTACAAGGCGCTGACACTTATCGAGTACATGCGCAACGGGCAGATCAAGAAGACGGTGGAGAGGAATGAGGCGCTCTGCAAGGGTTGCGGCGTCTGCCAGGCGACCTGCCCGAAGCGCGGCATATTCGTGCGTCACTATAAGGTGGACCAGATAGCGGCCATGGTGGACGCCGCCCTCGAGCCGTAGGCGTTCGAGGCTGTGGCGCGGACGAGAGGAAAAGATGAGCGACGACGGGTTCGAGCCGATCATCATCGCGTTCTGCTGCAACTGGTGCTCCTACGCCGGGGCGGACCTGGCAGGCACCTCGCGCCTCCAGTACCCGCCCAACGTGCGCGTCGTGCGCGTGATGTGCTCCGGCATGGTCCACCCGAACCTCGTCATGGACGCCCTGACCAAGGGCGCGGACGGCGTCATGATCTGCGGCTGTCATCCCGGCGACTGCCACTACTTAGAGGGCAACCTGAAGGCGGAGAAGCGTGCGCAGGCCATCGAGCTGCTGCTCCAGGACTTCGGCCTGGAGCCGGAGCGGTTCCGCCTGGAGTGGGTCTCGGCGTCGGAGGGCCCGCGCTTCGCCCAGGTGATGACGGACATGGTGGAGACGATCAAGGCCATCGGGCCGAGCCCCTACCGGGCGACGTAGGAGGAAAACATGGCACCGCAAAACGTCCGGCTCTTCGAGGGGCGCAAGTTCATGTGGGACGGCGAAGTCCACGCGTCCCGCGATGCAGCCGACGCGAAGCGGAAGGAATACGAAGGCAGGAACTTCGAGGCGCAGAGCGTCGAAGAGGATGGCACGTACCTCGTCTACACCAGGAGGGTGGTGACGGGAGTGGTGGTCGAGGGCGAACCGCCCCCGGCCTGAGAGCGCACAGCGCTACGGTGTGAAAAAGGAGGCCGTAAATGCCTGTCAGGGTTGCAGAGGAGTGGCTGAATATCTGCGGCGGGTGCGAGGTAACGATCCTCGACATCGGGGAGCCGCTGCTCGACCTGCTGCCTCAGCTCCAGTTCGTGCACATGCCGGTCCTCATGGACCATAAGTACTTCGGCCAGACGGGCGAGGGCGCGAATCTGGAAATACCGCAGGCCGATGTCGGCATCATCAGCGGGGGCATCCGGAACGAGAAGGAGCTGCACGTCGCCGAGGCCATGCGCAAATCGTGCAAGACGCTCGTGGCGCTGGGCTCGTGCGCCTGTTTCGGCGGCATCCCCGCCCTGGCCAACATGTTCAAGCTCGATGAACTCTACGACAAGGTTTACCGCGGCTCCAAGACGACCGAATCCGCGGACACCCCGAGCAAGGACCTGCCGCCCCTTCTCGACTCGGTCAAGGCGGTGGACGAGGTCGTGAAGGTGGACGCGTATATCCCCGGTTGCCCCACGACTCCGGCCCTCATCGCCGAGGCGCTCACGGCGCTGCTGAACGGGAAAGCGTTCGTGCTGCCGGAGCGCAGCGTGTGCGACGAGTGTCCGGTCAAGCGCGAGAAGAAGGCATCCGGCGGCACGATTGACCGCCCGCTGAGGGCCGTCGAGTTCAAGCAGGATGAGCCGTGGGAGAATACACGCTGCTTCATGGAGCAGGGCATTCTCTGCCTCGGGCCAGTGACGCGGGCAGGGTGTGCTACGGGTTCTGATGCCGAGGGCGGCGTGAAAGTGCCCCGGTGCGTGAAGGGCTACATGCCATGCCGCGGCTGCTTCGGACCGATCCGAAAGGGCGCCAATCCCCTTGTGGACATGATGGGTGCGCTCGCCTCGATCGGCCTGGACGCGAAGCAGGTCATTGACCGGCGCGCGCTCCTGAACCGCTACATCGGCGCACAGGGCCGGCTCCGTCCGCTTCCCCAGACCCCCGGACCAAGGAGGTAATCAGATATGGGCAGGACGCTTACCATCGCACCGGTAACCCGGATCGAAGGCCACGCCAGGATCACCATCCAGCTTGACGATGCCGGCAACGTGGCCGACACGCAGGTGAACGTTGTGGAGCTGCGCGGCTTCGAGAAGTTCTGCATCGGTCGGCCCGTGGAGGAACTGCCGCGCATCGTCACGAGCATCTGCGGGGTTTGCCCGTGGTCGCACCATCTGGCTTCGGCGAAGGCCAACGACGCGGTCTTCGGCGTCAAGCCTCCCAGCGCCGGGCGCAAGCTGCGGGAGCTCTGCAACGCGATCGCCTTCACGGAGGAGCACATCCTCCATTTCTTCTTCCTCGCCGGCGCCGACTTCGTGATGGGGCCTGATGCCGACTATGCCGTGCGGAACGTCCTGGGCATCGCGCAGGCCAATCCCGAGATTGCCAAGCAGGTCATCCGCAACCGCCATCTCGGGGCCCAGATGCTGAACATCGTCTCCGGGAAGTCGATCCATCCGGTGACCGCCGTTCCGGGCGGGTTCAGCAAGCCCCTCGCCGAGGAGGAACGCCAGCGGATGTTGCCCATGGCCAAAGAGGTCCTCGAGTTCGCCAAGTTCACGATCGGTTTTGCCAAGAAGAACATCTTCCCGAAGTACCTCGAGACCATCAAGACTCTCGGGGTCATCAAGACGGGGTTCCTCGGCACGGTCAGCGACGATGGCGCGCTCAATCTCTATGACGGCAAGCTCCGCCTCATGAAGCCGGACGGGTCGTACACCGACTTTGCCTACGACCAGTACACCCAGTACCTCGGTGAGAGGGTGCTGTCGTGGTCGTATCTCAAGTTCCCGTACGCGAAGGCATGGAACGAGGGGTTCGACATGGATCCGACGGCACCGAAGGGGATCTACCGGACGAATACGCTCGCGCGTCTGAACGTCTGCGACAAGATCTCCACGCCTCTGGCCCAGGCCGAGTTCGAGGAGTACCGGGCCGCGTTCGGGCGACCGGTTCAGCAGACCCTGCTCTACCACTACGCGCGACTGATCGAGCTCCTCTACAACGCCGAGCTGGCGGTTCAGCTCCTCAACGACCCGGAGATCACGAGCAAGGACGTCCGCGTCCCCGTGAAGCCGCGGGCGGCGCGAGGCGTCGGATGCGTCGAGGCTCCGCGAGGAACCCTGATCCACGACTACGAGACCGATGATCAGGGCATGGTCACGGACGTGAACCTCATCGTCGGCACGACCCACAATAACGCGCCGATCAACATGTCCGTCAAGCAGGCGGCGACCTCGCTCATTAAGGAAGGGCGCTACGACCAGGGCGTCCTGAACCAGGTGGAGATGGCCATCCGCGCCTACGATCCGTGCCTCTCGTGCGCCACGCACGCCCTTGACGGCACGCTGCCGGTGAAAGTGGAGATCTACGACCATAAGGGCCAGTTGCTCGACACGCTGGCGAATTGCTGAGGCTGAGGGCTTGGAAAGGAGCGCTTTCCGAGATGATCGGCAGGGCCATCCCTGAGCATTGTGCCTGTGAGACGTTAGTGCTCGGCTGCGGGAACGAGCTTTTCGGGGACGACGGGTTCGGCCCTGCCGTGGCGCGCCGTCTTCAGGAGGCGCCGGGCCTGCCCGACGGCGTGTGCGTGCTCGACGTCGGGTCCGCTGCACGCCAGGTGCTTTTCGACGTGTTGCTGGGGCCGGTGCGCCCGCGCCGGATCGTGGTGGTTGACGCGGTGGACCTGGGGCGTAGCGCAGGCGAAGTCTGGTCCATGGACGCGAGCGAGCTGCCCGAGGTCAAGCTTGACGATTTCTCGATGCACCAGGTGCCGACGTCGAACCTGCTCCGCGAGCTGAGCGTGCTCGCAGGCGTCCACGTGACGTGCGTCGTGGGTCAGGTGAGCGGCTTCCCACAGGAGGTGCGGCCGGGCATGTCCGCAGCCATGCGCCGGGCCGTAGACCGCGCGGTGGCGGCGGTGCTAAGCCTGTGCGGCCCGCACCAGGCAAGGCGCGTCCTCGTCAGCCCGGGCTGCGGCGATTCCGAACGGATGTGAACAAGGAGAACGGACCGATGGCCGATGAGGAGCAAGTCATCTCGCTGAGCGACCTGGACCTCAGCTTCGCCGATGAGGTGGCATCGCAGCCGGGCGGCGAGCACATCCGCCGCTGCTTCGCCTGCGGCACCTGCGCCGCGGGATGCCCCATCACCGAGGTTGACCCGGACTACAATCCGAGGAAGATCATCCGGCAGATCCTCTTTGGGATGCGCGAGGAGGTGCTCTCCTCGCCACGCATCTGGTACTGCCTCATCTGCTACCGGTGCTATGCGCGCTGCCCGCAAAAGGTGAACTTCACCGACGTCATGCGCGCCCTGCGCTACCTCGCGGTGAAGGGCCGTCACGCGCCCAGCGACATCCTGAAGCGAATCGAAGACATAGACCGCCTTTCTCAGACCCTCCGGCACGACCTCATCCAGTACAGCTTCGACAAGCGGTCGGAACTGCTGGAAGCCTTCCGGAGCAAGGTGGACGCCGAACTGCGGGGGATGGGCACATGACCACGGACGTCAAAGGGTTCCAGGACCTTGCAGCCGAAGTGCAGAAGAGGGGCATCTGCGGGAAATGCGGCGGCTGTGTCGCGTTCTGTTCGGCGGGCGAGTTCAACGCCCTCCGCGCCGGCGAAGACGGGGCGCCCGTTATGACGGATGAGTCCAAGTGCCTCCACTGCGGCATCTGCTACCTGATCTGCCCGCAGGTCAAAGTGCTCGACCAGGAGCTTCGACAGAAGACCTCCTGGAAGCCGCCGATAGGGCCGTACCGCAAGCTCGTTTCCGCCAGAGCACACTCCCGCAAGGTCCGGCGCGTGGCTACTGACGGCGGCGTCGTCACCGCGCTCTTGGCCCACGCTCTCAAGAGCCACATGATCCAAGCCGCCATCGTCTCGCGACGGGTCGGGCCCCTGTCGCGGGAGCCTATGGTGGCTACGACCGCCGAGGACTTGATCCAGGCTGCCGGTTCGCATTTCGAGGAGTCGCAGCATCTCCCCAAGGTGGGCGAACAGTACACTACGTTTTCCCCCAGCGTGCGCCAGGTCAAATCCCTGGGAAAGCGGGACCTCACGAAGATCGCCCTCGTGGGCACTCCCTGCCAGGTCTTCACGATCAAGAAGATGCAGCTCTTGAGAGTCCTGCCGGCGGACAACATCGCCCTGACCGTGGGGCTCTTCTGCATGGAGAGCTTCTCTTTCGACGCCAGGACCCGCCGCGCCCTCGAGAAGGAACTGTGTGTCGAACTGGGACAGATCGGGAAGCTCAACATCAAGGACGACATCGTCGTGACGACCGCCGGGAAGGAGACGGTTCACATCCCCTTTGGCGTGATGGACCAGTTCGCGCGGGCGGCTTGCTTCGCCTGCACGGATTTCGCCAACGAATACGCGGACATCTCCTGCGGCGGCTTAGGCTCGCCAGACGGTTATACGACCACCATCCTGCGGACCACCGCAGGGGAGGCCCTCTACAACCGCGCAAAACAGGACGGCGCGATCGAGCAGCTTTCCTTCAGGAACCGCGACCACGGCCGAAGCGCCACCACGGAGATGATGGCCAAGATTGTGGCGGCAACCCAGCGCAAACAGGCGCGGGCCGCCCGGACAATGGGAGCGTGAGCGTGCACAAGCAGGCGCTTGTCATCGGCGGCGGCATCGCCGGCATCCAGGCCTCGCTCGACCTGGCTGAGGCCGGCACTGAGGTCTTCCTCGTGGAGCGCGGGCCGAGCATCGGCGGACGCATGGCGCAACTGGACAAGACATTCCCGACCAACGACTGCGCCATGTGCATCCTCTCCCCGAAGCTCGTGGAGGTGAGCGAGCATCCCAACATCAACCTGCTCACCAACGGCGAGCTGCTTGCCCTGGAGGGCGACGCGCCGGAGTTCACCGCCCGCGTGCGCAGGCATCCGCGCTATGTGGACGAAGCCAAATGCACGGGCTGCGGAATCTGCGCAACGAAGTGTCCGGTCCGCCTTCCCGACCCGCACAACAAAGGGCTGAGCAGAACGCGCTGCATCCGCATCCCCTTCCCTCAGGCCGTACCGGCTGTGCCGATTATTGACGCCGCACATTGCCTCTATCTGACGCGCGGCAGGTGCGGTGTCTGCAAGACGCTCTGCGAGGCGGACGCCATTGACTACGAGCAGAAGCCGCAGGACGTGGAACTCCAGGTCGGTGCTGTCATCCTCGCCCTGGGCTCCGAAGAGTTCGACGCGACCCTCAAGGACGAGTACGGCTATCACACGTTCCCGAACGTTGTTACCAGCATCGAGCTCGAACGCCTCCTGAGCGCCTCCGGGCCGACGCAGGGCCACGTCCAGCGCCCGTCCGACGGAAAGGAGCCGGAGCGCGTCGCCTTCATCCAGTGCGTCGGCTCGCGCGACATGCAGATCGGCAATGACTACTGCTCCGCCATCTGCTGCATGCAGGCCGCCAAGGACTCCATCGTCCTCACCGAGCACCTGCGCGGGGTCGAGAGCACGGTCTTCTGCATGGACATCCGGGCCTACGGCAAAGGCTTCGACCGGTTCGTGGACCGCGCCAAGCAGGAGCACGACGTCCGCTTCGTGCGCGCCCGGGTTTCTTCCGTTGAACCGGACCCTGACACCGAGAACCTTCGCGTGCGCTACAACGCCGACGACGGCGCTGTCCGCGAGGAGTCCTTCGACCTTCTGGTGCTCTCGGTGGGCCTTTGCGTCTCCGAGCGCGTGCGCGAGGTGATCCGGCGTCTGAGGGTGCGCGCCGATCAGAACGGATTCGTGACCACCTGCGTCTTTGCGCCCCTCGAGAGCTCGCGCCGAGGCGTGTTCGTTTGCGGCACAGCCTCAGGGCCAAAAGACATCCCGGAGTGCGTGATCCAGGCGAGCGGCGCAAGCTCTGCCGCGCTGACCGTGTTGAGCGGCTTCGAGGCGAAGAAGGCCAAGGTCGAGCTTCCGGAGCCAATTGACCTTCGTGGGGAGCCCACGCGCATCGGCGTCTTCGTGTGCCGGTGCGGCATCAACATCGCCTCGACGGTGGACGTTCCGGCCGTTGTGGACTATGCCGCCTCCCTCCCAAAGGTTGTCCATGCGCAGGAGTTCCTCTTCGCCTGCGCAAAAGACTCGCAGAAGACAATCGCCGAGCTTATCAAGCAGAAGAGGCTCACGCGCGTGACGGTGGCCGCGTGCACGCCGCGCACGCACGAGCCGCTCTTCCAGGGCACGCTGAAGGCGTGCGGCCTCAATCCCTACCTCTTCGAGATGACGAACATCCGCGAGCAGTGCTCGTGGGTCCATCAGGGCGTGCCCGAGAAGGCCACCCAGAAGGCCAAGGAACTCGTCCGCATGGGTGTGGCCAAGGCCGCCGGGCTTGAGCCGCTTGCCAGGAGCACGCTCGGCGTGAACCACGCGGCCCTCGTCATCGGCGGGGGGCTGGCGGGGATGACCGCCGCCCTCGACCTTGCGAGCCAGGGCTATCCTGTCCACCTGATCGAGCGCGACGCCCAACTCGGCGGACACCTCTGCAACGTCCACCGGGCTTTGGACGGAGAGCCAACCGGCCCATTCCTGGACGGCTTGGTCAAAAAGGTCGAGTCGCACGACAAGATCAGCGTTCACCTGGGCAAGCGCATCGGGCAGATCTCGGGCTACGTCGGCAACTTCCGGACGAAGCTCGCCGGCGAGGAGGACGAGATCGAGCATGGGGTGGTAATAGTCGCCGCCGGCGCGCGGGAGCACGAGCCGAGGGAATATCTCTACGGCAAAGACAGCCGGGTGGTAACGCAGACGAGATTCGAAGGCATGTTGGCCGCCGGGGACGCTGCCAGGATCGAGCGCCTCAAGTCCCTGGTAATGATACAGTGCGTGGGGTCGCGCGACGACGCACACCCGTACTGCAGCCGCATCTGCTGCGGCATGGCCATCAAGAACGCCATCCGGATGAAGGAGTTGGGCCCCAAGGCCCGCGTCTATGTCCTCTACCGCGACATGCGCGTCTACGGGCTGAACGAGCGGCTCTACTGCCGAGCCCGCGAGAAAGGAGTGGTGTTCGTCCGTTACGACGAGGCGGACAAACCGCGCGTCTCAAACGAGAACGGCCGGCTCATAGTGCGCGCGAAGGAGAGCGTGCTGGGCCGCACTCTGGCCTTCGAGCCCGACCTCCTCGTGCTGAGCACCGGCGTCGAGCCGAACGAGGACAACCGCGAGCTCTCGCAGTTGCTCAAGGTGCCTCTCGACGCTGACGGGTTTTTCCTCGAGGCGCACGTGAAGCTGCGTCCGGTTGACTTCGCCACGGACGGCGTCTTCGTTTGCGGCCTCGCGCATTACCCCAAGGACATCGCAGAGACCATCGCCCAGGCGCGTGCCGCGGCCTCCCGCGCCGCGACCGTGCTGAGCAAATCCGAGATCGAGGCCGAAGGCAAAGTGGCCGCTGTGGACGCGTTCCGGTGCAGCGGCTGCGGCGACTGCACAGCAGTCTGCGCGTATAAGGCCGTAGACCTCGACCCCGTCCTGCGGGTCGCCGTGGTCAACGAGGCCGTCTGCAAGGGATGCGGCGCCTGTGCGGCCACTTGCCGCGCCGCCGCCATTGACCTCAAGGGCTTCCGCAACGAGCAGATCCTCCAGGCTGTTGACGCGATTTGAAAGAGCCATGAGCCACACGCAGAGCATGCAAGAGACCGCCCCCGACAAGTCCTGGGAACCCAAGGTCGTGGCATTCCTCTGTACCTGGTGTTCCTATGCCGGGGCTGACCTGGCCGGCGTCAGCCGCATCCAGTATCCCCACAACGTGCGCATCATCCGCGTGCCGTGCTCCGGGCGCATCAACCCCGTCTTCCTGCTGCGAGCCCTGCAGAACGGCGCGGACGGCGTGCTCGTCTCCGGCTGCCACCCGGGCGATTGCCATTACATCAGCGGCAACCTCGTCGCGCGGCGGAAGTTTGCTCTCCTGAAGAAGCTTCTCGGGTACGCCGGAATCGAGCCGGAGCGAGTGCAGTTTACGTGGGTGTCTGCTTCGGAAGGCGGCCGATTTGCGGCGGTCATTGAGAAGGTGGTCGAGGATGTCCGGAAGCTTGGCCCGAATCAGAAACTGGTGAAAACCCTATGACTGCCACGCGCCAAGTTGAGCTGCGCCTGCGCGAGACTGCGCAAGACCTTCTGCGCAAGAAAAGGGTGGACCTCTTTCTCTGCTACGAGAAGGCGAGCCTTCCTTTCCGAACGACGCCGCTCTTCGCCACCTCGCCGGAGGACGTGAAGCGCTTGGCGTGGAATCCGTTCTGCACGGCGAACCTCGCCGTGTACCTGCCGCGGCTGTTCAAGGCTCCGGCCGACGCCCGGGAGGCCAAGGCCGCCCGGCCCGCGCCGACCGTTGCCATCGTGCTGAAGGGATGCGACGCTCGCTCGGTTGTTGCGCTCGTTCAGGAGCGCCAAGTGCCCCGCGAAAAGCTGGTGCTCGTGGGCATCGCCTGCCCGGGTGTCGTGGACGCCCGAAGGGCCGAGAGCGCGCTGGGCGACCACGAGGCCCTTGGCGCCGGAGAGGACGCCCAGGGCAACATCCGCGCAGTCGTCGAAGACGGCACAGAGGTCTTTTTGCCGCGGGAGAAGGTCCTCGCGGAGGCCTGCCTTGAGTGCCGCTGCCCAACGCCGCCGGTGCACGATGCGTTGCTCGGCGCGCCCGCGCAACCGAAGGCCTCCGACGCTGCCCGCCGGATCACGGCAGACTTCGAGTCGAAACCGGGCCGCGCCCGGTGGGCGCACCTTCAGGAAGCGCTCGCCAAGTGCATCCGGTGCAACGCGTGCCGCCAGGCCTGCCCGATGTGCTACTGCAAGCACTGCCTCCTGGACCAACAGCGGCCGCGGTGGGTGGGAGCCGGCGCGGACATCTCCGACGTCGTGGTTTACCATTTGGTGAGGGCCTTCCACCTGGCCGGACGTTGCACGGAGTGCGGCGCCTGCGCGAGAGCCTGTCCCATGGGCGTTGACACCCGTTTGCTGGTGCGGAAGGTGAGCCAGGAAGTGGAGGATCTTTACGGATACAGGGCCGGCGAAGCGCTTGACGCGGTGCCGCCGCTCGCGGCGTTCGCCATGGACGACCCGCAGGAGTTCCTGACCGAACCCTAACCACTTGAGGCCGCGTTCCGCCCGGCCGAAGAGGCTCGGAGGAGCCGGTGAGAACAATGACCCAAAAGCGCATCCTGCAAGCTGACCTCGGCAGGTTCCTCTTCCGCCTGCAGGCAAGTGGAGCCGTCTACGCGCCGGCGCGTGACGCGGGCGGGGAAGCGGCGCTTGCCAAGGTGTCGCCGTCCCAGCCTGTCGCGCTTGAGTACAGGAACTTCCGTCTCTCGCCAAAGGCCTTCTTCCTTCCCCAGACCCAGACGCTCCTCAGCCTCAACAATGGCAAGGCGGAGGAACCGGTCCTGCCGGACCAGGAAACGTTCCTCTTCGGTGTGCGGCCGTGCGACGCGAGGGCGCTCCTGGCGCTTGACGAGGTATTCCTGAACGGTGAGCAGCGCGATCCGTATTACGCTCGCCACCGCGCCAAGACCACCATCATAGCGCTCGCCTGCGCGCGCCCCATGTCGAGCTGCTTCTGCACCTCCGTAGGGGGCGGACCGGGTGACGGCGCCGGCGCGGATGTGCTCGCCGTGGCTCTGGACGCTGACCTGCTTCTCAGGGCGCAGACCCCGAAGGGCGAGCAACTGCTCTCATCCGTAGCGGACCTGCTCGCCGATGCCACGCCGGCCGCCATCAAGGAAGCCGAGGAGCGGGTCCGCGATGCGGGCGATCAGATGGCGCTGGTTGAGCTGAGCGCCAGCGCGGAACGCCTGCGTGCCGGCTACGACTTGCCGCTCTGGGAGGCGGCGGGCCGGAAATGCCTCGGGTGCGGCGCGTGCAGCTTCCTGTGTCCCACATGCCACTGCTTCGATATTGTGGACGAGGTCCGCAACGGCTCGGGCCGCCGTGTCAGGACGTGGGACTGCTGCGCCTATCCGATGTTCACCCTTCAGGCCTCCGGCCACAACCCCCGGCCCACGCCCAAGGAGCGGTGGCGGCAGCGCATCATGCACAAGTTCCGTTACGCGGTGGAGAGTTCCGGGCAGGTCTTCTGCGTGGGCTGCGGCCGGTGCATACGGAACTGCCCAGTCAGCCTGGACCTCCGGGTCACCCTCAAGGAAGTTGGGGCTTAAGCGATGCCGAGGAACCCGTACCTTCCATATCCGGGGCGCATTGAACAGGTCGTGGTCGAGAACGAGGCGCGGGATATCAAGACATTCCGGCTCGTCTTCGAGGATCCTGCCGTCGTTGCGGAGTTCAACTACCTCCCGGGGCAGTTCGCCGAGCTCTCTCTGCCCGGCGTGGGAGAGGCGCCTTTTGGCATCGCGTCTTCGCCCACGGAGGCGGGCTATCTGCTGTTCACCGTGAAGCGCACGGGGCTCTTTACCGGCGAACTGCACAGCCTGGAAGCCGGCGCCCCGGTCGGCGTTCGCGGGCCCATGGGCAAGCCGTTCCCCTGGGACCGAATGGCCGGGAAGGACCTTGTGATCGTCGGCGGCGGATTTGCCTTCACTACGCTTCGCGCGGCCGTCGAGTACGTCCTCGATTCCGCCAACCGGGACCGCTTCGGGTCCGTCCTTGTCGTCTATGGTGCGCGCACGCCGGGCGAGCTCATGTACAAGAAGGAACTCGCAGAGTGGCAGGCGGGGGGAAGTATTGACGTTCACCTGACCGTGGACAAGGCCGACGCGAACTGGGCCCAGCACGAGGGCGTCGTGACGGCAGTGGTCGAGGCCCTGAAACCCAACTGCGAAAACGCCCTCGCCGTCGTCTGCGGCCCGCCCGTCATGACCCGGTTCGCCGTGTTCACGCTCGGCAAGCTCGGCTTTCCCGATGATGCCATCATTCTGTCGCTCGAGATGCGGATGAAGTGCGGGATCGGGAAGTGCGGCCGATGCAACATCGGGAGCAAGTACGTCTGCAAAGACGGCCCAGTCTTCACCTGGGAAGAGCTTCGAGCTCTTCCAGCAGAGCATTAGCGGTCCGCCGAGGCCGGCGACGACCCATGGCGGCCGGACATTGACACGCCGGAGCGCAGCGGCTAAAATCCACAAAAGAGGTCGTTCTTGTCCAATTATTCGAACGGCTCCGAAACCGCCGATGTCCGTCTCTTTGGGCTTCCGAGCGGCGGATGTAGTTCCGCATTAGGCTCGGCGCAAACGCTTACATCACGAAGCCGACCGAGTTTGACAGCTTCCTCCAAGCCATAGTGTCCGTTGGCCGGTACTGGCTCAAGGTGGCCGACCGGCCACCCGGAGTGAGGTGACGCGCTGATGACCCAGGGCGAAGCGATCCAGGCATTATTAGTTGAGGACGACTAGTGTCGCGTCCCGGAGATACGTTCAATATGTCCAACAGGGCCGCACAGTCTGGGGTAGGTTTGCAGCCTATTCTTAGGCTGCGGATGGTCGAGCGACTTATGTAACGAACTTGCAGGACACGACACTAGTATCGCGTCCCGGAGATACGTTCGGTATGTCCAGGCAGTGCGCAAGGTCTACCGTGGCCGTTCAGGCCAATCTAAGCCAGCCCGGCCTCAGCCGACTTATGCACCTTAGTTGCGGGACGGCACACTAACACTACAACGTTACATTTTCCCCGGTTGTAAGGCATTGCTGTCTGGATTGTTAGGACTTTTGTTGGTTTGATGGCCGGGATGCGCTCCTCTGCACCGAATGGCTCGTCGCGCAGTAAGTCCCGGCCGAGGTCGAAGTTGAAGAGGGATCCCGCAAGGTTCTCGCCAGGTGGGGGAATCTGGACGCCGGCCTTATGTGGGATGCCTCAGAAGTAGGCAACGCTACTTGCGCCGCCGTCGTTGCCCCGCTATGATCCTCCTGCCGCTCCGGCTTCTCCGGCGTGATCGAAACCCGGAGAGACGTCTCCTCTTCAGGCCGCTTCGCCTGATCTTGAGCTTCATCTCTGGAGTGTCCTTCCTTATACGGATCTGAAGGGCTGATGCTAGTGTCCCGTCCTGCAAATAACATACATAAGTCCGCTGCAACTGGTCTGGCTGAGATTGGCTTGCAGGGCCACGGTGGGCCCTGTGGAGTGGCTGGACATATCGAAGGTATCTCCGGGACGCGATACTAGGTCTGGCGACCTTTGAGAGCAAGCATCCGACTCGAGTGCCGTCGGAACGTTGCACACCTCCTTCCAGGCTATTGATGGTACCTTGAACGAGTAGCCCGTGTCGAGTTCCACGGACCGGGTATACCCCCGCTAACCGGGCGGCTTCAGAGATCTGGCCGGGCCCCCCTCCTTTGGGATATGTCTGTCCGGATCATGGTGAGGTCGAGGGAGGAGTACGGTATCGCCGCCTTGGCGGTGCGAGGCGCCACGCCGTTCTTGCTCAGGTGGGTGCTGAATGTGTGACGCAAGGCATGCACATCCACGGTGCGGCCGCGCTCGTCTCGCTTACGGATGCCGGCCGCGGCAAGGTCCCGGTCAAAGATCTTCACGAAGTCCTGCGGCACGCTGAAGAGCGGCTCGTCGAGGGGCAAAGTGATAGGAATGGGCCTGCCGACAAGCCTCGCGTCCCCCCGCGCCGCCTTAAGCTTCTCCTCGATCCACCAGTAGAGGTCCTCCGCAAGGTTCGCCCTTAGCGCTTCGTCCAAGCGCCTAACAACCCGTACGGCGGGCCGGGACAAGTGACAGCGGGGGATCAGATAGGCGCCGCCTGGGGCTTGCGGGCGATGCACGAAACGTACTCGTGCACGACCTGGCAGGGCCTCCCGCCAGCCGCTTCCGTCAGCCGCTCCAGGAAGCGGCGCTCAAGGCGCGGCCGCTTGATCGGGTCCGCTGCGTCGTAGAATGCCGTGCCCGCACCGGACTTGAGCAAGTGATCCAGGGCGGCCTGCGGATCGGCGCAGTCAAAGGTCACGGCCCCCTCACGCAGGTCCTCGCAGGCCAAGCACACGCGAGCTAGCGCGGAGCGCACATGCTCCCCATCCCGCGGAAAATCGAAGTCGACCTGCTTCAGCAGGCTCGAAGGGTCTTCGGCAACCAGCCCTCCAAAGATGGACAGCTCGCGCCGCGGCGAGTCCTTCTTGTGGACTACGAAGGCGAGGCGGCCGCCCGGTACGAGCGCTGCTGCCGCTGCCGCGAAGAAGGGCTCCAGCGGGATGTAGCCCAGGACCCAGCTCGCGAGCACTACGTCGAACTGGCTGGCGCTCGCCCGCAGCGCCTCCAGCGCGTCGCCAGCCATGAACTCGACCCACGGGGCTTGTCCCACGCGCCGACGCGCCTGTTCCAGCATCCTCGCTGAAAGGTCCACGCCCAGGACGCTGCCTGACGAGCCGACCTGCTGGGCAAGCTGCAGTGTGGCATAGCCCGTTCCGCAGCCGGCTTCGAAGACGCGCTCGCCGCCGGACAGTCTCAGCCTTGTCAGGAGTTCATCCACCGGCTGCCCGGCGCGGACCAGCCAGAACGCGTCGTAATCGCCGTGCACCCGCTCGTAGGCGTCACGCAGCTCTTCCCGGCCCACGCGGGCCAGCGTCTCGGAGCGCAGCTTGAAGAAGTGCGGCACGTCATGGTCCTGCGGCAGGAACCGCGCGCAGAGCTCCTCGGAGGCATCCGGCGGCGCAGGCAGTTTGCCTGCGGGAAGGCGGCCAGCCAGCAGGCGCCCCGCGCACCCGCAGCGGGGGCGGCGGAAGTGCGCGCCCATGCGGTCGAGGATCGTCTTGAGCGGCTCGCGCAGCACGTTGCCAAAGGACAGCGGCACCAGATTACACGGGCACACTTCGCCGCTGCCGTCAATGTAGAGGTGCGTAAGGCCGGCACCGCACCCGAAGGCGCCATCTGATTCCAGGTAGGTGAAGCTCGACAGCACGGGCAGGTCTTCGCGCTCGGCCACCTCACGTTGGTAGGCGAGGATCAGGCGCCGATCGGCGTCTGAAAGAAGCAGGTCCTCTCGGCCGGCCAGCCTGCCCGTCGCACTGGGCTCGAGCAGGTGGACTTCGAGCGCTCCCGCGTCGCCCGCAAAGCCCACGAATCTCATGAACCGCTCCCGCGCCAGGAACTCACGAGTTGCCACGGAGACCACGTATGGGTAGAGGCCCGCCTCCCTAGCCGTCTGCAGCCCGTCAAGGGCGAGGCGGAAAGCGCCCGGCCGGCCGCGCAGGCGGTCATGTTCCTCCTGGCTGGTGGAGTCGAGGCTTATGCCGACGCCGAAGATGCCCCGGTCGGCCAGAGACCGCGCCCGCGCGGGCGTCAGCCCGTCCGCCGTAGTGCCTAGCACCAGCGCGACGCGCGCGTCGAAGGCGGCTGCGATCTCTTCCAGGTCCTCCCGTAGAAGCGGCTCCCCTCCGGTAAGATTGACTTTGACGGCGCCCATCTCCTGGACCTGTTCGGCAAGGGCGAGCGCCGCCCCCAATGGCACGTCGTCCTGACAACGGCCGGCGTTATAGCAGTGCCAGCACCTGTAGTTGCAGCGGTTCGTGATGGCCCAGGTCACGGAGAAGAGCCGCCGGTCCGGGCTGGCCTCTCCGACAGCGCTGAACTGGTCGACCAGCCTGTCGAAAGCGGGGCTGGGATACGGTGGGAAGTGTGTGTTGAGCACGAAGCGGTCGCCGAAGCGTATCACCTTCTCGGCGGCCAGGTAATCCTTGAAGAACGCCGCCAGCTTCGGGTGCAGCCTGGAAAAGGGGGGTTGGTGGGCAACCTTTGTGAAGAATTCGTCGCCGCGCACGGCATGGCACCTTTCGTCCGGGTTCAGCCGGGGCCTCTCGGGGGCCTCCGGCCTACTGGCGTGCGATGTGGGGCCAGAGCACTAAGTGTACGTCGTCAGCCAAATGAGACATTCTGGCCCATTCGAGGTGATACGGCTCCACCCGGCTGGCGCCCTGCCGTTAGCTTGACACCGGCAGCCGCTGATGTCAAGGCTCTTGTGCTCCGAGTGTCATACGCAGGTAGTAATGTCCGGTCTTCGGCAGATAAGAATGTCCGCTTTCCTGGATGGAAGGAGAGCGGATGGAGGGAGACCGGATCGGGATGAGTGAGCGCGAGCGGGATCGGTTGAAGGTCATGTCGCTGGTTCTGGAGGGGAAGCGGACGCAGCGGGAAGCGGGAAGGTTGTTGAGTCTGTCCGAGCTGAGGCACGACCAGGCCATCAGCCGTACCCCCGTGATCATCCTGACGGGCGTCGGCGAGAAGACAGGCGTCAGATTCTCCAAGAGCGACGTGGGAGACTTCATGGGAGAGGAGCCGGACGCGTACGTTGAGAAACCAGTAGACCCGAAAGTGTTGCAGGAAACCGTGCGCGGCCTCCTTGGGGGGTGACCGCGAGCTGAAGCTGCAGGCTGCGGCGACAGCAGGCACGGGTAGAACGGCACGACGCGCGACGAACAAGAGGGAGGTCGTATGGCGTACCTGATGGTCGTGGATGACAACGAGGATTTGGCCGTCGCGGCCGCCCTCGCGCTGCGCGAAGAAGGGCACGAGGTGGTGACCAAGCTGGACACGACAGCCGCGTTGGCAGAGATGCAAAACCGTCCTCCTGACTTAGTGATCCTGGACGTCATGTTTCCTGGGGACGACTTCGCCGGATTCGAACTGGCGCGGGCGATGTGCAAGTGCCCCGGTCTCAACCGGATTCCCATCCTGATGTTGACGGGGGTCAATCAGGAGCTTGGGCTCAAGTTTAGCACCTTCGACATTGACAACAGTTGGCTGCCGGTCACCGATTTTCTGGAGAAGCCGGTGGATTTCGGGGAGTTGGTCAACAAGGTCAAGTCCATGCTTCAGATCGCGGGCTCCCTCCCGGAGCGCACCAGTTGATCGGGAGAAGGCGCCGCTTCCTTTCGAACGGCTAACAGAAAGGATTCGCCGCGGATGCGCCCACCGCACGCGGGCGCGCCAAGCACGCAGGGGAAAGGCCGCCGCGCGCTTCAGAACCGAGCGCAGCGCGCCCCCGCCCCTCATCCGCCTGAGGCGGACGGGGGCAGTATCCCTTCCTTGCCTGGTCACCAGCAAACAGACTTCGCCGGTGTCATACGCAGGTAGTAATGTCCGGTCTTCGGCAGATAAGAATGTCCGCTTTCCTGGATGGAAGGAGAGCGGATGGAGGGAGACCGGATCGGGATGAGTCAGCGCGAGCGGGATCGGTTGAAGGTCATGTCGCTGGTTCTGGAGGGGAAGCGGACGCAGCGGGAAGCGGGAAGGTTGTTGAGTCTGTCCGAGCGACAGGTCCGTCGGATTCAGAGGAAGCTGGAGAGGGAAGGGGACGAGGCGATCGTCCACAAGCTGCGGGGCCGCCCGTCGAATCGGCGCATCGAG
>Ga0315289_10000316_pt1 | contig 76234 bp, 64 predicted proteins | sample YL17G11_40_MG_FD_203452 | JGI IMG/M metagenome (GOLD analysis project Ga0315289, IMG submission 203452) | Sediment microbial communities from Yellowstone Lake, YNP, Wyoming, USA - YL17G11_40 | ecosystem: Environmental > Aquatic > Freshwater > Lake > Sediment | place: USA: Wyoming | collected...
GGATCGGCCGAACGGCCAGGATGGGAGGCGAAGGCACGGCCATAACCCTCGTGGGCTACGGCGAGTTGACAGAGTTCGAGAACATAAAAGCCTTAACCAAAACCAGGATCGAAGAGATGAGTTAATTCATCCCCCTTGAACTTTTCGACCTGAACGCTGGACTCGCGGTTTGATGGAAAAAGACGTTGCAAACGTGCCTTCCGAAAGGATAGGTTTAAAAAGCGTTGCGGAATAAGGAACGTGTGCAAAAAAGAGATTTTTTGCGCTAAATAGCATAGGAGTTGAAGTATTTGACGTATAAGACAGAGACGCACAAGGCAGTCTGCGCCGATTGCGGAAAGGAATGTGAAGTTCCCTTCAAGCCCGACGGAAGCAGGCCAGTATACTGCCGAGAATGTTATTCTAAACGAAGACCGCCGAGAAGATACTAAGCTCATTAGCTGACATCTTCGTCCCGTTTAACCTATCTTTCTTTTTTTTACCACTAATATTAATAAGCAGAGTGCCTACTCTTCCGTGAGGTTAAGGGTAGGATAATGCCTAAGGATCCTGTTTGTGGTGCCATTCTGGACGAGAAGATTGCAAAGTTCAAGATTACCTATGATGGTGAGACCTATCATTTTTGCAGTGTTACCTGCAAGAAGAGGTTCAAGAGACACCCAGCGAAGTTCGTGAAGTAAGCTGGTTCCACAGAAGAACTGAGTGCTTGCAGAGGCGGCAGAATGCTCATGGAGAAGGCTTAGCATGCCCAGCGTGAATTGAGGAGAAGATGCATAACCATGAAGGTTAGAGTTTAATGCGGGACAAAGCATCGCCTAGTGAATATCTCGCGTTTCTTTCTATGAAGTATGAGGTTGATGCTGACGAGTTTTTTGACGCGTTAGTGTCGGCTGGCAAGAATCACAGGTCTACGTGTGGGGCTCTTTCGATAGAATGTAGGGGTAAGCAAGCCGAGAGTGTTGTCCTTCTTATAACGTTGGGGTCGAAGGTGGTGGCGCAGTTTCCGATCTCGAAGGAGTTCTTGTTGAACGAGGATAATCCGATTAGGAGTATGGTCAGGGCGAGTTTTCTCTGCAGGCGCCCTGCCAAGAGGTATAGTGGTTCGCGGGCTTTCCAGATCAAGGATCTGCGGATCGGCATGAAATCTGTCAGTTTGAAGGCTGAAGTCGTCGAGGTGTCGGACACGTCTTTCGTGGTCACGAGGTTTGGGAATTATGCCAGCGTGGCCAACGCGTTGATTTCTGATGAAACGGGAAAGATCAAATTATGCCTGTGGAATGAGCAGATCAAATCCGTAGCCGTCGGAGACACCGTCCAAGTTGAGAATGCAAGGATATCCGCCTTCAAAGGGGAGAAGCAGCTTAGAGTTGGAAAAAACGGCAACCTCCATGCCTCTCATAACGTTGTAGCCACCTGAATGAAGAGTCAGTCAAGAGCTTTTGTTCTCAGAATACAGTTCGCCTAAGCCTCTCTGGGGCGGATGGCCGAAGCCGATTCGACCTTCGTTTTAGGGCTGAAAACACGCCTAAACCGCACCTCCCCCTCCTAGGTACGTTTCTTGGGTCTTTGGATGTGAGATCTCGCGTGTGCTCATGGCAGGATGAGGCACACCCAACGGTTGGGCTAAAAACACGCGAACTGTTGATACCCCCCTCCTAGGTAGGTTTTATGATCTTGGTTTCCATTGTTTGTCCGTGTGGCTTGAGGAAAGTTAACGTGCGATATCTGATTTTGGGATGTTGTAACATCCGAACATTTGATACCCCCCTCCTAGGTAGGTTTTTTGGGTTTGGTGTGAAGCTTCGTCTGGTGGGTGAGGTGTGGGTTCATCTGTTGCGGTCTGGGACGGTTCAACTGTATCAAGCCTTCAATGGATGGTCGTGGTTTTTTGGGCTTTCTGAGGTTCAAGCGCGTGTTGTTGGTGTTGGTCTTGAGGGTTGTGATGGGGGGTTATGGTCGTTGTGTGGTGCGGACGTGCGTTTTGGAGTGATGTGGTGATGGGTTTTGAGGTGGTGTTTTTGTTGTGGGGTTGGTTCATGTGTTTGGTTTTCGTTTGTACTGTATTGTTTTTGTGATTTCTCGCCAGATGATGGCTATTAGGGCGAAGCCGAGTATTATGGCGAATTGTCCTGCTGCGATGGGTGCTAGTTTGAGTTGGCTGGTGACTGGCGGTACGGTCAATGCTACGACCAGGAAGGTGAAGGCTAGGACTGCCCACAGGTCCATTATTCGGTTCGACAAGGGTCCTAGGGCAGAGAGCGGTTCTTTTTCTGAGCGCATGACGAACGCGAGGATTATGTGTCCCATTATCCATGCTGAAAAAGCGTACGTTTGCACCGTAACCGGGTTGAGGTTCTGCGACCAGGCGTAGAAGTATGCGAGCATCACGGCGACGAATAGGCTTGCGGCGGAGATCGCCATGTCTGTTATCATCTTTGTATCTGGAAACTTTGCCTTTGGTTCTCTCGGTTTTCTGTCGTAGATTGTTTTTTCGGCTGGTTCCGTGACGAACCCTGCGGAAGCAGCGAGGTCCATGAATAGTTCGAGGACGATTATTTGTATCGGGGCAAACGGCAAAGGCATAGCCGGGTAGAAGTATTCAATGCCTAATGCAAGGACGAACAGTGAGATTAGTGCGGCTTTGATGGCCAAGTAGTACTTGAGTCCTTTTCTGAGGTTGTCAAAGAATGTGCGTCCTTCGAAGACGCCGTGGCCGATCGTTACGAAGTTGTCATCGGTCAGCACGACGTCTGCTGCTTCTTTAGCCGCGTCTGTGCCCTTTGTGCCCATGGCGATGCCGACGTCTGCTCCTTTGAGGGCCAATGTGTCGTTGACTCCGTCACCTGTGACCGCGACAACTTCACCGTTTGCATGCAGCGCATTCACGAGTCGATACTTGTCTTCAGGCGTGGTTCTGGCAAAAACGGAGACTTCTTTCACGACTTTCTGCAGTTCCTCGTCAGAGAGCCGTTGAAGTTCTTCGCCGGTGAGTACTTTTTCCGAGGGGATGCCGACGTTCTTGGCGATGTAGGCCGCCGTTTGTGGATGATCGCCGGTGACCATGATCGTTCTGATCCCTGCCCTGCTGATGGCCTCTATCGTTTCTTTTACGCCTGCTCGCGGAGGATCCTCGATCGAGACGAGGCCTATGAAGTCCCAGTTTCCCTCCAATTCTGAAAGGGGCATGTCTGCTTCTTCAGCGGGAATCGCCTTTTCTGCTACGCCGATTACTCTTCTCCCTTTTTCTGCTTCCTTTTTGAGCTCTTGTCCGAAGAGGCCGTTGTCGCTTGATGTACTCAGGATTTCCTCGGGCGCCCCGATCGTTGAAAGCATGAAGTCTCCGTTTCTCTCGCGCAAGACGGCTTTGGTCCGTTTGCCGACTTGGAAGCCTCTTTCGTGGATGACGTTTCCGAAGTTCGTTTTCACTCCTAGCGCGTGGGCTCTTTCCAGAATTGCCTTGTCCGTCGGTGACAGTGACATTTCTGTCAATGCTGCCGCGGCTGCGCTGAGCGTTCGAGCCTCTTCTTTGCGTGGATAGACTTGGACGACCTGCATTTTGTTCTCGGTGATCGTGCCCGTCTTGTCTGTGAGGATGACGGTTGCGTCGCCCAGGGTTTCGGCGGCTTTAAGCTTCTTGACTAGGAACCCTTTTCGTGAGAGTCTGTAGGCGCCCAAGCCTAATATCATGGTGATTATGATGGGCAATTCTTCAGGGATGGCCGCAAAAGCCAGTGCCAATCCGGTCAAGATCAGGTCCTTATCCTTGGCCAGATCTTGGTATCCGAAGCGGACGATGCCTAAGATGGGGATGATTACGCTGAAGAATATGGCAACGTATGCAAGCGTCACCGAAAGGGCCTTCATGGCCAACTGTAACGGTGTTTTCGGAGGCTTGATGGCTTGAGCCATGGTCGAAATCTTTCCGAACCTGCTGTTCTTGCCAGTGGCGTATGCTGTTCCTTCTCCTTCGCCGGAAAGCACTAGGGTTCCAGCGTAGACTTCGTCTTCAACCTTCTTCTCTCGAGGAAGAGACTCGCCGGTCAAGACTGACTCGTCGACTTGAATGTCATATGACACGTCAAGCTTGCAGTCGGCTGCAATTCGAGTGCCCTCTATGAAGACCAGTAGGTCTCCGGGAACGACTTTCTCGGTTTCAACTTCAACTATTCTGCCTTCCCGCACGACCCTCGTTTTCGGAGCTGCAAGCACAGAGAGCGCCGATATGGCCTTCTTGGCTCGATACTCGTTCCAGATTTCAACAAAGACCAAGACGAAGATGACGCTGAAGATCGTCAGGGCATCTTCCAGATGTGGCCATTCGAATATCGTGTAGAGCACGCCCACGACGAGCAGCAGCAGGATCATGGGTTCAACTACTTCTTCTTTGGCGATGCCCAAGAAACTTATCGTGTAAGGCTTGGCAAGCTGGTTCGGCCCGACTTCTAGGAGCCTCTTTTCTGCCTCAGCATTGGAAAGACCCTTTGACTTTGCGTCTGAACCCAGCATACTCAACGTCAAGCCCGTTACATGTTTTAAAAGTTTGCGTCTGAAAGCCCTGTTACCCTTTCATCGGACTCTTAGCCTTGCTACTTTTCGCCGGATGGTTTTCCGTCATGGTCGGTTTCTGTCTGAAACGAGGTTTGAGCAACCTTTGATTCAAACGCACGAAATTCTAACGCCTTTCACGTTCGACAAGCAAATGAACAAAGCCTTTGTGAAGGTAATTTTTATACCAGTTTGTATCGTTTAATAAGGGTAGGGTGCGTCATGAAGAGGACCTTTCCCCTGGTAATTTGCCTATCGAAAGTTTTCTGCAGGCGTGACGCATCTCAACTTTTCCCCAAACGAATCGAACACGCTTGAGTTTTGGCTCCAAGCTTACAACCGTTTTTCTTTTGCGACAACATGACTTCGACTTGTTCTCATCGTTGGCTTCAGGAGAAGTGCTTCGTTGTTAAGAGAAGGATAGGCAAGCGTCATGTTGCGATTGCGAGTCTTCGTTTCAGGACTAAGGAGTAAGCTCAGAGAAAAGCGAGTAGCCTAATCGAGCAGAGCAAAGGCATGCCGGAACTGGATAAGAAGGATGAAGAGATTGAACAGCCTTTTCTCGCACGCGGAACTATTAAGGCTCGAGTGGAGCTTGAGCCCTCGCTGGATGCGTTCTATGCGATTTTGGATTTAAGGAGGGGTTTTGATTAGCACAACGTGCAATCAGTCTCACTCACATTTGATCAAGTTAGGAAATTGCTTTGGCCAATCGCGTGAGAAGGCTCTTACTGTCATTTCAGTGGTGTTCAAACTTGCGCAATTTCTCTCTGGGTTTTGAGTGAGCCGAGAGAAAGCCCTAAACAATAGAACAAACCACCAACGACCCCTCTTTTGCTTTTTCCGCTGAAGAACATGCTGTTCCTCCTGTAGGCGATACGAACAATCTTGGAAGCTTCTCGGGCTATTGTCTCCGCTGTTTTCGGTTGATCTTGCCATATTTTGCTGGCAAAAGCTTGTATGTACTTGTCGGTTATGCGATTATTAGCATGCTTTCCTGTCTTGTCCATTGTTATATTTTTCCTTCAGTCGTCTTATTCTGTCTTCGAACACTCTTGATTTTTCGTCAGGTTTGAGTCCTAACTTCGAGGATAAAGATTCCACGATTGCGTCTTCCAAGACCGCAGGGACGCCTAGAATCTGTCCCCTACCGGTTCCTAGCAAATCTCTAAGAGCTCTGGAGAACAGGCCCAGCTTTTTCGGTGTCTCCCCCATCGGGCATGAAGCCTTCTCTAAGTAATCATAGATAATTAGGGCGTTTCGATCTCCTAGAACATATCTAAATGTTTTATCGATAGTATTCACGAGAAGCTTATCAAATTCATCCATGTCTTGCCACCCGTTCAGTCGATGAAATGCCGAACACCCAAGCAGAACTTGCTGTCTAATGCGGTGGCTACAGCATATTTTACTTTCGGTCATGTTGTTTGGAATTGGCTGGTGAAATGTAAAAACCGTTAAAGACTATGATTGAACTGCAAACCCACTGATGACTGACTGGAGTTCTCCGATGTATTTTTCGCTGTCGTATTGCCAGCTTTTGTCCTTGAAGTATTCGTACGAGATGGTTTGTCTTTGCGTTTGTGTCGCGTCCTCGATCACGTATTGGTAAGTATCCAGAAATCCTGTCCTGACGAGTTTTGCCAAGGAAGCAATGAAGTTCCCTAGTTGCTCTCGAGGTAGGTAGATTCGGACGAACAGTTGATTCATCTTGAATACTTTTCCCATCGCTCTCACGAAAGGCTTGTTCATCAATGAGCAGGCAAACTTGCTGAAGTTTTCGTAGTTCTTGAAGGTGAAAATGAAAAAGTAGATGTCCGGCGAAAGTCCCCTGTAGTGGTCAGCCAGTATTTGATGACCTTCAAACATCTGTTTCTTCACGACGTGATTTACAAAATGGTACTCTACTCTCTGCTTGCTCATGTTGAGCTTCTTTGCTATCTCTTGCAGTTGGACAGCACAGTCCCTTTCCAGTTCCTTCAATATCATGATGTCAATCCAATCTGCTTTTTGGATGTAACCGTCAGGCTCCTTAAGCGTGTAGGGGAGATCTCCCTTGCAAGTGTGTATCTCTTTTATCCACGAGTCCCATGGAAAAGCCCAGTTTTCGGAGGCACCGTCAAACCATGTGCTCGTCGTGTTTACGTTGTGTATGCATGTGGACCAAAAGAAACTGACCGCTGACACTTGAGTCAGACTTCCCAAATCTTTTATGAAACTCTCAAACTGCCTTTCCTTACCAGCGGGTATTCCGTAGGTGGCCAAACACTTGGGTGCCCCGATACATCGGCTGACATAAAGCCAGTAGTCGTTGCACTTCAGGCATCGATAGACGAGATCTTCGTATCCTGGCTTTGACTCTGCAAAAACCATCGCTTTTCTGAGGCCGATGTTAGTGTGGTAGACGTTTCCTTGAAGATACAGGGAAAAATGGGAATGCAGATACCTGATTCTATGTCGCAGGGTTTCTCTGGGCATGTTCAGTTGGACGGCGAGTCTCGTCTTGTTTCTGGGGCCGCAAAGGGCTAAACCTTCCAAAACCTTGACGTCAATACTGCTGAGTTTCTTCTGCTTAACCGTTTTGTCCGATTTGACCACGCCGGCACCATTTGCCATTTATGTTCATCGCTGTTTTAAGAGCTTTGTCTAAACAGTGCCGTTCAACGTTTGGTTTCCGCCACATGGGGTTCCGCCTCCCGGAACAGGGTCACCAACAGGTACTGGGCCAGAATTTTCGTCATACTTGAAACCACTCCGCGGTTCTTTCCCCACGGTATCGGCCGTATGGTTTATCGAGAACGTTGTGGTTGCAAAGATTGTCAAGCATAGTAGGACAAATACTGGTAAGAACCTCGTAATTTTCAGAATCATCGTGTCATGCACCTCCTTTTACAATAGGTGATGAAGTCCTTAATAGAAAGGCGAAAATAAAAAACATGTGAAGCCAAAATCTAAATTAGCACTTCCACGCGCTAGAACCCAAGTACTCCCTACAAGAATCTATCCGACGAATTTCCCCATAAGAAGCCGTCCGGCGTAAGACTACGCACAAATCGTTTGAAAACCACGCAGGGAATATGGTCAGGTCATAGCTTCAAGAAGAATTGCAAGCAGTTGAAAGCGACTGATAAATGGGAGCTGAAAAGGCAAGAAGACGAAGTGAGTTAGTAATATTCCTTTAGCGGGTTGCGGGTGTCTGTTGCCAGTTTGACTTGGCTTGGGACAAGTATGCCCTTCCAAACTGCTTTGGCCACGCTTTTTTTATGACTTGCTACTTTGACGCTGTGCAGTTGAAGAGCATAGGCCATGGCCTTGTCCTGCGGGTTCTCGAGCTCAAGCATCTGTTTTAGGCTCAGGTGCTCGAAGACTTGCCGAATGGGACGCAGCGAGTTTCCGTGGCATGAGATGGCCACGTTGCCGGGGTTCTGTTGGAGCCATTCTTTAAGCTGTGCCAGAAAAGGCAACGTTCGATTTTCAACCATCTTCAGGCTTTCGCCTTCGGGCGGAGGAAAATCATAGCCTCTGTGAACCTGTGCGTACCATTCTGGCCTTTCTTCGGCAACTTTTCTTTTGCTTTTTCCCTGGAGCAAGCCGTAGCAGCGCTCAATGAGCCGGTCGTCCGTGAAAACTGGAACATGAGGATGGCCTTGAAGTACGATTTCAAGAGTTTTTCGGGCTCTCTGAAGATGTGAAGCAAACGCGTAATCAATTTCTTCGTGCCTCAACTGCTCTGCAATCTTACATGACTGCTGGAGCCCTTTCGAAGTGAGCCGTGAGTCGCGCCAACCTGAGAATATCCCGCGCGCATTGTCGGTGGTCTCAGCATGCCTAAAGACGAACAACCTGCAAATCATCAACTATTCTTCCCAGACTGTTCCATAGCGAATACTATAGTAGGAGAAGCCTTTTTTGTTTTTTCGCGCCTGCCCTCAGCTTCACGTAATTTTCCGAAATGCTGAGGCAGTTTCAATCGGGTTCGCCCGAGAGATCCTCTAGACAGATACAGAAAAAGTTGATCTACGCCCCATGAACGATTGCTTATAGGCATCTGTTTGGGAAAAGGGTAATAACTCGTGTGTGAAAGGACCGTTTCGACGGAGAGACCAAGAGTGGATGTCTTCGAAGCTGTAAAGACTCGAAGAAGCATTAGGAAGTACAGACCAGAATCCATTCCTAAAGAGAAATTGGAGTTGATTCTTGAGGCTACTCGTCTGGCGCCTTCTGCCGCCAATCGACAACCATGGCGTTTCATAATAGTTCAAGAGCAGGATAGAAAGAAGGCCTTGGCGGAAGCAGCGAATGAGCAGACTTTCCTAGGCGACGCTGCCGCAATCGCCGTTGCAGTGGGTGATCCTGACGTGTCGGCAAGGTGGCACGAAAAAGACCCGATGATAGCGTTGGACCACATGGTCTTGGCAGCCACAGCCCTGGGCTATGGCACCTGCTGGATAGGCGCCTTCGACGAAGATGCAGTGAAACATCTGCTCAAGATTCCTGCGAAGATGAAGATTGTCGCACTGTTACCAATCGGTGTACCAGCTGAAAAACCAGCCCCGAGACCTAGGAAAGAGCTCTCAGAGATTTTCTTCAAAGAAGAGTGGCAGACTCCTTGGCCAGCGCACTAGGAGCTAGTTGAGACAGAAAGCGGAATATCCGCTATGACACTAGACACGGGCGCTTTCAAGGTCTGAAGGATTTTTCCATTTATCGGCAGCGCGTTAGCAAATACACAGCTTCGGATGGAAAATTCCATGCAAACAAACATGGACTCCAAGCGCTCTCCAATAATGGATCGGGCAGGATTAGAACCCAAACGGGGTCAAGTCCATTTGTTTACTATACTCGAAGCAAGGCTGCCCGTCCCCATACCCTAACGGGTTCAGGTCCGCCCGGACTTAGACCCAAATCAGTCTGTGTGAAAACTCCATGGGTTTGCTGAAAGCGTTAATCATAAATAGATATTGAAGCCTTAAGGCGGCGTGGGCCATCCGCGATGATAGAGAAACTAATGACGGTTTCTCATTAGCCAATGAATCACGCCGCGCGCTCACTAATGCACTATGGTCGAGGATCTCGCTTCTGATTCATTGCAGATAGAAAATCAACATACTGCCAGAATGGCCCATATTCAACATCATCCACTCCTATGTATCCTTCTTTGTTGATCTCAAGTAGATTGTTCCATCCCTCACGAACGAACATGTTGGTTAGCAAAGCAATCATTAGGCTTCGATAAAGTTGGAAAGGTTGCCTGAATACTTTGGATGTAATCACAGTCCCCAAGAAGATTGGAATCAAAACCAAAGGCAGGGTATCGCCTTTTGTCTGAATGGGGTTCCAAGAAAACAGAGCTATGCCATCAATCGCTTTCAACGTATCGCGATTTGATCTGAAAACCTTTGCCAAGAGATTGTAGAAATCTAGGTTGCCTCTAGCTTGATAATGTGTGACATCCAGAATGAACACTTTCAAAGATTTTTCTCGGATTTTACTCAATTGTTTGTCAGCATGATTTAACATCTCGGAAATCTTTCTCACAATATCTGGTGTAGGAACAAAGGAGTTATCATAAGCAAGGATGCCCAAAGAAGCTCTGCGTCCAGATTTGCGGACATTTTCAACATGAAGAGGTATTAGAGTCGAATTCATTGCATACCCAACCGCAAATCTCGATTTAGATTTCGAGAGAATTCTCTGCCATTTGGGCGTTTGTCCAGAAAAACCACAAGAAATCGAAATGATCTTTTCTTAAATTTTTAGGCTGATAACGAACATTCTTTCCATGACGGTAAAAAGCAACATTCCGTTTGTTGTTTAGTATATCGGCAACGTGTCGAAAAGTGTGCTAGAAACTCTTTTAAGTTTATCTCGATTCATTCTTGGATGATGGAAAATGGTTTCAAGAACCACAAAGATTGTTGCATTTGTTGCAATAGTCAGTTTGATTGTGGCTATTATAGTTGGAATTGTGCAAGTCGAGAACGTTCAACCTTCTATTGACTATTACCTTGATAGCCCACAAAGCCTATACTTTGTAAGAGGACTTAATCATGTTACTGTCTACTGTAAAAATGGCGGTGGCTCGGACGGGAATTTTAATCTTGTTGCTACAATGGTCAATGTGACTTTCTCAAACCAAACAGCACTTCCATATGAATATGTAAGCAACTCAACCGTGAAGTTCAGTTTCGTTCTTCATAAAGGTGATTCAAGTAGCAAGCAGATTTCTTTCTTCGTTGATAACGCAACGACCGATTTTTCGATAACGCTCACAGTAGAAGGCACGAGTTTCTTTCAATTCTTGAAGGCAAATGGCATATACCCAACACAACTAGCCTATCAATGGAACGAAACTAGCCAATCCTTTAGTTATATGAGTCCAACATAGTTTTCTGGTTTTGCGGAAAAAGTTATAGCTGAACCATCAACGTAATAGAATCTCAAGGTGAAGAATAGGTTTGAGCGGGTCTGGCGATGAGAAATTCCTTGATAACGTGCTGAAAGGCAATGCATACAAGGACATAGTAAGAGTCATGTTACAGAAATCGGGTTATACTATCTATAATTACGGTTACGAAAGCCCTTTTGCAGATGTCAAGTCAAAACTTACGAAAGCTACAAGAAACTCAAAGACGGTTCGCAGAATTAGGTCTTCGCCAGATTTGCTTGTTTACGATGACCAGAAAAATGACCTAATGCTCGTTGAAGTGAAGATGCGGGGAAACGTTCCGCCTGAAATTAAACCTAGACTAATTAAGACCTACAAAGAATTCTGGAATGATTCGATTTTGGTTCTCGTGGTTCCAGAAGACAACGTTTTCGACAATGTTTTCTATGCACAGAAAATAAGTGAATTAGAAACTAGACCAGTCTATTACCGCATGACAGATTTCGAGAAATTTCAACATGTTTTCACAAGGGTTGGGATTGAAACTATTTCGCACTTCAAGAGCATTGCTCTGCAAAACATGAAGACACAGAAAGGGTCTAGCACGGCAGAAGAAAAGAAGGAGTAGAAGACACTTCTATCATTCCTTTTAAGCCAGTTTTAGATTTTGCGGAAAAGTTATAGCACAAGCAACAGACATGACTATGCTTGACAGAAATGGGCAATGAATATCCAGAGCACGAGAATCCAAACAAGCTACTTGTGGAATTGGTCTATTTCATTTCTTCAAAGAAACCCTATTTGAAGGATTTTGCCAAGTTCAGAATGAGATGTGAGGGATGGTTGAAAGGAGAGGTTTTGCATTTTCTATCCGCTCTCCAGACAGAAGCGAAGATAGAGGATTTTGAACCAGAGAAATCCTATGACGATAAGGGCAGATGCGACATTTTCTTTAAAGCAAATGGTAAAGACTATTGGATGGAATTGAAGACGTTTCCTACTAACTATTGTCGATATTTCAGTCGTCATAAGTCCAAACCGATTACTATGTTTATTCATGATGCTAAAGAGGACTTGGAAAAGTTGAAAAGTGTGGAAAATGTTAATGGAAATCCTATTTTTGTAATGCTTGCCTATCCAATACCTGACATAACTATGCCTCTTCCAGATTCTTCAGCTATTAAGCGATGGTGGAGTCATGTGAAGAAACTGCAAGAGAATGGGTTTGAAAAAACGATAGAATCCTCAATCTGTCTTGAAGAGGGAGTGGAATGCAGAATATATATTCTCATGCGAGGTTATCCTTCTCGGTTGCTCATACCAGAGAAACAAGAAGGAAAGAATCTGCGTCTATCCGAACCCTAGAGTAAGCTTGTTAGAAACTATCTTCAAACTCTGCTTTTTGAGGTTCTGGAAGTTTTTTGCCGAAGTCTTCAAGTAGTTTGTTCTCGTCTGCTGGACTAGGCGTTTGACGCTTAGGTTCAACAATGATGTCCAAATCATATTCTTTTTCTTTCGACTTCGTAAGATAGAACCATCCAAAACCTATTCCGAAACGGTCAAGCGTTTGCAACAATTCGGGAGAAAGTTCCTCTTCTATCTGGTCCTCCACGGTTTCACATATCACGTAAGCATAATGTGCACCTTTTTGGTGAGATGCGGCTTCGAAAACACAATCGGTATCGTCAAGGGCTTGACGTCTTTTCATCTCATATGTTGTGATGGTCACATCTACTGGAAGGTACTTGTATTTGATAAGCGAAACCATCATAACGTCTGGTCTTGAATGATAACCACTCTTGCGTTTCCATCCTTTTGGGTTGCCCGTAACGGCAACCCAAGCCTTTGAGTGTGGTCTGTCTTTGATGTCACGAACATCATTGTTTTCGAGATATTCTTTGAGGATGACATGGAATTTTGGTTCACGTTCTTTTCCTTTCTCTTCTGGTTTCTCCTCTTCTGCTTCCTCAATCTCCTCAGCAGGTTCATTCCGTAGAACGCTTCCACCTCTACCTAAACCAAAACGAATAAGGTTGTGTTCAATCAGTTCCTTTCGATAATCCCAGTATTTCTTGGTAGGGAAACCGCCAGCACGCCTTAACTTATGTTTTAATGCGTTATTTGTTATGGAACCTTCTTCGGGAATCAAATCCAAAAGTTTCTTTGCGGCTTCAGACAATTCCGTTTTAGAAGTAGGTTGCTCTCGCTCTTTCTTAGCTTTTCTTCGAGGCATAGGCGTCATATTAGGCTAGTCATAGTATAAGATTTTCGTTTCAAATTATTCCTTTATCTCTCCTTTTAGGCTGGTCCTCAATCTTGCGGAAAAGTTATAGCTGAACTAACGACAATATCATGATGATGTGCTTGAGGGAAAACTGTGGCAGAGAAAGAGGAAAAGAAAGGTCCAAGAATTGCTGAACTTGCCGCAGTAGTAAGCGTTATGGTCTCGATTCTTATAGCTAGCACAACTCTGCTTAACAATAGCGGGAATCTTCCGTCATGGTGGTTTAGTTTCTCATTGATTATTCTCATTGCACTTATTTTCTTCATGCCCGTTATGATATTTGCAAATCCAGTCCGTGAAAGATTTAGGGATGTTAGACTAGAAAGAAAAAGAGATTCTGTTTCACGCAAATATGCTTCTGAATTTAAAGACCTAGTCGAACGTTCTAGGAGACTCAACTACGATACTAGGACTATTATGGACAGTTTGAGAAACCAGTATACAAATGACATTAAGAGTCAACTAGCTATGTCCTCATTGCAAGACTATGGTCAACAAGGAACTAACGATATTATGTTTGACATTGAGAAAGACATAGATGCATCAGGCAAGACTTATCGTGACCTTCGCCTTATTATGAAGCGTTTTGAATCAGTCTCGGACATCCAAAGGAGAAACTTAAAAATCATAGAAGTGTTCGCTCATGAGATGATGACAACAGGAGAAAAGCCCATAGCCAAAGGTATTGAAGCTGAATTCGAAGCATTCAGAGAGAAATACAACGACTTTGCCAAGGATATTACCGATTTTTGCCACAAGGTGAACCAAGAATCCGGGACCCAAGAGTTTCCAGAGCATTCTTTTGAGTATCTGAAGAAATGGTAGAATGGAACAAAATAGAGCAATTCTTTATCGGCTCTTCTTCAGCCAGTTTCTGATTTTGCGGAAAAGTTAAAGTTGAACCCCAAGAACTAGATTTATGAGAGATAATTTTGACAACGGAAGAGAAAAAACAACATTTTCTGAACTTATACTACGTGACATTGGGTCTTTTTACTGGAATCATAGGGAGCATCTGGGTCTATTATTTCTCCAAATGGCTTGAGAAACACTTTCCTTCTACCGATTGGGATGTTGTTTTCTATGTTTCGACTGTATTGTTTGCTTTGTGGCTTTTCTTTTGGATAAGGTATGTGGTTCACGGACTTCGAAAACAGCCCCGAGAAAGCGAGAAGAAAGAGGAAAAAAAGGTTGACACAGACAAAGAAGAAGAACAGCGAAGCAAATACAAAGACTCACCACTTTTGCTAGAATATCAAATGGCTCAAGAAATGCACAACTACTACGGGAAGATAAGCTGGGAAATAGCCTCCATTTTAGTTGCAGGAAGTTTTGCTCTAGTGGGTTTGTCTCTCCAATCTCAAATAATTGGGCAAAACAAATCTTTATTCATTGCAGTTGCAGTCTCAGTCACCATCCTAATGGCGGTAATGTATTTCCTTTTTAGGAGAATCGCCGAACTTGTGGAAATCCACGTTGCTCGTCTAAACCAAATTGAAGAAACTCTGCATTTCCACCAACATAGACTTGTCCACGAAGCCCACACAAAAGGATTCGTGACCATTGAGGGGGAAAAGCATCCTTTGTCCAGTCCACGAGCACGCAATAGCGTCCTGATTCTTGCGGTGTTGAATACGCTGTCAGTTTGGTTAATAGCTATTCTACTTATGATTCTGTAGGAGACATTACGTTTCCCACTTTCAATTCTTGGTCTAGTCATATTTCTGGTCTTTTGCACGTTGTCAAGGAGTTGCGTCTGAGAAGACATATATGAAGCCTTGATGAGTGTTTTTGCGTTGAACATTTTAGAAACAATGCTTTTAAGCCAGCTTAACCCGTTGATTCTTAGAGAACAAGGATTTCTGATATAGAATAGCAGACTTTGGGAGACATCTCCATTTGTCTTGGGTTCAAATTCCGCGACCTGCAACTTTACAACAAAGGGAAATTTCGGTAGAAATTACAGTCTGGGAATGGTAACGCCCGGACTTAGACCCAAATGGGTTCGAGTCCGCTGCTTCAAGTATCCTGTAACCAGCATTCTCTTTCTCTTAGGCCAACTGGTTCAGAGCCGCCGGCATGCAAACCCAAACGGGTTCAAGTCCACAACAACGCACTGTGTTCTATTAGCTCTTGATTGCGTGCGCCTCAAAAAGCTTTATAGTTTATCAACAATATCAAAGTCATATTCGTTTTGCATCTGCAAAGCTGACATAGGTTTTGATGCTGAGGTGAAAATCGAAGACCTTAATTCAGGGTATAAGTTTCTTGTTGCAGAAATATATTTCTGATTTGGAACCCTCAGTTCATTTAAAAAGCCCAGAAATTCTCGGCAATACCTTAAATTAAGATAAAGAGCATGAAGCTTGCACTCGTAGATTGAAAGAATCAATTCAGTGTCGCTTTCAATTAGAGTTATGTCAGGTGAGTGGTCAGCTCCTGATTTCCCTCGAAACTGTCCGTTTAAGATAAGATCAAAAGTCGCCGTATAAGGTTCTGTGAGGGAAATATACGACCCTGCTAGTGAAGCGCTAGGCCCTAAATTAGGTCTGAATACTCCACTGACCGCGTTGTTGACTCTGATCGTTTTTCCTCTTCTGATAAACCATTCTACTTTCTTGAAATAGCAGTAAAGCTCAAAGACCGCAGCATTACGCCCATTAACGACAATAGGTTGGACCCCGAGCACTTGTCCAAGGAAGTTTTGAACAAATTGGAGCCTTGGGTTGGCAGTCATCTTTCATATTCCTCCTTACTTGTAAATCCTAAAGATCTGAGATAGCTTTGATAGTCTGCTTCCAGCCCCAACTGCTCAAGGAGTTGTCTGAGACTGCTAGCGAGTCCCCCTAACTTGTGTCTTTGTTCTTCTAACTCTCTAAAACTCACTTCGTTTTGTACTGCATCTGTAAAAACAATATCGGTCAGGTTAAATTCTCCTTTGTGAGAGTCACCGATAATTGCTAGACTTTTAGATATGCCTTCAATCCATTTTGTCATCATCACATACTTGACTTCTATGAATCTGAGCAAGCTAAGAAAACGATGTTTGGATGTTAGCGTTTTGTAGGTTAAGCCTTCTCCAGATAATTCTTCGTTAAATTCTGTTTTCTCCTCACTTGTTAGTTTCTCATATATCATTGAAAAAGCGTTTTCGAAGAAGTCATCAGTTTCATTTTCCAATGCTTTACCCCTCAACTAGTAACAGATAACGTCGCCACACCTTCAATGTTCCGATTCATTTTATAAGCGCCATCTTTTTTCTTTGTTTTCTTCATGTCCTCCGATTCATTAGTAAAATCCTATCCTGACTAAGATTTGAAATGAAAGGTCTATTGAATCATTGGCGATCTTTCTAAAATAGGCATCCCGTCCAAGCATGCCCCATAATTCTTTGATTCGCATACCCTTTACATTCTTTTCCATTTCTTTTTGGTATTCAACAACCTTTTTTTCTGCTTCCTCTCTTGCCTGATCTTTGGCAGCCCAGCTATAGTCCGGAAAAGTGGCTAAGATTCTTAACAAAGGAATTGTTGTGGCGAAATAGGCTTGAACAATTTTGGGCCATTTTAGGAAAGCTTTATGCTGCAAAATCATGGCAGAGACAAAGTTTTGAGGGTGAAAATATGTGTTTCTTATGTCGTTCAACTTATTTGCTAAATCACATGTGGTTTGATCTATTAAGTCCTCTTTTTTGCTTTCCCGGATAATTTGCCTGAATCCAAACATGCTTTCTGTACGAAGTCGAAGTTCTTGGTTGTTGAGTCCTTCAATGAGGACGTGCTCCGCTTCCATTTCCTTTCCTGGAGCAATAAGCTTACTTTCAATCATCCTCCTTATTACCGCACTCACATATTTTTTCGTAATAGCTTTTTCATTTAACATCGTGTTCATTTTACCATGTATTTCCTTTTTTCTTTGCGAGCCCAGTTTTTCGGAGAGATTATGCATTAACGCAAATTCGACCCCAAAACAAGAATGGTAAATGGCATCCTCGTAGAAGCCGAATAAGTAGCGCTGAATAGAGCCTACAAATTCAGCTCTTATGACGTCTCTATGTTCCTTGATAATAATGCCTTTTGCTTCTACTGCGCTAACTGCTTTCTTAATCTCGCTTGCTCTGTCTCGAGCCTCGCCATATCTTCCTCGAAGATATTTGAAGTAATTTTCAATTAGCTGTTTGCCAATCGTTGAATCGTTCACATTCGTCTCCACAGCTTGGATATATTATTTTCTTTATTTACAGCTTTTGAGGTTTGTTTATGTTGAGAGGATGAAGAACCAATCCTACAGTACTTGCGACGGAAGAGCCCTAGAAAAAACCAATGGTTTCGACTGACTTTGGGTTTTGGTCTCCCCGGGATTAGAACCCAAACGGGGTCAAGTCTCAACTAGTCCGAACTGTTGTGGAGCCGCTGGGGAGCGCGCTAGGGTAGGCTAGGGTAACCGCGCCAAGTTTTCTTAGCGCCGTGCGCACTAGAGGTCTTTGATGAACGATCTAGGGCCAGAACGCTACCAAAGTGACAGATTCATTCGAAAGCTGCTACACCTAGCAGATGCAAGAAACACGGACATCTTCTATGACCTCGGCTGCGGGATAGGCCAGTTGTGTATCGTAGCCGTGACCGAGTTTGACGTGAGAAAAGCCGTGGGCATCGAGAGCCACAGAGGAAGGGCGACCAAAGAGGTTTATCGCACACTGCGGCGCACGCGCTGCCAAAAACAGCCTCGCGGTAGTTTGAGCTGATTCCATGTCAAGGAGAATTGAGAGAAAGCCTACGTTACCTAGGAATAATCAATGATGCCAATGCAATCGCAATTGCTGCTAATGCAATCCAAACTGAATACATTGAAAATTCTGTTTGAAAAGCAGTCAGCATATCTCTTTCCCTTTGATATAACTCTTTCAATTGACTTGTAAGCGAGTTGACCGTACTTTCAAACTCTTGCCAGGTGCCCACATAAAACGGGACTGTTGGTTGTTCTTCCGGCATTTTGAGCTTTGAGTCTTCCAACCGCGCTTCAAAGAAATGTCTTGTCTCGTGTTGGATCTTTTCTTCAGTGTCCATTTTTTCGCCATCTAACCATATTTGCCTTGGACCATTGAAAAACGCTAGTTTTTCCGTTATCAGTGCTTCAATCTTTTTTGAGAGAAGTCGTCCTTTTTCGGACAAATCTATAATTGCATAAACATCTCTCATTGTTTCTTTTACACTATTCCATTTTTTGTATTTTTTCGGGATATTCCAGAAAGGTGAGATAATTCCCCCAAAATCTGATTTAAGCATGCCTTGAAAACTGCTGACTTTCTCTGATTTAGCCCGGAAAAAGTTCGTGAAAAGTTCAAGTTCAGAAGCAATGAATAGATCATGGGCAATCATTTGGTGAATTCGTTCTTCCTCACCCATGTAAACAGAGAAGTCTTTTCCCCATTTTGTGAATATTATTGCCGTAACCGTAACGTAATTAGGATCATTCAGAACAAGATTCAACTGTGCATCGCCTACTCTTTGTACTCCCAACTTCTCCCAATTGGTTTCGTCAACCGTGTAGTAGCTAACAATGGATTGAACATGTTTCTCTGGGAAAATCTCGTTAACACATTTCACAAAATCATTCACTATATTCCATTCTACATTTGGCACTCCGGTGCTTTGAACCAAGGCATCTACTCTGAGCTCTTTGGCAACTATAGTCTTGGTTACTCTGAGCAACAACCCATCGTATGAAAATACCAATCCACTCTTATGCGCGGCTACAATTCGATCTACTATTCCTAGATCAGATGCGGAATGAAGGAGACTGGTCGATACAAAATTGTCATTGCTTCGTAGTGCGGCATTTATTTTTTCCAAGGTCTGCAGATCACTTCTAAATAGGTGAGCGGTTCTTGGCGAGTAACCACCACCGCCTGTTTCACCTAAGACTGACAGCGTTTCTTCTACGGTCTCGCACCGTTTGCCTTCTATTATGGGAAACCAAATCATATTGTGCCTTTTGACACCCCTTATGTGCCATTCAACTTTTTCAGTACTCATCGACCGAGGCTCCTAACCGTTGAAAACGATTTCCTATTCTTCCTATCATTCAATCTACTCTTAACATTTGCGCGGTTTGCAAGAAGAACGCAAAGCGCGCACGGGCAAAGTTTTAACGCTGAAATGCGGGTACCCAACACATGGCGCGTTCGCCTACGTCAGCGCGCGCTATACATAAGTACAAAGTTCGCGCTTAGTTTATTGGGGCAATGGATCGTTGATTGACGAATTACTAATGAACTACTTGTTCGAAAGCCTTGATAAACAAATGGTGAGAAGGCTTCCCTATTGTCTACTCCTTTCTCTTATGATTTATCCTCTTAATCTCGGAGTTGTTCTCATCGAGCTAATGGCCGGCTCGCTTGTGGTTTTCCTTGTGTCAACAACTCTCTTCAACAGGCGAATCGAGCATATGTTGGAAGGTATGTTGACTGACGTGAAATTCGGGCAATTTGTCAAGAAAATGTCTAACATCTTTGAGGGCAAGAATTCACTTTTGGATGACCTCAAAGCCTCAGAAAACACTGAAACGATAGCTCTCGGCGCTTCAAGCGGATTGTTCTTCTTTCTGGCAGTAGGCTCCGCATTTGCCTTCGTTCTCAGCCAGTTTAACATAGGAATCGGAATCATCATTTCTCTTCTAGTCTTTCTGATACTCTATTTGTACCGCGATCTGAGTGAGACAGATCTTCTCAAAGAGTATCAATCGGAAGAGAAGATGCAACCATTCATGTATGATCTCCTCGAGACATATACTGTCAATAACTCTCTCAAGTCTTTTGGAGAAAGGTCGCCTTCCAAGGTCTTTCTCAGATTCGGAAGCAGGATCATTGGTCCATTATGCTACGTAACACTGCCTAAGCTTGGTTATGATTCCTCACTCGTGTACAAGAACACAGAGACTATCTCCTTCATAAGAGATCTCACCAAGGGAGTGAATCTCCGTTTAGAACATCAGGATGGGCAGTCGCTTGACGCTCTCTTTGTGGAAGGACAGTCAGTGCAGTCCGAAAGGATAACAATCTTATCTGAAAAATCTCCAAAAGAGAACTTTCCATATCTTTTCGATCCTAACTATTCCTCCACCCCCAAAGAACAAAAGAAATGGTGCGCCTTGAGTCTTGTCGAGAGGGATTCTCACTCAGAGAAAACACGTTGTTACGTGTTTATCAACGTGTATAGAGGCCACTCTCCAAGAGCACAAGCCAGAGAAAGACGCGCGAACAGGAAAGCTGGAGTCAAAGAGATACTCCTACTCATTCTTGTTGGCGAAAGAAGTTATGTCGCCTATATCAAAACAAGAGTTGAATCATTGGCTGCCAGGTATCCAGCGGAAATGCTGAATCTAGAAGAAGGTCTATTTGAATAGATCTGAGAGTAGCGCGCGTGGCTTTAATGCTCTGCAGGGATGCAACGCGAGCCTGGCACGTGGTGTTAAAACACAGCGGTCTAGATATGAAGAAAGCATCCGCTTTGGATTAATACCTAAAAGAGTTCAGACTTCTACGGACTAATACCCGAATGGGTTCGAGTCCACTGCTTCAAATATCCTGTGGCCAGCATTCTCTTTGTCTTAGGCCAACTGGTTCAGAGCTGCCCGTCCCCATACCCAAATGGGTTCAGAACCGTGCCACCTAATGGTGATTGGATTTTACGATGTACAGGCAACTGGCGCGCCGCTGTAGTTTAGGCACCCACGGCTAAGAAGAGCTAGAAAGGCTATGCGGAGAGTTTCACTTTCACTTTGTCCAAGGTTCATTTGCTGAAGATTCATTCGAGAATATCTTCAGCCATAAGTAGCCTTGATGCAGTCTGAATACCACTGTGAAGTCGTTTTGCCATTCCAGATGCCTTCAAGCGTGAAGGATTTGTGTACCACATCATCTGTTAACACGATGTCAATTCTGATCTTTCCAAGGATCATGGTGCTTGCGAATATCAAGTCGAATAACTGTTGCATGTTGTCGCTGTCAACGAAGAAAGACTGCTGATCTTCCTTTGAAAAGTAGCATGTGTTCAATCCTTCTGACTCGGCCGCAAGAGCATTCATTAAGTCACACGTAAGGAAGACTACCTCTTTCGGGGACACGTTAGTATAACCTCCCATGCCTCCAACAAAGTCGTGGATCTCCTTTCGTATCCACATGTCGACTAGTTTTTTCCCAGCTTTCTCCGAAAAAGTGCTGAATAGCAAAGTGTCAATGTTCGGGAGTAAATCAAAATTAATGTTGCTCCTAAGGAACCTCACTTCTCTGGCTGCGTAGAAAGACAAACGCTTGTCTGCGCTTCCTTCTTGTGCATTGTTTCCGCGCCTTTCAATCTCAAGAATAGCAAGTCGTGGCAATCGGAAAATCAGATTACTGAAGTCCTCACCAAGATGGCGTGCAAGAACATTCGAGCAATAGTGTCTGTATACGAAATTTGTGTCAGGAATCAAGTATTTCATAGACGCCTTTTCAAGGAACCAAGTTTTCCAGTTAGAAGCCTCGAGTTTTTTCTCGTCTCTATAACCTGAGAAGCTTGATGTCAGCTCTGAGGCACCACACATGTCAAGAGCCTTCAGAACATCTTGACTCAGGTCTCTTCCCTGCTCCGGAATTATCCGCCCTGTAGAACCCTCATATTCCCAAATATGATCCTGTTCATGAAATGCTTTTAAACGAAACTGAACCAGACCTGGTGCTCGCCTGACCGACTCCCGTTTGTGCTCTTCAAGCTGAGTGATCAGCCCATCCCGTTCATACGTGATCGTAACAGTCAATTTACGTCACATGCCTAAGTCATGTCAGTCTCTACTTCAAATATACTTTCGCATGCGAGAAGGGGTGATCCGAACGGTTCATGTTACCACCTGATATGATTGTTTTATCAGTTCCATGGCATAGCCTATTTGATCCTTGCTTGAGAGTTTGAACTCCTTTTCTCCCGTTTTGAAGAACCAGCGGTAGGTTTTGTCTCCAATCCATTTCTGTGGATCCCTGAAGGTAGCTGGATCTGTTCTAATTCTGACTTTGAGAGCGGACTTCGTGAGGAATAGACCTAAGAAAATTGTTTTTGTGCCTGGTTGGCCTTTGAAGAAAACGTAGTCTGGTCCACTTGCTTTTTGGACGACGTTGTCAAATTGGAGTATTTGATTTGTTAAGGCCTCGCGGAAAAAGGACCGATTAGGTCAGTCAGAGTGCCTGTTCATTCATCATGTGCGCTTCCAGTACGTTTGGTGACCATCTCACGAAGCTGGTTGGCGTTTTTTTGCACAACTGGATCAAGTTCACCGCAGAGCTTGTTCAACAAAAGCATGACTCTCTGAGGTTGATATTCGTAAATCCTTGCCAAAGGAGACATCAACGCCATCTTTAGCTGGTGATTTCCAGTTTCCAAAAGCAACTGAAAAACGTCTAGAACAGAATCCGGAGAAGTTGGTGCTATCCATTCTAGAGAACTCAGGGCAGCGTCTTGAACGTCACAAACATTGTCCCTTGCTAGTATCTGCAGTTTCTGAAGACTTGCTGACAAAGTTTCTTCTGGTCTTGTCATAGCGAGGCGCGCGAAAACATAACTCAGATTGCAGCGAATGAAATCGCTGTCGTCGGTAGCTAGTCCTTCTAGGAATATAAGAACGGAAGCGAGTATGCCTTCAGGGACAGATTCAGCAATCGACGTCAAATGTTTGAAGATTTGTTCAATTACGCTCTCAAAATTCCAGTCATCTATGCTAATTGGAACCAAGTTTTGAAGATCCCGTTGCATAGTAGAGAAAATTCTGTTGAAAGAGTCTAAGACTTCCATTTGAACATCTAGGGATTCATCTTTGAGTAAATTCATCAACATTAAGAGATCCCTAGCCAGCAATTCCCCAGTAGAAACCTCACCGAGCTTGCCTGAGTAGTAAGCTATAGTCCGCTTTATTTTCCAGTCCTTTCTGCTTGCAAGTTTCTCAAAAGCGTCAAAAATCAGTCGAAGATTTTCAGGTCTCTCGATTCCTATTGTGCTCACAGCTTCAATGACATTGTTCTGCAGCTCCTGAACCTCCATAAACGTTACTAAAGATGAGAGGACCTCCGGGGCATGCTTACTGACTCTTCCTAACCACAACAGAGAGTTCAGGGCACAGACCCGAATTCTCGAATCTTCCATTTTCACACAACTCTCCAAGAATGGAATCAGCTTCGCAACTTCTTCCACGTATATTTCGGAGATCCCTTTCATAACACCCTCCCAATAGCTTGGATGCTTAAACCTGACGTTCCCACTTGCAGAAACATACGGAAAAACATCCTTGCGTGTTGGATGGGCTGGTGGCACGAATTCTGACTTGGTCGCGAGTGCTCTGAAGATCTCAGCGTAAACATCTGCAAAAGACACTTCATCTACATCATTGAAGAGCCCTAGAGTAACCAGGAAAAGGAAACGCTCATAGTCTTTCCTATAGAACCTAAGAAACCATTTTCTGACAGCGTTCTCGATGTGTATCGCGTTGTCTATGGCCTCTTTCATTGTTTCTCCATCTCCAGTCCGTGGCAACTCATCTCGTACAAATATCTCGTAGTTGTGGGGAAACCTGAGGCTTTTCAGTATCTGAGTGTGAAATTCTTTCACCAACGATACTTGTTTTTCATCAATCATACCATATTTCCCGTAGTAGTCCACATGTTTTTTCAAAATTGCACTTAACAACGCATCATCATAATCGCCTTCTTGTTCCATTTCAACGAGATAGCCAGCGATTGAGGAATCTGAAATCTCTCCCAATTTAGTTATTTTCAGAGCTTCATCTAATACCTCACGCCTTGAGGTTATGATAATATAGTTGCCCGCATCTTTCATTTCCTCCATTCTAGGGAACCTATCTCCAACAAAGCTTTCTCTGAATTCGGTTGCGCCGAATGCATCATCCAAGAAAATGACGCTCTCCTTGACGTTCTTGAGTTCATCGACACTTATTGGGGTTGAAAATTTCAAGATTCGATTGGCATATGACGCTGTCTTAAGTTCTAGAGAAAGGTAAGTTGCCATTGCAGTCTTTCCCACGTGTGCTGGGCCCGTGATGATCAGTATCGCCCCTTCCCTTGGCTCTTTTTGATCCTTAACCTCACCTTTCTGTTTCCGCTCCACTATTCTCCTTGCTGCTTCTCTTTGTTCTTCCCTCTGACGCTCGATTATTTTCCAAGCTTCATGGTATTTTAGGGGTTTGACATAGACCTCCGAAATCTTCTGAAAATCAAAATCACTTTCATCAACTACGTATAGCTTAAGTCGCGCCGGTAAATCTTTCATCACTTCAGGATACGCCGCGCGTGCGCTAGTCTGATCATCCTCTACAATAATGAATGAATTGACAAGACCTTCTCCCAACCACTTCTGCCAGAATTCTTTGTTCTCTGGGTCGCCTGCGCTGAAAAGATAGTCGTACTTTACCCTATCCTCCCCCTTAGGCATTCGCCTAACGCAATTAACCGCTAATTCGCGGAGTTGGCGCGCACTGGACAATCGAGAGTTGAGCGCGATGTAGCATAGCGCTAGCTTCTCCACCTCGCGAACCTCAAAATCCAACTCCTTCGCAGCTTTCGTCAACTGGCACAGCGCAACAAGTATCTTGTCGCCTACGCTCAATGATGGCACCACACATTCGTTTCCGTTCGGGATACGGTTTAGAAGGTCGATTCCCTTTTGGCGCAGACTAATTCGTTTCTTCATTTCTGATATGTCTGACCCACTGCTTCCAGCCAGAATGAAGCACGTTCTAACGGCTCGAAGAGTCAGGGGTTCGAGCTGAGGTATTAGAACCTCATAAGGCCAAGGGTCCGACGGTTTGGAATCTATCTCATCAACAAAGCATAGTAGAGGTCTATCTACCTTTTCGAGCTGAGTAAGCCCTGAGCGAAAACCTTGTTCGTCCAGCTGTGCGAGATTCAGCTCCCTGTAACAGGTAACGGAATCGAGAGAGTTGGCTATCTGTTGGACGAAGTAGCTCTTCCCGCTTCCTGGAGGACCCCAGATTAGATAATTCTCTTGGCCTTTGGTGTGCGCCTGAAGGCCATCGACTATCTTTTGTTTCATGTCCTTCAGCAGGTTCCTAACACCTTCATCGTACCTGACGTAGCTCCCGATTACACGAAACCTAGGTAGCGATACAGTGTCAAGCTCTCCGATCAGCGTCAGAGCCTCACGAGCTTTCGATTCATCAAAATAACTCGCACCCACTCCAAGGGCCCTCTCAAGCTTCTCCTCATAAAATATAGAATCACTTTATCTTAAAACATTCGCATTCGTGCCCTTTCTTCAATACATATTTAGTAACTACCGACCAGAAGCTTTGCTGGGTTCCGCCATCCCAAAATTTGTTGGGCTGCCCGGACTTAGACCCAAATGGGTTCGAGTCCACTGCTTCAAATATCCTGTAACCAGCATTCTCTTTGTCTTAGGCCAACTGGTTCAGAGCTGCCCGTCCCCATACCCAAATGGGATCAAGGCCTAACATTCGTACAATGTTTAAGAGCGCGCGCTAGTTCGTGGCATGGCGTTTCGGTTTGGCTGTTACTTTCACTTTTGCAGGTCTTCTTCCTTCAGAAGTAGCTCGTCCTTTAGGTACCTCTGATTGGCCATTTTCTTGATCTTCAGGAATTTCTCTGAGCCTTTCTCGGTTTCTTTCTCGTAGAGGTTGATCTCTCCTTCGAAAAGGTCTAGGACTGCCTGAAACTCTTGAGAAGGATGCATCTGGGGATTCATAGTCACTAGGGTTGTGAACCCATTCGACTTCAATTCTGTCATGAGGGAGGCCAACCACCTTCTGGTCTGGACTGCATGATGCTGCAACAGAACATCTGAGACTAGGCTTATGCAGATTCTCCTTGGGCCCTTCAACGAAGGATCCAGTTTGTGCATCGCTGAGGTCAAAGCGATGCTTATGTCGGTGAGGTTTTCCACGCCCTTCAGTTTGAATATGTTGGGTGCTTCATTGACAATTGCGTCTGCTTGAGGATTACATACGAAGAGGAAGAAATCTGATTGAAACTCTTCTGCAAGGGGTTTCACAACACTGGGATTCATTGTTACGTAGAATGTGACTTCGCCCCTTTTTGCCCCAGTTTCTAGAAAGCTCTTGACCAGCAAATCCCTCTCGTCAAAGGAAGGTGAGGTCAAAGCCACCGTGTAGCTCGCGGGTATGCCACCGCATAGAAGCTTATCAAGACCTGTGTGGCCAGTGATAATGTATCCTGAAGGACCCTCCGAAAGCACCTCACTAGGTTCAGACTTATGGATCACTTTCTGTACACTTTCTTCGCGAGCGATTATTGACCGTATTTCTTCTTCTCTTTTGATCGCGCCCATTTCTTGATACATGTCAAGTGCTTTGTTCAGCAGTGAAAGGGCCCTTTCTTCATCGCCATCCTCGTTCCTTTCCAGATATGTTGAGCCGTATTCGCACAGGAGATCGGCGAACGGTTCGACGTACCATTTCTGCGCGTCTAGGGCCTTGTATCCTTGAAGACTGTTTTCGAAGTGTTGTAGCGATTGTTCCCAGTTTTTCTGCTCTCTCAAGAGCATTGCTTTCAGCATTTCGGCTTGGGGCACAACCAATTTGCTGTGCGTTTTTCTTGCGTATTCATAGATTTTCTCGATCAGTTCATCGGCCTTTTCGGTCGCGCCCTCCTTCAGATACAGCCTCGTAAGCTCAGGCAGCACGAGTGTAACCTGGGTGTCTATGTCTCCTGCTTCTCGGTACTTGCTGTTGGATTCGTCAAGGTATTTCTGAGCTTCTGCGTAGTCTTCCATTTCCATGAACAATCGGCCAAGCCAGAGGCCGGTCTCTGCAGAAAACTGGTACTCTCCCGTTATTGCCATATCATAAGCTTCCCTCAGGTACTGAAGACTCTTCTCCCATTCTCCCAAGAAGAGATAGCACACGCCGATGTCTGTCAACGGGACCGAAACATGAGTAGTGTATTTGGCCCTCTTGTCAATCGCCAATATTTCTTCCAAAAGGGGCATTGCCATCTGAAATTCACCCATGTACATGTAGCTTTCTGCCACCCTCATACCGGGCCAAGCCATGCCGATTAGCCAGCCAGCTTTTCTCACGAACTCCAACCCTTTCCGAGCGGTCTCAAATGATTTTTGAAGCTCTCCCATGCTCTCATAGAGTTCGGCAAGATTATTGTAGAAAGTCGTGCTCCATCCCACAAAGTTGTTCTTGAGAGCCAGCTTCAATCCTTGCTCGTAGTATTTCAATGACTTCTCATGTTCGCCTGATTTCAGACTTATCGTACCTAAATCGTTATGACACGCTGTGAGGACTTCTTGGCTGCCTAGCCTCTCTGCAAGTTCAAAGGCCTTCTGTGCCCAAGACAGTGCTTCAGGTTTGCCAATTCGCCAGAGCATGTGTGAAATGTCCTCGTATAGACCGGCCAGTTCCACACTTTCGGGCTCTTTTTGAAGGATTTCCAACGCCATGTTGTGATGCTTGGAAGCATCTTCCATGTCGCCAGTAGTTTGCCAGATCAGTGATCCCATCCGCCCATGAAGTCTTGCGCTGTTTTTCTCGTCTCCTAGTTGATCCCATAGATCTATTGCTCTTTTCCAGTATTGCAAGCAGAGGCGTGGTTCGCCCATCCAAGATCTGAGGCTGCCAAGCCTTTCTATTATTCGCGCTTTCTTCTCAAGATTTTCTCCGTGTTCTTCGAGAAGCTCGAGGGCACGTTGATAGTAGGAAAAAGCCTCATTGGGAGCGTAAACTTCCCAGGCTTTTTCTCCTGCCTTCAAGAAGTAGTCAAGCGCTTTGTCCTTGTCGCCAGCCTCTAGGAAGTGGTAAGCCAGTTCGCCCAAATGCTGGTCAAGATTACTGGCATAAACTTTTTCGAGAGCATTTCCGACAGAACCGTGAAGCTTTCTGTGTCTTAGATGGCTGACCTCTTCATGCACGACATCTCTCACCATCACGTCAGAGAAACAGTACACGTCTTCTCCACGAATTTCCTTCTCCTTAATCAGTCCTGTCTTCAGCAGTCTTTCCATCAGTTCAAGCAGCTTGCTTTCTTCAAAGCCAGTCACGCCGCGGACAGCCTCAAAAGTGAAGTCGTTACCGATAAAAGAGGCCATCGTCAGAATACTCTGGCTCTCGTCATCCAACCGGTTTATTCTTGTCTTTATGACACTTTTTACAGTTGTGGGGAACTCGATCTTTGAGACTTCTCTGATCCTCCAATGGTCCTCCTCACGAAAGATGATGTCTTCTTCCTTCAGAGATCTGATAACCTCTTCTACGAAAAATGGGTTTCCTCTAGTCTTCTCATAAACAAGCCCACAGAACTCTTTGGGCAACTCTTCCTGCTCCAAGATCTGTCGGATCATCTCAGAAACATCATTTGAAGTCATTCTCTTCAGCGAGATAGGCTTCGATAGACGTTCCCTGTTCAGTTCCGTCAGGACTGGCGACAGTGGATGTCTCTCGTCAACGTCAGTGTCACGATAAGCACCCAGTAGAAGCAACGGTGTCTTGTAAATTCCGCGAGCCAAATATTGTAGGAGAAGAAGCGAAGTCTGATCAGTCCACTGCAAATCGTCGAGAACAATCAACAAAGGAGCTTCCTTAGAAACGTTGACAACAAACTGGAAAACTGCCTCAAACAGTCTATCACGCTCATGTTCAGGACCGAGGGGCAGTGACTGAGGGATAGTCCCGAGCTTTTGTCTGAGCTCTGGAACCAACTTTGCAACCTCGCTTGGATAGAAGCCAACAACCCTGTACAATTGCTCTGGACTGCAAGTCTCTAGGTAGTCTTTCAGAACCTCGCTCCATAGAACGTATGGAGGAACGCCGTCCATTCTAAACAACGCTGGACATCGACCATAGAGGACATGCATCCCACGCAAGCGTGCATAAGCACCGAGTTCTCTGGTCAGCCTCGTCTTGCCAATTCCCGCCTCTCCATGGAGAAAAACAACCCCGCCCTCACCCTGAATTGCTCCATCCACAGCCTCTTTCAGAAGCTTCATTTCTTCAAGTCTATCGATCAGCGGAATCTCCCTTGCAGCAATCGGACGGGGACTAGGAACACGATCACGCTCAAGAGACGACAAGGAGACCTCTCACATCAACATATCAATACAACATTATTAGATTCTGCATTCTTATTGCTTGTGGAATGACACCTGATTCAAAGTGCGCGTTGAGCTAAAGTTCTCTCCTTTCTCCCAAATTCCAAGCGGATCTGGCGGACCTCTTTCGGCCCGATTGAATATTATTGTGTCGCTCAGCAATCCTGAGGGGACTCCGGGCAGAGGTTGCCGCCAGATCCTCAATGGCTCTTTCGTGAGAAAGTGCTTAAAAAGGCAACGACTGAACGACATTCGAGCTTCCCAGAGAGATGAGTGAAAGTGGATAATGTGGCACGCCGGTATACACGCCGGGACTTGGACCAAAAGAGTTCAAGGCCTATACCATGGTTAGAGAAAACTCACTTTTGCAAAGTCGAGAGTTCGAATCTCTTCCGGGCCACCACTCTTTAGAGTTAGCGTGCGCGTCTAAGTTGCTTCATAGGGGTTCACGACATCGGGCAGAGATAAAGATGCTATCTTACTTGGAAACCCATGGAAACACGCGAGAGGACGATCTGAGATCGGTCGAAACATATTTCTGCATGAAGAAAGGTCGTGTTCTTCTAGCTACATCAATAGTAATGTTGGCAACAGGTTTTCTATCGTCGATCAATTAAAATAGGGACAATAATCTGGGAAGAACAGAAGTTGAGTCAGCCAATCAGAAGGAAACCCAAAATTGCGATATTCGATGTCGAAGGAGTGCTGATTCCTGAGAATCGCTATCTGTTTTTTGAGGTGGGGAGAAGTCTTGGCTTCCTGAAGTCCTTAAGACTACTCTTCTACGGAATTCTTTACTGGTTGGGCGTAGCCTCGCTGAAATCAACGATGAAACATGTCTTCAGGCCTCTTAAGGGCTTCAGAATTGACGAGCTCCTGCAGATTTTCAGGCAGATACCGCTGGTTCCTGGAATGAAACTAGTTTTTGAGAAAATCAGGAGTGATGGCTGCAGGACTGCATTGATAAGCTCTGGGCTTCCCACTCTTGTCGTGAAGGACTTGGCGTTGACGCTCAACGCGGACAAAGCCTTCGGTTTTGAATTAGAAGTAAGAAATGGTGTATTCACAGGAGAAATCTGGGGCGACGTGATTGAACGCGACGGCAAGTTGTTGGTTCTGAGAAAGCTCCTGCAAACTGAGAAACTGACAGCAAAGGATTGCGTCGTGATTGCGGATGATCGCAACAATGCGTCCATAATGCTTCCGGAGATGCTGAAGATCGGCTACAACCCTGATTTTGCAGTCCGAATGAAGGCAGACCACGTGGTTGTTGGTCGCCCGCACGAAATCCTTTCTCTGATGAATAGTCAGACTATATTGAACCGAAATCTACCCACCAAGAACCAAGTTCTTCGAGAGACAATCCACGCGTGCGGCTTCGCGGTGCCCCTTCTTTCAGGAATTGTCGGTCTCTACCCTACTGCTCTTCTAATTCTACTGATAACTTCGCTGTATATGCTCTCTGAGTTGTTGATGATGGAAAGGAAAACTCTGCCCATAGTTTCCTTGATAACTCGACATGCCACGAACTCGGAAGAAATCTATGGCTTCCGCACTTCACCAATATTCTTTGCTCTCGGAATACTACTCACATTGCTGTTCTTTCCACGTCAAGCAAGCGGCGCCGCTATCGCAGCATTTGCGCTAGGCGACAGCACAGCCTCAATCTTCGGAAGAATGCTCGGAAGAAAAACGCTTCCCTTCAACAAAGCCAAAACCTTAGAAGGCTCACTAATCGGCTTCCTCTTTGCATTCTTGGCCGCCGCTTTCTTCGTGAGCCCCATCGCGGCCCTTCTAGGGGCAGCAGTGGCCATGCTGATTGAGAGCATGCCGCTACCGTTTAACGATAATCTGCTCGTGCCCTTAATCACGGGACTTGTACTTACGCTAGCAGTCTAAGCACGCGCTAACGTCAACACCAAAAGCAAGAATCTTTTTCTCTGACGTCTCAGAAAAGCTTTCAAATGAGTAAGACTCTTTCAAGAAATGTTCGTTGGATATTTCTGGAAATGTGTTTGAACGCAATTCCAGCTATTCTTAAACATAAGGTTCTCAGTTCGTAAAATGCAGAATCAGTGAATGTTCAAGAACAAAGCAGGAAAATCCGGCGAATAGCGCGTGACGCCTGAGAACGACTTTAGAACTTTCTTCTAGAAAAAGGTTCCATAAGTATTAACCGTTGAAATTACATACATGTTGAACAAGAAGGATAGCGATGAATAAGCCGGCAGCATGTCTAATTTTGACTTTGATTCTAGTAGACGTGCTAGCGCTGGTACCAAATGCAACATATGGACAGGCTTCTGTCTCGGTTCTCGAAAGAAACGTGTCGGACGATCCGCCAGCAGGGCCGAGCATAATCTTGCATCAGGATTTTGACAACGAGACAACAGGCACTCGTCCTAAGAATTGGACCTTGGCAGATCCAAGTTCTGGCAACATTACGGTTGACGAAACAATTTATCACGGTGATCATGGCAAGTCCGCGAAGTTCGTAGACAATTCAACAAAAAGTTCTCCAGGTGCCTACACAAACTTCACTGAACAAAAGGGCACAATCGTCGTCTCTTTCGCCGTCAGACTTGTCAACAACACAGGAAACAATACGGGTCTAGAAATTCGTGTTGACGACGGAATCTCTGCCGGTGCAAACATCATCTTCGGAGACAATGTCATTCAATACCGTACCCAATCTGGTCAACTCGTCACGCTGCGTTCCTCCTACGTTGCCAACAGATGGTACGAGATCAAGTTCATAATGGACATAAGTGACGATGTCTACAACATTCACATCGATAAGCATTTGGAAGTCATGAACACAGGATTCACTGGACCAGCCGACCAAATCCACAGAATAGTAATCAACGAAACTTCCACGTCTGGCGGCAGCCTAATGCCCATAGGATACATCGACGACGTCGAAGTGAGAAAAGGCATCGTGATCCCAACTGATTTCCCAACGATCCAAGCAGGAGTAGACGAGGCGGTCCCAGGCGACGTCGTAGTCGTAACCCAAGACCGGACCTATTATGAAAACGTCACAATAAACAAAAGCCTGTGGCTAATCGGACAGAATATCAATACCACAATAATCGACGGACGCTTCGCAAACGCAACGCCAGACCGCATTAGAGTTTTGAGTTCCAACGTCACAATATACGGGCTCACAATCGGTTATTCAGCAGCAGGAGGAGCACAAATCTACCTTGAAGGCTCGGGCAACACGATCACCAACAACAGGATCCTGTCCGGCCTCGGAGACGCTGTCCGCATCATTGGCTCAAACAATGCCATAATCAACAATACCATACAGCTAAACCTGAAATGTGGTATCCGCATCGAAGGCTCAAACTCAACGGTGTCCAACAATATCATCGAATCGAACGATGAATGCGGCATTCGCATCGAAGGCTCAAACTCAACCATCACAGACAACATCGTTCGATCGAGTACCGACACGGGTATACAAGTCGTTGGTTCATATTCAACCATCGCTAGAAACAACGTCACGGCAAGCACAAACATAGGGATCCGTATAGACGGTTCAAACACAACTATTGCAGACAACGTTGTCATGCTGAGTGGCCAAAGTGGCATCCGCATTGCAAATGGAAAAAATGGCCTAATCATAAACAATACAATACAGGACAATGTGGTCGGCCTCAAAGCCGAAACAGGTGTAAACAACACAAAGATCTACCAGAACAGGTTCATCGGCAACGGACAACAGGCCCTGGACAATGGCAATTCCAACAAATGGGACGATGATTATCCATACAAGCCGAACAACAGGGCAGGAGGCGGAAACTACTGGAGCGACCTTGCCTCTGCTGACGTGTATTCAGGCCCAAATCAAAAAGAACAGGCTAACTGCAGCCTGCCATCACCCGACGGCATCTGCGACAACCCCTACAACATCACATCCAACAGCACAGACCACTACCCACTATTCATAATACAAAACGTAACACAAAACCCAACAACAAACCAAACCGACTGCAACTTAAAAATCGCAATCGGACAAATTGACTACAACACAAACGTAACCGTTACAGCAACTGCGCTGAAATATGTTCAAGTCACAAACGCCAGAATTTACCTGGAATACAACGGAACCAAACACGATTCTATTACCATGAAAATATCTGGCAATAACTTGACAGGAACCATACTGAACCAACCCTATGGCACGACAGTGCGCTACAACGTCAGCGCGTTTGCATACGAGTCCAACTGGCTCAACTCAACCAGCTATCCGATACCGTTCCCATACATAGTACGCGATTGGACACCCCCAAACATCGACGGAATAAACATCAATCCCAGCAACCCAAACGAGAACCAAACGATCACGGCTTATGCTGGTGTATCTGAACCAAAAGGCGCAAGCGGAATAGCCAAAGTCTTCGTCTCCTATCAAGTGGAAAACGCCACTTGGTGGACGGCCGAAATGTCCAGGTTCTCCGCAGACAACTACACTGCAATCTTTCCTAAGCAGCCTGGAAAAATCCCCCTTAACTTCACCATTACCGCATTCGACAACGTAGGAAATAACGCCACCAAAAACTATCCGCCAGCCACCGTGAACAGACTTGCCGAATTATCAGTTTTGTACAACAACCAATCCTATGAACCGTGCAGCATCGACCTCAACGTTCAGTCAGGAGACAGGACGATAGACAGAGTCTTCACGATCAAAAACAACGGTGACGAAACCCTCAACTGGAGAATAGATACAATCAAGGGTGGACCATGGCTCAAATCCGTAAACGCGACCAGCGGCTCGGTGCCCGGAGGCCAGAGCACGCCCGTGAAGGTGACCATCGACACGAGCCAGTGCCCAGATGCATCCCTCTATGCAGTGGAACTGTCAGTAAAGGCCAACGGGAAGGTGCCACAGTGGGCCATAATTGAAACATTCACGGTGAATTATGTAGTAATCGATCAGTCCTGGGCCTCTGCTGAAGCACCAAACCGCGTTGACGTTGGCGTCACGCAGTTCTACGCTTTTCACGCAAAATGGGCGAACAACTGCTCAGACGCTACCGGAGGCACAATGAAACTGGAAGGAATGACGCAAGGTCTCGCCGTGAATGCCACAGGCTGGGGAAACTTCAACTTCAGCTCTGAGAACCCAATGAACAAGACATTCAGAGTGGGAGGAGTCCAGTTCGGGGACATAACAGCGTTCAGAACGAAAGCCCCCGATCGCGTAACAATTTGGGACCGCGTCAACATCACCCTTAACCTGGCTCGTGACTGGATAGATGTCGGTTCTCTGGCAGAACTGTCTTGGAACGGCAGCTACTACGAGTCTGACCGGTCTCCATTCATTGGCACCCCCACCTTCGAGCCGCCTCCAGTTCATTATGCCGTCGGCCGATATTCCATTAATGCATCTTCCATCACAGATTACAACTATCGCCTAACGGCTTTCGAAAGCAACACCGTCTGGTGCATCTGGGACGAAATAGACATCATCGGAGGAGGAATCTCCAACCAACAACTAAACGTAGGACAAACAGGCACAGTTTGGTTCATAGCCCTTTACAAATACGAGAACAAACTCTTCAAAGGAACAAACGGCACATTATACGTGAACAACAATGATCCTCTAATCTGGTCAAGCGACAAGGAAGCGTGGGCAAAAGGCTACAACCCAAATACCGCAAAGACTATAACGTTCACCGTCACGCGAGTAGAAGATCACGTTCACAGTCTCACAAGAGTAAATGACAACGTTGAGCCATTAAGCATAACATGGGGATCAAAACCATTGTCGTTGTCCGCAATTTGGGATGCTCTGACCGGAAACAAATCTCCAGTTCAGAATCAACCTTCTCAAACGGACACTCAATCACCCCAAGCGCAAAATCCAGTCCTATCCTATCAATGGCCAGTTCTAGCCGTTATACTAGCAACCGGAATCGGAATTATCATCACGTTAGTCTTACTGATGACATCAGGAAAAAAACGCCAACAAAGAACCAAAAAACAGATAACCCGCTAGAACCCGCTAGAAATACGTTATCTGGGGCAATTGTATCGGAAATAAATAGCGACCTTGTCTAACTATGTATACGCTCTCTCTTCGGCTCATAAGGGCGGGAACGCGCATGGTAGCTGAAGTCAAAAGAAAGGAAGTTGAAAGAAGACAATTGAAGGAGATTCCGTGTTTGTCTGCATCGAAGACATCAATCACTACATATAGAGCATAGTCAACAACCAAGAGAACAGTGCGCTTGCTACACCTATTGCCAGAATAACACACCCATTGAACTCTGCTTGCCTCCTTTTCGTTGTTGGATACTTATTCCATTGCTTGTTGAAAAAGAAAGTTATCGCGATGGTAGGAGTCAATGACAATAGTGCACTGCAAGAATTCTCTATGGAACACGAGATCGTAAAATGGATGGCTTGGAACACGAGCGAAATCAAATTAGCAATGAGTCTCGAAGAAAGCATGAAATTACTAAGATAAGCCAAACGGAACCACTTCTTTTTCTGTTGCCAGGATTTTCTAAGGTTAATGCTAAGTCCGTGCTATGAAATACTTATGGAAGCTTGCCCAGACCAAACTGGAAATAGCAATGAGCTTTATTTTCGAAACTTTTATCTTCGGTTTTGCTGATATCAAAATAGGATCAGACAATGGTGTTGTGTCCTAGGTGTGGAAACGAAGCATTAGATTCATCGACGGAGTGGGAATTTCCTGATTTTCACGTCAAGCTTTTTGTTTGCTCCAAGTGCAAGAAGACATTCAAGGCATATTATCGAAAGGGAAGGTTGAGTCATACCATACCCAAACATTCTGGACAAACGTTTCATTCAGGGTCAGCGCACGCGCGCTAGTCAAGAAACACAAAGAGCGGATTGATTGGCAAAAAAAGGGTTACTCTCTTTGTCGAGCCAAGCTGGCTCCGGCAAGAGACTAAAAAGTGAACAATAGAATTCGAAAGAGGTGAAAGAATGGAAAAAAGGAAGTTGGACCTGGTCTTCACCGATAAGAATGGAAAGGTGTATCAGATAGATGATGTTTCCCGAGCAGAATTAGCTGGGGGTCTTGAAAAGATCTCCAAAGAGATCGCAAAGAGACTGCTATTGATGAAAGAACAAAGGTAAAACCCACAGTATCCTCTTTTTTCCAGTTCCCAGAAGCTACCCTGCATTTCCATCTTATGCTCCTAGTGCGCGCAGCAGGTTTGAAGCTTAAATATGGCTTGATTGGTACATGACCATGGTGAAAAGACAAGATGGTTGGGTTAACAGTATCTCTCCCTGAAAAGTGGACGCAGTTCCTGAAGCATCTGGCCGACGATCACGAACTTGAAGTCAACATCGTCGTCAGTGAACTATGTGAGTGGGTCTTTTCCGATTCTGAAAGCAAAGAGCAGTTTATGGCTTGGCTAGACGGGGCTTATCCCCCAAAAGGGGAAGCTGAAGAAAAAGCAAGAAACGCAGGAGAAGAAGCTAGCGAGGAAGAACAAGAGAGGGAAAAAGAATCTGAAGAGGAATCTCACGAACACAGAAATTAGCCACAAAAATACGATAGATGAATAAACAGTGCGAGATTAAAGTTTGTCGCACCGTGAATCGCGCAACGCTTGCGTAGCGGCGTAAAGAACATTAAATTAGCCGGTGGTTGAGGCGAGAGGAAGCCGAAAAGGAGCCCTTCGCCGATAATCCTTTCTCCCAAGAAAGTTATTGTTATGATAGTGAATGCAACTCGAAACGTGGAGCTTTTGTTGAGGGGCGTTTTATGATGTGCGGTTTGTTCGTGCGTCTACTTGTCTAAGGCAACCCATGTTCTTACAGATTCTTCGACAGCTTTTGAGAGGTCGCCTTTCTTGCCGCCGAATCTCTCGATGGCCTTGAACCTGAGCTTCTTTTCCAGTTCATCTGGGAGCTCCACGCAAATTCGCCCCATTTGAATTACTAACCTTTTTTGTATGTTTCAGTTTATGTGCACGATTCTCACGTGTCAGATGTTCTTCCAATAAGCAAATTGCCATATACCAAGTATCGTTCTTATTTCTGTTATCGTCGTACATCCATCCTTTTTGCTTATTCTTACAGTGTATAATGTGCATACTCACTTATAAGGGTATCTGTTTACGCGTTTAAGAGCTTAAGCCATCATCTGGAGACCTGCGATCTTATTTCCATGAAAAGCGCGCGCCAACCTTCACCTATGGTTAAACATATAACCAGTCAAGATAACATTCTGATTAGAGGAAGAAAGTGAATGCAGGAAAGGGCTAAGCGAAAGTGTAAAGCTTGTGGAAAACTGTTCATTCCAGACAATGATTTTCAAGGCTTCTGCTCAGACAGGTGCTACCGAGTTTTCAAAGGAGAAATAAAACTAAGTGCTTAGTATGATCTAGCCTTTCGCGCCCACCTAGAGGGTAGCTCTTCTAGACAAGTTTAGCGCATGCGTCGTTGCTCTTTGTGATAAGCCTTGTTTCTTTGGTTTAGAGCTTTTGCTAGCTCATCAATCTGGTGCTGCTCTATAGTTCTATGCTTAGGCTTGGGATTCTGTTTTCGAAATCTTTGGCCTTTTGCGCGCGCTTTTGTGGCGAATGCCCGTTGACTGAATATTGCGGATAAGCGCGCTTATTTTCCTAGTTTCTTCGTGTGACGTTTTTTGACCTCAAAACTAGAGTTTAAACAAGTTTTATTAATCTATTTTCACCTATTAAATCTAAACTGGTGAACAGATTGAATTCAATCACAAGTGTAGGAAGATACAAAAAAGACGAGATGCTGAAAAAGGAAATGTACAAGCTTCTTAGAGAGAACCCAGAGGGAATTGGCTCAGAGGAATTTGTTGAAAAAATCAGGGCGACAACTAAGGTTAGTCGTGGAAAGATTTACTCTATGATAAAGAAATATGAACAACTTGGCATTATGAAGACGGAAAGAAACCCTGAGGACAAACGTCATGCGACTTATTTCCCAAATTTGCAGAAAGTGAAGACTGAACAAAGATTCTCGGAAGGCATGGAATTCATTCAAGCTCTACTATCAGAGCCTAAAACAGAATTTGCAGAATCCGAAACAAAATCGTCTGGAATCCGTGTTAGTGCCAGTGTCTTCACGAATTTGGCTGAAAAGCAGAACCTAGAGGATCAAGTAAGAAGCATAGTCAAGCATTTTTCTTCTAACTATGACATGCTGCTAGGTAAGAATATGAAGGTGAGACCATCTACAAAACTCGCCTTCATAGTAACAATGGAATCATAACGAGGATGTCAAGCCTTGAATGAGCTCGCGCGCGCTGGCTTGGGATTCTGTTTTCGAAATCTTTGGCCTTTGAGAACTTGGACCAGTGAGCAAGGCGCTATTTGTTGTTAAATGATAAACGAAAAGTATAACTTAGCTGAATAGATTAGTGGTAATGATATATGGAGGAATGAAGGTTTGTCTGCGCAAGCAGGTGGTGTGCCTGTTATAGTTCTGAGGGAAGGATCTGGAAGATCTAGGGGAAGGGATGCTCAACGCAATAACATTATGGCTGCAAGAACAATAGCAGAAGTGGTCAAGAGTTCATTAGGGCCTAAAGGTATGGATAAGATGTTGGTGGATAATTCTGGCGATGTAACCATTACCAGTGATGGAAGAACAATCCTTGACGAGATGGCTATTGAACATCCAGCTGCCAAGATGATGGTGGAAGTAGCCAAGACTCAAGACGCGGAAGTGGGAGATGGAACCACCACGGTGGTCATAGTGGCAGGCGAACTCTTGGGAAAGGCTGAAGACTTGATAGACAAGGGCGTTCATCCAACAGTAATCGTTGAAGGATACAGTAAAGCAGCTGATAAAGCTCTTGAAACCCTTGAAAACATTGCGATTCCAGTTAAGCCTACAGGAAAGGAGTTCTTGAAGAAGGTTGCTGCTACATCTATGGCCAGTAAGCTGGTGTCTGAGAACAAGGAGCAGCTTGCCGAAATAGCTGTTGAAGCCGTTTTACATGTGGCCCAAAAAGTTGGAGACGAGTACAAGGTAGATCTAGACGATATAATGGTGGAGAAGAAGCCCGGCGAATCTGCGGCTGAAACCAAGCTCATTGAAGGATTGGTTCTCGATAAGGAAGTTGTGCATTCAGGCATGCCTAAACGGGTCGAAAAGGCAAAGATAGCATTGTTAGAAAGCGCACTTGAAATTGAAAAGACCGAGTTCGATGCTAAAATCAACATCGAAAGCCCAGAACAGATAGAATCCTTCATGCGTGAAGAGGAGAATATGCTCAAAGCAATGGTTGAAAAGATAGCTGTCTCAGGCGCCAACGTCGTTGTCTGCCAGAAAGGCATTGACGACATGGTCCAGCACTTCTTGGCCAGGAAAGGAATCCTAGCCGTGCAACGAGCTAAGAAGTCAGATATGGAGAAACTCGGAAAGGCAACAGGTGGAAAAATCGTCACTAACCTGGAAGGACTCACCAAAAGCGACTTGGGTTATGCTGAATTCGTTGAAGAGCGCAAAATAGGAGACGACAAGATGACCTTCATCGAAGGATGCAAGAATCCGCACTCAGTAGCTATTCTAATACGAGGCGGAACACAACGCTTCGTTGATGAAGCTGAACGCTCAGTTCACGACGCATTGTGCGTAGTCCGAGATGTAGTTCAGGAACCCAAAATCCTTGCGGGAGGAGGATCTCCAGAGATGGAGATCGCTAGAGCACTGAAAGGCTACGCTGAATCTATGCCGGGCAGAGAGCAACTTGCCGTCCAGAGCTTCGGCGAGGCCATAGAGATCGTGCCGTTAACCTTAGGTGAAAATGCTGGGCTTGATCCAATTGATGTTCTGTCAGAGCTCAGGGCTCGCCATGAGAAGGGCGAAAAATGGGCAGGTGTCGATGTTTTCGCGGGAAAAATAAAAGACATGTTGAAACTAGGAGTCTACGAACCCCTCGCCGTTAAGAAACAGATAATCAAGTCTGCCACTGAAGCTGCCACAATGTTACTGAGGATCGATGATGTCATCGCTGCAGGAAAGACGAGAGCCCCGCCTATGCCTCCTGGAGGTCCAGGCGGCGGCTACGGCGGCATGCCACCAGAGTATTAGGGCGCGCCACCAACTACTGGAAGCAACCCTATTTCTTTAAGAAAATTCGGTTTTCTCCGGATTGTTATCCAGTGTACATTTTCCTTCTGGCCCTAATAGGGCTAACCTTTTTAATCTCTTGGCACGGGAGCGGAATACTTTCCCATCTGACGCCGCACTCTCAAAACATGTTCGGAAGAGAGAAAGCGCGCATTAGGACACGACTTGTTTTTATTAGCATGGATCTGCAAATGTATGTTCAAGTGATTTCAAGGATGAGGCGAGTTTCCAACTGTTTCAGTGAAGAAAAAAACACTGGCTATTATCTGGAAACCTTGTGGCTGGGTTTGAGGCTATATCGTGGACTATTCGTAAACTCCCTTGGAGTGAGGGCTCCACTGTTTTGTGGGCACAAGCTAACATATAACTGCAATCTCCGATGTAAGATGTGTCCCTTCTGGAAAAGATCCAGCACTGATTCTAGTCTAGAGAAGGAAAAAGCAATTCTGAAGCGAATTTATGATTCGGGAGTTTGTGGAATTGCGTTTGAAGGCGGAGAACCGCTCCTGAGAAATGATTTGGTCACCATTCCTGCTTTTTCTCGGTCGCTGCCTTTGCACACAAGCCTTATCACTAATGGGTCTCTCCTCGAATCCAGAATAGACGAGATAGCCTCGTACATCAATGGTGTCGTCTATGTTTCGTTAGATGGCCTAGAAAAAACTCATGATACGATAAGAGGCGTTAGTGGTTGTTTTGGAAAAGCGGTAAGAGGCATAATTGCATCTAGAGAGAAGGTCTCAGTGACAATCAATACGACGATAATGGCTGAGAATGTCCATGAAATTGAAGATTTAGTAAAGTTGGCAAAGGAATTGGACATAAGAATATCCGTGGCCGTAGCGCATGAGTACTGCAACGCCCCGAGGCGTACGCACCTGCCAGTCACGAAATCAGAGAGATAGCTGGAAAACTTTCTGAGTTGAAGAAGAAGGGTTATCCCCTCGTGAATTCAATCGGTTATTTTAGAGTTATGGCAAAAGAGAAGAATTGGAAGTGCAAACCTTGGTCGTTAGTTAATGTGGGTCCAGAGGGAAAATTGGTCCTGCCTTGTTATGTTCGGAATGAATACGCGACTAGCGTCTCTGTTTTTGAAACCGGCATTAAGACTGCTATCTCTGGATTTGACTGGAACGAAACAAAGAACTGCCAAAAATGCAGTCTTCATTGTTATGTAGAGCCTTCTCTGGTGCTTTCATGGGATTTTCGCACTTACCTGAATTGGGCCTTTCGAGTTGGGAAATAGAATTACTGCGCGCGCGCCTTCCCAGAATCAAATAGTAACAACAAACAAGAATCATAACCTTCACCTGAATACGAAGTGAATGCTGCGTCTAAAACCGGAATCTAGGATGAGGGAGCGTACGCTGTGCCAAAAGAAGCAATCAAAAGTCCCGCACTTCCTTTTTCCTCGCTTCCCAGTATTCTTTTGCTTCCCCGTATTCCTTTTCTTTTTTGGCTGCTCCCGATTTGCTCCTACATTCTGGACATAAGCACTTGCCTATGTATTGCACATATCGGGTGTAGAACATCTTCCCGCAATTCTCGCATCGGTGATCGCCCATGATTTCGCCTTCGTATAATGGCTATCTTCCAAGGATTTAACAGGTTCTACACTAGTCCACAAATGCAAAACAATAGTAGTTGAGAAAGCGCAGTTTTAAGGAAATCGGCTAGTTCCATTAACAATCTCTGAACTACAATGTTCACAGATTCTGAGCCTATTAACGACCATGTTAGCGCGTGCTATAGTAGCGCGCGCTTAATTAGATTCGAGCCTGAAGTGGTTCGGGTCTCTAGGAATTTGAACCCCAGACTTTCCGAGTGCGGTCAGTATCCCTTTATGGTGCAGTGCCGTTTGATGTAGTCTTCAGATTTGTCTCCCAATGTTTGTCGTAGCAAGTTGCTTCTTATGTTGAGGTACTCGCTCCTGAGAACGTCGAAGTAGTAGCCATCCCATTTTCTCCCATTTACGAAGGCTGCTTCCCTCATGGACCCAGCTTTCTTGAACCCGCAAGACTCCAAAACCTTGTGGGCACGATCGTTGAAACCTCCGCTCCACGCATCGCAACGTTCCATGTTCAACTGATTGAAGCACATTTCCAAGAGTGCCACTGTGATCTGATGGCCCAAGCCTTTCTCCCACATTTCCTTCCTACCTATGTATGTGCCTATGGTGGCTCCCCTGACGTTGCCCCAGTCAGACTTCTCTATGCGGGCTGTTCCAATAGGTTCTTTCGAATCCGCAAGTTCAACGATGAAATGAAGCTCTTTATCGTTTTTCACCCAGTCTTCATACTGTTTCTCCAGCTGCGCCATGTTCACGAAGTTTATCGGTCTCTGCCTAGAATACATTATGACCTCAAAATCGTTCTCCCACTCATGAATCACTTTCAGGTCTTCTCTTTCCACTGGTCTAAACCTCACGCTTCCAAATTCAAACATTTCATATTCACCACGCAAGACTAGAATCCATACGGAAGTTCCCCCCAATTTTAATCCTTGCTTTCAAGCGGCACGAATTAAAGCCACGCGTTCAACGTTTTAAGGGAGTTAACCCTCGCTTTTCCTTCCGCCTTCCAGGAAGAATTGTGGAAATGCCTTGAGTCTTTCAGCCATCTCTTTAAGCCGCTCGTCCACTTTGTAATTAACCGTTCCTTCATCGAAAGCTCCATCTTTTCCTCTTGCGCCAGCTTCGACTCCAGTCAGGATTTCTATTCCCTCGTCGATAGTCTTGACAGGATATATGTGGAATTTCCCCTCTTTGACAGCATCCACTATTTCCTCCTTCAGCATCAGGTTCTGCACGTTGCTCTCTGGCATCATTATCCCTTGTTTGCCAGTGAACCCTTTGGCCTTGCAGACTTCAAAGAACCCTTCGATTTTCTCGTTCACGCCCCCTATGGCTTGAACTTCACCTTTCTGATTCACGGAACCCGTTACGGCGAGATTCTGTTTTATCGGAAGTCCGGAAAGAATGGATAAGATAGCATAGAGTTCGGTGCTTGAGGCGCTGTCACCCTCGACTCCTTCATAGTTCTGTTCAAAAACGAGTCGGGCTGAGAGGCTGAGCGGCTTGTCCCTGGCGAACTTCTCGTTCAGGTACCCGCCGAGAATGAGGACCCCTTTGGTGTGGATGGGTCCGCCCATTTGTGCTTCCCTCTCAATATCTATGACCCCCTCTCGACCCAGGCCGACGCTCGCTGTTACGCGTGAGGGAGTGCCAAATTCAAAGTCACCCAGACTGATTACTGAAAGGCCATTCACTTGTCCTACGTTCTCTGCGTCTGTATCGATGAGCAAGATTCCTCTTTGGATCATTTCTTCAATCTTTTCTTGGATGAGTTTCGAGCGGTAAATCTTCTCTTCAACGGCCTTTTTCACATGAACCCCCGTCACGAATTCTGAGTTCTCCTCCGCAGCGTAGAAGTTCGCTTCGCGCACGACATCAGCAACCTCGGCAAACCTAGTGGAGAGTTTCTGCTGATCCTCGGCAAGCCTTGAACTATGCTCGATCAGTTTTGCCAGGCCTGAGCCATCTAAGTGTTTGAGATTCTCCTTTTGGCAAAGTGAGCAGACGAAGGCTGCATATTGTCGCATGTTCTCTTCTGTTCGATCCATGGTCGTGTCGAAATCTGCCTTAACCTTGAAAAGTTCGTTAAATTCCATGTCCAAGACGTAAAGTTGTTGATAGAGATAGGGGTCTCCGATGATGACTACCTTTGTGCTTAGAGGAATAGGCTGGGGCTTCAAACTCTTGGTCGTAAGGAAGCCCAAACGCTCTTCCACATCTTCAATGTTTATCTGCTCGTTCCTGAGGGCTCTTTTCAAACCGTCATAAGAAAATGGATTGCGAAGCAGTTCCTCGACTGGAAGAATCAAATATCCGCCGTTGGCCTTGTGCAACGATCCACTGCGGATCATGGTGAAGTCAGTAACAAGGGCGCCGAACTGAGCCTCCTTCTCTACTCTGCCAAAAAGGTTCTGGTAAGTCGGGTGGAAGTCCATCGTTACAGGCGCTCCTTTCATGTCTGAGTTGTCGACGATGACGTTTACCTCGTACTTTTTGAACGGAACTTCTCTGGCCCAAGGAATTGGAAAAGGAGTTTTCGGTTCAGCTTCAGCTCCTCTTATGAAGTGAGACAGACTCTCAAGAATATCGCTTTGCACGCTTTTTAGGTAAGCAGCGACATCCGGAATGTCCTTATATCTTTCCGTAAGATCGGTGACGAGGTGACCGATAGAATAGAGGGCAACGTCTCGGTTTAGTTTTTCAATTTCTTGATGGATCTTCCTGTCCATGTCTGAGAATTGCCTCATGGCGTTTCGCAATTCCACTTCCAACAATTCTCTTTTCTGTTGAAGCTCTGCCTTGGTCTTTGCGGGCAGACTCATAAATTCTGCATCGTTGACTGGTTTGCCTTTCAATACAGGGATCAGAAGGAACCCGACGGGTGTACCTTGGATTATGAAGCCTTGGCTTTGGGCTTTGGTGTTGAGTTGATCGATGAGTTGCTTTCTCTGATTTTCCAATTCCTCCAATGTTGCTTCTCTCTTTTTGGCGTAGTCTTCACTTTCAAAGGCCTTGGGAAGAGCTCTTCTCGCTTCTTCCACGAATTTTCTCATGTCTGTTCGGAATTCCTTACCTCTGCCTGCAGGCAGCCTTATTGCTTTAGGCTCGTACTGGTTGGAGAAATTGTTCACATAGCACCAGTCATCTGGGACCGGTTTGGTTCTGGCCATTTCTTCCAAAAAACCCTTGACAGCTGTTGTTCTGCCAGTTCCTGGATATCCTGCCACGTAAATGTTAAACCCTCGCTCCTTGATCCCCAGCCCAAACTTGAGCGCCCTTACGGCTCTTTTTTGGCCGACGATCTCCTGGAGAGGCGATACTCCCTGTGTAGTTTCACATTGCATAAGATTGGAGGGGCATTCTTTTCTGAGCTTCTCAGCAGACAACTCTTCTATCATTTCTTACCATACTCCTCCTATTCTGAAATATGCGAAGATGATCAATCTAACTCTAGTTTGGCCATGATGGCTTGGCACGCGGTAATACTGCGAACACCCGAAGAAAAATCTTTCTACACGCAGAAGACACTGTAAACTTATCTGTCATGGCGACCCCAAAACGAGCGTAGTGTTCGCGGGGCGAACAGTAGGTTTGGATGCCCTTGAAAACTAGCCTTGCAAACTTTGTTTCAAACGGAATAAAATCCAGTAACATAATATGTTATCCAGATTCCGATAGAAAACCTTGATGAATGTAACTTTTATATTGCCTTGTATCGTTCAATAATGGTAAGGTGCGTCATGCGTAGTCCTTTCCTCTTTAAATTTGCCCGCAGAATTCTTCTGCAAGCATGACGCATCCCATCCCTTCTAAAACGAGTCTATAAACTCGCGCGCGCTTCAAACTGTGCCGCGCGCGACTGCTCATGCGCCGATCACTCTCACGTTTTCAACAACTAGTGAAGGCACAACAGAGTTGGGAAACTGCTTCGAGTCTTTACTCACGCAGGACACCTGCCTCAGCCATTCGAAGCCGGAGCCTGACACAATGCCGCCCCTTATGGGATGTTGTACTTCTCCGTTTTGAATGTAGAATGCCCGAGAAAGTTGGGCGCTTATCATACCGGAGCCTTCCTGTGCAAACCCCGCCATCGACTCAACCAAGACTCCTTTCGTCACTTCGGAAACAAGCTGTTCTTTAGTTTTGCTTCCAGGTTGGATCAGCAAGTTTGACGGGTAGATTTCAGGCTTAGTTCTGTAGCCGTTGCCGATTATCATGCGAACCATGTCCCTTTCGCCTGCAAAGCGTGAGGCGTTGCCTGTATTCTTGGTTCCTAAGGCTTTGGCTGAAGTGGCATTATGAATGAGACCTCGAAGCTCTCCCTTCCTGATTAGTTCGGTGTCTTGAGAACGACAGCCTTCATCATCAAAGCTTCTGGATGCAAATCCGTCCTTCAGAACAGCATTATCTGTTACCGTGAGTGTTTCAGATCCGACCTCTTCTCCTATCTTTCCCCAGGGAGAGCGGCCTGTAATCACATTTCCGCCCTTCAATGCATCGGTTAACACGTCGCAGATCTGATAGGAAACTGTCTCCGACCCAAAAATCACGGTACCTTGGAAACTCTTGAGAGGCTTGGGGCTGAACATTTCGGTCACCTTTTTCGCAACGTTTTGGCCAACTTCTTCCGGTTTCAAGTCTGCCTTGCGGCTCAGCATTAAGTCACCACAGGAGCCTGTCACATCTGCTCCTTGTTCGCCCGTTCCCCAAAGCTCAATGGCCGCCTTGGTTTCTTTCTCATCAAAATCCACGCCCAACGTGTTAGTAATTCCTCGCCAGCCAGACATGAAAAGAACATGTCCGCCTTTCACTCTGACTCGTTTGTCAAGATTCTCAGCGGAATCTATCGCTCGTTTTGCGGTTCCAACCGCAAAATCCACAGTTATGTTGTCGATTTCCGAATCATACCATCTATTCATTTTTGTCAGTTGACTAGCCTCAGGAAGAGCGAAATCAGGTATTGCCGAGCTGACTTTGGCGACAGCAAAGGATTTTTCGGCTGCTTCCATGACGCCTTTCTCGCTCAACTCGTTTGTACAAGCAAATCCTACTTTATTGCCAGGAACGACAAACCTGAACCCCACACCCGAGTCGTCCACCTGGTTCTGTGTAAGGATCTCGGAGTTCCTTATCGCGACTTCGGTTGTCTCGGTGCTAGTGAAAAAAGCCTCTGCGTGTGTTACATCTTTTTTTCCGAGCGTTCTGACAGCTTTATGTACGATGCTACAGAATTCTTTCCAGCTTTCTTCGGTGATCATTTAAACTCCTCCAGTTCCGCCTACCATTATTCTGGCACGAATTGCTGGAACTACGCGTCCTTGAACGGCAAATTGATATTTACCGCAAGCACCCGGACGAAGGATGGCTTCTTTGCCTACGGCATCTATGGTTTTGAAGACTTCGATGGCGTTCCCTGCTACATTTGCACCACGAAGCTCTTCACCCAGCCTTCCATGCAGTATCCTTCGGGCTCTCTGAAACCCGAATGTAAAATCCGCGTTCGAATCAGCCTGTCCTCCAAAGGTTCCTTCAAGAAACAGACCCTCTTTAACCTCTTCTACCATCTCATCCAAAGAGTAATCTCCACCTTCGATACCGATGTTCGTCTGCCTAATCAGTGGCTCAACGCTGTAGTCCCATGCATGAGCATTTCCAGTTGGATGAGCATTTCCCACGGCGGCGCTCGTCCTGTCGTGCATGAAAGATTTCAATACTCCGTTCTCGATCAGGACTGTGTGTTTGCATTCGATTCCTTCATCATCGTACGGGAACTGACCCAAGCCTCTTTTGACGTGGCCATCATCGTAAATTGTGACCAACTTCGACGAGACCAGCGTGCTCATCTGCCTGCCAAAGCCTCCTCCGCTCATAGCCAAATCTGCTTCAAGCGGGTGTCCGATGGCCTCATGGAGCAGAGTAGCACACAATGTCGGGCTAATAACCACACTGAAGTTTCCTGAAGGCGGCGCCTTAGAACTCAGAAGCTTGACCGCATTCCTTGCAACTATTTCTCCCACGGAATAGGGCGGTTTGTCGTCAAAAAGCTCCAACCCCCCAGAATGTCCCACATTTTCCGATGCAGGGCAAATCAGACTGCCACTCTTGGCTATAACGTCAAGAAACAGCATTACGCGTGTAGTGTTTTGATGAATCCGGGTGCCTTCAGGGCTCAGAAAATATTTGTCATCTTCTATGCCGATGTAGGTCGCTTTGGTTTCTGCGATTTGTGAACCAGCCACCCTTGCGCCTTCATAAGCCTCCAAGGGAATTTTCACGATGTCTTCAACCGAAAAATCTCTTGGCGGTTTCTTAACAGGAATCGAGACATCAGCAACCAAAGCTTTAACTGGTTCAAGCTGCATTCCCCGCTGTTTCAGTTTTGAAGACACCTTCGCCAGTTTCACAGAGTTCTCCAGCGTTTGTCTTGCAGCTTTTGGGTCGAGACTATTGGTTGAACTGAATCCCCAAGACTTGCCTTCGACAAGCGCTCTACTGCCGATGCCATTCAACGAAATCTGCGAACACTCTTCGACGATACCGTTCTTAACGGTGCAAGTCGTCATCACTCTTTTTTGTGCACGCAGCTGAAGCAAGTCTGACTTGCCTATTTCTGCTGATTCCAGACATTTTTCCAAAACGTCGAACATCATGTCAAACTCCTTTGCACATCCAAACTTGAAGAGGCCAAAAAACAGCTCGCGTTTTCGGTAACCTCCTAACGTACCTACATTGTTTGCTAGCAAATAAAACAATTTGCGCGCGCTCCACTCTTCCCCAATTCGATGACGATGTGGCTAGGGCGGGCTACACAGTGGTGCTTTTCTCTTCAGCTTAGACTAATTCCCTTCCAAAGAGAAACTTTAAACTCCACTGTTTTCTTAGTCAAAACCTGCCATTAGCATTTGAGGCGTTGGAGAATCTTTGAGATACAGAAACTTTGGAGAAAAGTTGGATTGGAAAGTTTCCGCCCTGGGTTTCGGAGCAATGCGGCTTCCGATAATCGGTAATGATGCTTCCAAAATAGACGAACAGGAAGCAACGAAAATAATCAGGTATGCCATTGACCACGGAGTGAACTACGTTGACACGGCTTACGTTTATCACAGAGGAAACAGCGAAACCATTCTTGGCAGGGCACTGCGAGACGGATATCGAAAGAAGATAAAACTGGCAACGAAAATGCCCACTTGGCTAGTGAAATCTCAGCATGACATGGATGTTTACCTTGACGAGCAGCTCACTAGGCTCGATTCGGACTACGTGGATTTTTATCTGCTACATGGGCTAACCGGTGAGCGATTTCAAAAACTCAAAGAATTAAACGTTCTAGAATGGGCCGAGAAGAAGATGGACGAGGGAAAATTCAAGCACCTAGGCTTCAGCTTCCACGATGAATACGAGGCTTTCAAGAAGATCATTGACAGCTACGATGGATGGACGTTTTGTCAGATACTATACAATTACCTTGACGCGCGATTTCAGGCTGGAACAAAAGGTTTGAAGTACGCAGCATCTAAGGGGCTTGCCACCGTTGTGATGGAGCCTATAGCGGGCGGAAGGCTGGCTTTCAAGCCTCCAGAAGAGATACAGAAGCTCTGGGATCGTGCCGAAGTGAAAAGGCCCCTAGCAGAGTGGGCGCTCATGTGGGTTTGGAATCATCCTGAGGTATCCGTCGTGCTAAGCGGCATGAGCAATATGCAGCAAGTGACAGAAAACGTTGAAAGCGCTGACCGTTCGGGTCCAGGCATGCTTAGCAAGAAGGAACTGCAGCTCATCAGCAGGGTTGTTCAGGAATACAAAAAACTGGGTTTCGTCGGATGCTCAGCATGCAGATACTGCTTGCCCTGTCCAGAAGGGGTCAAAATACCCGATATCATTGCGTTATACAACGAATATTACGTGCAAAGCGACAAGGACGAGATCAAAAAGAAGTATTGGGAACACATTACTCCTGAAAGCCAGGCCAAGAGATGCAAGAGATGCGGAAACTGCGAGAAGCTTTGCCCCCAACAGTTGCCTATCAAGGACATAATGAGCAGAGCCGCGATGATCTTCGAATCTCCGGATCGCGGTTAGAAAATGAAAACGGCTGTTATTTTTGACCTTGACGGAGTGATAGTAAACAGTGAAGACGCCCACATTGAAGCTGAAAAGCAGGCATTTCTCAAGTTTGGTGTCACTGTTTCCACCGACGAACTGCAAAAGTACGCCGGGACCACAGCAAAAACGATGTTCACGGAGTTAATACGCAAACATCAATTGAAGACAACTTTTCAGGAAATGGTCAAAATCAAAGAACAAAGCTTTTTCCGTCTCCTAGACGAAGATGCCGAGCCCACAAGAGGAGTCATAGAGTTATTTCATAGGCTTAAGAAAGCAAAAGTCAGACTTGCGATCGCTTCGAGTTCAAACAAAAAGTGGATAGAATACATTCTAGAAAAATTGCAAATAACATATTTGTTTGACTGTTTTATGGGAGCCGAAGACATTATACATAGCAAGCCCGACCCGGAAATCTATTTGAAGGTTGCCCGCGCACTAGGCATGAAACCTCAGGAGTGCGTCGTAATAGAGGATGCGGAACTAGGCGTAAAGGCAGCAAAACGAGCAGGAATGAAGACTATCGGATACAGGAACCCCAGAAGTGGCAATCAGGATCTGTCAGAAGCAGACATCGTGATTGATGATTTTTCCACTCTTGACATTAACGAGGTTCTATCTTAGCTTTCTGATAACAGAATGAAAGAGAATAAATGGTAGGCATTACAATCCTCAATGCTATCGAACATTTCCAAAATTGTTTTGAAGATAATCCAATTGTACCTCGTATGACCCAATAGAAAAAGCGTTATGACCATCAGCGTTTTCAACCCCAACCCTTCTTTCGCACAAGAAAACGCACATCAGAACCCTTCGTTTGCCTGTTCAAACTCGATGCTTTCTTCTGAGCTTGCTTTTTAGTGCGAAAACGAAGACTCGTTACCGTAATAGAATGTTTTCCCTCCTTTTTGGCGATCAACCATTTCTTCTGAAGTCAATTGTGCGAATAAGCCATGTGGATTCGCATAAGAAAAATCTAAAAGGCTAAGCCACGACAAATAACTTAACAGTACCTTGTAGATGGGGTAAGATAGAACTTGTGCACAAGGAACTTTGATGTTGGTGAGTGGAGTGGAAGAGATAAATGGAAAGTACGTGCTTGGGAGTGGAGGTCGCGTATGAAAATGCGAAATCCAAGTTCCGAGGGCTAGTTTTCAAGGGCATCTGACGATTTTTCACATGAACCTAAGTCCGACGAAGACTGCACAGAACTATGAAACGAAATCATTAATAGCCCGTACTGCAAATCCAACTGAAGGATTCTCATGATAAACAATGGAAGATACCTGTTCACTTCCGAATCAGTAGCGGAGGGTCATCCCGACAAGGTTGCAGACCAAGTATCGGACGCTGTCTTGGATGCCATCTTGGAAAAAGATCCTAAAGCACGCGTTGATTGTGAGACACTGATAATGCAGGGAAACGTCGTTGTAACAGGTCAAATCACAACCGCTTGCTACGTTGACATACCTCACATTGTCAGGAAAACATTGAAGGAAATCGGGTTGGACAACGCTAAAGACGGCATGGATTGGGAAACCTGCGGGGTTCTAGTTTCAGTAACGGAGCAGTCCCCTGATATTGCAATGGGAGTCAACGAAACCGAGACTCACGAGCAAGGAGCCGGAGACCAAGGAATGGTGTTCGGGTACGCAACAAACGAAACAAAAGAACTGATGCCTCTCCCGATAATGCTCGCGCACGGTCTCGTGAGAAGGCTTTCTGAATGCAGGAAGAACAAGATTCTGCCTTATCTGAGGCCTGATGGTAAGTCGCAGGTCACGGTCGAATACGTAGACGGAAAACCGAAAAGGGTGGAGGCTGCTGTGATTGCTGCGCAGCATATTGAGAGCGTAGACAGAGAAAAGATGAAGCAAGACATAATAAACCAAGTTATAAAAAAGGTCATCCCTTCGAGCATGTTAGATGAAAAAACAAAATACTACGTTAATGAGACAGGAAGGTTCGTGCTTGGAGGAACGCTTGCAGATTCAGGTTTAACGGGAAGAAAAATTATAGTCGACACCTATGGCGGCGTTGGAAGCCACGGTGGAGGATGCTTTTCTGGGAAAGACCCGTCAAAAGTGGACAGGTCCGGCTGCTACATGGCAAGGTACATTGCAAAAAACATTGTTGCTGCAAACTTGGCAGACCGATGCGAGGTCCAAATATCTTATGCAATCGGTGTGGCACAGCCGGTGTCAGTGATGGTCGATACTTTTGGCACGGGAAAGATGCCTGACGAAAAGATTCTGGAATTGGTGAAAAAGAATTTCGACATGAGACCAAAAGCAATCATAGATCACTTGAATCTGCTGAGGCCAATATATAGAAAACTGGCGGTGTTCGGTCATTTTGGAAGAAACGACCCAGACTTCACCTGGGAGACAACAGACAAAGCAGAGATATTGAGAAGAGCTCTAGAATCTCGATAGCCTCAGATCCGTCGATACGAATTTTAGCAGCGCAGTGCCCCATTATCTCATTGTCCACAATTTTCATGAGTCTAGACGGGTTTCTGGGTCCTATTTCTCGGACGATGCACGGATTTGTACGTGTTTACACGTCTCCCGAGGAGGGACCCACGGCTGAAGATCTGCTACGCCCTTTCAGGAGTAAGAATCTTTTTTTCAAGCGCAATTTCTTTCACGGATCTTTTCTCGTTCATTGATTGGTCGGCAATTTTGCCCGAAGCCAGATAACCAATACTAGGTGATAGAAAGACCGCTAACGACGGGTTTCGTTCAACGTTGGCTGCACATTTTTTCTCATCGGCGGTGATCCCCTGAACGCATTTCTCTGTAAATACGTGCAAGAAATTCGCGAGAATTTGAATTGACTGCAGAATGTTGCGCATAATCACCCGCGTCATGACGTTCAATTCGAGTTGTCCAGCTTGAACAGCAAGGGAAATTGCCAACTCGTTGCCGACGATCTGGAAGGCAATCATGTTGAGGCACTCAGCCATCACTGGATTGGTCTCCCCTGGCATGATAGACGAGCCAGGCTGCACTGCTCTGTGAGAAGGTAAACTTAGCGCGGCTAGACTAGGCTTTTCTCCTACGTTTTCCTTTCGGAAAGGCTTTGGTCACTAGGCATATGTGTTTGTTTAGCTCTTCTATACTTCAAACAAGCAAGCAAGGAGGCGAAAAATACGGCAAAAGGAAAGAAGAGTAGGAAGAGCAAGGACGAAGATCAAGAAACAGCACCTCAAGATTCAGGATTCTCAAAGGAGGAAGAAGGTTTCGCAGGGGAAAAGAAATCCAAGCAGACCAAGACCGAGCCGACTCACCCAGGGCCAGTCAAGAGAGATCTCAACGAAGAGAACTTTTTGGCAGCTCTCGAAAAACTCGGAGGATCCGCGTCCACAAAAGCTATCAGGGCACAGCTAGCCTTGCCCGACTGGCACACCGTGAACGACTCCGAGATTCGCAAGATTGCGGACAAACTAGCCAAGGACGGCAAGGTCATCGTGGACAAGTCCAAGCGCATCTGGCTCTTCAAACTCAAGAACGACTAGCCGAGTTTCTTCATACCCCCGACCCATCTCCCCAGACCAAAGAGAAAAATGAAGTTTCAACTAGAATATTCTCAGGCCTGGAATACGGTTTAAGCATTGATTTGAATGCGATCCTATTTTGGTGAGAATGAAGAACGTGATGTCTTATACTAATCAAGCTTCTAGGTTAAGTTTAGTAAAGTAAAAGAGAAGTGGCGTTGCATTATGCGCGTAGAGAAGGGCCTATGATCTGACTTCGTTTTGGTATATCTCTGTGACAAGTTCCCCGATTGCTGGGGCGCTCGTCAGGCCTGGTGACTCTATGCCCACTAGGTTTATGAACCCTGGGAAACCCTTGTCTGCCTCGTTTCTTATCACAAAGTCTCTGAACCCGTCGCTTGGCCCTTGAAGTTTAGGTCTCACTCCGGCGAAATCAGCTATGAGCTGGTAGCTCTTGATGCCAGGCATGTATCTTTCGGCGCCTTGTCTGAACTCCTTTTCGTCTGATCCGACCGCATAATCAATGTTATGCACATAGTAAGCGTTCGGTCCAAGCCTGACTGCGCCGGCCAAGTCTGGAGTCAGGTGAATGCCCAGCCCGGGTCCCTCTGGGATTGGGTAAACCAGCATTTTGACGGGGGGCTTTCCGACTGTTCGGAAGTAGTCTCCTTTGCAGGGATGCTGCCTGTACTTGTTCTTGTCCAAGTCTATTCCGAGCATTTGAGCCATTTTGTCTGCGTACAAGCCCGCACAGTTTATTACTGTTTTTGCTTTGATGGTAAATCTCTCGCCTTGGCTGATTCCGCCTATTTCAAACAGGTCTTTCACTTTTCTCAGCGAAGTAACCTCAGTGTTTGTAGATAGAACCGAGCCGTTTCTAGCTGCTTCAGCATTGTAATGAGCCATCAGCTCGTCTGGCTCAATTATCCCAGTCGAAGGCGAATAAAGAGCTCGTTCAGCCTCAACGCCAGGTTCCAACTTTTTAACAGCCTCACCGTCGAGGAACCTCAGCCCCTCCACACCGTTGTCCTGTCCCTGTTTCATCAGTTTTTCTAGTGCGGCTATTTCCTCATCTGTAAGGGCAACCGTTAATTTTCCCAGTTTTTTGTACGGAAGCTCATACTTTTCACACATCTCATAGACCAAGGGATTGGCTTTGACGCACAGCTTAGCCTTGAGGGAACCCTTCGGATAATGAATACCAGAATGCACGACACTACTGTTGTGAGTGCTGGTTTCCTGTCCATACTTGGCATTTTTCTCAAGGATCAGAATGCCCTCAGCTTTCTCAGACATCTTCGCTGCGACTGCTAAGCCGACTATTCCTGCCCCGATAATAACGATGTTCGTCTCTTCCAAGTGTAGCCCTCATTTCTGCACGGTAATTGATCAAGGATTTGAACCTTCATATAAGAAATTTGTACCTCATGCCGATTGTATCACGAAAGGATGCCCGATCTATTCAAACTCTAACGACGATTGTTCATACAGAACACTGATTTTCCAAGCACGATATTCGCTCATTCTTTCCATCTTCCCTTTCTATGCATCCTCTTCAGGTATCTTTTCTTTTTCGCAAGTTTTTTTCTAGCTCTTTTCGTTCCTGTTTTCTGCATGCGTTCACAAGCTTTGTTTTGATCCTTATCTCACTATCTCCTCTTCTGCCATATAACGCTAAGTCCTTCCCAAAAAACCGCCGTGTTGAATCCGCCCCAAACCCTAAAAAGCAAACATGACATAGACTGTGCAAAAGAGGTGATTTGGATGACTATGGCATACATTTTGATAAGCACGGAGGAATTCGACTTGCAGTTGATGAGCGCGCTGAGAAAGACCAAGGGAGTTGAAGAAGCCTATGCACTCTATGGTGTTTACGACATAATCGTAAAGACAAGAGCGGACACGATGGACGGGGTCAAGGAGATACACAACAAGATTCGGAGACTGCCGAAAATCAAACAAACACTGACGATGATCGCGCACGAAGAATAGAGCGCGCAAATCGAATACGGAGCTAGCCGAAAGTCAGCGCACGAAAGTAAGAATTGATTCTTTTAAGCCGACCCACAGTCCTCTAGCTTCACGAGTAGCGTGAACTATCAATTAGTTGTTACTAACACAACTGGAACGTACAGGTACGAATGTGCCATTCACGACCCCACCGATGTACGGATACCTCAAGGAAGTTCCAACGGGGACGATTCCAGAATTTCAGCGCTAATAATGCTGTCACTGCTCGCCGCAGGCACGATGATTGCTGCCCTGGTCTACAATAAAAAAAGGCGAGTGCAGAGAGTCATTTTCCCTCCTTTTTGCTGTCATTCTGAGCATTCTATAATCGAAGGGAAGCGGTTGCTTGCGGGAAAGAAAGCGTAGACTTCTAAAGTGCGAATCCAAGGCTTAAACGTAGGTTTCAATGGTCTCGGGGCAGCGCCTGTGATTTGAAGAGGGGCATGGCGTGGCATTTCATTTTCTAGAGCTGTTCCTAGCTGAGTGATGCAGTTTAACGTCAGAACCTTAGTGGTGCGTTGAATATCGACCACAGAATTGATTGAGCCGTGCTTACTTCTTTCTGACGTAGCTCTTTACGTGTACTGTCTTGTGTTTTCTGCCTGGTTTAGCTCGGTTGTATCCTTGTACTTTCATTTTCTCACTGGCATCATAACAGAAAGCTAAAACTAGAAAAGAATTATGAATTGATAATCAATAGCTGAACTCGCGCATTCCGCGACTTCATTGATTGCTTCTTGACTAGTCCAATGCGTGAGCAATTGTCCCGGCGGCGAGTGCGGCCCATGATTCCTTAAACTTGCTCATGGTTCCTTTGTTTTTCCAATATTGACAGTGGATGTTCGGGAATACCTTTTAGGGTTTCAGAATCTTCCTCCCTGATTTTTGGATCGGTCGGGATCATAACGGTAAATTTGGATCCCTTTCCTACGGAGGTTTCCGCCGAGATTGTGCCTCCATGAGCTTCTACTATGCGTTTGCAGATGGGCAGTCCGAGGCCCATTCCCTTAGCCTTGGTCGTAAAAAGGGGTGACCAAAGCTTTCCCATAATCTCACTGGGGATTCCGACTCCTGTGTCAGAAACACTGATCGCCACGCCGTTTTTCACTTCTGTGCATTCCACTTCGACCGTTCCCCCGTTGGGCATCGCGTCAACCGCGTTCTCCATCAGTTTAGCAAAAACTGTTTTCATTTTTTCCTGATCACATTTGATTCTCGGTGTTTCTTGTGTTTTATCCAATATCGTAACGTCGCTTGGAACTTTCACGTGGGGCAAGACTTCGCTTAGGATTGATTTTGGTTCGGTCTCGGATAAATTGAGCTTCATCTCCTCTGCGTATTTCAGGAGGTCAGATATGATTTTGTCCGAGTGAGCAATCGCCCTTTCGATTGTTTCAACCATTTCTTTCTCTCTTGCGTTCATTTTTGCTTCCAACTTTGTTTTCAAGTAGTACGTGGCTCCGCTGATTCCTGTCAGGGGATTTCGCAAATCGTGCCCCACCATTGCTGCCACCTGTCCAGTTGCTGCAAGATGTTCCGTTTTCCGCAACTGTATGGTCTTATCCTTGATCTCGGACAACATTCCATTGATTGACTGTGCTAGGACTGAGAGCTCGTCGTTTCCTTCGATTGATACTCGAGCCAGGAGATCTTTATCTTTTCCAATTTTTCGGACATCACTGGTAAGCTTGACCACTCTATGCAAGACAGTTGTTTCCATTAGTATTAGAATAGCAGCTACGAAGACCGCGGCTAGACCAAGAAGCGCTACTATGAAGTAATTCATGGCGTCTAATCCTTGCTTGTAGATGTCTCTGAACATTTCAATCCTGGAGATCAGGATGGGGTTTCCGTATACATCATTCACAAGCACGTATCCCGCAACAAAATCCGCATTCAACGGTCGAACAAGAACGGTTTGGTTATCAGAGAGAGACGGAATAGCGGCTTGAAAATCCGAAGGCATGCTCTGGTCATTAATGAGTTGCAAAGTGAGAGACAGGTGGGTCGATTGGGCCAATCGATCAATTTCCGCCGAGTCCAAATAACGCCCCATGATTAGTGCCCCTTGAACTGGGCCCTCATGCTGGCTTGTCAATATTGGCTCCGAGGCGATTAGCATCGGATTCTCGGGAAGAAGAAGGATTCCGCTTACTCCGCTCCCCGTGCTGTTGTAGCGCCAAAGAAGCTCATGAGCAGAAACCTCATTAATCACGCTTTCAGGAACTGGTATTTCTGTTGCGTTCTGAATGTTGAAGGCCTTACCATAGACCAACTGACCGGATGAGTTGATGAACAGCACGAGATTTAGCCTTTGAGTAGTAAAAGTCGGATCAGCAAGGTTCGCATCAATATATTGGTTGTTGGGATTGATGATAAAATTATAGGTCTCGTCCCACGCTGCATAATCATTGGTTTTGCTGCGCAAATCAGAGACATCATCAGACAAGGAACTCAGAAATCGATCAACATTCTCTTGGACGCTGGTCACTTCCAGTTTCTCGAAGCTATTTGCCAATAAAGAATGAAAAGAGACATACACTGTCACCAACAGAGTGATAGCTAGTATGCCAATAGCAATTGATGTTCTCTTCCGCATTCCCATTGTGTAACCTGCTGTTTACGTGCTCCGTACACCCTACGATGGGCGTATTTGGAAGTTGGACCGATCCACAAATAGTCTAACTACGAGAACCATAGTTAAGTCGCTTATGAATGAATACTATTTATCGCTAAACTGTATAGAACAGAGGCTGAAACAACGAGAAAAGAATCAAGGTCTATTCGGGTTCAGACCTAAAATGCACGCATTTTCAAAACTAATAACGCTTTCCTTCACGACAGGGCTTTGAGCAGCGCGTTGATAATACTTTTCGCGGCAGCCTCAACTTCAGGTGTGAGTCCTTCTCCGAAATCAGTCTTCTCAGGCTCGATCAAGATCAAGCCTATCTTAGCTTTTCCCGCTTTTGTGACTAACTCACAGAATATCCGTAGCGGAAGCATGTGTGTTGAGAACGCAGGAGAATTCCCCAGTTGTCGCGGATCTACGAGTCTTGATTCTCCGGGTTTCAGCCCTAAGACTGCTGCATCTATCAGGAGGACGTGGGTCGGATCGAAATCCAATATCTGTTGAATGAAACTTTCAGGAACAGTCTCGCATTCGATCAGAAAGACGCTCTTAGGGACTTTCCCCTGAAGGCCCTGAACTATCTTAACTCCGACAAAGTCGTCCGACCGTATTGGGTTTCCAATTCCCGCAACAACTACCTTCTCGGCGTCGGAAAGCCACTCTTTCAGATCCTCGTAAACATCATGTTCTCGACTGGTCATCATTGAAAGCGCCTTAGGAATAGTGAAGATGGAACGAAAAGTGGGTTTCTATCGTTGCAGTGTCTTGATTAGTTGCTTTTTGCCGTCGTATATGTTCACGGTGAGCGGCATTTGTCCAATTGCGTAGTGTGTGGCGCATCCGAAGCACGGGTCGTAGGCTCTAAAAGCCATTTCGACCATATTGAGCACGCCTTGGTCGACTTTGCCATTGTGGATGACGCCTTTGGCCGCGTCGCGGATTGACATGCAGATCGCAGGATAATTGTTAGTCGTTGCCACTATCAGATTGACATCCTTCACGAGTGCATCCTTGTCGAGCACATAGTGGTGGAACAGTGTTCCTCTGGCAGCTTCGACGACCCCGATGCCCTCCCCTGGTTCGCCTGGCATGTTCCTCACGTTCGTGCTCGTTATCTCGGGGTCTCTGCTCAGTTCAAGAGCCTTCTCAGTAGCATAAAGCAGCTCGATCAGTCGTGCCCAGTGGAAAGCCAACGTGCCATGCACTGGTTTGCCGCCTAGGGTCTTGTACATCTGCTCGTACTCTGCCTGTGCCTGCGGCGTAGCCATGCCGTCTGAAACGTTGAGCCTTGCAAGCGGGCCGACGCGGTAGACGCCGCTGTCCATTCCGTAGACAAAGCCTTTCCATCCGACCTTCTTCAGGTACGGGAACTTGGAGTATGTCCATTTTTCGACGTGTTCTGCGACGTGGTCGAGATAGTCCTTGGGCTCAAACTTCAGGAATTCCTTGCCGTTGGGGTCGACGACTCTGATTTGGCCATCGTAGAAGTTTACCTTGTTGTTCTTGTCAACCAGGCCCATGTAGTAGGTCTTCATCGTGTAAGCGTCGCTCTTAATCATGTCCACGTATTTACTGTTGCCCAAGACGATGTTGTGGAACAATTTCAACGTGAGCTTCGCAAACTCCAGCGAAGACGCGGACATCCTTTCGATTTCTTTCCTGTTCTCCTCGCTCAATGGCTTTGAAATTCCGCCCGGTAGACCACAGACGGGATGCGTCGCCTTTCCGCCTAGAATTTCGGTTATCTTCTGTCCATAGGCCCTGTGCTTGATGACTTCTTTGGCGATGTCCATTCCAGCTTTTTCTATTACGCCTAGGATGTTTCTTTTCTCAGGCGGAGCGTCTGGCCCGACTATGAAGTCTGGGCCTCCGAGATAGTAGAAATGCAGAGTGTGATCGTAAATGATGTATCCGGCATACATGAGTTCTCTGAGCTTCTTTGCGGCTGATGGTGGTTCAACGTTGAAGGCCGCGTCTAAGGCCTTTACTGCTGCGAAATGATGTGCTACTGGACAGACTCCGCATATTCTCGTGGTCAGTATGGGCATCAGTTCCGCTCTGCGTCCGACGCAGAACTGCTCGAAGCCCCTGAGCTCCGGAATTTTGAGGTAGGCGTTTTCAACTTCGCCCGCGTCGTTCAGAAATATTGAGACGTTTCCGTGGCCTTCAAGCCTGGTGATCGGGTCTATGATTACTTCTTTCATTCTTTCATCGCCTTTCGCCTAAGTAGCGACGACGGTAAAGAGTACATGTAGAACGTACCCACGGGGTCTTTAATCTGGCTCATGAGCTTCTCGACATCCTCCTCAGTGTAGTGGTCTTGCTCATTCTCTAAGCCCAGTATCGAAGCAATGGCACTCATCATCGCGGCTCCCTGCTCGGGCGAGTTGGGACATGGGCCGCCGCATCCTGTGCACGGCATGTCAACCGTCAAGCATTGAGCGCCGCATCCGCTTCGGGTTGCTGGTCCCATGCAGATGATTCCCTGTTCTAGCAGGCATCTTTCGGGTTCGGGGATCTTCTCGTGGACCCGGTATATCCTGGAGATCTTCTTGTTCTCCTTCTTTCTTGGGCATTCGTCGCACACAGACTTCAAGGGTGCGAGCACCGAGCCTTTTGGCGGAAGCTCGTTCTTCGCTATTGCGTCCACAGCGTTCAATATCAGCTTAACCGGCGGTGGACAGCCGGGCAGATAGTAGTCAACTTTTACGGTCTGATCCAGAGTCTTGACCGTGTCATAAAATTCTGGAAGCCTCAGGACTCCTTCTTTCACTTCCATCTTAGTCTGCGGGACGACTCCTTCAGCGTTTGAAACAGACTTGCTCCGAAGATAGACCTTGCTGAAGATCTCCTTGCGGTCATGAAGGTTCGCCAAGCCAGGCACACATCCTTCTTGTGCGCATGATCCGAAGGCCACGAGCGTCTTCGCCTTCTTCCTCAGAAGCTTCGCCATGTGTTCTTGTTCTTCGCTCCTCACGGACCCATTGAAGAAGCATACATCAATGTATTTATCGGGAAAGTTTTCCACGTCTTTGTATTTGACGTCAATCGCCACAGGCCAGAAAACTATGTCCGCTATGTTCACTACGTCCAGGATTTTCTCGTTGATATCCAAAACTGCGATTTCACATCCACCGCAGCTTGCAGCCCAGTAGAAGGCCAACTTCAGCTTTTCTTTCGAAATCCTACTTTCCCCCATCACAGATTTTGCTAAGTATCTTTGAAACGTCAACCCTGAGCTCGTTAAACGCCAGCTCTTCAGGCTTCATGCCCATAGCCAGACCGAGCAACTGTGGATAATGCAGTATGGGAATGCCGTAAACTTCGTTGAACATCTTCTCAATCCGCAGTTCATTCGTGTCGTACATTATGTGACAGAAAGGGCAGATCGTGATCATGGCCTCTGCATCGACCATCTTGAGGTGGCTGAGCTTGTCCTTGGCAAGCGCCAGGGCAACCTTGTCGCTCACGCCGACGCTTGGGGCACCGCAGCATTCGGTCTCATCCATATAATCCAAGCATGTCGCACCCGTGACTTCAATCAACGTCTTGAGCGTCTTAGGATCCTCAGGATCATCAAACCCGACGAATTCCTTGGGCCTCAGAATGTGACATCCGTTGTGCTCGGCAACTTTGAGCATGGTAAGCGGCTTTGACACTGAATTCTTGATCTTTTTCAGTCCAACGTCCTCGATCAGCATTTGCATAAAATGCTTCGGATCAGAAGTTCCCTTGAACTCAAGACCAGCATCCTTCAAGTGGCCGTTTATATCATCACGCAGGTCCTTGTCCAGCTTCAGCATCCTGTTGACTTTCTTCAAAGTGCCCGCGCAACCCGGGCACAAGGTTACGATGTTTAGGCCTTCACGTTCTGCCAAGGCCAAGTTTCTTGCTGCCAAGATGAGCATCATTTCATGGCTGACTGGATCCAATGGCAGACCGCAACAGTTGAATTCCGGCATCTCCTGAAGCTCTATGCCTAACCTGCCGAAGACCTTCCGTGCCGAGATTTCAAAGGCGCTGACACGGTAAGGAATTGCACAGCCTAGAAACATGAGATACTTGGAGTCAGCCATTTTACTCACTCTTCTTCCCCACATGCTTCATGAAATGCACGTTCAGAAGCGTCTTGCCTATGCTATCGGGGTTTCCCTTCGGCAGTGGAGGCAAGCCCAACTGTTCCCTCTTCCTCATTCTTAACTCGGGAATCTTGTATGCGTAGCCTGACTCAAGAATGCTCGATGCCTGTTCCTTGAAGACCTGTGGCACGCAGCCTTGTTCTGCAGCCAAGTTTCTCAAGACTCGAATGACGCTTGCCACCTCGACGTCTTGTGGACAGCGATCCGTGCACGTGAAGCATGCTGCACACAGCCACAACGTGTCGCTCTTCAACACTCTGTCTTTGAGGCCGAGCTGAGCCATGCGAATAATCTGTCTTGGCCTATACGTGTCGCTGAACCTTGCAACAGGACAGTCAGACGTGCAGGTTCCACACTGGAAGCATCGCATCAGCTTCTCGCCGCCGTGCATCTTCGAAATCTCATACTTGAACTTCGGATCCATCTCCGAAGCCTTGATCACTTTCTTCTCTGTCTGCGACATCAAGCTTCAACCTCCTTGTTCGTCACCGGGTTTGGCCCAAGCTTCTTCACCTCATCAACCATGTCACGCACTACGGCGGCAAACTTGTCGCCTTCACTCGCCGAAATCCACTCCAAACGTAAACGTTCAGGCTCTATCCCGAATTCCTTCAGAACTTCCTTCAAAAGCGTTATCCTGCGCAGGGCCTTGAAGTTACCGCTAATGTAATGGCAGTCCGAGGGCAAATGGCAACCAGCGACGAGCACGCCGTCGGCGCCATCCTTGAAAGCCTCAAGGACAAAAGCCGGATCAATCCTGCCACTGCACATGACACGGATAATTCTAATGTTCGGTGGATACTGTATCCTGCTGACGCCGGCCAAGTCTGCACCAGCATAACTGCACCAGTTGCAGAGGAAACCGATGATTTTAGGTTCAAACCCGTTCTTCTCACTCATGCTGTTGCCTCCGTCAATACTGCTTCAACCTGAGCAAGTATCTCCTGCGTCGTAAAGTGTCCCATCGTTATAGCCTTCGTCGGACATGCTGTGCCACAGGCGCCACAACCTTTGCATAAGGCCTCAATCACGTGTGCCGTGGATTTACCCTCTTCTTCTTTCATTTCGACTGCACCGTAAGGACACAGATACTCACAAATTCTACAACCGCTACATAAATCTTCAGATACGCTTGCAACGATTCCTTCCATCTCAAGCTTGTCTTTCGAAAGTATGGTCGTCGCCCTCGCCGCGGCTGCACAAGCCTGCGCGATGCTCTCGTCAATGTACTTCGGGGAATGCGCCATGCCGCAAAGGAAAACGCCGTCCGTGGCGAAATCCACAGGCCTAAGCTTCATGTGTGCCTCCAAGAAGAAGCCTTCTTTGGTCAACGGCACTTTGAGCATTCCAGCCAAGTGCTTGTTATCAGGATTCGGAATCGTCGCCGCACTCAAGACCACAGTGTCAGGCTCAACCTCGACCTCTTGACCCAAAACAGGCTCCCAGAAGATCGCCTTCAGCCTTCCCGCCTCATTCAAGACCTGCGGCTTCCTCTCGTCATCATAATTTATGAACAAGACTCCTTTCATGGCAGCTTCGCGGTAATAGTCCTCTTTAAAACCATACGCCCGCATGTCCTTGTACAAGACGTAGACGTCAGTCTCCGGGCTTACTTCCTTGATCTTCAACGCGTTCTTTATCGCCTGGCCACAGCAGATTCTGGCGCAGTTCGGTCTCTCCTCGTTTCTCGCGCCCACGCATTGTATCATGAGAACACTTTTGGCCTTGAACTCGTTCTTCGAGAGTTTCTCCTCAAGCTCATGCTGGGTCGTTATCCTCTGATCTGTGCCGTAAAGGTATTCCTTAGGCGTGTACTCAGTCGCGCCTGTGGCCACTATGACCACGCCATGCTCGATTTCCTTCTCTTTGCCGTCAAGCTGCTTGATCTTCGACTTGAAGTTACCAACAAAACCGTAAATGTCCGTGACTTCTGCGCCGCTGTAGACGTGTATCTTGCTGTTACCCATCACTTCTCTCACTAAGCCATCAAGCTTCTCCTTCGGGTCCGCATTTTCCCCCAGCAAGTAATGAATGGTGCGAAGATGCCCGCCGAGCTCCATTTCCCGCTCGACCAAGTGAACCTCGAACCCTTGCCTCGCGAGTTCCAAACTGGCGGTCATGCCGGATACTCCTCCGCCGATAATGAGCCCGACTGGCGTGACGTTTATCAAAGGTTTCTCCAACGGTTTCAGAAGCTTGGCTTTAGCAACCACCGATCGCACCAGGTCTTTGGCTTTTTTAGTGGCTTCTTTCGGCTCATGCATGTGAACCCAGCTGCACTGGTCTCGAATATTAGTCATCTCGAACAGGTACGGGTTCAACCCTGCTTCTTGCACTGTCTCTTTAAACAGTGGCTCATGCGTACGAGGAGTGCATGAAGCCACGATCACGCGGTTAAGGTTTTTCTGCTTAATCTTCTCAGCGATAAGCTTCTGAGTGTCCTGAGAACACGTGTAAACGTTTGCCTCAGCATACGCCACGTTGGGCAGAGTCTTGGCATATTCCACAACTTCTGGAACGTTCACGACGCCGCCGATGTTGATGCCGCAGTGGCAGACGAAGACGCCTATTCGTGGCTCTTCCTTGCTGACGTCCCTTGCGGGCGGGTATTCCTTCTTCGTGACCAGTTTTCCTCTTTCACTCGCGATGATGGCCATGGCCTTCGAGGCTGCCCCACTTGCCTGTGCGACGCTCTCAGGGATGTCCTTCGGTGCTGAGAAGGCTCCACACACGAATATGCCCGGCTTCGAAGTTTCAACGGGTGAAAACGTTTCTGTGTTGCAATATTGGTACTTGTTGAGTTTTATGCCCAAGTTCTTGGCCAGTTTCGCAGCGTCCTTCGGCGGCTGCATCCCGATCGACAGGACAACCATGTCGAACTCTTCTTCCCTGGGCGTCTCATTCTCGACGTAATGAACAAACAAGTTGCGAGTCCTCGGATCTTCAGTCACCCCGGCCACTCTTGATCTCACGAACCGGATGCCCCATTCGCCCTGGGCACGTTCATAGTACGAGTCGAATTCTTTCCCGTAAGAACGCATGTCCATATAGAAAATCGTGGGATCTAACTTCGAAGGCGTGTGTTCCTTGGCTATCACCGCTTCCTTCATGCCGTACATGCAGCACACAGCTGAACAATAGTTGTTCCCAAGCTGATAGTCACGCGAACCAACACATGAGACGAAGGCTATTTTTTTAGGGATCTCACCGTCCGACGGCCTCAATACGAGCCCCCCGAAGGGTCCAGAAGCGCTCAGGATGCGCTCAAACTCGATGCTCGTCAAGACGTTCGGATACCGCGCGTAACCGTACTCGCTCTTCAACCGGGCATCGAAAGTTTCGAAGCCTGGAGCCAGAATGACCGAGCCCACCTTCAGTTTTCCATCAGTCTCTTCTTGCTCGTATTGAACAGCGTTTGCCTTGCAGATTTCAGCGCATGTTCCGCAGCCGATGCATCGTTCACGGTCGATCATGTACTTCAGCGGCACCGCCTGCGGATACTCAACGAAGATTGCGCCCCTGTTGCTGAGACCCTCATTGAACGTATCAACCGCTTCGATAGGGCATTTTTGTGCGCAGAGACCGCAGCCGTTGCACTTATCTTCGATTATGTAACGAGCCTTCCTTCGAAGCTTTACTTCGAAGTTCCCAGCCTTACCGTTCAGGCCAGTGATTTCCGCGTTAGTCAATATAGTAATATTCGGGTGTCTTCCCGTAGCCACGAGTTTAGGCGAAAGAATGCACATTGAACAATCGTTCGTCGGGAACGTCTTGTCCAACTGGGCCATCACTCCGCCTATGCATGGGCCTTGTTCAACCAGGTAAACCTTGAACCCAGAATCAGCCAAGTCGAGAGATGCCTGTATTCCCGCGACTCCACCGCCTACCACCATCACTGCTCCAACCTTGTCGTCGGCCATCTAGGACACCTCCAGGGCCCTGTAAAGCGGAGTCGTACCCTGAATGCGGTCTACCGTAATCATGTTTCTTCTGCGCATGTTCACGATCTGCTTGAGAACCGCTGCAGGCTCTAAGTCAGTTGCCTCTGACAGAGCTTTGACTGAAAGAGGCTCGGCTCTTGTCAACAGGTGAATCTTCTGTCGAATGAATTCAGCCTCAACAACCTCGTCAAGCAACGAGTCAAATTCCTCCTGCGAGATCTTCTCATTGTACACGTTATTCTTCTCTGTCAACTCTCTTTCCCTTCCAACGAGGACTCTTAGCCTGAAATCCGAAGCAGCATTCCTAGCTGCCTCAAGATTTTCAAGAACCCTCTGATCAGGCGCTTTGCCAGAAACGGGTGATGGACCAAGCTTCTTAACCTGATTAGTAAATTCGGTCACGATCTGGGCAAACCTCTGGCCCTCAGACGCTGAAACCCAATCGAGTCTCAAACGTTCTGGCCCTAAGTCTGTCAACGCGAGCAATTTTTTCAACATCTTGATCTTTCTTTCCTCGTACAAGTTTCCCTCAACATAGTGGCAATCAGCAGGATGACATCCTAGGACTATGACGCCGTCTGCTCCTCGCATGAAAACCTCCAACGGAATAATCGGGTCGATTCTCCCACTGCACATCACACGTACAATTCTAATGTTTGGGGGATACTGTATCCTGCTGACGCCGGCCAAGTCTGCACCAGCATAACTGCACCAGTTGCAGAGGAAACCGATGATCTTCGGTTCAAACGCCTTCTTTTCACTCATCTCAGTCGCCTCCCAAGGCTGCCGTCGCCTCGGCCAGAACCTGTTTGTCGCTGAAATGCCTCATCGTTATGGCCTTCTCTGGACAGGTTGCAGCACAAACGCCGCATCCTTTGCAGAGAACGTCGTTAACTCTTGCTATTCCACGCTCATCCTTTTGAATAGCATTGTACGGGCAAAGCTTTACGCAGGTTCCGCAGCCTGTGCACAGAGTTTCATCGATAACTGACGTTATGGCTTCTGTCCGCACCCGCTTCAGAGCCATTGGGATACCTGCCCTCGAAGCGGCAGCATAAGCTTGCGCGATGCTTTCAGGGATGGTCTTTGGACTGTGTGCTGTTCCGCAGATGAATATTCCGTCCGTCGCGAAATCTACGGGCCTAAGCTTGACGTGCGCCTCTAAGAAGAAGCCGTCGGCTCCGAGTGGGACCTTAAGCATCTTCGAAAGCTTCTTAGCCTCCTCGGTTTGAACCAGCGGGGTTGACAGGACAACAAGGTCAGCATCAAGCTCAAAGGTGTCATTGACCAGAATATCGTGTACCGTTACGGTGCATTTCCCTCTGGGTTTAGCGGTGACTTCTGGAGGATCCTCAGCATCAAACCTTATGAATTGGACAAAATTCTCCCTTGCCTGTTGATAGTACTCCTCGAAGTCTTTGCCGTACGTCTGCATGTCCCTATAGAGTATCGACACTTCTGCATCCGGGTACAGCAGTTTGATTTCCAGGGCATTCTTGACGGCTGTGGTGCAGCATATTCTCGAACAATAGTTTCTGCCGCCTTCTTTTCCTTCTCTGGCACCGACGCATTGGATCATGACGACGTTCTTCGGCTTCCTCAGCTTGTCCTCCTTCATAAGCTGCTCAAGCTCAAATTGTGTGACGACGTTCTTGCATTCGCCGTAGCAGTACATTCCGCTGGGCTCGAAGACTTCTGCCCCTGTTGCGACGATTATCGTGCCAACGTCAAGCGCCTCGTTCTTGCCTTCCTGATCCAAGGTAACCTTGAAGTTTCCTATGAAACCCTCAACGTTCTTCACCGTTGACATTGTGTGCACTGTAATGTTCGGGTTTGACCTTACTGCCTGAACGAATTCCTCCACTATCTCTGATGACTTCTTGTCGGTTGGATAGAGCTTGTGAAGCTCGTTCAGCTTTCCTCCGAGCGTTCCTTTCTTCTCAACTAGGTGAACCGAAAAATCCTGATGTGCAAGGCTGACGGCCGCACTCATTCCCGAGACTCCGCCGCCTATCACAAGGGCTATTGGCTGAACATCGATCTCTGGCTCGGTTTCAGGTTCAAGCAGAGCAGCCTTGGCCACTGCCATCCTCACGACTTCTTTGGCCTTCTCCGTTGCCTCTGCAGGCTCCTTCGCGTGAACCCAGCTGCATTGCTCACGGATGTTAGCCATAGTAAACAGATACTTGTTCAAACCTGCTTCTTCACATGCGCCCCTGAACAGAGGCTCGTGAGTCCTAGGCGTACAAGAGGCCACGACCACTTGAGTAAGATCGTATTTCTTAATCGCCTCTTTGATCTTGCTCAGCCCTTCTGACGAACACGTGTAAAGGTTACCTTCAGCATAGGCTACGTTTGGCAATGTCTTAGCGTACTCAACAACTTCTGGAACGTTCACCACAGAGCCTATGTTTACTCCGCAGTGACAGACGAAAACTCCTACTCTAGGCTGCTTGTTCTCGCTCATGTCTTAGCCTCCTCTGAAACGCAGGCTATGGTTTCCGCCGCCCTGGCAGCAGCCCCGCTTGCTTGCGCAACGCTTTCTGGAATGTCCTTCGGGCTTTGACAGTAGCCGCAGATATATATTCCAGCAATGTTCGTGTCTACAGGGCCCGTTAACTTATTCTTAGACTTGAAGAAACCATACTCATCAAGCTCTACGCCGGTTGCCTCCGCGATTTTCTTGTTGTCCTCTTTCGGGACCAATGCTGGACACAGAACGACCATGTCAGCATCAAGCTTTTTCATATCGCAACGTGCCCTTATGTCTTCATAATAGATTTGAAGACTCCTCGTCTTAGGATCTTCAGCGATTCCTCCAGGATGAGCCTTAACGTAATTCACGCCATACTCGCTCTGGGCCCTGTCGACAAATTCCTGAAAGCCCTTGCCTACCGCCCTCATGTCCATGTACATGATGTAGACACTGGTACTGGGCATATGATCCTTCACCAGAATTGACTCCTTAGTCGCATACACGCAGCATACGCTTGAACAGTAGGGCAATTCACCCCGCTGGCTTCTCGACCCCACGCATTGAACGAAAACTATGCTCCCGGGCTCTTTTCCGTCAGAGGGTCTCAGAAGATGCCCACCCGTAGGCCCGGACGCGCATATCAACCTCTCGAACTCCAGTGAGTGAATAACGTTCTTGAATCGTCCATAGCCGTACTCCGTCATCACTGAAGGATCAAAAGTGTCAAAACCTGTGGCAAGGATTATTGACGAAACGTTCAGCGTCGTCTCCTTAGGCTTCTGTTCATAATCTATGGCGGCTGAAGGACAGACTTTCTGGCAAACTTTACAAACCCCCTTTGTGAAGTACAGGCAGCTGTTTTGATCGATCGTAGCCACAAGAGGCACTGCCTGTTTAAACGGCATGTATATGGCTTTTCTGCTTCCCAATCCCATTTCGAACTCACTCGGCGCCTTAACAGGACATTTCTCCATGCAAGTACCGCAACCAGTGCACTTGTCGGCTGTAACGTACCTGGGTTTCTCCAAGACTTTCACCGTGAAATCACCAGCATTGCCGCTGACCTCCTTAACTTCAGAATAGGTCATCAAAGTGATGTTCGGATGCCTGAAGCATTCGATCATCTTCGGTGCCAGTATGCATATTGAACAGTCAAGAGTTGGAAAGGTCTTGTCGAGCTGGGCCATTCGACCCCCTATGCTGGGCGTCTTTTCGATGAGGTAAACTTTCGTTCCGCGGTTAGCCAAATCAAGAGAGGCTTGTATTCCCGCTATGCCTCCTCCGACTATCAGAACTGAGTTCGTCACCGGTTAGGCTCCCTCCGAGTTTCCGAAGTTAATCTGTGAATTAATGAAGGTAGATAATCTTTACGTCTGCAACAACTGTTTTTGATGATACGTCCATCGATCGTTCGATTCTTGATCATAAATAGGATTGCCTGCTCAATATGACACGTGTCATATTGAGCCAAAGTCTCACTATGTCTAATAAGGTTTCCCGTGCACAAAAAGAAAGATCAACGAGCTAACCAACTGCTTATTCCCCGAGCGCTTCAGCCTTCTTCGACTCAACGGGCTGCTCCTCAGACGACTCTGCTTTGACCTGAGGCTCAACTCTCAGCGGCTCGGGACACTTCAACAGTTCCTCCTCTTTCAGATCGAGAGTCCCTTTGGCCGTGCCATCTTCCATGTATGTGATGGTGAACCCCATCTTTTTCATGAGGTTTATCGCTCTGTAGTTGTCCGGCAACATAATCGCATAGAGACCTTCAATATTCATGTCCTTGCAGATTTCAATCGCGTAATCCAACAGCTTCGTTCCCAAGCCTAGGCGTTGCCATGGATCCGCGACGATAAAAGCAATTTCGCCCGTCTTGCCGTCGGGTTCGAGACCCACCCTGGCCACGCCCAGTATTTTTCGCCGTTCGTTTTCGGTCATTTCGGCAACTATGGCAATTTCCCGGTCATAATCGATGTTACAGTATCGCACTCTCGTCTCATGCGGCGTGTCCTTGATTATCTGAAAGAACCTGTAACGGATCGACTCTTCAGAGAAGTTCTGGAACATTTCAAGCCATAAAGGCTCGTCCTCAGGCTTGATCGGCCTCAATATCACGTTTCGACCGTCTCTGAGCTTCCAAACTGTTTCATATTTCTTCGGATAAGGAGTAATGACAAGATGCTTATGAGGCTCAAGCTTCTCAAACAATTTGTTCTTGTCCACCACGATGCGGGCGTCAAAAGCAAAGGCTTCAGTCTCATTTATGAACAGGGGGTTAATGTCCACCTCTTTCAGCTGTGGAAAGTCAATGAGCATTTGGCTGAAATTCACGATGATCTCCTCCAGCAGCTTGATGTTGGCAGGCGGGAAATTCCTGTAACCCTTCAAGAGCTGATAGACCTTCGTCTCCTCCATCATTCTTCTTACCAACGTTTGATTCAATGGTGGTAACCCAAGCGAAAAATCTTTGAAAAGCTCGACGCCTATGCCTCCCATGCCAAAAAGAATGACTGGACCGAACAACGGGTCGGTCTTCGCTCCAATGATCACCTCGTAACCGTGCTTCTTGATCATGCGCTGCACGGTCACGCCCAAGATTTCAGCATCAGGCCTGTACTGTTTAGCATGCTGAATAATCCGCTCATGGGCTTCACGAAGTTCAGTTTCGCTGTTTATGTCGAGCACGACGCCGCCAGCGTCAGTCTTGTGTACTATCTGAGGAGAAAGAATCTTCATAACAACTGGGTAGCCTATCTCCTTCGCCACAGAAACAGCTTGCTCCACATTCAGAGCGACCTTAGTCTTCACCACAGGAAAATTGTAATACTCAAGGAAAGCTTTGGCCTCGGCTTCATTGAGTATTTCGCGGTTTTCCTTAGCCACGTTCCTCATTATGACCATCAGCGGCCGCTTAGGCGGTGCCACATCCACAGGAAGCTCTTCTGGCGTTTCGTACAGCAGCTCAAGGTTGCTCTTGTACTGGTACATGTACATGTATGTCTTGACAGCCTGCTCGGGCGTTGAATACGTTGGAATATTGTTCTGATTGAAAACACGGTTTGCCTCTTCCACTGCACCATATCCCATAAAGCTAGTCAGAATAGTCTTGTTCTGATAAGTCTGGTTCCTGCAGAGCTCGGTGATGGTTCGAGCAATTTCAACAGGCTCGCCTACAGCCTGAGCCGTATAGATGACGAGGATACCATCAATGTTCTCGTCGTTCAAACATGCCTCGACGGTCGCCCTGTATCTGTCAGCTTTCGCATCACCCAGAATGTCAATAGGGTTGCCTCTGCTCCAGTAGTGAGGGAGGAAACTGTTCAATGATTCCATTGTCTTGGGGCTAAGGTTCGCCATTTTCCCTCCTCTACTTATGATTGCATCCGTCGCCATCACGCCGGGTCCGCCAGCATTGGTGATTATGGCCAGGTTTGGCCCTCGGGGAAGCGGCTGCGTGCCCAGGACCTCAGCACAGTTGAACAAGTCTGCGATTTCATCCACACGCACGATGCCCGCGCGTCGGAACGCTTTATCGTAGATTATGTCTTCGCCAGTAAGCGAACCAGTATGGGAAGCAGCAGCCTTGGCACTTTCGCCGAACTTGCCTGCTTTTACGACAATTATGGGCTTGGACCGTGCGAAATGCTTCGCGGCGCTCATGAACTTGCGGGCATCCGTCAGCCCTTCAACATACATTAGGATGCTCCTGGTCTTCGGGTCTGTTCCGAAATAGTCAATCAGGTCTCCGAAATCAACGTCTATCATCGAACCTATCGAGACAAAATTGCTGAAGCCAATATTCTCATGCATGGCCCAGTCCAGGATGGCTGAGCCGAGCGCGCCGCTTTGGCTGATGAAGGCTATGTTGCCAGGCTTCGGCATTCGGTTTATGAACGTCACGTTCAAACTAATGCTAGGCCGAATGATGCCTAAGCAGTTCGGACCTATTATTCTCAGGCCATACTCGCTTTTTATCTTAAAAATTCGGTCTTCAAGCGCCTTGCCTTCGGGACCTATCTCCTTGAAGCCCGCACTGATTATGACGATGCCCTTTATCCCAGCCTGACCGCATTGCTCCACTATGTCTGGAACAGTTCTTGCAGGCGTGGCAATCACCGCCAAATCGACAGGCTCTCGAATTTGCTCTACTGATGAGTAAGCCCTGTACCCGAGGATTTCGGTCTTCCGAATGTTGACCGGATAAATGTCCCCTTGAAACTTGAGCTCGATGAGATTCTTCATCAAAGCATGGCCAACGGTTCCCTCCTCGTCGCTAGCACCGACCACTGCTATACTCTTGGGATTGAAGATCTTGTCAAGATTCAAGGACACCACGATCGTAACCTTCCCAATCTTGAGTTGTGTCCCAAGGCGAAAATTAAGCTTTACGACTTAGGAATACAATTTCCACACTGCAAAGACCATGAGTCTTCAAAGAATTTGCAGGTCTGATGTCAAATATCACCCAGTGGATCACGAAGCAGAAGAAGTTATAAATCGAATATGCCATAGTTTCCATTCATGCCGGACAAAGTTCACTGCGCTCACATCTTGGTCAAAACAGAGACAGAAGCTAAAGCGATTCTCGAGCGCCTCAACAAGGGTGAGAAATTCTCGAACATAGCCAAGGAAATCTCGCAATGCCCGTCCAAGAAGAATGGTGGTGACCTCGGAACCTTCGGTAGGGGAAAAATGGTGAAGGAATTTGAAACGGCAGCTTTCGCGCTCAGCAAAGGCCAAATCTCAAAAATCGTAAAGACAAAATTCGGATACCATATAATCAAACGATTAGAATAAGCGTGAGTACCAAAAAAGTTCGTTCAACTGAACAAGCAAAGCCGAGTCATAAGGCGGCCTTTCGGCTAAACACTCGAATAATATAGCGCAGTTGAAAGGCAACGTGCACGAAAAGCATATGCGACAGATCAGCTTCCATGGCAAACAGAAACGATTAAACACAGGGGAGGTGAGAATGGAAAATGGCTAAAGATCCAGTCTGTGGCATGAACGTGGACGAAAAACGGCGAAGTTCAAGTCTGAATACAAGGGGAAGACCTTCTACTTCTGTGCTCAATCATGCAAAGCAGTTTTCGACAAGAACGCTGCGAAATATGCCGGGGGACGCTAATGTGTAGAAATCAATAGCCATCGTTGGGTCCTAGGCGGCGGCGAGTATAACATGTTCAATAAAGAGGTCTTCGGGAAGAACGCCAACAAATTCTACTTTCTCATTCAGGATGACTTTTGGGACTCCTACCACCCCATACTTGAGAGCCAGATGCGGAAACTCGCCAGCATCGACGACGTCAGCCCTTATTAGATCGTTTTCTATCGCAAACTTGTGGGCTATAATAGCCGCCAACGGGCAATGTGGGCACGTCAGAGTCACAAAGACCTGAATATGAACCGGAGCCTTCACCTCTTTCAGAAGCTCTCTCGTCCTGTCTGAAACGTCGGTTCTCCCTCTCGAAACATTCACTACTGCCTCCGTCAGGGTTTGAAACTCGTAGCCAAAAGGAAATCCGTAGTATCTCACCCGATAATCTTTTTCACCTACGATGGCGACTGCAGGAACTTTATCTATGCCATACTCCTTAGCCTTGTCAGCGTTCCCCACAAAATCATAGACTTCAACCTTGATCTTCTCATTCAGCTCTCCCACTTCCTGAACCAACTGTCTTGTCTCAGAGCAGTATTTGCATTCAAGTTCCTGCGTGAACATTATTATCCTAACTGGCTTCTCCAGTTTTTCCGCAAGTTCATTCTTCAACCGTTCCTTATGCTCAACGGGTATCAAACTCATCAATAACCCTCTGCTTAGCCCACTCTAATCATATTATGCTTCCAGAGTCAACCTGCTACAAATGCTTTTTCACTCTTGCGTCCCCATTTTGTCGGCAACCATGGATTCGGGTAACTTAGACCGACTTGCCCTAAAGCCAAACCCAAATAAACCTTTTTGAAAGACTTGGCAAGTTGAGCAATTCTGTTACGAGAAGAAAAGCCAATAACCTAGCGGACCGATATGCAATAGCGTGAAGACAAATGGCAAAACTCTGTGCAAACGCGTTCTTGGTGAAGGACTTCAAAATAGTGGTGGACAATGGCAGATCCCATAGCGTATGCCTCGACCAACCGCTTGGGGAAGGATCAGACATGGGACCGACAGCTCTTGAGCTGTGCGCAATGAGCCTCGTAGGTTGCTATGCAACCATCTTTGCATTGACGGCGAAAAAAATGAGGATGCCATTGAATGGACTTGACATCACGCTTGAAGCAGTCAAAACTGAAGAAGAAGGAACCATAACAAAAGCAAAAATGAACATCACCGTAAAAGCAGATACACCGCAGGACAGAATCAGAAGAGCACACCACCTAACGGTCAAAAATTGTCCCGTAGGCGTACTTTTCGAAAAAGCCGGTGTCAAGATAGAATACAACGTGCAAACAGGAAAACAGTAAATTCACTTGCTTCGTTCGTTTTTATCAACCTACAACTTATCGTGTAATAAACAATACTTGTTGTTTTTGAAAGAAGCGGCATCACATTCAAAATGGTCCAAACGTCGAAGAATGCGGCATTGATCAGAGGTTTCCACCATTCTTTTGGACGAACGAACACCAAAATGTTATGGGAGAAAGGAGAGGATATCCATAACAAAAACTACTGTTATTGGCACCCGTTCATTATCCAGATGATGAAACAAATGCCCAGCCGTTCTTTATCGAATTACTCCTGTGCCCCCACCACCGCTGCCCGGATCGTTCGGACGAACTGCGATTGCTTGCATGACTAGTGGACCCAGACTGAGTTCAGCATGTTCGTGCTCAATAAAGTTAAGCGTTGAAAACGCCCCGATGACCGGTGAAGCAATAGCAAGGCAAGAAAGTACTAAGAGAACGATAATTAACGTTCTTACCCTCATGACCCCCTTCCTCCTACAGTTTGACTTAGTGGCCAACCTTTCTTATAAATTTATTGGTCATTGTAGCTCCAAGAACACAAAAACGCTTTTATTCTAGGTGCGATTTAGTAAGTTGACACGCATGGCTCTCACAAACGCCACCAAGGTCTGTACATGAGCTACATAAGTCTAGTTCCTTCAATGCATGAGTACGCACAGAAATTCAGACTGCTTGACCCGGTGGACTTTAAAATCATAAGAGCCATGTATGAACGCGGCTTCTCAAACCTAAGCAAACTTGCTGGATCCACTGGGATTCCAAAACAGACCCTTAGTTATCATTCCAGAAAGCTTGACAGACAGGACATTGTTCGTTTTAGAGCCCTTATTGACGAACCGAAACTTGGTTTGAAGAGCTTCGTTGTCATAGCCTCTGCTCCTTTGGGAAAAGAGGATGTCTCAAGCAGAGCTATGACTTGCTTCCCTCTTTGGAGATACCTTGCAAT
>Ga0315289_10000317_pt1 | contig 76039 bp, 59 predicted proteins | sample YL17G11_40_MG_FD_203452 | JGI IMG/M metagenome (GOLD analysis project Ga0315289, IMG submission 203452) | Sediment microbial communities from Yellowstone Lake, YNP, Wyoming, USA - YL17G11_40 | ecosystem: Environmental > Aquatic > Freshwater > Lake > Sediment | place: USA: Wyoming | collected...
AGCTGGCTTCGTTCGTTATCCTGTACTGGCCGCTGGCGCTGAGCGCGGGAAGCCAGCCGAGCATGGGAACTTTGGCCAAGGTCCGCTGGGAGGAAGCCAGCCATCGGAGCGACCCGACGTCGAGCCGCCGGGCGAGCGCTTCCTCCACGAGGGCTTCGGAATTCGCGGCCTCGGCGGAGGCCGCCTCGATCAGGAATTCGGGCACGACGAGCCGGCCGCGTACGGCGTCCGGGGCGTCGAGGAGATAACCGAGCTGGAGGATGCTCGTCTCCATCTGGCCCTTGACCTGGGTCACCCCGACTTCGGCCGTCGCGTATTCGAGCTCGGCCCGCGTTACGTCGTTTATCGAGGCGAGGCCGGCCGCATAGCGGGCCTTGGCGGCCTCGAGACTCTGCCGGGCGAAAGCCAAGCGCCGGTTGGAGGCCTCCTGGACCTGGGCTGTGCCCAAAGTGGCCAGGAAGGCCTGGCTGACCTCGAAGGCCAGCTGTCGGCGGCTCTCGGCGGCTGCGTCCACCTCGGCATTCCGCTGAGCCCGGACGGCGGAAAGGCCGGCCAAGCTCCGGGCGTCGAAGAGGGTCAGGTTGAGGCCGAGCGTATTCGAGAGGCCGTTAAAGCGTTGGATGACGACCTCGGTGTCACCCACGAGTCTCTTGACTTCGTAAGCACGGCGCTGATAGATGCCCGTCGTCGTGATCGTGGGCAGGAAAAACGAACGCGCCCGAGCGACGCGGGCTTCGGCGGCTTTGACATCCTCCCGGGTGGCCAGGGCTCGCTCGTTCCGTTCGAGGGCTAGCTTGACGGCCTCGTCGAGCGTCAGGGCCCGGTCCTGGGAGGCCAGCAGGGGTGTCAGGAACAATGTCAGGCCGAGAAACAACGCCGAGAGGCGCCTCGCCCGGCCTGGTCTTAAATATGCAGCCATCGTGTCATCTCCTCTGGGGGGTCCTTCCGGACGGGCCCGGAATCCCGCTTTAAACACAAAACTATACCATAATAAGTTTTGACGCCCAAAACCCCGCTTTCTTCCCTGAATTCTCAATTCCCGCGGGGCCGATGGCTAGGGCCGGGAAGAAGGAAAACGCCAGGCCGTCTAAACAATAAAGAGAATAGCGGCTTTCGACCGACGGAGGTGATCATGACGAAAAGATCTCTTGGCACGGCAGGATTCGTCCTCATGTTGATAACGGCAGCTTCAGCGGCCGCGGCCCCGGCGGGTCAGGCCGGCGAGGCCCTCGACCGGAAGGTCCAGGCATTTCTCGACAAGCACGCCGGGCAGTGGCGGGACATGAACGTCCCCGACGCCGACGGGAGGATCCTCTACGACCTCGTCCTCAAGAACAAGTATACACGCGCTCTCGAGATCGGGACGTCCACCGGTCATTCGGGGATCTGGATCGCCTGGGCCCTGAGCAAGACGGGCGGCAAGCTCATCACCGTGGACATCGACGAGGGCCGTTACCGCGAAGCGCTGGCCAACTTCCGGGAAGCGGGGCTCGACGCTTTCATCGACGCCCGCCTCGCCGACGCCCACGAGCTCGTCCCCGCCCTGCCGGGGCCGTTCGATTTCGTCTTCTGCGACGCCGACAAGGATTGGTACAAGAATTATTTCGTGGCGGTCCTGCCTAAGCTCGTCGTCGGCGGCTCGTTCACGGCCCACAACGTTTCCGCGCAGCAGCGCGGCCGCAGCTGGGGGAGCGGCGATTTCGTCGAGCACGTCCTCGGCCTGCCGTTCATGGAGACGACCTTCATAGAGGGCAGCTGGGCGGGGATGTCGGTCAGCACCAAGCGCGCGGAGAAGTGACCCGGCGGCCGGTGGAAGCAGGCCTCCTACGACGACATGAGTTTTCGAAGTTCCGAAGCGTCAAAGACCAGTCGAATCTCGCTGATCTTGCCACTAGATATTATTAGCCCTTTTTCAATATCACTGTCCTGCCAAGGAACACCTTCGGTCTTTCGACAGGTGTGAAACCGGCATCCCGGGCTTTTCTGATAGTTTCTTCGAATGCCGTCTTTGAGACATGGAATGGTGGTTCTACGATGAAAACTCGTCCGTTCTGTTTTATTGTCGATGTCATCTCATGGAATAATCCACCCTGATCGGGGACTTCGTGAACCATGTAGAACGCGAGGATAAAATCAACATCTTCTGACAAGCCTATTTTGTTCTTTACGCACTTATGCAGTGTGATGCGTTCCTCAAGTTCAGTTCCTTGAATCTTGTCTCTGAGTTTCCGAAGCATCCCTTCCTGCAGATCGGCGGCGATGACCCGACCTGATTTGCCGACCATCTGAGCGATGTCAACAGAGAAAAAGCCCGGGCCGCAGCCCAGGTCCAAGACGGTCATTCCTTCGACAATATGGGGTCTCAGTATCTTCCGGGGATCTTGAAACCACCTTCGAATTCTATTATCGAGACTGCCTGCTACTTCAACCGGGCAAACACGGTTTTTTCCATCGTTCTGCATAACTTTTTCCTTTCGAAGGCGAACGGCCTGCGGCATCAGCTGCGGCGCCCAGCGTCGTCAGTTGCATGCCGATGTTAAGCTGACGTGCGTGCTCATCGTACTAACTTCATTGGTCAAGGGACGAGCCTTCGGCTCGCCACTCGCCCGTGGCTTATATCCACGGGCGAGTACGGCGGAAGTGGACCCCCGGGCAAGCCCGCCCTCATCGCTTCGCGCATGAGGACTGCAAAGCCCGGGGCCCCGGCCGCTGTGGAGCAAGGCCGAGGGACTGCAGAACAATGGTCCCGGCGACATAAGCGACCACCGCGCCCGCTACGATAGCCCAGATCCGTTTCATAGGAAAAGATTACACCCAACCGTAACTCGTCAGACTGTTGTACGCGCGCCACGTGAACGCGGCTATGGCAATCACAAACGCGCCGGTGAGCCAGAGCGGAAACGCGGCGAACGCCTGCACGCCAAGCAACGCTTCAACCAGCACAAAGAACATGCAAAACGACGACAATTTCTTCCGCGTCATCCGCAGCGCGCGGATTTGCGCGGCATCGGCTTCCTCGATCTTGCCACCATTGGCTTTCGCGAAGAGCGCATCTATGCGCGGCTGGAGATTAAAGTTAACGACGGACAGCAGAGCCGCGACGACGACGAGAAAAACGAATTTCAAACCCAAGACCCAATCCGTCACGAGCGCGCCCAGCCCCAAGCCCGCCGCGAAGATCAACCACAGCCCGCTGACCAGCGCTGTCGCTTGGAAAACGTAGCAAGGGACGACGCGGCTCTTGACGACATTTTCCATATACACATCCGCGCGATCACCGAGCGGCGGTCCCAAGCGCGCGCGCTGGTTCACCGCGACGAGCGCGTAAAAGGGCCACGCCATCAGAATCGCGGTGATGATGTGGACGACGCGTAAAATACTGACGAGTTCCATCGCGTTTCCTTTCAAGGACAGGAATTTCTATTTTTCGCGCTGTGGTGAATCCCCCCGCGTCACCACTTCTTGTATTTCCAAAAAATGAGGAACCCCACCATGGCGACGGCGCCCAGGCCCATGATGAGCCAGAAGGCCGGGTGCTCTTTAAGGCCGAAGGGGAGCTCCACGTTCATGGAGAAAATGGACACGACGAACGTCGGGACCATGATGGCGATGGTGATGATGTTGAGGGTCTTCATCAGGACGTTGAGGTTGTTGCTGACGATGGAGGCTCGGGCGTCCATCAGGCTGGCCAGGATGTTGGAATAGACTTCGGCCTGACGGTAGCACTGGTTGTTCTCGATGACGATGTCGTCGAGGAGCTCCATTTCCTCCTGGGTGAACCCGAACCTCGACGCGTTGTGGCGGATCTTCTCGATGAGGGCGCCGTTGGAGTTGACGGCGTTCTGGTAGTAGACGAGGCTCTTCTGCAGGGTGAAGAGGTTGATGAGATACTTGTTCTCCATGGCCTTGTTGATCTTCTGCTCGACGTCGTCGGCGATCGTGTTGATGATCCGGAGGTGCTCCATAAAGTGGAAGATGGCCCGGTAGATGAGGCGGATCATGAGTTCGCGGACGGTCGCGACCTTGGCCAGCTGTTTCCCCTCGAAAAGGGTCGTGTCCTCGGCCGCAACGAGGATGAGGAGGTCGCCGAAATAGAAGACGCCCATTGTCGAGGCCTTGAAGAGGAGCTGGTCGTCGCCGGAATAATTCTTGGGCCTCTTGTAGATGAAGGCAATGTGGTTGGGCTCGCACTCGAGGCGGGCCTGCTCGTCGGGGTCGAGGGCGGAATTGAGGGTGTGCTCGTCGATCTGGCAGGTCTCGACGAGGCGGCGCTTCTCGGCTTCGTCGGGATTGACATAGAGCAGGACGGGGGCTTTTTCATCGGCCGTCTCGACGATCTTGGAATTTTCGATCTGGAAACGTCTGAGCATCGACGGACTCCTTTCAGCGCGTTTGAACTTCCGGAAAACAATTATGCTCCCGCCGCGCGGGAAATGGCAAGCGGATCCGTTTTTTCGTCCGCGCCTATTCGAGCTTGACCGTCTTCGTGAGCTTGCCGCCGTGGCGCGATTCGTACCGGAGCGTGATCTCGCCCTTCCCTTCGACCAGGAATTGGTGTTCGATCTTGCCGAAGCCGGGAACGACCAGGAATTGGATATCAGGCTTGTCCTTTTTGTAAGAGACCTGGTCGCGGTAAGGGTCGAGGAGAAGGCCGCCGGCGACGACCTTGACGCCGGTCCCGCCGACCTTGAGCATATCCTTGGGGTAGAGGTTGACCTTCTGGGCGAGGTAGCTCATCGTCGGCATGGCCTTGGGATTGGCCAGGCGCGTCCGGACCCGGTAAAGATTCCCGCCCAGCGCCTTGACCTCGCTCACCTCGATGGCGACCTCGGGCACGTGCTTGGCCGTGAACAGGATGGCCATGGCGTTGCGGTGGACGAGGTCCTTGATCATGAAGGGCGCCCCGAGCCGGGAGCTCATCTTGACCCAACCCCCGATCTCGACGTCGCCGTAGTCGGGGTGCTTGAAGGGTTTCCAGGACTTGTAGAGCTCGCCCTGGACGACGTTATCGCTGAACTTGATCCGCTCGCGGTCGGTCACTCTCTCCGAAAAGATGCTTTGGACGGCCTCCTCCCGGGGCGAGCCACCCTCGGGCTTCTCCGAAACGCCCTTGAAGGCTTCAGAATCCCCCTGGAAGACCTCGGCGCAGTAGAAATAGGCGCCCATCACTTGTGTGATCCATTCGCCGGAGTCACCGTACGTCGTGTAGAGGTCCTTCCAGGAGATCATGTAGCGGTAGCCGGGGATGATCCGCTCCCCCTGCTTGCCGAGATAATCGTAGACCGCGACGTCCTGCGGCGGGTACTCGCCGAGCCCTTTCCGGCTGGGGCCGCGGAGAAGCATGCCCCCGTTGTTGTGGAAGGACCAGGCGAAGGCGATGTTGGTCTTGGTCATCGTCCACTCGGCCAGGGCCTTGAGCCCGACCCCGGAAAAGGGGTATTCGCCCGAACCGCCCTCGACGTAGGGCGGCGCCCAGTCGAAGCCCCAGTTCCGGTTGGGGTCGACGTAGCCCTCGCCGTCCTCGTTGACTTGGCCGTCGCCGTCGTTGTCGAGGCCTTCCTCGCCGAGCATCGTCCACTCCCCCTTCTCCCCCGGCTTGATGCGGACCATCAGTCGGGCGTCCTCGGGGTCGGTTTTATACTGACCGAAGGGGTCCTTCTTGCGCACCGTGCAGAGGTTGCCGTCGCCATCGAGGTCGTCGGCGCCGTCCTCGTCGACGAGCCCGTCCTTGTCGTCGTCCACGGGGATGCGCAGGCTGCGGTTGCTGCTCGGATTGTTGGCGTCGGTCATGAAGTGGAAGCGTCCGTCAACATTGACGACGGGCACAACATAGAAACAGGTCTTGTCCACGAGGCTCGTCATCTCCGGGTTCTTGCCGTAGCCGCCGAGCATGTAGTCGAGGAGGTAGAGGGAGATGTCGCCCCCCTGGATCTCGTTGCCGTGCATGTTGCCGTCGACGTACATCCCGGGTTTGTCCAAGGCGGCGCCCGTCTTGGGGTTGTTGACGGTCAGGGCCATGATGGGCCGGCCCTCCTCGCTCCTGCCGACCGTCTCGAGCGTGGTCAGCTGGGGGTAGGCCTTATTGAGCGCCCGGAGGGCCTCGTAGACCTGGTCAAGCGAGTAATACTGGTCGAACCTCAAGGGGACCGTGATCTCGGATTTCTGCGCGGGGAGGGTCGACGCCAAGAGCATGAGGATCAGGGTGAAACCGGCTAGCTTTTTCATTTTGCACCTCCCAAGTCGATCGTGCGGGAATCGCCCCAGGCGATTCTCGTCTCCGCCTTGACCTCGAGCTTGATGGGTTTCGCGGCCCGGACGATCCAGGTCACCGGCTGGGAGCCGCGGGCCGGCACGGCCGGGACGAGGCTCCTCCTCTTCCCTTGGACGATCTCAAAGCCCTGACCGCCGAGGGTGACGATGACGGGCAGGACGCGCCCGTTGCGGCGGCCCATCGCCGTCGGATAGGGCAGGTTGCCCGTGTTTTCGACCCAGACCTTGACTTCATAGACGCCCGCGCCCAACCGTTTGACCGTAGCGTCGGCGATCTTGATCCTGGCCATCTTCTTGGCGATCTCGGCCACCCAAGGGACCTGGCCCTTGAGCAGGCCGTCGACCATCTTGGCCGGAGGCGTGTTGTCGGCGAAGGGCACGGCGCCGCCGATCTCGACGTCGCCGAGGGTCGGGTGCTTGAACGGCTTCCAAGCGACGAACCCTTTTCCGCCGAGCTCCTTATCGCTCCAGGCGAGGAGGGCTTTCTCCTTGGGGTCCATCCCCTCGGCGCTCGGCTTCTTGGGCATCTGTTTCATCATCTCGGCCATTTTCTTCGTATCCATCATGCCGCCCTTGAGCCCTTCGATGACCTGCTTGGCCTTGAACTGGTCGGGCGCGCCGGAGGCCTTAAGGAAGGCGTCGATTTTCTCCTCGCCCAGGGCGATGAACTCGTCGTTGGTCATTTTCTCGAGCTTCTCGGGCGTGATCTCATCGGCCGCCTTCTCCTCCTTGACCTCGGGCAGGGTCCAGAAGTCCAGGGCGAAGGAGGGCAGGCCGAGTTGGTAGTAGGCATAAAGCTCAAGCGAGCCGTCCTTGTCGGGCGCCGGGTCGAGGCGCTTGCCGTCGAGCTTGGCGGCTTTCAGGAATTCCTTGTATTTATCGGAAAGCTCCTTGTAGAACTTGACGTCGTCGTCGAGGGGATTCACCACCGCTCCGAGACCGAGGAACCCGGCGATCAGGGACTCGGTCACCTCCATTCCGGGCGGGACGAGCGGCCGGACCATGTCCATGACCTCGACGATGGTGTAGGTCCTGTTAGGGTCGGCGTTGATGAAACCGGCCATATTTTCCGGGACCTTGATCTGGTTGAGGTCTGCCTCCCCTTTCCGGCCGCCGCGGGGCGGGGCCAGGCAGAAGTTCGTTTCGCCGAAGACGAAGGTCAAACCGACCTCCCGATGGAGATCGAAGAACTTGAGCAGGGCAAAGGTCTCCGGCTCGCTTCCCGACCATGCGCCGGAATCGGGGGCGTGGAACTTGAAGAGGTGGGGAAAGGCGGTACCAAGATTGACCCCGCCGGGCCCGTCCTCGTTGTACTGGCCGTCGCCGTCGTTGTCGAGGCCCTCGGGATAGAGCTTCCAGACGCCCTTCTCGCCCTTGGACCCGTCGGCCTTCTTCATCAGGCGCGGCTCGACGGGGACAAGGATCCAGGCGCCCTCGGGGTCCTTGACCCGCATCTGGGTGATGAGGCCGTCGCCGTCGAGGTCGTCGGCGCCGTCCTCGTCGGCCTGGTCGTCCTGGTCGTCATTGCGGGGCCGGGCGTTCCGCGGGTCGAGGCGCAGGGGCTGGCCGAAGTAGACCGCCGCGGCGTCCGGATTGCCGCAGGGCAGGATGTACCAGGTCCGGTCGGAACGCATGTCGGCTTTCTCGCAGACGAGCTTGGCCAGGTACAAGGCCGCCTCGCCGGAGATGGGCACGGTCCCTTCCATGTTGGCCGCGATGAATACGGCGGGAAGGCTCTTGGCGGTTTTCGCGGTCTCGGGGCCGAGCTCGAGCAGGACGAGTTCGCGTCCGCCGGGGCTCTTGGCCAGGACGTGGACCTTGGCGAAGCCGGGGTTAGCCCGGGCCAGGTCTTGGACCGCTAAGGTCAGCTCTTCGGGCTTATGGTAGCGGTCGAAGGTCAGGTCGGCCGCGGACAGGGGGCCCAGCGCGAGACATAAGAGGAAGGGGACGAGGAAGCTTGCGGATCGGCGAAGGGTCACGTAACGGTACCTCCATTTAATACGGTAAGGCCGGGCCGCACCCGGCGTGTGTCGGGTTGGCGGCCCGGAGTCTGACATTCTCGCAAATAAGGCACAGGAAATCAACGCGGACAAGGCCGCTCCTTAATATACGCATCGCGAACCACGGAAGTTCCCGGCATATGCGCTAGTGTTCAGGGGACATGTATCTTCGGGGACATGTACTTCCGGTACGTGTCCCCCTTCTTCTTTTCGGGGACATGTACTTCCGGTACGTGTCCCCCTTCTTCTTCCCCTCGGGGGTCGCCTTCGTCCTGCGCCCCGGCGAGACGGACGCGCCGGAGACGTTCAAGAAGCTCATGGCCGAGGCCAATCGCCTTCAAGACGTCTATTGCGGGGAGTTCAAGACCGGACTGACCGGCAACGAACTCCTCGGGAATATCCTGAAGAAGGCCCGCGAGCTGGGTATCCCGGGCCTGCGGGTCTACTCCCATTCGCTCGGCTATTTCCTCCACGAACCCGGACCGCTCATCGGCCTACCCTGGGAGCAGGTCAACAACGTCGGCCGCGGCGACGTCAAGCTCGTCCCCATGAGCGCCTTCACAGCCGAGATGAGCGTCACCGGGCCCGTCCCGGAATGGGGCGTCGATTTCCGCGTGCCGCTCGAACAGGACATCCTCTTCGACGGCGAGCGGGCGTTCTTCCTGGCCGGCCGGCAGACGTCGTTCCACCTTATTACTACGGGGAGCAGTAAATACTTTGCATAATCCTTGCTGCTCCACGAGTACTAGCCGGGCTATATAGAAATCTGAAGACATCTATTTTCTGCCCGGCTTAGTAAATAGCCGCAGTCCTCCGGGACACGTTCGGCATGGGCGCGAACGGTGTCCCGACCTTCGGTCTGCAGGACAAGAACGAGACCATGAACAACCTGCTGCGGGAGATGATGTTCCAGATGACCTGGGAATTCCGGCCGTCCCGTCGGCGTCTGTAAGCCCGAACCAGTCCCTTCTCCCACTATATCGTTCCCTTCCCCACCCCGAAGCATTGCCTTGTTCTGCGGAATAAACAACTTGCTTGTTGATATGCGTAATCATAAGATAATATCTCTATTCTACGGGGAGATTCGATGGAACAAGCACAGCTCGCATGGATTGCCAACTTCATTTGGGGAATCGCCGATGACGTGCTCCGCGACCTTTATGTCCGCGGCAAGTACCGCGACGTCATCCTACCGATGACCGTTTTGCGCCGGCTCGATGTTGTATTGGAGCCCACCAAGCAGGCCGTCCTGGACATGAAAGCATCCCTCGACAAAGCGGGGATCGTGCACCAGGACCAGGCGCTCCCTCAGGCGGCGGGGCAGGCTTTCTACAACATTTCGAAGTTCACTCTTCGCGACCTTCGCGCCCGAGCCAGCCAGCAGCAGCTCAAGGCCGACTTCGAAGCCTATCTCGATGGTTTTTCGCCCAACGTGCAGGAGATTCTAGAGAATTTTGAGTTCCGAAACCAGATACAAAGGCTCTCCAAATCCGACGCTATCGGGACCCTCATAGAGAAGTTCCTCGATCCCTCGATCAACCTGAGCCCGTACCCCGTGCGCGCCGCCGACGGTTCAGTGCGCCTCCCCGGCCTCGACAACCACGGTATGGGCACGATCTTCGAAGAGCTGGTTCGCCGCTTCAACGAGGAAAACAACGAAGAAGCAGGGGAACACTGGACGCCTCGCGATGCCGTCAAGCTCATGGCTCGGCTCATCTTCCTGCCTATTGCCGAGGAGATCGAGTCCGGCACTTACCTTATTTATGATGGCGCCTGCGGCACCGGCGGCATGCTGACGGTGGCCGAGGACACACTCCAGAAGCTTGCCAAGGAACACAATAAGCAGGTCGCCACCCACCTCTACGGTCAAGAAATCAACGCCGAAACCTACGCCATCTGTAAGGCCGACCTTCTGCTCAAGGGCGAGGGCGAGGCGGCGGACAACATCGTCGGTGGTCCGGAACATTCAACATTGTCGAACGATGCTTTCCCCTCCCGTGAGTTCGACTTCATGCTCTCCAATCCGCCCTACGGCAAGAGCTGGAAAGGCGACCTCGAGCGCCTGGGAGGAAAGGATGGCATCAAGGACCCACGCTTCCTGATTGAACATGACGGCAACCCCGAATTTTCACTGATCACGCGCTCGAGCGATGGCCAGATGCTGTTCCTGGCCAACATGTTGAGCAAAATAAAGCACGACACAAAGCTCGGCAGCCGCATCGCCGAAGTTCACAACGGTTCGTCGCTTTTCACAGGCGACGCCAGCCAGGGAGAGAGCAATATTCGCCGCTGGATCATCGAAAACGACTGGCTCGAGGCGATCGTGGCTCTCCCGCTCAATATGTTCTATAACACCGGTATCGCAACCTATATCTGGGTAATCAGCAATCGCAAACCGGCGCATCGCAAGGGCACGGTTCAACTCATCGATGCCACGCAATGGTTCAAGCCCCTGCGTAAAAACCTGGGTAAGAAGAACTGCGAGCTGAGCGAAGAGGACATCGCGCGCATCTGCGACACGTTCCTGAAGTTCGAGGAGACCGAGCAGTCAAAGATTTTCCAGAATTCTGCCTTCGGATACCATAAAGTGACAGTAGAAAGGCCCCTGCGGCTCAAGGGCATCGATACCAGCCGCTCCTACAGCCCCAAAGAGATCAAGGCCCTCAAGGAAACCGCCGGGCGGGATGAAACGGCGACGCCAGTTATCAATAAAATATACAAGCGAGGCACTACGCCCAATCCGTTACACGGCTTGTTCGAGGTCCCCATTAACGGCAAGCCGGCTGTAGTCGAGTATGAGCCCGATACCGACCTGCGCGATACCGAACAAGTGCCGCTGCTCGAAGACGGCGGCATCGAAACCTTCCTCCGCCGCGAAGTCCTGCCGCATGTTCCCGACGTCTGGTACGACCCCGACAGCATCAAGATAGGTTACGAGGTCAGTTTCACCCGCTATTTCTACAAACCTCAACCTCTGCGGACGCTAGAGGAGATCCGCGCCGATATCCTAGCGCTGGAGAAAGAAACCGAGGGACTGCTCGGGGAGATTATCGGGGGGAGGGCATGATGAAAGAGATTCGCGGCGATGCCAAGAACATCCGAGCGCTCTTGGGCGGTGCCAAGTTTGCCGTGGACTATTACCAGCGCGAGTACCGTTGGGAAACGAAGCAGATCGCGGAGCTGATCGAAGACCTGAGCGAAAAGTTCTTGGAGAGTTACCAGGAGGGTGATGAGCGAAGCGAGGTCGAAAGTTACGGACATTATTTCCTCGGCTCCATCATCGTCAGCGACAAGGAAGGTAAGAAGTACATCATCGACGGCCAGCAGCGTCTTACGTCGCTGACTCTGCTGCTGATACACCTACATCGGCGTCTCACGGATGCTGAGCAACAAGGGCAGCTCGCAGAGTTGATATTCTCCCAGAAATTTGGAAAGCGCTCTTTCAACTTGGAGGTTTCGGAGCGAACCGCCTGTATGGAAGCGCTGTTCACAGGCGAGCCGTTCGACGAGAACGGCCAGCCCGAGTCTGTCGCCAACATTCTCGCCCGATTCCACGACATCGAAGATCACTTTCCCGAGGAGCTGCTGGATAAGCCGCTGCCGTACTTTGCCGACTGGCTGATCGAGAGTGTCCACCTCGTCGAGATCACGGCTTATTCCGATGCCGACGCATACACGATCTTCGAGACCATGAACGACCGAGGTCTGTCACTGACGCCCACGGACATGCTCAAGGGTTACCTCCTTGCCAACATCACCGATACGGATCGCCGTAACGAGGCGAGCAAGGTCTGGCGAAGCCGGGTGGCGGCCTTGCAGCATCTCGGCAAGGAGGAGGACGCCGACGCGATCAAATCCTGGCTGCGCAGCCAGCATGCGCAGACCATTCGCGAGCGCAAGCGGGGTGCGCAGCCGAGGGACTTCGACCTGATCGGCACCGAGTTCCATCGGTGGGTGCGCGATCAGGAGAAACCGCTCGGTCTCAAGGACAGCGCCGCCTTCGGCCGTTTCATCCAGGAGGATTTTGCCTTCTACGGCCACTGGTACGAACAGATATGGCGCGCGGCGGAGTCTCTGACGCCGGGGTTGGAGACGATCCACTACAACGCTCAGAACAACTTCACGCTTCAGTACCCGGTTCTGCTCGCGCCGCTTACACGGGCCGACGACGAGGCGAATATCAAGCGCAAGCTTCGCATCGCCGCAATTTACCTCGACATCGTAATTGCCCGGCGCATCTGGAACTGGAAGGACACGAGCTACTCGACCATGCAGTACAACATGTTCCAGCTCGTGATCCTCGCCATCCGAGGCAAGTCCGTTGCTGAACTCGCGAAGATCCTGAAGCAGCGGCTGGACGCGGAGGAAGAGACATTCGCCAGCAATGACCGCTTCTACCTGCACGGGATGAACGGCCGCCAGATTCACCGTCTCCTCGCACGCATAACGGACTACGTTGAGACGCAGTCAGGCCGTGCCTCGCGCTATTCGGAGTACATAAAGCGAAGCGGCAAGAACGGCTACGAGGTCGAACACATCTGGGCCAATCACGCAGACCGGCACAAGGACGAGTTCGAACACCCAGCGGATTTCAGCGAATACCGCAACCGGATTGGAGGGTTGCTGCTCCTCCCTAAGAGCTTTAACGCGAGCTATGGCGATCTTGGCTACGAGCCGAAGCTCGAACAATACCGCGGCCAGAACCTTCTGGCGCAGAGCCTCCACCCCATGGCTTATGACCATGACCCAGGATTCCAAAGGTTTCGGGAGGAGTCTGGGATTTCTTTCAGGGCACACGTACAGTTCAAGAAGACCGATCTCGATGATCGGCAAAAGCTCTATCAGAAGCTCGCGGACCAGATCTGGAGCTCCGAGAACATCTTGCGAGAGGCGGAGGCATGATCGCCGCCCTCAAGCCCTATCCTGTCTACAAGGACTCTAGTAGCGTGCCGTGGCTGGGGAAGGTACCTAAGCATTGGTGTCTACTTCCAAATCGCACGTTATTCGCCGAGGTAAAGGAACGTGACCATCCGGACGAACAAATGCTCTCTGTGACAATTACTCAGGGCGTAATTAGGCAGCGGGCCCTGCTTGAAAACAGTTCGAAGAAAGATAGTTCCAAACAGGACAAATCGGCCTATAAACTCGTGTGCCCTGGCGATATAGCGTTCAACAAGATGCGGGCATGGCAAGGGGCGGTAGGCGTATCGAATTTTTTTGGGATTGTTAGTCCAGCTTATATTGTTGTTCGGCTTCGCGCCGATAATAACCCTCGCTATTTCCATTATCTTTTTCGAACGCCCGGCTTTATGACGGAGGCCGAGCGATGGTCTTATGGCATTACATCCGATATGTGGAGCCTCCGGCCTGAGCACTTCAAGATGATCTACAGTTGTTTGCCGACCTGTCCAGAACAAGCCGCCATTGTCCGGTTCCTCGACCACATCGACCGCCGTATCAGGCGCTATATCTCTGCCAAGCAGAAGATGGTCAAATTGCTGGATGAGCAGAAGCAGGCTATCATCCACCACGCCCTCACCCGCGGCCTCGACCCCAACGTCCGCCTCAAGCCCTCCGGCGTGGAGTGGCTGGGCGATGTTCCTTCCCATTGGGTAATTAAGCCACTTAAGCATTGGGCTAGGCTTAATGCCCTAACACTCACAGAAGGGACAGACCCTGATTCCGAGTTTCGTTACATAGATATTGGTACAGTGAGCGCAGGCCGATTAGTTCACGAGCCTATTCATATGCGTTTCCGAAACGCGCCCTCACGAGCGCGGCGTGTTCTTCACAAGGGCGATACAATTGTTTCTACTGTGCGAACCTATTTGAAAGCAGTATGGTATGTAGAGGAGGAAGCGGATGATTTAATTGCTTCCACGGGCTTTGCCGTCTTATCCCCAAGACGAGAAGTTGAGCCAGCCTACTTGGGGAATGTTCTCCAAAGCAAGAACCTTATCGACCGCGTCACAGCGAATTCGACTGGTATTGCGTATCCTGCTATCCCCGAAACAGTACTCGGGCGCTTCCCGGTTGCCCTACCGCCAACACGGGAAGAGCAACGTGAATTAGTCCGATATATTGAGATAGAGTCAGCACCGATTAACAAGGCCGGCCAGCACGCCCAGAACGAAATCGCCCTCCTCCGCGAACTTCGCACCCGCCTAATCTCCGACGTGGTCACCGGCAAGGTCGACGTACGCGAGGTTGCGGCCCGGCTATCGGACGAGGCCGAGGAACCAGAGCCATTCGATGAGGCAACCGTACTGAGCGATACAGTAGAGGAGACCGAGGAGGGGGAGGAAATGGAAGAATGACTATCCCGATACCCGCTGAGCCAAAGATCTACCATATCGTTCACTACGATCGGCTGCCCTCGATTATTGCAGATGGTTCGCTCTTGTGTGACGCGGAGATCGCTCGCTGCTCTCCTCTCGGTACATCCATCGGCATGAACGGGATCAAACAGCGACGGCTTAACGAATTAACCCTTTCCAGCCATCCGGACCTTCATGTCGGCGATTGCGTGCCATTCTATTTTTGTCCGCGGTCCGTCATGTTATACTTGATCAACCAGGCGAATCACCCCGAATTGATCTATCGAGGTGGACAAGGCCCAATCATTCATCTGGAGGCAGACTTGAGGAAGACAGTCGCGTGGGCGGAGGAACACCGTTTGCATTGGGCATTCACGCGGTCAAACGCCGGTGCCTATTATTTTGAAGATTGGTGTGACCTCGCTCAGTTGGGAGAGATTGACTGGAATGCAGTGCAAACAAAGGTTTGGCGGCAGTGCAAGGAAGGCAAGCAGGCGGAATTCCTGATCGAGCGCCGATTTCCGTGGGAATTAGTCTCGCGTATCGGCGTCTCGTCGCGACCCGTCTACGGTCAGGTAGCTACATTCCTGCAAGGGGCTGTCCATAAACCAGGTATCGAGGTTAAGCCGGAATGGTATTATTGAGTAGAATGGAGATTTGAATGATCAATTACAAAAGAGGCGACATACTCAAGGAAGATGCCGAAGCCCTGGTTAATTCCGTCAACTGTGTTGGTATTATGGGGCGCGGTATTGCCCTTCAGTTCAAGAACGCTTTCCCTGAGAATTTTAAATCCTATGCTTCCGCCTGCAAGCGGAACGAAATTCAGCCGGGGCGGATGTTTGTCTTCGAGACCGGACAATTAACAAATCCGCGTTATATCATCAATTTTCCGACCAAGCGACACTGGCGGGGAAAAAGCCGGATTGAGGATATTGACGCCGGTCTTGTCGCATTGGCGGAAGAAATTCGGTTGCGGAACATTCGGTCAATTGCTATCCCGCCTCTGGGCAGCGGGCTGGGCGGGTTGGACTGGTCTGAGGTACGCCCGCGTATCGAAGCGGCGCTGCGGGAGTTCAGTAACCTTAAGGTCGATATTTACGAGCCGGGTGATGCGTCGGCGGATACGCGGGTCAACCGTTCGAACGATGTGCCCAAGATGACGGCCGGGCGAGCGGCGCTGGTCGGGTTGATGCACCGATATCTTGGCGGATTACTGGATCCCTTCATAACACTGCTGGAAGTACACAAACTCATGTATTTCATGCAGCAGGCAGGCGAGCCATTACAGCTGAACTACACAAAGGGTATCTACGGACCCTATGCCGATAACCTTCGGCACGTTCTTAAGGCCGTCGAAGGACATCTGGTGTCGGGCTACGCCGACGGCGGTGATGCGCCTGACAAGCAATTGAACCTGGTTCCGGGCGCTCTTGAGGATGCTATGTCATTCCTCAAGAATAAAACCGAAACCCAGACACGATTTGAAAGGGTTTCCGATCTCGTCGAAGGATTCGAGTCGCCATTCGGCCTGGAGCTGTTGTCCACGGTTTATTGGGTCGTCAGCAAGGAGCAGGTCCAAACCGTGGACGATGTGGTGGTGCGGACCTATGCCTGGAACGAAAGCAAGAAACAGTTTTCCAGGCGCCAGATCGCGCTTGCGGTCGACATGCTTTCACGAAAGAACTGGATTGAGAACATTGGTATAAGTGTATCAGAGAAGACATCACCAAGACCGACACCAGCGAAAGCGGCCCTGAATGTTTGATTTACCCTAATGATTAAGCAATGGAATTCGTCCCGGAAACAAATGATAAATGAGGGAGAGTCGACGCAACTCATTGAATAAGAATGTGTTATCCCTTTATTAAACTACGGCAAATTCCGGTGCTCTAGTAAAGGATTTAGTAAACGAATGCCCTCGTGGGCGGCCCCGCAGTCGGGCGGGGAAGAGGGGCGTCGATGACGGGGATTCCATTAGACGGCCATTTGATGGAAGTAGATCCCAAGTTGGTCGGCGTAGGGAATTTGTTATGACAACCGACACCAGCGAACGCGGGCTGGAGCGACTTATCTGCACGGCACTCACCGGAGGTCCATGCGACGCGGCTTACGCGCCGTCGGGCGTAGTTCGTGAGCCGAGCGCCCCATATGGAGGAAGCGGCTGGATTTGCGGCTCTCCGGATGACTACGACCGCGAATACTGTGTGGATCTGGTCCAGCTTCGTGCCTTCCTAAAGACTACCCAACCTGAGGCAGCGGAGGCGTTCGACCTCGAAAAGGGCGGCATCACGAGGCAGAAGTTTCTCGCCCGCCTCCAGGGAGAGGTCACAAAAAGAGGCACGATCGACGTTTTGCGTCATGGAATCAAGCACGGGCCGAACCATCTCGACCTCTTTTTCGGCAAGCCGTCCCCCGGGAACGCAAAGGCAAAAGCCCTTTATGAAGCCAATCGCTTCAGCGTCACCCGCCAGCTTCGTTACAGCCGCGACGAGACACAGCTCGCGCTGGATCTCGGTCTATTCATCAACGGCCTGCCCGTGGCCACCTTCGAGCTCAAGAACAGCCTGACCAAGCAGACTGTCGAGGATGCCGTCCAGCAATATAAGCGTGACCGAGACCCACGGGAGCGGTTGTTTGAGTTCGGCCGCTGTGTCGTCCACCTCGCCGTGGACGACCATGAAGTCCGCTTCAGCACACATCTCAAGGGCAATGGGTCGTGGTTTCTGCCCTTTAACCGGGGCTGGAACGACGGCGCAGGCAATCCGCCCAATCCCGACGGCCTTAAGACCGAATATCTATGGAAAAACTTCCTCACCCGGGCTGGGCTGACGGAAATCCTCGAGAATTACGCCCAAGTCGTCGAGACGAAGGATGAGAGAACCGGCAGGAAGAAACGTGTCCAAGTCTGGCCGCGGTATCATCAGCTAGACATCGTCCGCAAGCTCCTTGCGGACACGGCCCGGCACGGCGCGGGAAAAAAATATCTTATTCAACACTCGGCGGGGAGCGGCAAATCGAATTCCATCGCCTGGCTCGCCCACCAGCTCATCGGACTGCGCCGGGATGATGCCCCGGTCTTCGACTCCATCATCGTGGTCACAGACCGGCGCATCCTCGACAAGCAGATCCGCGACACGGTCAAGCAGTTCGCCCAGGTAGGGGCCACAGTGGGTCATGCCGAGCACTCAGGCGACCTGCGCGCGTTCATCGAAGGCGGCAAGAAGATCATCATCTCGACTGTGCAGAAGTTCCCGTTCATCCTTGACGAGATAGGCTGTGAGCATCGCGGCCGCAGATTCGCCATCATCATCGACGAAGCGCATTCGAGTCAGGGCGGCCGCACCTCGGCTGCGGTGAGCATGGCACTTTCCGCCGCAGGAGCGGAGGAAGACGACGAGACCACCGAGGATGCGATCAACCGCATCATGGAGGCGCGGAAGCTTTTGCCGAACGCAAGCTACTTCGCCTTCACGGCCACGCCGAAAAACAAGACGCTCGAGATTTTTGGCGAACCCTACGACGAGGGCGGACAGATCAAGCACAGGCCTTTCCACAGCTACACCATGAAGCAAGCGATCCAGGAGGGCTTCATCCTGGACGTGCTCAGAAGCTATACGCCCGTTGAGAGCTACTACAAGCTCATTAAGACCGTTGAGGGCGACCCGGAATTCGACACCAAGCGGGCCAGAAAAAAGCTGCGCCGCTATGTCGAGAGCCGCGATCACGCTATCCGGCTCAAGGCCGAGATCATGGTCGACCATTTTCATGAGCAAGTGGCCGGCCTCGGCAAGATCGGCGGGCAAGCCAGGGCGATGGTGGTGACGAACGGCATCGAACGGGCCATCCAGTACTACCACGCCATCAGCGATTACTTGGCTGAGCGAAAGAGCCCCTATAAGGCTATTGTTGCCTTTTCAGGAGAGCATGAGTACGGAGGAGTCAAGGTTACTGAAGCCTCCGTAAACGGCTTCCCCTCAAGCCGAATCGCGGACGAGATCCAGAACGAGCCGTATCGCTTTCTCGTTTGCGCGGACAAGTTCCAGACAGGCTACGACGAACCGCTCCTGCACACGATGTATGTGGACAAGATCCTCTCGGGGATAAAGGCCGTCCAGGCATTGTCGCGCCTGAACCGCGCCCATCCTCAAAAGCACGATACTTTCGTGCTCGATTTCATGAACGATACGAACACGATCCGAGAGGCGTTCGCCGATTACTATCTGACCACAATCCTGGCCGAGGAAACTGACCCAAATAAGCTCCATGACCTAAAGGCTGAGCTTGACGGGTATCAGGTCTATGCTCAGGAGCAGATCGATCAGTTCGTAGATCTCTATCTCGGCGGGGCGGACCGCGACCGGCTGGACCCTATCCTCGACGCCTGTGTCGCGACCTACAAAGAGCATCTCGACGAGGACGGACAGGTGGATTTCAAGGGCAAGGCCAAGGCTTTCCTGCGGACCTACGGTTTTCTGGCCTCGATCCTTCCATATACAAACGCTGGATGGGAGAAGCTTTCTATCTTCCTCAACTTCCTCGTTTCCAAGCTGCCGGCGCCTATCGAAGAGGACCTCTCAAAGGGAATCCTCGAGGCTATCGACATGGACAGCTATCGCGTTGAGAAAAGAACAGCCGTTAAGATTCAGCTCCCGGACGAGGACGCCGAAATCGAGCCGCCGCCCACGAGCGGGAGCGGCTTCAAACCCGAGCCCGAGATGGATCGACTCTCAAATATCATCAAGACATTCAACGACCAGTTCGGCAATATTCCCTGGGGCGACAAGGACCGGGTCGATCGGATCATCACCCAAGATATCCCCTCGCGGGTCGCCGCGGATACGGCCTATCAAAACGCAAAGCGGAATTCTGATAAGCAGAACGCGCGCATCGAGCACGACAGGGCCCTGGCCCGCGTGATGGCCGCCGTACTCAAGGACGACACCGAGCTTTTTAAGCAATTCAGCGACAACGAATCGTTCCGACGCTGGCTGACGGATACGGTCTTCGCGTTGACCTATGAGCCGTCAAGCCCTGAAGCTCGATAGGCTTAGATGCTGATAGACATTCGGGCTGATTCGAAAGAACCGGATCCGGAGGCACGCGCCGCAATATGGAGAGCTATATGCTACGCAGCTAACATGCTCGCGGGCCAGTGTAAGGTCTATATCTCTCGTGAGCGTGGAGAGCATATCAGCGATAACCCGCCCGTCCCGGACGCCAAGGTTGATACTTGGAAGCTCGTTGAAGCCCTAAGTCTCGTGACTATCTTGCTCAAGGCCGACCGGGTAAAATGCAGCGAAGTCCCCAATTTATTCGGTCAAAATGGCCCGCTGGCTTTTTTGGAGGATGGGCAAGACCGATACCTGTGGACGCAGCCTAAATTAGAAGGAGACATCAGTAAGTTTATTGGAATTCCAGATCTGCTTGTAACATCCAGCCCGGGGAAACCGACGGCGAAGACGACATTACGGATCATCGAGTGCAAGTGTCGAAAACGCTTAGGTGCTCATGACATCCGTGCTGAGTTCGGAAAAGGGCATGATTTACGAGTAACTTCTTATCTGATCTGGTCCTATTATAAGCCCTCGCCAAGAGCCATTGCTGGCGCCAGGGGATTTGGATTGGATCTTGTGGAAGTGGGTTTCGAGTCGTCCCAACGCCCTAACTTGGTTTCAAAGCCAGAGAAACTAATCGAACACGTTGCCAAAACCATTGAGGCCTCAAAACGGGAAAGGCGCTTTGCCTTAGCATTAATAGAAAGCGGCCGAGAGATTGGCATTAAGCTCCGCAGTAACTGATTGGCAATGACGAGAGACATTCTTGGCTTCGAGTTCTCCTTTATCACCGCTCTCGAGCCTGCGCGAGATGAGCTCGGAGAGATAAGAGTATTCATGCCCCAGTTCAAGTATCAAAACACCAGCGGGCTCCCTTTAAACAAGTATGGAGAGGGTCCGTTCTGCCAGTTTCGTATTTCGGCGGCCTTGCCCCTTAAGGGAGTCTATGCCATTAGGGTCGATGACGATATTACCTATATCGGACAAAGCGAGAATCTATCGGAACGGTTCAATGAACGTGGGTACGGGACTATACACCCTCGGAACTGTTTCCGGAAAGGCCAATCCACGAATTGCCGGATTAACAGCTATATTCTTGGGAGTGCACGGAAGCGCCAGCGGATCGAGCTCTGGTTTTGCCGTTCCGATAATCCTTCTCCCCTCGAGGCCCGGCTAATTTCTAAGCTAAGTCCTCCGTGGAATGCCCAACGCTATATCGGGCCTTATAAGGCACCGCTGGGCAGGCCAAGGAAAAAAGATCAACCAGACCTCGCTAAAGAGAATTCCCAACGTTCAGCTAAATCGGAGGCAGGCATGCCAATATTTGGGCTCACTCTTGAAAAGACATACTACAACAAAGGATTTTTCAATGTGACCGTCGATTTCGACCGGTTCATACGCCCCACAGAGGGGCCAATACAGCTGGAGCTGGGTGATTCAGGAATTACTATCATGGGCAGAATCGACCGAAGGGCAAATACAAACGGAACAGCTCGGATAATCGCGGGTGCCCGCCTCCGGGATTGGTTTCAATCACGCTATAATCTCGGCGATGTTGTCGATGTCGACCTTAGTTCGTTTGATCTTATCAAGATTGGTTGACATAGCCTAGCCGGCGGAAGGAGGGTCCATGGACGAAGAAACGAAAGTCATCTGCGGGGTGTGTAAGCTCGCCAAGAATCCCGACGAGGTCGTACCCGGCCAGGCCGTGCGGGCGGCCATCGCCGCGCTCATCCGCAAGGACCACCCGGATTGGAACCCGGGCAGCCCCATCTGCCTGGACGACCTGAACCGTTATCGGGCCCAGTACGTCCAGGGCGTCCTCGAAGACGAGAAAGGCGACCTATCCGTGATCGAGGCCGAGGTCATCGAGAGCCTGCGCGAAGGAGAGGTCCTGACACGCAATGTCAACATGGAGTTCGAGGAAAAGCGGACGGTCGGCCAGCGCCTCGCCGACCGGCTGGCCGCTTTCGGCGGCAGCTGGAAGTTCATCATCATTTTCATGAGCGTGCTCGTCGGCTGGATCATTCTCAATTCCATCGTCCTCATCACACACCGTTTCGACCCCTTTCCGTTCATCCTCCTCAATCTCGTCCTCTCCTCCCTTGCCGCACTACAGGCGCCGGTCATCATGATGAGCCAGAACCGGCAGGAGGCCAAAGACCGGTTGCGCGCCCAGCATGACTACCAGATCAACCTCAAGGCCGAGATCGAGATCCGCGGCCTCCACGAGAAGATCGACCATCTCATCTTCAAGCAGTGGCAGCGGCTCCTGGAGATCCAGGAGATCCAGACCGAGCTCATGGGGGAATTGTCGGACAAGCTCCAAGCCCGTCCATCGCCGCCTCGCGGCGGACAGAAAGTGGAGGGCTGAACGCGGGTCTCCTGCCCGGCCGTTCGACGCCGGACGCCGGGGCGGTCCCCCCAAATGAAGTTTTAGAGCGATTTCGGCGTTTCCTTCCTCTCGATCCTGATGTTGAGACGGGTTTGAAGATACTCGACCGCCGAGAGGACGGATCTTTCCAGGATCTGGCGCTCCCTGGCCAGCGACGATTCCGCCTCCGCGACGGCCACCCGGAACTCGGCCGGAGCGGCGGTGACGGACTTGAGACTGGCGATGACCGCCCGTTTCTCGGCGGAAGTCAGCGCGGGTTCACGACGGACGACCAGGAAGATAACCAGCGCGGAGGCGGCGACCACCAGGACTGCCGCGGCCGCGGGAAAAGGACGGAGTACGAACCGGCGGCGGAAGTCAGCGCGGGTCCCGCGTCCGGCGCCCTCTTCGGGCACCCAAGCGGCGGGGTCCAAAGGAGAGTCCGGGGCCTTGGCGAGGAAAGCTGGAGTTTCCCCGGAAAGCCGCGAGGACAGGGATGCGGTGAACAGGGCGTATTCGCGGCAGGCTCCGCACCGCGCAGCATGGCGTTCGGCGAAACGAGGCATCTCTTTTCCCCGGTCTTCGGCTCGCGAGATCAGCCATCGGGTCAGATTGCAGAACATCGTCTTTCTCCTTTGCCTCATCCGTACGGCGTTTCCCTGACGGCCGTCTTCACCGCCGCCCGTCCCGGCGCGGGCCCCACCCGCTTCATCAGGTTCGTCCGGGCGCGATGGAGGAGCAGGCGTACGGCCAGCCGGCTCTTGCCGATGGACGCGGCGATCTCCTCGATGCTCAGGTCCTCGCCGTAACGCAGCCAGAGGACGCGATATTGGTTCCCGCCGAGCGTCCCGACCGCGTCCCAGAGGCCCGTTGACCGCGTCTCCATGGCTGCCCGGACAGCGGGGTCCGCCGAATCATCCGCGACCTCGGCGCCGAGTCTCCCCGCCGCGGTTTTTTTTCTGCGGTAGGAGCTGATGGCCAGCCGGTTGGCCGAAGTGTAGAGCCAGGTGGAAAACCGGAGAGCCGGGTCATAATTGTGGATGTTCCTGTAGAGTTTGAGGAACGTCTCCTGGACGAGGTCTTCGGCGTCCTGATCGCTCCCCAGGCGCGGACGAAAATAGACAAAAAGCCGGCGCTTGTAGCGAAGCGCCAGCTCCTCGAAAGACCGGCGTGAGCCGGCCCGCGCCTCGCGGGCCAGCTCCTCGTCGGTCTTCCGTCCGATCGGGTCGGGGTCGATCATATTCTCCCCGAAATCCCATTCCTCCGGAGGAACGGGGCTCAGTCGAAGAAGTCCAATCCCCGTCCGCGCGAAGCCAGGTCAGCGACTTCCCGCGAGGGCATGTCAAGTTCAAGGCGGACGGTCTTCCCATCCAATTTAACCTTGAGGCCCTCGACAAGGGAGGCCGGGATGGCCCCGGGGCCTTCCCCCTGTCCGAGCCGAACCAAGGCGATGAGACCCTGGGCCATATCGGCCATGTTCTTAGCGCTCTCCGGGGTATCCGCCGTGACCTGGACCCGGACCTGGAGGTTGTCCTGTTTTTCCTGGGCCAGGAAGAACATCATGCTGGCCTTCTCGACGAACTTGGACTGATTGATCCCCTTGCCCAAGCCGGACAGGTTCTCGACGACTCCGCTGAGGAAGGCGCCCGAAGAAACGTCCTTGAAGGAAGCGTTCAGCTTGGAAGAGGCGAAGCTTTTCGTTTTTCCCGCCGCCGTGTCCAGGACCTTCTCGATGGCTTCCCGGTTCTCGGAGAAGACGATCAGGCCATCGTTGATGAAGGCGCCGTACTCGTCGCTGCCCGTCGAGTAAAGCGTGTAGGCGCCGTAGGGCGTTTCCTGGTGCTCCTTATCGAGGGCGATCAAGGCCAGGAGGCCCGCCCTGTCGAACTTCCCCGCGACGGCGAAGACGGCCTGTTTGTCGCCGGGATCGAGCCCGAAAATGGTCAGGCCGGTGATGTCCTTGGGCACGTCGATCTTGAACCACCGGTTGAGGTCCCGGCTCTTGATATCGAACTTGCCGTCTTTCTCCAGGTATTGGTAGAGCTTGGAGGCGATGAATTTTTCCATGTCCAGGTGGGCCACCCAGCGGGCGCCGTCGGGGATGACCGACGTGGGCAGGGTCCCGGGCCAGGCGGGGACGACAAAGATGAGGGCCGCCAGGGCCAGGGCCGCGATCAGCAAAATTGTTTTCTTGAACATCCGTGACTCCTTTACGCGTAATTCATTCGCCCTGTAATACGCGGCGGGAACCCGGATGTTTCACTCCCGCCCGTTAATAATGGCTCTTCTCCCTATGTTAGGGAAGTCCAACGTGAGGCGGCGATGGATGTCGCCCTGAAGACCCCCGTAGCGGAGGGGGACCCGCCGAAGGCGGGGGAACCGCCGGGACTGGTTCCCGGGGGGCCGGGGGGCTAAGGGCGATATCCTTCGCCAAGCCGAATAGAGGACTTCCCCGAAATCGGGAGAAGAACCTTTAAAAATCTACCTTGATCATTTCGCCCGCATTGATACTTTTCGGCTGTTTGAAGGTCCGCGGCGCGGCGCTCCCCAGCTTGAACGACTTGAGGGAAAGGCCGCCGTGAAGGACGGAGAGCTCGGCCGTTTTGCCGCCGCCGCCGACCCGGCAGGTGCCCCAGCCCTCGCCGTTAGACCAGAAGAACGTCCCTTCGTTCGCGCCGAAGGCCATCGCCTTCTCCACGCCGTTCCACTCGAAGCCCGTCATGGCCAGCACGGCCGCCCAACTGGCCATGGCCCGGGCGTAGTGGTGGCCGCATTCGGCCTCGTCGAAGGGGCTGCGCTTCTTCCCGTCATAGCGCGCCCGGACGTCACGGATGACCTTCAGGCCGTTCTCCTTGTCCCCCTCGTAGAGCATCCCGACGGCGGCCGTATATTCGAAGCCGGTCATGACCTCGGTGAAATACGGGAACGGGTTCTTCGGCCGGCCCTTCGGATAGCTGGCCATGAGGAGCGCCGTCTCGTCACCCAGGACAAACGACCGCAGGCAGTTGAAGTGGTCGGAGAAACCCTCCTGCGTGTTGTATTTCACGATGCTCCGGAGCGTCGTTTTGACGTGGGCGGCGTCGACGAGATAGCCCAGGCCGCAGACGTGGGCCATGAATTGACCGACGAGCTGGTCGACCAGGCACCCTTGGCCGAGCTGGTAGTCCGGCTCGGTGATGTCCTTGGCGCCCATGTCGAGCCTCAGGCTCGGGGCCACGTCCTCGACACTCCGCGGCGGGCGGACATGGTGCTCATAATATTCGCCGTTGAAAAGGTTCGCGTCGGTCCAGGCCCGGCCCTTGTCGAAAAGCTCCCGGCAGAGTTTGGCGAAGGGCTTGTCGCCAGCCCTCTTGGCCATCTCTTCGGCGGCCCGGAGCGCGCCCAGGTACCAGATCTCCATCTGCGGGTTCGGGCCGTAGTATTCGACGTCCATGGTGTTGTGCTGGCAACCCTCCATGACGCCGTCCCGGTCGGCGTCCCAGCCGCCCTTGATCCAGGCGAACGAGAGCGCCCGTTTGACCGCCGGCCAGAGCCGGCCGAGCCAGGCGTCGTCGCCAGAGAGCTTCCAGTCGCGGTAGGCCTTCATAATGCAGCCCATCTGGCCGTCGGCGGCGGCTTTGCCGTATTCGCGAGCCCGGGCGATCGGCAGGCGGACGCGGAAACTCATCAACCCCTGGGCGTCGGTCGCCTCGAGGAACTCCGTTTCGCGCATGGAGCGGGAGAGCCGGCCGAAAAGAAAAGCGGTGGCCTGATCGTAGTTCCAAACGTGCGTACACGATCCGAAGCAGCAGCCGGACTGGTTGCTCGACCCTTCGAAGCCGAAAAACCGGCCGTCCGGCGTCCTGAAGCAAGTCTGCGTCCGGAGGGTGCTCAGGTTGAATAGGGCCGCTTCCTTGACCTCGGCCGGAAGTGCGCTCGTCGCGAAGGCGCGGACGAACTCGACCGTCCGGGTTTCGAGGCCGGCCGACCGCGCCGCGAAATCCTCGGCCGCGGCCCAGGCGTCGCTCCACTTCGTCGTGTAATAGTTGCCGATGAGGTCGTCCGGCGTTCCCTTGGGCGACCACGTCTTCCGGTTAGGGAAGTGCCAGGCGAGGAGAAACGTCGTTTCGGCGCTGCCGTTGGCCGGGACGTCCAATTCAACCGTGAGCGACCCGAACGGCATGTCCTCCTCGGTCCCGGGACGCGGGTCGAGCGTCCCGTCGGCCGAGAAATCGTCCCAAAAATCGAGGAGCGATGTCCCCCAGCCCGCGGCGAGCCAAGCGGTCCGGCTCGTGCCGCGGGTTCCCGCAGGGGCGGTGAGTGCGATCGACCCGAAGGCCTCGTCTTTGGGGTCGACGCCGGCCGAGGACATGAAGATGCCGCGCAGGCCCGCGGTCGTCCTGAACTCGTTCTTGTTTTTCTTAGGGCCGGACGTGAGCGGGTCGCTCTTCCAGTCCTGGCCGAGCTTCGACCCGTCGGCGCCGATAAAGTTGGGGAGCGTTCCGCAGACCGAAGCCCGGAGCGGCCGGCCGGTTTTATTGATGATCACGTAGCGTAGGACGGCCACGGGGATCCCGCTCGCCTCCGCGTCGCCCGGAACCAGGGGGTTCCAGGCCTCGAGGCGGACGTCCACGGGAGACGCGGGGTCGGAGAGGAGGACCTGGCCGAGCGGGTAGGCGGCGGCGAAGGCGGCCTCGCGGAATCGGGGCAGGCCATGGTTCACGGCCGTCGACCCGTGGGACGCTTCGTAGGCGTAGAGCGGCAGCGGTCCCTCGAGGGCGCGGGTGAACGACGAATCTCCGGAAGAGACGCGGATGGCGAAGAACGGCCCGAGCTGCTGTCCGACGAACGGGATATAGCCCTTGGCCGGCCGGTTCATGATCTCCCAGTCGACGAGGTTGCCGCGGCCGCCGAGGCTAACCGTGCCCGTACCGATGCCGCCGAGGGGAAGGGCGATCTTGTCGATGTGGTCCCGGTCATAGGTCTTGAGAACGGGCCAATCCGGCCGCCAGATGTCCGAGGCCGCCGCGGCGCCGGCGAAGGCGAGCACGAGGATACAGGTGATGATGGGGAGATGCGGAACGCGTTTCATGGGTCCCTCCTTCGAAAACGGTATCGGACTTATCAGGCGGCCCGGGCTTTACGCACGGCGGCCAGCCAGCCCGCGTAAAGCCTGTCGGCGACCGGCTTTCTCATCGCGGGTGTGAACTTCCGCTCGTCGACCGAGAGACGCTCGATATCGGCCGTCGTCTCCCACAGACCGGCGCCCAGGCCGGCCAGGTAGGCCGCCCCGAGCGACGTCGTTTCTACGGCCTTCGGGCGGACGACCGGAATGCCGAGGATATCGGCCTGGAAACGGCAGAGAAAATCGTTGACCGAAGCGCCGCCGTCGACCCGGAGCTCGCGGATCTTCAGCCCCGAATCCTGCCGCATCGTCTCGAGGACGTCGCGGGTCGAGTAGGCCATCGCTTCGACGGCGGCCCGGACGAGGTGGTTCCGGTTGGCGCCGCGGGTCAGTCCGACGATCGTGCCCCGCGCCTCGGCGTCCCAGTAGGGAGCTCCGAGCCCGACGAAGGCCGGGACGAAATAGACCCCGGCGTTGTCCTCGACCGCACCGGCCGCGGCTTCCGATTCGGCGGCCGAGCCGATGAGGCCGAGCTCGTCGCGCAGCCACTGGAGGGCCGCCCCGGCGACGAACACCGAGCCTTCAAGAGCGTAGGCGATCGTCCCGCCGGGGCCGCAGGCGATGGTCGTGATCAGGCCGTGTTTCGATTCGACGGGCTTTCGGCCGGTATTGAGAAGGATGAATGCGCCCGTCCCATAGGTGTTCTTGATCGCCCCGGCTCTGAAGCCGGCCTGACCGAAAAGAGCGGCCTGCTGGTCCCCGGCAACCCCCATGATGGGAATCCCGGCCGGGAGCCGGCCCAGGCGGACCGTCCGGCCGAATTCCCCCGAAGACGGGAGGACGCGGGGCAGGATTCCGGCGGGGATGCCGAAGAGACCAAGGAGGTCGTCGTCCCAATCGAGCTTGCGGATATTGAAGAGCATCGTCCGGGAGGCGTTGGTGAAATCGGTGGCGTGGCTCGCGCCTCCGGTGAGCTTCCAGAGGACCCAGGCGTCCGTCGTGCCGAAAGCGAGGCCGCCACGCTCGGCCCTCTCGCGCAGGCCGCCACGGGCGAGGATCCACTCCGCCTTGGTGGCCGAGAAGTAGGCGTCGATCGGCAGGCCCGTTTTCTGCCGGACGAGCCGGACGAGACCCTTCCGCGCGTTGAGTTCGCGGCAGCGGCCGGCCGTGCGGCGGCACTGCCAGACGATCGCGTTCCCGACGGGGCGGCCCGTTTTCCGGTCCCAGACGACCGTCGTCTCGCGCTGGTTGGTGATGCCGACGGCGGCGATCGTCCGGCCGGGGACGGCGGCGAGGGCCTTCTGGATGGTCCGGTAAACGCTCCGCCAGATCTCCTCGGGATCGTGCTCGACCCATCCGGGGCGGGGGAAATATTGCGGGAACTCCTCGTAAGCCGCGGCGACGGCCCGGCCACGCCGGTCGAAGACGATAGCCCGGCTCCCGGTCGTGCCCTGGTCGATGGCCAGAACGTGGTCCACGTCAAACCCTCGGGGCGACCCAGTCGAGGATGTCCTCGAAAACCTTTTCCCGGCCGAGGTCGATCGACAGCGCGTGAAGCATGTCCGGGTACTCGAGGAGGGTCTTATCGGCGAGCGGGAGCTTCTGGAACATCTTCCGCCCGGCCCGTTCGTCGACGAGAAGGTCGACCCCCGGGATGAGGAAGAGCGTGGGGACGGCGAGTTTTTTGGCGAGCTTCCCCGACCCGGCCTGCTCGGGCAGAAAATTGAACAGGCACTTCAGGCTGGCCACACGCAGCTCGTCCGGATTCGCGTTCATGACCACGAGGTAATCTGGGTCGCGGGTGACCATCTCCGAGGTGAAGGGCAAGTCAATCATCATAGTTGGCTTGAAGAGGATGAAAGCTGCGAGCTTGAGATAGACGCTTGGCGGGAATTTCATGCCGTTCTTGAAGGCCGGGGCGATCAGGACCTGTCCGGCGAACTTGTCGGCGTTCCGGCAGGCCAGGTTGAAGGCGAGAAGGCCGCCCATGCTCTCGCCGAGCAAGAAGATCTTCTTTCCGGGGTTTTCCCGACGGGCGATATCGCCCAATTCCAGGATGTCCCGGTCCCAGATCCGGAAGGAGCCGATGTGGCCCAGGGGCCGCTCAGGCGTCCGGCCGAAGCCGCGGAGTTCGATGGCGTAGGAGGCGAAGCCGCGTTCGGCGAGGTGACCGGCCAGAAAACCCCAACGGGCCGAATGGGCGCCGAGGCCATGGACGAGGAGAACAACGGCTTTGGGGGAGGCAGGCGCGGGAGAGGCGGCCCACCGGCGAAAGAGAATGTTCGTTCCTTGAAGTTCAGGCATGGCCGGATTATAACAGAGAGGAGTCGTCCGGCGGAAGCGGGAATCCGCGTTCCACTGTCCGGGACACTTGAACGGGCGGGACTTTCTCTGTATGATAAGGGAAATCTTAGAGCAAGGAGGCTTGGTGGCCAGAGGAAACAGAGCATTTAAGAGCGAAAAAAGAGGCAAAGAGCTGAGGCGCCTCAAAAAACAGGAAGAAAAGCGGTTGAGACGCCTGGGAAAATTGACTGCGCCCGACGCGGAATCCCAGGAACTAACGCCGGACGAGGCCCCGGCGGCGCCGCCCGGTCCGGACGATCCCGCCCGGGAAACATCCTGAGGCCCTTTTCAAACGGTAAAGACCATCTCTTTCCGCCGGGAACCCCGCCCAGGGGGCCTCTCCGGTGCAGAAAATCTCCACTAAGGGTCCGATGACGTCCTCCGCCCGCCCGGCGAGAACATTCCTGCAAGGAGCCATCCTTTATCTCGCGGCCCTGCCATTTCTCTGGGGACAAACGCCCGAACGGACGCTCTTCAAGGATCTGCCGCCGGCAGACCCCAGGAGGGTGGTCATCCAGGCCGTCCTGGCCTCGCCGCTCGATGTCCTGCGCGCCCGATTCCCGGGCAGAGAGTGGGTCGAGGGGGGATATCGCGACGCATGGGACCGGGCCCGCCGGTACTTTCCCGCGAGCGTCTATTACGTCGAGCCCGGGACCTACTTCATGACCCACGGCTTCGGTCCGGACGGCCGGCTGTTCATGGAGATCCACGATTCGTCCTACCTTTTACTGAGCGTGGCCAACCGGCGGACCTTCACGGACGGCTCGATCGTCGGCGAGTACAGGCGGATGCTCGACGCGGCCGGCGGGGGCGAGGCCGCGGCCTTCCAAGAGAAGACGGGGAGGCTCGAATCCCATTTTCGAGACGAGGCTTCGAAAAAGCGTCTCCGGAAAATTCTCGGCGAAGCCCTCTACTCCCGGCTCCTCGAGGGACTCCGCGAAGAGAACGCCCACATGTTCGCCGGCGGGCTGATGCACGAGGGCATACACGCCGGGATGGACGGCGAAGAACTCGTGGCCCGGATCCAGGCCGAGTTCAAAGGAGGCGGACTCGCCGTCCAATGGGACGAACTGCGGGCCTTCATGGCCGAAGCCGAATTCCACGGATCATTTTGCCGCTGGGCCGCGAACGCCATCGCCGCAGGCGGGGACGAGGTCGAGGCCCGGCTCGAGATGCTCGAAAAGTTGCGGGGGAGGCCCCGGCTTGTCCGCGCGCCGGACAGGGAGAAGTTCGAACGAGCGACGGCAGGGATAGGGGCTGTCACGGCCCTCGCCCGGCTGAGGATGCGGGAGCTCTGGCAGTCTGCCCAACGCCTGCAGGGGCTTGTGGTCAATTTCCAAAAGGATTACCTCAAGCCCGATCCGCCTGCGGGGATCGAGGACCCGATGAAGAAACTCACCGGCGACATCGCCGGTTTCGTCGGCGATGTCGGAGAGACCATCCAGCGGACCGAGCTCGCGCTCCGGCGCCTCGAGGAGGTCCTGGGACAGTGGGACGAATGGGCGGCCGGCCTTCGCCCCTTCCCTCCGCCGGTGACGGACTCCAAGGATGTTTTGGCAAGGGTCGGGCAGGCGACCTGGCCGGCGCCTCCCGCGGCCAATGTCGACCGCCTCAAGAAGATGGCGGAGCGGGAGCTCTCCAAGGTCCGGGGATCGCTTCCCCCCGGAAGGTCCTCGCCGTAATTATTCCCTTGACAAGCTCCTCTGTGAATAATATATTCCTATACGTTCATGTCGTATAATTTTATAAACATAATTGAACGTATAGGTATATTATGAACAAAGATGTGCTCACTCTCGACGACCTGGCCCGCAAGGCGGGCGTTTCTTCGGACCTCATCGCCGAATGGACCAAGGCCAAGCTCTTCAAGCCGAACGGCTTCGGCGACGACAAGGCCCCCCTCTTCGCTGCCGGGAGCCTCGAGCGCGTCGCCCACATCCGGAGGCTCGCCGACCTCGGTTACGGGACAGAGGAGATCCTGAAGATCATCAAGAAGGTCGGCCTTCCCCATGACGAGCGCGGCCGTAAGCGGGCCCCGAACCAGGACCGCTTCCTCACGGTCGGCAATCTGGCCGAGCGGTCCGGCGTCAGCCCGAGGACGATCAAGCACTGGGAGGACAAGGGCATCATCGAGCCCGACATGCGAACGGAGGGCGGTTTCCGGCTCTATTCGGAATCCTACGTTTTCCTCTGCAAGCTCATCCGCGACCTCCAGCTTTTCGGCTATACTCTCGACGAGATCAAGGCGGTCTCGGACGATGTCCGGACGCTCCTGGCCATCGAGGCCGCCCCCAATTCCTTCCCCCGGGCCGAAGTGGATAAAAAGCTCGAGGCCATGCTCGGGGCCATTCAGGGGCTTTTCGACAAGATGAAGCTCCTCGAGGAGGGCATCGAACGCTGGGAGGACCTCCTCAAGAAGAAGAGAAAAGACATCCTGGCCATCCAGGCTAAGAATTGTAAACGGGGGAAAAAAGCCAAGGAGGGAAGCGATGCCTAAGATCGTCTTCATCGAGCCGCAGGCGCCGAACCTCCATATCTTCAGCCAGTTCCCCCTGCCCCGCTTGGGGACGCTCATCCTGGGGACGATGATGAAGAAGCGCGGCTGGGACGTCGAGGCCTACGTCGAGGATTTCCGGAAGATCGATTTCGACGTGGTCGCCTCGGCCGACCTCGTCGGCATCTCGACCATCACCTCGACCGCGCCCCGGGCCTACGCCATCGCCGACCGGGCCCGGGCGATGGGCATCCCGGTGCTCATGGGCGGTCCCCACGTGACCTACCTCACCGAGGAGGCCCTGGAGCACGCCGACTTCGTCGTCCGGGGCGAAGGCGAGGCGGCCCTCGCGGCCTTCATCGACGCCCGGGAGCGCGGCGAGGGCTTCGCCGAAGTCCCGAGCCTTTCCTACAAGGACGCCGCGGGAAACGTCGTCCACAACCCGATGGCGCCCCGGGCTTCTGACCTCGACCGCATCCCCTTCCCCGACTTTTCCCTTCTCCGTCCCGACGCCAAGAGCACGAAGCACATGTCGTCCATCCCCGTCCTGACGTCGCGGGGGTGTCCTTTCGACTGCTCCTTCTGCTCCGTGACCGGCATGTTCGGCCGGAAATACCGCTTCCGCTCGACCGCAAACATCATCGAGGAGCTCCGCCTCTACAACGACCGGATGACCAATATTTTTTTCTACGACGACAACTTCGCGGCCGACCCGAAGCGGACCCGCGACCTGTGCGAGGCCATGATCCATGAGAGGTTCAGGTTCAAGTGGACGACCCAGGTCCGGGCCGACATCGCCCGGGACCCGGATCTCGTCCGCCTCATGAAGAAGGCCGGTTGCCACACCGTCTACATCGGCTTCGAGTCGGTCAACCCGGACAGCCTCGAGGGCATGAAGAAAAGCCAGACCGTGGCCGAGATCGTCCGCGCCGTCAAGGTCTTCCGCCGTTGTCGGATCCATATCCACGGAATGTTCGTGCTCGGCTTCGACGAGGACGACTGGAAATCGGTCCGCAAGACGGTCCGGTTCGCCAAGAAGGCCCGCTTGACGTCGACCCAGTTCCTCATCCTGACCCCCCTTCCCGGCTCAGCCTTTTACGATCGGATCGCTTCGGAGAACCGGATCCGTTTCCACGACTGGGCCCTCTACGACGCCCATCACGCCGTCTTCCAGCCGGCGCGTTTCTCGCTCCCCGACCTCCAGAAAGCGCAGATCTTCGCCCATCGGAAGTTCTATTCGCTGAAGGAGACGGTCCGGAAAATCGCCGCCGGCCAGTGGCTCGGCGTCGGCATCGCCCACTACGCCCGGAACCTCAACCGGACCTGGAAGCGCCGCAACCGGACGTTCCTGCGCGCGATCGCGCTCCTCAGGACCCGGCCCGGCTCCCGGGCCAGGGTTTCCGTGGACTACCACGAGGACGTCAGCCTCGAATAGGCCTTGAGACTGGGGACACGTACCCCGGGTACATGTCCCCAGTCTCAAGAGGGACAGTCCCCTTCGGGGACAGTCCCTGAACCGTTTACTTCCCTCCGCGTATCCAATAGAATAGGTCCGTTATTTTCACGTCACCTTTAGGGAGTCGCCCATGGATAATGTCCTGACCGTCAGGGGATTGAAAAAATCCTACGGAAAACAGATGGCCCTGGCGGGCATCGGTTTCGAGGTCCGGCCGGGAGAGGTGTTCGCCCTGATCGGCCCGAACGGCGCCGGCAAGACGACCACTTTGAGGATCATCGCCACGCTTCTCACGCCCACCGACGGAACGATCTCCTTTCTCAACCACGACCTCCACAAAGAACCGGACTTCGTCCGGGAGAAGATCAGCTATCTTCCGGAGGAAGCCGGCGCCTACAAGAACATGAAGGGCCTGGACTACCTCCACTTCATGGCCAACTTCTACGCCCGGACGCCGGAGGAGGAGAAGGCCTTCGTCGACCGCGCCGTCGAGATCACGGAGCTCGGCGACCGGCTGAAGACCAAGGTCGGGACCTACAGCAAGGGCATGACCCGGAAGATCCTGCTGGCCCGGGCCCTGATGACCAAGCCCGTCCTGGCCATCCTCGACGAGCCGACCTCCGGCCTCGACGTCCTCAACGCCCTGGAGGTCCGGGAGATCGTCCGGCGCTACGTCAAAGAGGGGACGTCCGTGCTCCTCTCCTCCCACAACATGCTCGAGATCGAGTTCCTCTCCGACCGCGTGGCTTTGATCGACAAGGGCCGCATTCTCGATTCCGGGACGCCCGCTGAGCTGAAGGAAAAACACCAGGCCAAGAATATGGAAGAAGTCTTCAGGAGTTCCCTCCGATGAAAAGATTCCTCAACCTTCTCAAGAAAGAGATCAAGGAGCTGGTGACCGCCCAGCTCATCATCTCCCTCGCCTTCACCATCATTCTGTTCAACTTCATCGGCCAGGTCAGCCGCAAGGAGGTCCAGAAGGCCATCGGCATCCAGACGATCTCGGCGCTCGACATGGACGGTTCACCGGCCTCCCTGGCCCTGCTCAAGGGCCTCGAATCGGCACGGTTCAAGATCCTCAACCAAGCCGGGAAGACCAAGGAGCAAGCCCTCGAGGCGGCCAAGGCCGGGGATTCGAAGCTCCTGCTCGTCATCCCGGCCGGATTCGGCGATTCCCTCAAGGGCCTCAAGCCGAGCGAGATCGAGACCTATTCCTTCATGAGGACGTTCTCGCTCATCGGGGCCCGGGGCCAGATCGTCGTCGGCGGGGTCATTTCCGCCCTGAACAATGTCCTGTCCAACAATTTCATCAGGGAGCGGCTGCCCGACGTCGACCCGGGAAGCCTCAAGAACCCCATCCGGAGCAAGGACTTCGTCGTCGTCAGGGACCGCATGGCCGAAGGCTCTGCCGCGCAGGTCGCCAACCTCATCTCGTCCCAATCCCTACTCATCCCTGTCGTCCTGATGATGATCGTCATCTACTCTTCGCAGATGGTCATTTCGGCCATAGCCATGGAAAAGCAGAACAAGACCCTGGAGACCCTGTTGACCGTGCCCATCCGCAGGACCTCGATCATCACCGCCAAGATGCTCGCCGCCGGCCTTGTCGGCCTGATCTCGGCCGGGATCTACATGTTCGGCTTTAAAAGCTTCGTCGGCGGCATCGGCGAGGAGGCCGCCCGGGCGGGCGCCCAGGCCGGCGGCGGAGGCGCCGCGATGATGCGCCAGCTGGGCCTTTACTTTAACACCTCGGGCTACATCGTGCTCGGCGTGGCCCTTTTCCTGGCCATTCTGGTCGCCCTGGCCATCGCCATGATCCTCGGTGTCCTGGCCGAGGACTTTCGCAGCGCCCAGAACATGATCATGCCGCTGATGTTCATGGTCATGATCCCGTATTTCATCTCCCTGTTCGCCGATATCAACACGGTCCCCCTCCCGGTGAAGATCTTCATACTGGCCATCCCCTTCTCGCACCCGTTCCTGGTCTCGCAGAACCTCTACCTCGGCAACTACGGCTTGATCTTCGGCGGGCTCGCCTACATGCTCGTCGTTTTCGTCGTCCTGGTCGTCTTCGCCGCCCGGGTCTTCTCGACGGACCGTATCCTGACCATGAAGCTGCGTTTCGGCAAGAAAAGGGGAGCCACCGCCTGAGCGGCCTAAAGAGCGGAATCAGATGATTTAGGGCCGGCGAATCCTGGACGCAGCCGATCCGCCCCGATCTTTCCCCGATTGTTGTATAATGCCGCTCTGTATCGGAAAGAAATCAGCATGAAACCGAATCCGGTCCTGGTCGTTCTCGCCGCGCTCGGCCCTTTGTCGTCCTTCGCCGCCCATCAATCCTTGTCATCTGAAGCCGCTGCGATCCAAGCCGTCCATGTCGAGAAGGGCCCCGTCCTCGACGGCCGCCTCGACGACGAGGCCTGGCGGCAGGCCCCGGTTTTTTCGGGGTTCAAAATGGTCGTCCCGCGCCCCGGCGACGAGCCCTCCGAAAAAACCGAGCTTCGGGTCGTCTACGACGGATCTCGCCTGTACATCGGCGTCCGCTGCCTGGACGGGAAGCCGGGCCGCATCTCGGCCAACTCCATGGCCCACGACGGCGATGCCGAACACGAGGGCGAAGACGCCATACGCATCCTCCTCGACCCCTTCCAGGACCGCCGCAACGCTTATTTCTTTTCCGTCAACCCCCGCGGCGGCCGGAGCGAGGGCCTGGCCACCGGCGAGCATTCGAGCCTCGCCTGGGACGGGATCTGGGACGCGCGGAGCATCGTCGGCGAGGACGGCTGGTCGGCGGAGGTCGAAATTCCGTTCAAGACGATCTCCTTCAAACCCGGGCTGACGCGCTGGGGGATCAATGTCGAGCGCGTCATCGCCCGCAAACAGGAGACCGTCCGCTGCTCCGGCGTCCGCGCCGACAGCTTATTCACCAACCCCGCCGAAGCCGCCGCCCTCGAAGGCATCGCCGGGGTCAAACAGGGTTTAGGCCTGACGTTCAAGCCCTATGGCCTGGCCAGCGTTTCCAAGAACCACGAGCCCGGCTCGCCGGCGGACTGGACCTGGGACGGCGGGTTCGACCTCTACAAGAACTTCACGCCCAACTTCGTCGGCGCCTTTAGCTACAACACGGACTTCGCCGAGACCGAAGTCGACGAGCGCCGTATCAACCTGACCCGTTTCCCCCTCTACTTCCCGGAAAAACGGACATTTTTCCTGGAGGGCTCGGAGATCTTCAACTTCGGGACGACGAGCGCGGATGGCGGCTTCGCCCCGTTCTTCAGCCGTAGGATCGGCCTATTCGAAGGACGCCAGGTCCCCATCGTCTTCGGGACGAAAGCTTACGGCAAGCTGGGGAACACCAACCTCCAGGTCCTCGACGTCCGGACGGGCGCTCTCAACGGCCTTCCCGCCGAGAACTTCCTGGCCGCCCGCGTCTCCCAGAACATCCTGGCCGAGAGCAAGGTCGGCCTCATCTTCACGGACGGCAGTCCGACGGGCGCAAGGAACTCGCTCGCCGGTTTCGACCTCGTCTACCAGACCTCGCGCTTCATGAAGGACAAGAACTTCCTCGCCGGCGGCTGGCTCGTCTACAACTGGAACGAGAATCCGGCGGGACGGCATGAAGGTTTCGGCTTCAAGCTCGACTACCCCAACGACCTCTGGGACATCGCCGCGACCTACAGTTCCTACGGAGACGCCCTCGACCCGGGCATCGGCTTCCTGCCGCGGAAGAACATCCAGGTCTTCAACTTGGGCCTCAGCTACCAGCCGAGGCCGGAGAAGGGCCTCGTCGGGCGCCTCGTTCGGCAGTTCTTCTATGAGCTCCGGTTCTCCTTCACCTGGGACCTGGCCGGGAATCTCGAAACCCGGCGTATCTTCACGGCACCGCTCAACCTGCGGACGGAGAGCGGCGAGCATATCGAGTTCAACGTCATCCCCCACTACGATGTCCTCCCCGATGATTGGGAAGTTTCCGACGGCGTATTTCTGCCCCGGGGCGCCTACACGTTCACGAACTACGGCCTCCAGTTCGAGACCGCATCCCATCGGCCCTGGACCGTGGACCTGGAATGGAAGTTCGGCGAGTTCTACTCCGGCAGTTACGACGAGGTCGAGGCCGGGATCCAGCTCAAGCTCAAGGGCTACGCGACCTTGGGGCTCGACGCCAATTTCGTCCGCGGACGGCTCCCCGAAGGAAACTTCAAGGAAAACGTCTACCAGATCAAGGCCGATTTCTTCCTCACACCCCGGCTGGGCTTGATGAACTATATCCAATACGACGACGATTCGAACGAGCTCGGCGTCAATACCCGTTTCCGCTGGGAGATCACGCCGGGCAACGTCGTCTATTTCGTCTATTCGAAAAACTGGGAGCGGCGTTGGGACCCGGCGAGCCGCTTCTACCCCCTCGAAGAGCGGGGCGTCTTCAAGATCACCCTGAGCATCCGGCCCTGACCGCCGGACCTCCCCCGGCCCGTCACGCTGGGAATTTTCTCATTTCATAGAGGATACCGGTCAGAAGATATAGCCTGAGTTCACGGACCGTCCCCGGACCTCTCGCCGACCTTCGAGCCCTACTCGAGATCGGGATAGAATCTTTTGATGTCGGCGTACCGTTTCATCCTTTCGAGGAATTGGGCGACGGTTTTGATCTTTCTCTTCAGGTTCATGTTCGGCAGGTTGGCGACAGCCCCGTCGAAATTCTCGGGTGTGATGGACAGGGGGTCCACCGTGCATCCCTCGCACTCGCCGAATGGTTTTAAAAACAGGTAGCCGTCGCAGAAATCGCCGAAGGCGAACTTTTTTCGTCCGGCGGAGTAAATCGCGCCTCTATCGCCGAGCCGGTGGAACGGGGAGCCGACGACGTCAAACCCCACGTGGGGCGGCTCGAAGTCCCTCATGACCCGGTCGACGACGCCGTCCACGGGATAATCGTACGTTCGAGGGCCGGCGGTCGTCGTCCAGGGATAATGCAGGCAGATGTTGAAAGCCTTTCCCCGGATCTTGAGCCAGACGAGGTTGCCGGCCCCCCGCTTCCTCACGCCGATAAGTCTCTTCATCCTGAAATCATATTCGGGCTTATAGAAACGGGTGAACGCATGATGCTGGCCCATATAAACCAGGGCTTTTTTCTTTTTCTTGGCGAATTCGTCGATGATGACCCGGGCCATGTGCCTATCCCGGGGGCCTCTGAAAAACACGCGGTTCCACAGGCCCTCGGTCATGTCATCCACGAGCAGGTCCCACCGGGGCCGGTAATCGAGGTTGACGATCCGGAACTTGGGCGCCCCTTCGGGCAGCGAACGATTGAGCTCCCAGGCCTTCCGGTACAAATCCAGGTATTCGACATAGGGCCAATAGCTGCCCCATTGGAACATCAGGCGGCGAGCGAGGTCCGCATCATAGGTTTCGGCCGTGATCAGCGCGTCCACCTGGCCTTGGAGCTCATAGCAGCCGAATTCGATCCCGAGATCCCTGATCCCATTCTTATACAATATCGGGATCAAGGATTGGATGAGCTCGACGTCGTGTTTGATGAGATGATGTTCTCCGACGAAGACGATGTCGTGATCCTGGAACTTGCTGACGACATAATCCTCGGGGTTCATTCCATGCCCCTGGACGTATTCCACGAGCGTCCTCTTTTGGTCATCCGGGATCTCGGCCGGGGATCTTTTTTGGGAAAGGAGCTCCGCTCCGACAGCAAGTAATAACAGGAAAACCGATAGGATCCTGCCGATCCTCGGAAATGCGGCCGTCTTTCCCCGTCCCCCATGATGTCCGATATCGCGTCTCATGGCATTCCAAAACCAGCGCCCGGGGTTTATCCTCCTCTTCGACGACCATACTATTCCCGGGTTCGGCGCGGTGTCAAGAATGCGAAAAGGCCGCTGCGCTGATATAATGATGCCGATATCAAGACGAGGAACAGAGCCATGAAAACGATCGACCTCAAGAAAACCCTCAAGCCCACCTACACCGCTTCGGCCGCGAAGCCCTCGATCCTCGACGTCCCACCGATGAATGGTCTCATGGTCGATGGAACGGGCGATCCCAACGGCCCGGCGTTTCAGGAGGCCGTCGGCTCGCTCTACAGCGTCGCCTACACCATGAAATTCGCGTTCAAAAAGGACAAGGCCGTCGACTATCCGGTGATGGCCCTCGAAGGCCTATGGTGCGCCGACAATATCGCCGACTTCCTGAACAACAAGCGCGAAAACTGGAAGTGGACCCTGATGATCGTCCTGCCGGGAATCGTGACGAAGAAGGACGTCGCCCAGGCGATCGAGACGGTCAAAAAAAAAGCGAAATTCCCCCGCTTCCCGGAGGTCAGATTCGAGAAGTTCCACGAGGGCTTAACGGCGCAAATCATGCACGTCGGGCCGTACGCGACCGAAAGGCCGACGATCGAGCGGCTGCACCGTTTCGTCGAGGAACAGGGGTATCAGCTGCGCGGCAAGCATCACGAGATCTACCTCGGCGACCCGCGGCGCTCCACCCCGGAGAAGCTCCGGACCATCATCCGCCACCCCGTTGAAAAGGCCAAGCGGTGAACGGCTTCGATTTCCACCTGCCCACGAAGATCCTGTTCGGGAGGGGGCGGGTCCGGGACATCGGCTCCCACATCCCCGGAGAGGCCCGCCGCGTTCTCGTCGTCACCGACCGGGGAGTGGCGACACGAACGCCGGCCTTGGGCGCCGTGATGCGGGGGCTGGCGGGACGCGACGTCCGGGTTTTCGACGGAGTGGAGGAAAACCCGTCCCTGACCACGGTCGAGGCGGGCACAAAAGAAGCCAGGGATCTCGGCGCGCAGCTCATAGTCGGGCTCGGCGGCGGATCGCCCATGGACGCGGCTAAAGGCGTCGCTCTGTGCGCCCCTCACGATGGAGACCTGCGCGGGTTGCTGGCCGGCGATCGGCCCTCGCACCCCGCGCTCCCTGTCATCGCCATCCCCACGACTTCCGGGACGGGGAGCGAAGTCACGCCCTATGCCGTCTTCACCGACCCCGCGGCCGGGAACAAGGTCGGCTTCGGTCACTCTTCGATCTTTCCCGCCGTGGCGATCGTCGATCCCGACCTCTCGGCAGGCATGCCCGAAATCGTGGCCCTCAACACCGGCCTCGACGTTCTGGCTCATGCCGTGGAGGCCTATCTCTCGACGATCGCTTCTCCGCTCAGCGATACCCTGGCGCTTCAGGCCGCAGAGGCGGTCCTCTCCCACCTCGCTCCCGCCGTCCGCAAGGTCCCCGAGTCCGTGGACCGGATGTCTTACGCGGCGATGCTGGCCGGTGTGGCCATCACCCACGGCAGCACGATCCTGCCCCATATCATGGGCTATCCGCTGACGATGTTCCACGGGGTCCCGCACGGCCGGGCCAGCGCGGTTCTCCTGGCGCCGGTTATCGATTTCCTCCGCCGTGCAGGCAGGGTCCCGGACCGGATCCGGGAGATCGACCGCCTTTTTGCCCCGCATGGAGGGGTCCCGGCCTTCCTCAGCGGGTTGGGCGTCCCCACCAAGCTATCAGACTACGGCCTCCGCGAGGACGAGATCCTCGCTTTCGCCCGCAAAACGATCGTCAAGGGCGACGTGCGCATCACGCCCGCGGAAGTGACCGTGGAGGGTTTGGCGGAAATCTACCTGTCCGCCCTCTGAGACGGCAGGCCTTCTCACTTTTCCCAGCGGGCCCGGCAGCACCGGAGGGTTTTGTATCCGTCTTCGTCTTCCACGAAGAAATAGGCCTTTCCATCCCGCCATAGACGAATTTCGTGGACGATGGGAACCTTGGCGATATAGCGGCCTTCGGCGTCGAAAACGTCCCAATAATACTCTTTTTTCGCCCGTCCCTTTTCATAGGTTCTCACCAGAAGACGCCCCTCGTCGGCCAGGACAAAATAGCCGAAGGGCGGGAAATACTCCGGGAACTGGATCATGTCCCTGACATTGACGCCGGAGACGTTAGGGATGAGAGCGAGTATCTCGTCTTTGTCCTCTTTGGTGATCGGAACCGGGTCATATTCCCGGCCGATCGTTCTGCGGGGCTTTCCTTCAAGGGAAAGGACCTTGATCTCGTAGCCCGGTTGACTGCCGAAAAAGAGGCCGCCTTGGCCGTCGAGAGCGTAAAGGAGGTTCATCGCCGAGAACGGGTTAATCTTGGCCTGAAGAGAGACCGGGAACTCGAAAGACGCCAGCTTGATCTTCGGATTGAAGTCCTTGTCGTACGTCTTGACGTCCATGGACATCTTGCCGGCCTCGCCGAGGCCCATGGAACGGGCGACGATCAAGCCACGGCCGTCCATCTGGATTCCGGACAGGCCCAGGGCTTTTGCCGTGGAGATATGCCGGCTGAACGTTCCGTCCAGGCCGAAAACCGCCAGCCGCTGATTGAGGGCGTCCTCGACGAAAACTTCATTCTCCGGCGTGATGAGGATCCCCACCGGCTGGTTCATTTCCCCCGGCCCCTGGCCCGCTTTGCCGAAAGCCCGCACGAATTTGCCCTTGGCGTCGAAGACCTTGACCCGGCTGTCCTTCGTGTCGAGAACATACACCGTCCCGTCTTTGAGGACGGCCAAGGCGGAGATCTCAACGAATGACCTGTCGGGCGCATCGCCGCCGCCGACCGTATAAATCTCCTCGAGGATCAGCTTGATCGGTGCGCCCTTCGGCGGGTTCGGTTTCTTGCCGTTCGTGACGATCGTGACGCCGTTCTCGGTCTTGACCTTATGCTGGCCGGCAAGGACCGAAACGATGATGACCAAGGAGCCTAGAAGGACGAAGGTCGCCCTTCCTTTCCGCATGTTCATTGTGAACCTCGCTGGGAGAGACATTGCAAGAACACCCTTGCTCCTAGGGGACGATGGTAATCCCGGCCCTTGAGCGAAGTCAAGCGGCGCGCGGCCGGCGCCGGGCGAGAGGCCCCGGCCGGACCTCGGTTCCGGATCAACCGGTCTTTTTCAGCTCAAGATGGAACCAGCCGGCCTCGTCTTTCCGGGAGACGACCTCGAAGCCCGCCGCGGCGGCCAGCTCCAGATAATGGTCCGCTCCCTGCCCTTCGGCGATTTTCACCCCGTAGCCGGTGTTGATGGCTTTCCCGGGCAGTTGGATGTGGAGGGGGTACATGACAGAAAGCTGACGCGGGTCGGTCTTGCGGGGAAACACGACGTCCCAGATCAGGAGCCGACCCCCGGGCCGGAGAACGCGGTAGATCTCCTGGAAGACCTTGGCGTGGTCGGCCGATGCGATATACATGAAGGTGAAGAAAACGGTGGCCGTGTCGAACGTCCTATCCAGGAACCTGAGCTCCCGGGCGTCCATGACGATCTTGAGCAAGGGTTCGCCGGGAGCATCTTCGAGCTCGCGCTTGCTGAGGTCGATAGCGACGACCTGCTTTCCTTTGAGCTGGCCGATGACACCCTCCCCTCCGCCGCCGATATCCAGGACGAGGCCCTGGGCGGGAAAATCAGGTACGACGACCTCAAGCTTGGCGTGCATGATAATCTGCCCGGGCTTAGGAGGCTCCTGGGCGGCCAGGACAAACGCGGCGGCCAGGAGGACACCGCTGATCCCGGCCATGAGGCCGGGCCGTCGGTTTTCTCCATTGAACATGGGTGATCTCCTCAAGTTACTTAGTACGGGAGGATTCGCAGTCCCCTACAATCTGATAGTACGCAAGCGTTCGGCAGGATGTTTCGGTCCGGGTCAGCTTTTTTTGATCCAGGTGCCGTCTTCCTGCTGGATCCACCAGCCGGGCGCGGCGGCTTTGATCCAGCTCTCGGCGAAGATCTTCTGGATGCGCTCGATCTGGCTGGCCTCGATGTTGAGGGACTTGGCCACTTCCGCGTAGAGCTTCGTCCGGTCGCCGTTCTCGTCCTTGACCAGGTTGCGCAGGGCCGCCTTGGCCTGGAGGTTGAGGCCGGCTTCGTCCCGGACTTCGAGCAGGCCCTTGTTCGTCTCGCCGATATTGCCGCCGGCGAAATAGGGCTTGAGCGCGGGGAAGCGGTTCTTCATGGCCTCTTTGAGGGCCCGGATGGCCGGCGTCGAAACGCTTGTCGCCTCCTGGGCGTAAGCGGCGGGAACCAGGGAGAAGGGGGCGGACTCGTGGAGCGAAGCCAGCTTTTTGACGGCTTCCTGGCCGCTCTTCTCCGCGTCTTTCTTGCGGATCTCGTCGACGATCTCCTCGGCGGCCTGCTTGACCGTCGCTTCGGGGAAGTAGATGTTGACCGTGATGCAGGCCAGGACGAAGACGAGGCCCACGGCCGCGATGCTGCCTACGGTGTATCGTTTTCTCATGTCGCTGTCCTCCTTACCTTGCGGAATTATTTTTCGGATTGACCGACCCGTTTGAGCCGGTTCGTCATTTCCTTGAAGCTGATCACCTTGTCGGGCTCCCTATTAATGACACTTATACCAAAAAGCGACGGTTTCTTCACCAGGTATTCGACACCGCCTTCATGGATCGTGCCGTTCAGGGTGAAAGTGTCGTTGCGGAGCGTGCTGACGAGGCCCAGCTTCTGATAACGGAAGCCCCTGATGAGGCTCATCCAGAAGCCGCCCGTCCCGCCGGACGCCTGCTGGCCGGAGCTGAGCACCGTCAGGTTGTCCACGGCCTTCAGGCTGAACGTCTGCGCCACACCCTTGCGCGGCACGGACTCGAGACGAAAGTCGAACCGTTCCGGCTGGCCATAAGAGATGACGAGGTTGCGGACTTCGCCGCTGACGATGCCGGTCACTTCCCCGAACGGGACCTCGTCGGTCAGCTTCTTCAGGTCGAGGTCGAGGAGGTCGACGTTGAGCGAGATGGACCGGTTCGCGGCGAACGGCCTGGCCACAGAGAGGTCGCGAAGGACGACCTTGCCACTGAAGACATCGGCCTCGCCCCGGCCGGAAATAGCGATTTCCCGGGAGCTGATGTCGAGGCGGGGGAACTCGGCCCGGATCTTGCCGGTCAGTTTGAACTGGGGCGATTGGATGGGGAAGCGGGAGATATCGATCTCGCGGAGGGCCAGGGAGCCGATGCCCCGGAGGGCGCCGCTTGTCGCGTCGACGCGGAAGGTCGTCCGGCCGAGCTCGAGCCGGCCGCCGAAAAGCTCCAGGGCGAGGGGCTCGATGGCGAAGGCGTTCGCTCCGACCCGGAGGGAGATGGCCACGGGCTTCAAGGTCAAGAAGGGGCTCTGGAACTCGCCGATCCGGAGAGATCCCTCGTCGGGGAGCGGGCTCTCAGGGGAGCCCGGCGCGGCCACTCCGGCCTCGTAGTGGACGGGAATCTCGGCGGCGATGCCGAGAAGCAGAGTTTTCGACGATGGAAGCTCGAGGCTGGTACCGGCGAGAGTCAATTTGCCCTTGACCGAGAGCGCATCGCCTTCCCCGCGGATGCGAACGTCCGCCCCGAGCATTCCTTCGAGGCTCATCCGGTTCTCTTGAGCGACACCGGCCTGGGTGTAGAGGGAGTAGAGGGGCCCGAGGCTCAGGCGGGCGTCCGTGCGCAGGTCGAACGACGGCAAGGGCCGCGAATGGACCGAACCGGCGAGGTTGACTTCCCCGATCGTCGGAAAGAAGAAGCGCGCGGCGAGGCCGTCGACACCGCCCGAGGCGGGGTCGTAGCGACCGACGAGGGTCACCTTGAGGGGGTGCTTGCTCCAAGAGACATAAACCGCCTTCCACAGCGATTCGCCCTGTTCGATGTCGAGGGCGCCCGTGAACGAGATCCTCTTCGAAGCGCCATAAGCGCCTTCGACCTTCAGCACGGGATTGAGCCCTTCTCCGGCGATCGTGAACGATGGATCGTTGAACCGGAACTGGGCGAGGGAAAGCGTTCCGGAAAACGCCCAGTCATCCCTCGTCGAGGCCGGCCGGCGTGCCTCGAGCGAGAGGTCGGCCGTGCCGCCGAGTTCCCAGCCCGAAAGGCTCTCCGGGATGAACGACGAAGCGAGCCCGCGAAGGGCGGGAATGTCCAGGCCGCGGCTTTCGAGCTTGACCTGAGCCGCGCCCATATTTTCCAGCCCGAACCGGCCGGAAAGACGGAGCGGCGTTAGCCCGGGGAACTGGACTTCGAGCGAATCGATGGCCACGGTTTTCCGGCCGAGGTCCAGGCGAGACTTCCCGGCGAGCGTGACCTTGTCGAAAGAGATCTTCTTCCCCTCGGCGACGTCGAAATCGAGGCTCTTGAACGCGGCGTCGAGCCGGGAGATGTCCGCGGCATCCTTTGTGGCGGCCGCGACGATATGAACGTCGGAGTTCCCGACGGCGATCTTGTCCATGGCGATTTTTCCCAATGACGCGCGGATATCGGCCGAGAGCCGGGGGTCTCGCGTCGAGCCGGCCGCGTCGAGCCGGCCCGAGGCACGGACATGAAGGGGAAGCCCGCCCGCGACGTAGTCGAACTCCACGTCTTCGAGGGCGAGGGTGCCGGTGAGGCTGTCTTTCGTCTCCTGGCTCGAGCGCTGGATGCCGTATTTTCCCGAAAGCTCCGCCCGCCCCCGGAGCTTGGCGCCGCGGAACTCCGCGGGCAGACGGGGCCCGAGCAGGGCGGCCAGATTTTCGAGTTTGTCGAGCCGGACTTTAGCCCCGGCCTCGAGGAAAACGCTGTGGCCGAATCGTCCCGCGACCGACCCGTTGAGGTCGAGAAGGCCGGGAACGGCGATTCTTAGCCGGGGGACGGCGAGCTCTTTCGCGTCCATGTCGAACTTGCACGTCGTCTCGATCGTGAGGCCGGCGAGGGAATCCTCGATGCCGGCCTCCGCGAGCCGCGTCGGGCCGAAATCGAACGCGGCGTCGAGGCCGAAGGGCGAAGCCAGGCGGAGCGTGCCCGACGAGCGCAGGCCGCTCGTCAGGCTGTAGGCCCCGCCCTTGTCCTTGACGGCGATATCGCAGCGGCCGATGGAATAGGCGACTTCGCCGACGGCGTCTGCCGTCGTCAGGGAGATATCGAAGTTCCCCAGGTTCGTCTCCTGGGAGGCCATGGAGATGGACAAACGGGCGTTCGCGGCCGAGATCCGCTTGGCCCAGGCCAGGGTGTCCGAAGCCTGGAGGAGGATCGCTTCGATGTCCAACGGCTCTTCGGAAACGGCCTTTTGCTCCAGGCGGAAGACGATGCCGTTGGCTTCGATCGTTTCGAGCGCCGGTTTTTTGCCGCGGACGAGCTTCCAGAAATTCCCCTTGGCCTCGAGACGGGCCAGAGAGACGCCCATTTTCTGGAAGGCGTTCTCCTGGCCGAGGTCAAGCGCGTCGACCGTGAGGCGGAAGGGGAAGAGCGAATAGTCGAGCTTGCCGATGCGGACCGTCGTGCCCGTCGTTTTCGCGAGCCGGCTTTGGAGAAGGTTCCTGACGAGAGGCTTGTCGAAGATCAACAGGAGGGCCGCGGCGATAACAAGGAGGGCGACGAGGCCGAGGACGAGGCCCGTTATCTTGAGGGTTTTCTTCAGCGCTTTCTTCATCATGCCGCACGACGATTATAACATTGTTTAGTCGGCTGGGCTTTCCAGAGGGGGTCAAACCTACCTTTTGCTGCAAAAGGTAGGTTTGACCCCTTCCTAACGGTCCGAGACGACGAGCGAAACGCGGCCGTCGAAATCCGTGACGACCACTTCCCTGCCGCTGAGGGGCGTCACCGTGTTGAGAAGCGCGATGCCGACCCTATACTTCCATTTAACAGCACCCGTTACGGCGTCAAGGGCTATGAGCAGGCCATTTTTGGTTCCGTAGAAAACGACGCCGTCCTTTTCGACGAGCATGGCCGAGTTGATGTCGTAGCCGAACCCAGCGTTGGTCTCCCAGACAGGCTCGGGCGTGTCGGCCGCCGTGGAGATGGCGGCGACGATATCCTGGGTCGTCCGGACATAGACGCGTTTCCTGTCCTCGGAGAGGCCGATGGATTCCCGGACGGCCCAGCGGTCGGTGCGCCAGACCTCGTGCCCGGTGGCCAAATCGATGGCGGTCATCCGCTTGTCCGGGGCGACGATGAAGACGCGCCCGTTCGCCGCGACGGGCCAGCAGGCGGCCGGAGAATAGAGCGGGCTCGGCCGATCGCCCTGCCACTTCCAAGCAAGCTGCCCGGTCTTCTCGTCGAGGGCGTAGAGGCGGCCGTCCCACGCGCCGAAGACGACCTTGCCGTCCGCGACGAGAGGCCTCGTCTCTACGAAGCCCTCGATCCCTTCATGGCTCCGGACGGCTTGGCCCGTGGCCAGGTCGAGGGCCCGGAATACTCCGTCGCTCGAGCCGATGAAGACGACACCGTCGGCGATGCGGGGGCAGGCGACGACGGGCCTTTGTGTCGCAGCTTTCCAGATGGGCTTGCCGGTCCGGGCATCCAAGGCATAGACCGCGCCGTCCGTCGATCCGAACACGACCCGGCCTCCTCCGACGTCCGGAGTCGAATAAACCGGCCCTCCCGAGTGGAACTCCCAGGCGACGCTCCCGTCCGCGAAGCGGAGAGCCCGGACGACGCCTGACGCATCGCCCACGACGATCGTCTCTCCGGACACGGCGGCGGAAGAGGCGATCGTCCAGCCCGTGTTGTACCGCCAGCGGACCCGGACGTCTGGATAGAGGCCGTTTAGGCTGAAGTCGGGCCGCGGCGGCGACCCGGCCTTCCCTTCCTCCCCGCTGGTTTCCCGCCCTCCCGCCGCCGTGGGGGGACGGCTCTTATCCAGCTCGATCGTATGCCAAGGCGGGAGCGTCTTGCTCCCGGTCCTTTCGGAGAACGTCATGGCTTTCGCGCCGATCTCGACAACCGTGTATCCGGGTGCGACATCCTTCGTGCCCAGGATCGAACGGCTCATGACGCCGGGGACGCCTTCGAAATCCATGGCCCGGTTGCTGTGGCCATGCCCGACCAGGACAGCGGCTGTCGGGATCGTCTTCAGCTTGTCCAAGACGACGAACCAGTTGGCGATGCTCTCGTCGAGCGGGTAATGGGTGACGAAGACGGTCGGCCTGTCCTTCGAGCCTTTCTCCGCGAGGAGCTTATCCAGCCAGCGGACGTCCTGCGGCGCCCAGTTTCCGTCGCCCATTTTCATGACCGGCCCTTGGTGCATCCCGATAAACCGGACGAGGCTTCTGGCAAAAACGAACCGGTCGCTTCCCCAGAGCCGCAAAAAATCCGTCGCCCCCGATTCCGACCATTTCGTGTCGTGGTTGCCGGGGATGATGTGATACGGAAGGCGCAGGCCGCCGAGGATGGACTTGGCCTGGCGAAATTCTTCGAACGAGCCCATTTCGGTGACGTCGCCCGTCACCAAGACGAAGCTCAGGCCCTTGGTCGCGTTGATGTCGGCAACGACGGCCCGGAGGTCGTCCGCGCCGCGGTCCGAGCCGACGTGCGTGTCCGTCAGCCACGCGAACCGCAGCGGCCCGCGCGAACCGGCGGGGACAACGGCCGTAAGGAGAACGACGAGGGCGGCGAATAAGACGGCCGCCGCCGTCCAGGTCTTCTTTGCTGCCATCCTGTCTTCTCCTCGCACAGCTCAATCGCGCGCCCATGCAAATCCTATTGCCGCCCGCCCGCGATGTCAACCGGCTCTCACCGCCCGATGGCCAGGCCCATCCCGTCCGGGAGCTCAGAAACCGCCGGGGGATTGACTCGCCGCGGCCCGGGGGGGTAATCTAAAGCCAACTTAAGACACTTATCCCTGGGAGGCCCGCTATGTCTAAAAACGCATGGGAAAGACGGGATTTCCTCAAATCGCTTCTGGCCGGAATGCCGCTGCTCGCCTGGGATTGGAACGCCTTTCCCCGCGGCGGCCAGGACAAAACCCCGCCGGGGACCTACGACGCCGTCGTCATCGGCGCCGGCCTGGGCGGCCTCAGCGCGGCCGCGGCCTTCGCCCGCCAGGGGTACAAGGTCCTCGTCCTCGAACAACACAGCGTCCCGGGCGGCTATGCCTCCGCCTTCACGCGGCCGGGCGGCTTCACCTTCGACGTCTCGCTCCACTCGACGACGGTCGGCCTGCGCGACGGCGTCGCCAACCTGATCCAGGGGTTCCCGGAGATCCAGGACGTCGCCTTCGTCCCCCACAAAACCCTCTACCGCACCATTTACCCGGACTACGACATCCGGGTCCCGCATCGGGATGTCCCCGGCTACCTCAAGGTCCTCAAGGACAACTTCCCCGACGACGCGCAAGCGATCGACGGCATCTTCGCCGACATGAAGGGTCTTGCCGACGACGTCGGCAATCTTTCGCGCGCGGGCGGCCAGGTCGACATGTCCACGTTCCCCGCCAAGTTCCCGCATCTCTTCAAGAACTTCAGCCGGACCTGGGGGGCCATGGTCGATGACCGCGTCAAGAACCCGAAGCTCAAAGCCGTCATTTCGGGGCTATGGGGCTACTTCGGGCTGCCGCCGTCCAAACTCTCGCCCTTCTACTACGCCATGCCCCTCATGGGTTATCTCGAGGGCGGCGGCTACTATCCCGTCGGCACGTCGCAGAAGATCAGCGACGCTTTCGCCGGCCTGATCAAGAAGAACGGCGGCGAGATCAAGCTCAACACGCGGGTCGAAAAGATCCTCACCCGCGACCATGCCGCCTACGGTGTCAGGACCGCGGACGGCGCGGAATACCGCGGCCGGGCCGTCATCTCCAACGCCAACGCCGTGGACACGTTCACCCGTATGGTCGACGAGAAGGAATTCCTCAAGGACTTGCTCACGCGTATGGATAAGCTCTCCATCAGCTATTCGACCTTCCTGGTCTGGCTGGGCCTCAAGACGGACCTCGTCCGCAAAGCCGGGCTCAAGGAGAGCGAGATCTTTTATCACACCGGCTACGACATCGAGGCCGAGTACAAGACCGTCATGGCCGGGGGTCTGCCGGACGATCCGGATTTCGGGCTGACCGTCTACGACAACCTCTATCCGGGCTGTTCGCCCAAGGGCAAGAACACGCTCAACATCATCGCGACACAGGGTTTCGACTACTGGAAGAAGTTCGAGACCGATTATTTCTATGGCAACAAGGACGCCTACACCAAGGAGAAGATGCGACTGGCCGACATTCTCATCAATAAGGTCGAGAAAACGCTTCTGCCCGGGTTACGGAAGGCCATCGAGGTCATTGAGGTCGCGACACCCCTGACCAACGTCCGCTTCACGAGCAACCCGCGGGGCGCGATCTACGGCTGGGACCAGACCGTCGACAACTCCGGGAACCGGCGCTTCCCGCAGACGACGCCCATCAAGAACCTCTATCTCTCCGGCGCCTGGACGTTCCCGGGCGGGGGGTACGGCGCCTGCATCCCCAGCGGCCTCGTCTGCTTCAGCCGGGTGATGGCCGACTGGAAAGGCTGACGGCGGCGCCGGACCGGCTTTACTCTCCCCTTGGGCGGCCTCTGTGAAGCTGGGTCAAGGGCTCTCCTCCATTCGATCATCACCACGATAGTAATCAGCAATTAACATGCCAAGGGCCTACCCGTGAGGAATGGACGGAGCGTAAATGAGTTTTTCAAGGGTGGCTGCCGGGCCGGAATGTACAGTATTCAGGAGTGATTATCCGGCGGCCTCAATTATTTTCCCGGATCAAGAACGGCAGGGGGAGGACAAACGACCTCCACGTCTCCGTCTCTCGCAGGATGGGGGAACCGGATCTTCCACGAATGTAGGTAATACCCGCTGTCGCCGGGCGTCGCGGTCTCTTCGTCATCGATGCCGTCGGCACGGGGGATTCCACCTGTCTGATAGAGCGGGTCACCCACCAGAGGGCATCCCGCGTAGCTGAGATGGATCCGGATCTGATGGGGACGCCCCGTGGGAATGGTCACTTCGAGGAGCGTCGCGTTCTCACCGGGGAGCCGGCGGATGACCCGGACATGGCTTATCGACGGCCGTCCACCTGACCGATAGGCGTGGACGGTGGCCGGACGCCGATACGGGACAGGCCCGATCGGCGCGTCGACCGTGAAAGTGTCCGGCATCGCGGTCCCGGAGGCCAAGGCCAGATACACCTTGAGGATCCGCCTTTCATACATGGCGGTTGCCAACGATCGCGCGGCCCGGGCGTTGCGGGTGAAGAGAATGGCCCCGGACGTGCCGCGTCCGAGTCGATGGAGCGGCGAACACTCGGGGCCATAGCGTTGCCGCACCAGGTAAAGCAGGGTGTTTTCCAAAAAAAAGCCTCCGGGAAGGACGGGTAACCCGGAAGGTTTCGCCAGTACCAGGACGTCCCCGTCTTCGAACAGGGTCTCAAAATTCCTCGGAGCTTCGGGCTCCTCCCAGGGAAGGCGATGGTAGGTCAGGCGGTCGCCCCGGGTCAGGAGTTCATCCGGTAACGCCGGCCGCCCGTTGAGCAAGACCTGCCCCGCTTGGATCCGCTGTCGCCATACATCCTCGGTCGAGTGAGTGTAATGAACCGTATAGAAGGCCGCGACCGAGACGCCTTCGTCCGACTTGAGAATACGATCGGGATAAGCGTAGCCGTTGTTTTTCATGATATCGTGCGGCGACGGCCGGCAAAATCAGCAAAGGGACGGACGCCCGCTCAGGCCTTGGAGGCGTATTCCCCCGTACGGGTGTCGACGCGGATGACTTCGCCGGTCGACATGTATTCCGGGACCTGCACGACCAGCCCGGTCGACAGGGTGGCCGGCTTCGTCCGGGCCGTGACCGACCCGCCCTTCACGGACGGCTGCGTATCCACGATCTCGAGGTTGATGAAGGTCGGTATCGCCAGGCCGAGGACGCGGCCCTCAGAGCAGATCGATATCAGCCCTTCGATGCCCTCGGTGAGATACGGCCACTCCTCCTCGATCTCGTCCTTCGTCAGCGTGAACTGGCTGTAGTCCCGCAGGTCCATGAAGGTGATGCTCGAAGCGTCGCCGTACAGGTATTGAACCGGCCGCCGCTCGAAATCGGCTTCGGCCAGGACGTCGTCGCCGCGCAGGGCCTGGTCGATCTTGCGCTTCGACGTCAGGTTGCGGAAACGGATCTTGTAGAGCGTCACCGCGCCGCGGGCCGAGGGCGATTGGACCTTGATCGTCTCGACGATATGAGCGTCACCCTCGATCTTGACGACGTCGCCTTTCTTCAAGTCCGATGCTCTGAACATGGGAACGGATTATTTAATGACCTTCATTCCCTCGACGATCATCCCCATCGCGCTCATGACACACTTGTCGATGACGCCCTTGTCGTTGCGGACAAACTGCAGCTCGTAGTACTGGCCGTTCGCCGCCACGGTGACGTCGAAACAGAGGGATTTCCCCTCGACGGGCTTTAGCTCCTCGGGCGCCTCTCCGACGGGGGCGCCGAAAAGCTTTCCGTCGCTCTCGGTGAACTGGACGACCATCGATTCCCCTTGGAAGGAGAAATCGTATTCGCCGACGATATCAGCGAGGACCTTTTTCATGTCCACGGGTTTGTCCTGGGCGGCCGCCGGGACGGCCAAAGCCGCCAGGAAGGCCAGAGCTAAAAGTGCCGTCGCCGTTGTGCGAATGGTTTTCTTCATGAGTGCCTCCAAGTCGTTATTCAAAGTTCATATGATATACGAGCGCAGGTCCTCCGAAGTTCTTGAGGGCCGTTCCAAGCGTTCCCTATTTCGGTTTGGCGTCCAGGTTCTTCCAGTTGAGCAGGGCGTTGAAAATAAAGAAGTAAGACCCGTGCGTCTGGCTGCGCCACGTCGGGTTGAAGCTGAAGAGGACGACGTGGCCCTTGCCGAGCGTGACGTCGGCGAGCGCCGGTGAGCCGGCCAGTTCCTCGCCGCTTGCGAGGCCGCCGCTGATGAGCAGGTCGGCGGCGTTCCGGGCAAAATTCAGGACGATCCTCGGCCGGGCGGCCAGCGACGGCCGCGGGCCTTCCTCGGCCGGCTGCTGCGGCGCATCTTTCTGGGCCTTGCGGAACTCTTCCAGGGTCCGCAGGCCGAGGTCCCTGGCCCTTCCCTGCGGGATGTCCGGGTCGTTGGCGCTCCCCCGCCCCGACACCCGACCCGACGGCGCGCCCATCCCCGGCATCATGCTCATGGACCGACCGCCCATCCCGCCCATGGCGAAGACCGGGGACTGGCTGAAGTAGATGCCCAGTGTGTCGTCGTAGCCGTAGACGAGGGGGCTTGTCTTGTCGCCGACATCGGCTTTATAGACGCCGCCCCTGGCCCAGAGGTTCGGCGTGTCGCGAATCGCGAGGCCCTGGGCCAGGCCGAAGTGGATCGGAAGCGCGGAACTGTTGCTCAAAGTGATAAAGACCCCGCCCTCCTTGATGAAATCCCGCAGGTGCAGGACGCCGTCGAGCTCGATGCCGCCGCGCATGTCGTCGGTCGAATCCTCGACGCCGAGGTTCGGTGTGAGCTCGGTCTTTTTCCACGGCATCGGCTTGTCGCCGGTGACGCCGTTGACGACGCTGAGTGCGTCGGGAGACGACGGCCCGAAGATGATGACGTCATATTTGTCGCGGAGCTTGGGGTTGTCGCGGACGGCATGGACGGAGATGTATTCGTAGGGGATGCCGCTCTCGTCGAGGGCCACCCTCAGCCAGCCTTCGGTCTGTGTATTCTGCCACGTGTGCATGACCGCGACGCGCGGCGCCAAAACTTCGTGCATCGGGACTGCGGGGACAGCCGCGGCGGCGAAAACCGCGAAGCCGTATTCTTTCCCTGCCGCGTCAAGCGTCGCTTCGAGGTTCCCGCCGTTATCGGTCGGCTTGAGGATGAACGTCCCGGCCCGGAACTTTCTGCCCTGGGCTTCGAACTCTTTCTCGGCCGCCTGGATCTTGAGGTCCTTGTGGGCGAAACGGAACGTGGCCAGGACGTTGTCGGCGTTGTGATTGACGAGATAGGCCTGGACCGCGCCTTTTCCCAAGCGTGAGAGCCCGCCGGGGGCCGCGACCTCGCCCTTGACGAGAATCATCGGCGCGTCGAGGACGGCGACGTCGTCGACGCGGACGGTCCTGACGTTGCAGAGGGGGCCGAGCGTCCAGCCGACGTCGTCGTAGGGCCGAGGGTCGTTGACGTTGAAATACTGCTTGTCGAGCATCATGTCGGCCATGCGCGAATAGGGCTGGTCCATGCGGACGACGTAGCTTCCAGCCGGGTACTCGGCCTCCTTGACCTTGAAGGCCTTGTCCGCCCTATGGACCTCGACCCCCTGCGCCTGGAGTTGGCGCAGGAGCCGGGCCGCCTGCCCGGGGCGTGGGTCGTCGCCGGGGAAGACGTAGGCCGCGGGGCCCTCGTTCCGGGCCTTGGCCACGGAGCGCTTGCCCTTGAGGAGGAAATTCTCCAGGAACTTGTCCTTGAGCGAGGCGACGTGATTCATGCCGATGAGGAGGGCGCTCTGCTGGAGGTTGACGTTGTTGCGGATCGACCAGAGCGTCGAGCGGAGCGGCGGGTTGGGCCGGTACCAGGCCCGGTCGCCTGAGGCCGCGATGACGCGGGTCGAACCGTCGCCCGCGCCCTGGGTCTCGTAGAACCGGCCGATGGCGTTGTGGCCGTTGGCCGCGTAGAAGGCGTAGTTGGGGGCCCAGCCGTCGTAGAAGGAGTGGGTCCAGACGCCGGGGACACCCTCCTTGGTCATCTCGTCGACCTCACGGTAGGCCAGGAGATGCCACTCGTCGATGACGATGGGGTCGAGCCAGGCGTTGTAGGGGCCGGAGCCCGTCGAGATGTAGAGGTGGGAGGCGGACTCGTGGAGGTCGTGCATGACGATGGGGTGGTAGTCGAGGAAGACCTTCATGATGTTCCGGCTGAGGGCCAGGGCCAGGCCGAGGTTGTCGCGGTTGTTGTCGTGGGAGACGTACTTGCCCCACCACAAGAGCCGGTTGGGGACGTTGGCCTTGGGGTCCTTGCGCTTGGCCATCGAGACGTCTACCTGCTTGTCGCGGCCGTCGACCTCGAGGATGGGGGTGATGAGGATGATGCTGTTCTCGCGAATCGTCTTGATGAAGGGGGACTCGTCGACGGCGACGCGGTAGGCGAGCTCCATGAGCATCTCGACCGAGCCGGTCTCGCCGGAGTGCATGCCGCCGGTCGCCCAGTACATCGGCTTGGCCTGTTTCATCAGGCTTTCGGCTTCGGCGGCACTGAGGCCGCGGGGATCGGCCAGCCGGGCGTTGATGGCCTTGTACTTGTCGAGGTTCTTGATCGTCTCTTCGTCGGCCACGGCGACGAGGATCCAGTCGCGGCCCTCCTCGGTCTTGCCGATGTCGAAAACTTTGACGCGTGGGGTGGCGGCGGCCAGAGCCCGCATGTACTTGTAGACGTCGGCCGAGTAAGTCAGGACATCCTTGGCCCCGGCGATGTGGCCGAGGACTTCGAGCGGCGTCGGCACGCCTTCGGCGTAGGGCAGGTAGTTGACATACTTCGTGGCGAAGTGCGGGTCGGTCGTGAACTCGAGGATCTTCTTGGTGTATTCCTCGTGGATCTTCTGCTGGGCCAGGGCCGGGGAAACGGCCAGGCCCAGGACAAAGGTCAGGACTAATACGAAAACCCAAACAGTTCCATTTCTCCGGGATTCGCGGCTCATGACTCTCCTCCTTCCGGGAAACAATAATATTAACGTTGCTGTGGTCCGACCCCAATCTCATAGAGCGAGACGCTCATCGGGGGCACGATGATCTTTTTTCCTAACGGAACGCCGTCCTGTTCTTGGACCGTGACGGCCGGCGGCTGGCCCGGCACGTTGCAGGCCCGCGGGTCGTCGCCGGCGACGAGGTAGAGCTTGGCTTGCTTGGGCAGCGCGAGCTGTCCGGCATCAAGCTTGAGCGTCTGGGGCGTCTTCGTCGGGTTGACGATCGACAGGGTCAAGACGCTTTTCGTTTCGTCTTTCCAGCAGGCCATGACGTCGAGCGGCTCGGGCGTCCCGCTGACCGCGACAGGGATCATCCCGAAGTGCTTCCGGTAGAGGGCCAGGATGACGCCCGTCGTGTCGAGCGCGGCCGCCGTCTTCGAGGTCTTGATGGCCCCGATGACGTTGACCGTCTGGGCGTAATTGGCCATGAAATAGATGTCGCTCTGGCGGGCGTACTCGTTGAGCCCGGCGGCGACGCCGAGCGCGTCCTCGAGGAAGTACTGGGTGCCGAGCTCGCCGTAGAGGTGCGGCCCGTACCAGTAGTTCCACTCGTCGAGGGCGACCGGGACTTCCTTCATCTTGAGCGTCGGGATCGTGGCCCGATACTTTCGGTGGGCCTCGGCGATCCGGCGGATCTCCGTCGGCATCTGGTTGACGTGGCCGAGGAGCCCGGCCTTGTGTCCGACGTAGAAGTGCTCGCTGATGAGGTCCATGTGGTTCGAGGCCTCGGCCAGCATGGTTTCGCTCCAGCGGCCGACGGCGCCCACGGCGACGACCTGGACGGATGGGTCCATGGCCTTCATGGCCACGGCGTACTGGGTGTGCTTCTTGACGTAATCGGAGAGGGGAATGTGGCCGAGCTGCCAGTCGCCGTACATCTCGTTGCCGATGGCCCAGAACTTGACGCCCCAGGGCTCGGGATGGCCGTTGGCCGCGCGGAGCTTGCCCATCCGTGTATCGGCGGCGCCGTTGACGTATTCGAGCTCATCGAGGGCCATGACGACGTCGCCGAGGCCGCTGTTGACCGTGATGTAGGCCTCGGAGCCGATGAGCCGGATGAGGTCGAGGTACTCATGGACGCCGACGTCGTTGTGCTCGACACCCGTCCAGGCCGGGTTCTTGCGCGGCGGACGCCTGTCGCGGTCGCCGATGCCGTCGCGCCAGTCGTAGCCGCTGACGAAATTGCCGCCGGGCCAGCGGTAGACCGGGGAGTCGAGCTCCTTGAGCAGGGCCAAGACTTCGGGCCGGAAGCCATCGACGTTGTCGGCCGGCATGATGGAGGCCGTCCCGACCTTGAACGAGCCCCGGCCGGAAGAGACGATCTCGAGGCGGGCGTTCTCGGTCGAGGCGCCGGCCTTGAACGTGAAGGGGAACGTCTTGTATTCGCGCCCGATCTCCTTGACCGCGAGGGTCTGTCTGGCGTCGGGCCCTTCGCCCCAGACGAGGCTGACGTTGACCGGCGCTGCGCTCGGATCGCCACTGAAGATGACACGGCCAATGTATTCTTTCCCCTCGACGAGGGCCAGCGTTTCCTGGACGATCCCGCCCGGCCCTTTCCCGGCGAGCGTCACCCGCGGCGTGTGTGCGCCCGTGAAGGGCTTGACCTTGTCCATCTTGACGAGGCTGGCATCGCCGACGGCCTTCCACGGGGATTCGCCCTCTCCCACGGAGTAGAAGAACTTCCGGTCCTCGAGCATCTCGGCCCAGATCCCCTGATAAATGCACCGGCCCAAGTGTTCGATGAATTGGCCGTAGATATACTTGGATATCGGCTTTCCGGTTTTTTCGGTGTCGATCGCGATTTTGGGTTGGCCGAGCTCCCTGCCCGAAAGACGGGTGAGCTCGACGTCGTCGAACCAGGCCTTCCCCGTCGCTTTTCCCCAGCCGCCGAAAAGGCACGTCACTTCGAGGGCGTCGTTCGGGCCGGCATCGAATTCGACCTCGACCTTGGTCCAATCCTGGGTGCCCGCGACCGGCGCCGTCCGCCATCCTTCTTCGCCATGGATGTTGATGAGGGCCCCGCGGCTCGTGCCCGGGACGAGGTCTTGGGTCTTGATCCAGCCGCTCAGCTTATAGCGCGAGTATGGCTTGACCGGGACGGTCGCGAGCCACGATGCATCGGCGCCCTTATCAGAGGAGATCATGACGCTGCGGCCGCCGCTTCTCCCGGACGGCTCGACGACGAACGCCGCCCCTCCGCCCCTCTGCCAGCTCCGCGGACTCCAGCCCTTGGGATTATCCCCGTCCATCTCTTCGAACGAGCCGTTGGCCACGAACTGGGTGACGCCGGCCAGCTCGTCCCCGGCCTGAGGTCCACCGGTCCTGCAAGAGACGAACGAAAGTAAGAGTCCGCAGGCAACAAAAAGGGCCAGCGGGGATGCGGAATGCTCGCGGGGCGTGTTCATGGGTCCTCCTTCCCGGTCCGGGCGACGAGGGAGAATGTACCTCGGCGCCGGCTACCTGTCAACGCCGCCCGGATACCTATCTTTTCCTCTTGACACCGCGTCCGGGCCCGAGTAACTCTTAAGCTTGGACTACGGAAGCCATGCTCACGCAAGATCGTAAGTTCTTGTTCTTCGATTGCGAGACGACGGGGTTACCCCGTAGCCGCTATTTTTCGCCCGACGATGTCGACGGCTGGCCCCACCTTGTTCAAATCGCCTGGGGACGCTACGACCTCCGGGGAAATCCCGAAGACGCCCGAAGCCATATCATACGGCCGGACGGATTCATAATCCCGGCCGATGCGACGAGGATCCATGGCATCACGCACGCGCACGCCCTCCGGATGGGGAGGGAATTGGCGGAGGTCCTGGACGAATTTCTCGAGGCAGCCGAACGGCCGGGGACGACACTCGTCGCCCATAACCTCGATTATGATTGCGGAGTGCTCGGGGGCGAGCTCGTCCGGCAGAACAAGCCTCTTCGGTTCCTGGAGATCCCTGGGATTTGCACGATGAAGTCAACGACGGAACTATGCCGCTTGCCCAGGCCGGGCGGGTTCGGTCTCAAGTGGCCGACCCTCGAGGAGCTGCACACCTTTGTGTTTGGCTTCTCCTATCAGGGGGCCCACGACGCCTCGAGCGATCTCGAGGCCTGCGCCCGCTCGTTCTTCAAGCTCCTTGAGGCCGGGCATTACCAGGTTTCATAAGGAGGGCAGTTCGGCCGAAAGGGCACTCCGCCGACTCTCGCGCCCGATGGCTGTCATCATGGACGGTCCTGAGGGACGTGGTGGATCTGATTCCGTAAATCCTTATGACGCAGCTCCTCCCGGATGATCCGTCTCAAGTAGCGCTCCAGCGCCTCTCCCCCTCGTTGGACATGCTCTCTGAGGACGCCGTTGATCATGGCCTGATAGCTGCCGCCGCCTCGGGCTTCGACCTGGGCGCGGAACCACTCCAGAACCTCGTTATCCAAACGAATGGTAATCCGGGTCTTGCCCGGAGGGAGCGGGACAACGGCGCCCCTTTTCCCTTTGCGGAAGTCATAGGTTTTTCTCATGCTGTCTTCTCGTATTGCCTGCGTTCTTTCGGGTTGGCCTTTCTCGCCGAAATAATCCTGATCTCATCGCCACGCCAGATATAGACCACAACAAGCGTCCGGCCGAAGAGATCTCGCCCCAGAGTTACCCATCGTCTTTCCTCCGAACAAGTATCCTCGATCGTCACAGCAAGTTCGTCCGTAAGAATCGAGGCCGCGTCGGCGAAATAGATGCCATGCTTTCGAAAGTTTTGGCCGGCTTTGTTCTTGTCCCATTGATAACGCATGGCATAATATGCACATTTGTGCATCTTGTCAAGTTGTGGACGATCATCTTCCTCTGACGATCCCTTTTTTGAACCAACCGATCAGATTCCGAAGGAGCGCCTCATCAAATAGAGACGTTCCATGAGCGCAATCACGCTCACGGTGGACACGGTCTATCCGGTTCCGGGAGAAGAACCCTTTACTTGACCTTCCACTCGTGGACGCCGGCCGACCAGTCCTTCTGCATCTGGACCTCGAGGCGCAGGGCCGAAGTCCTGACCGGCGCGAATTTGACCGTGTTCCAAGTATCCTTGGTTACGGTATATTCGCCGGCGGCTTTGACAGGAAGCCAGTCTTCGCCGGACTTATAGAGAATGCGCCACGAGGCCGGCACACGGCACCCGCCGCCGCCCGTATCGTCGAACCAGTAGACGGAGGCTTCGGACAGCCGCGCGGGCGCTTCGAAGGTGTAGTCGATCCATTCCGAGGTCGCCTTCTTCGGCCACCAGTGCATGTAGCTTGCGGCGTCGTCCGAGCCTTCGGGCTCGAACTGATCGTTCACGCGCCGCGGATTGACGGCCCCTTCGGAGGCCATGACCTTGGCCTTGGCCGAGAGACCGGGTTCGCGCGCGACCCGTGCTTTTGAGGGATCACGGGCGAGCCAAACGGTCATCTCCACCCGGCCGCGGTTGGCCCAGGAGTAATACGGGATGAGGGTGACGATTTTCTTTTCGGCGATGATCTTCCCACCCTTCTCGCTGAGCGCCTCGGCCTCGCCCTTGATGACGACGACGCCGTTGAGGAGGTCGGGCCGCGTCTCGGCGACGAGCTGGGAACCTTCGGCCAGGACGAGGTTCGAGACGCGGCCGTCGTTGTCCGGTCCTTCGGCGCAGTAGACGAGCGGCCCGCGCTCGACGGCCACCCGGCCCCGGTCTTCCTCGACGGCCTTGTTCGCGGCGACCCGCCTCACGGGCATGGGCAGGCTGAGCTCGACGACGTCCCCGGCCTTCCACGTCCGGCTGACCAGGGCATAACCTTTTTCGACCTCGAGCTTCACGGCCTCGCCGTTGAGCTTGAGCGCCGGCGTGCCCTCCGCCGCTTCCGTGTAGGTATAGAGGTCCGATGGAACGGGGCGGTTCATGGCCCAGCCCGGGACGCGGACGCATAGGGTGAAGTCCGCCGCTTTCCCGGGCTTGACCTCGATCCGGACATCGCCTTTCCAGGGGTATTCGGTCGTCTGGACGATCTCGAGGTCCGTCCCGCCGACCTTGAGCTTCCCCGTCCCCTGGGCGAAGAGGTTGACGTAGACCTTGTCGTCGGAGGCCGCATAAAAATAACCCGGCACGGAGGCGAGGATACGGGCGACGTTGGGCGGACAGCAGGCACAGCTGAACCAGGGCACCCGTTCGTGCTGGCCGTAGGACGTCAGCGGATTGGGGTAGAAGAACCTGTCCCCGGACAGCGAGATGCCGGAGAGGACGCCGTTATAGAGGATGCGCTCCATGACGTCGGCATATTTGGCGTCGAGCTGAAGACGGAGCATGCGCGAGTTCCAGAGGAAAGTGGCGATGTTGGCGCAGGTCTCGGCATAGGCGCTGGCATTGGGGAGCCGGTAGGCCGGGCCGTAGCCTTCCCAGGCGCCGGCCGCGCCGATGCCGCCGGTAATATAGATCTTTGTCCCGACGACGTCGACCCAGATCTTTTCGAGGGCGGCGATGTAAGCCTGGTCACCGGTCAGGGCGGCGACGTCGGCCGCTCCGGCGTAGAGGTAACCGGCCCGGACGGCATGTCCGACGGCCTCGGTCTGCTCGATGAAGGGCTTGTCGTCCTGGGCATATTGGCCGTAAAGCAGCTCCTGGCGGCCTTCGCGATCGTAGGGAATGCGGCCCTTCGGCTTCCCCCGGGCATCGATGAAGAACTTGGCCAGGTCGAGATATTTCGTCTTGCCGGTGGCGCGATAGAGCTTGACCAGGCCGATCTCGATCTCCTCGTGGCCGGGGGGATTGGTCCGCTTGCCGGGGCCGAATTCCCTGGCGACAAGGTCGGCGCTCTTGATGGCGACGGCCAGCAGGTTCTTCTTGCCCGTGGCCTGGTAGTGCGCGCCGGCCGCCTCGTAGAGGTGCCCGACGTTGTAGAGCTCGTGGCTCATGTAGAGGTGCGACCAGCGCTCCTTGCCCAGCCAGTCCTGGGGCGGCGGGCCGCCGATCGTCCGGGCGGCGTAAAGGTAGCCGTCCGGTTCCTGGGCCGCGGCGATCTTAGCCACGAGCCCGTCGACGTACTTCTTGAGCTCGGGGTCGGGATGAGTCGCCAGCGCGTAGGAGGCCGCCTCGACGACCTTGTAAACGTCCGAGTCGTCGAACGGGAAGCGGCTGCAGTATTTGCCGTCCGTGGCCCCGGCAAGCGCGGCCGCGGCCATGTCGAAGTTCTTGATCCGTCCCGTTTCCTCGCACTGCCTGAAGTTGTGGGGGATGGTCACGGTCCGGTTCGTCTCGAGGCGCGGCGCCCAGAACGCGTCCGTGAGATGGACGTTGGTGAAGGGCACGGGCGCGGCCGGGTAGTCGGCTTTGGGGGCCGTCGAACAGGCCCCGGCGCTCGCGGCCATCACGATTAGAATGAATAATTTAACGGCAATAGTTTTCCTCATGACCTGAACTCCTTTAGCGGAACTGTATCTCCGGCGGGCGGCAGAGTCAACCCCTAGACTCCCGGACTGAACATGCCCTGGATCTTACCGTCCCACCACATGTCGAGTCTCCTTGGGGATGAGAAACCCGAGGCCATTATGGCGTCATTTATATACGTGGACAAATCGAAGGATGCCGGGGGGCAGGGCCTTGAAATCACACAAATATATGTGTAAAATAGTGTGTGAAAAAGGAGGTCCTCAACCGATGGCCACAAACCTCGACCTGGATGACCGCCTGATCCTCAAGGCGCGAGAGCTCGGAGGTCACAGGACCAAGAAGGAGACCGTCACCCGGGCTCTTCTCGAGTATATCCAAAGCCTCGAGCAGAAGAAGATCCTCGACCTTTTCGGGCGAGTCGAATTTGACGGATCCTACGATTATAAAAAGCAGAGATCTCGAGGATGAAGGTCATCGTCGACACAAGCATCTGGTCCCTGGCCCTCCGGCGGCACAGGGGCGCGGAATCCCCCGAGGTGACCGTTCTTAAGAACCTGGTGACAGACCGCAGGGTACAGATGCTCGGACCTGTCCGCCAGGAAATATTGTCGGGTGTCCGGTCCCCTATGGATTTCCGGAAGATCCACGAACGGCTGGCGAGCTTCCCCGACCTTCCTCTCGCCACTGAAGACTACGTCAAGGCCGCGGAGTTCTTCAACGCCTGCCGGTCGAAGGGCGTCCAAGGATCCAATACCGATTTTCTACTCTGTGCCGTCTCCTGGCGGACCCGATTCCCCATCTTCACGACAGACAAGGATTTCGAGGCCTATGCCGGGCATCTCCCGGTTTTTCTCTTCCTGCCTGGCGGCGCTGTCAACGACCACGAACACCGCGGCCGCAGATCATAGAGGGGACGGCGGGGGCAACACAAAAAACCAAACGGCCATTTCGCCATCGCCGCGGTGGGCCCAGGCATAGTAAGGGATGAGGACGAGGCGGTGCGGCTTGAGGTCGGCGCCGGGAGCGAGGCGGCGCCGGGAAGCCGGCGGGGCCTCTTCCTCGTCGTCGGCGGCGGCGTCCTTTCCCTCGGCCTCCCGGACCCTCGAAACGGCCGACGGGTCGGCCGCGAGCGCCTCTCCGGAGAGAACGACGATCCCATTCAATAGACCGATCCGTTCCTGCGGCACAAGCGCCGTTTTATCGGGCAGGACGATGTTGAGCGCCTTGCCCCCGTTATCGGTTCCTTCGGCGCAATAGACAAGCGGCCCGCGCTCGACGGCCACAAAGCCTTCGTCATCCTTGACCGACGGATGGGCGACGACACGACGCGGGTCCATCGGGAAAACGACCTCGATCCTGTCCCCTTTTTTCCAGACACGGCGGATGCGGGCGAAGCCGTTCTCGAGGTTCATCGCCAAGGGCTTGCCGTTGACCCGGATTGTGACCTTGGCATCGCCGGTCTCGGCGAAACGGTAGAGGTCGGTCGGTACCGGATCGTTCCGGGCCCAGCCCGGGACGCGGACATGGAGAGCGAACTCCCCCTTGCGCTCCGGATCGACAGTGATCTTGACCTTCCCTTCCCACGGATAGCGAGTTTCCTGGCTGATCGCTACGGCCTTCCCGCCCAGGTCGATCTTCGCCGAGCCGGCGATGAACAGGTTGACGTAGAGGATGTCGTTCCGGGTGGCGTAGACATAGCCCGGCACCGACGGCAGGAACCGGCTGACGTTGCCCGGACAGCAGGCGACGCCGAACCAGGGGGTCCGGCCGGCCCGGCCTTTGTTGAACTTGTATTTTCCGTCCGACTCGAGCGGATTGGCGTAGAAGAAGAGCGCGCCGTCGAGCGACACTCCCGACAAGACGCCGTTGTACATCACCCGCTCCATGATGTCGAGGTAGGATGCGTCGCCCGTCAAGAGGAACATGCGGTGGTTCCAGAAGGCCATGCCGATCGACGCGCATGTCTCGAGGTAGCCGATGAGGTTGGGCAGCTCGTAATTGTCGCCGAACCTCTCCCGGTCATGACGCGACCCTATGCCGCCGGTCAGGTACATCTTCTTCCCGGCCACGTTCTCCCAAAGTTTGCGAACGGCGTCGAAATAGGCGCGGTCCCCGGTCAGGGCGGCCATGTCGGCCAAGCCCGAAGCCATGGTGGTCAGGCGCACGGCGTGGCCGACCGCCTCGTCCTGCTCGAGGACGGGCTTGTGGGCCTGGATCTGGGTCGGGTCGTTGTAGATAGCGAAGCGGTTTCCGCTCGGGTACTGGACGAGCTTGAGGCCTTGGCCCCGCTGGTCAAGGAAGTATTTGGCCAGGTCGAGGTAAGCCGCCTTTCCTGTCAGGCGATAAAGCTTGACCAGGGCCAGCTCGATCTCCTGGTGGCCGGGAAATCCCTGCCGCTTCGACGGCTCCGGGCCGAAAGTTCGCGCGACCAGGTCGGCGTTTTTGAGCGCGACATCGAGGAGGGAACGCTTCCCCGTGGCCAGAAAGTGCGCCGCGGCCGCTTCGTAGAGACGTCCGTGTCGTTGTAGCGCTCGCCCTTGTATTCGCCCTTGAGAAGCCCGCCGGCGACGGCGAAGTTGTCGATCCTCCCCGTCTCTTCGCACTTTTTGAAGATGGCCGGGATGGCGACCGCGCGGTTCGTCTCGATCCGCGGCGCCCAGAACCCGTCCGTGACCTTGACCGCCGTGGAAGGGACCGGCTTGATGGGGTAGTCGTTATTTAGATCCGTTTCCCGATTCCGGGGAAGCCCGCCTTTCGGTTTGGCGAAGGATATCGCCGCCTCACGCCGGACTTCCCCATAATTTGGAGAAGAACCATTTTTATCGGCGGCGACCAAGGTCACAAGGACGATCGAAAGCAAGGCCGCCGAAATCCTCGGGAACAGGTCGATTTTACGCATCGGAATCTCCAGGGGGTTTCCCCGCCCTGGGCATGGCCATCAGAACGGAGAGGTTCCCTCTTCGCTCGAGTGTCAATGAATGACGACCGGGACCGGACCGACGGTCCAGCCCTGGCGGTAACGGATCCGTGTTTTCTTGGTCAGCGTTTTGCCGCCGGCGTCGAGCGTGACGACATACTCTCCCGGCGCGACGAGGCCGCTGCCCATGCCCTGGAAACGCCCAGGCTGCTGGCCGGGCCTCTGGGCGCGCATGCCCCAGGACACGGTGTTGAAGCCCGACTCGCCCTTGCCCGTGAGTTCGGCCAGGACCGTCCCGTACGGGTCGGCCACGGTGACCTTGACCGGGCCGGCGGCCTTGGCCTTGAGATAGTAGTTGATGGCGAAGGCGTTCGGCTCGTTGGGAGTGAAGAGGTGGCTGTCGCCGAGGAGCTGGTAGTTGCCGATGCCGCCCGTGACGCGCTGGGTCTTCGGCTCGACGTCGAAGAGATGGACGTCCTCTTCGAGGACCGCCGCCGTCATCTCCTGGAGCGGGGTGATGTCAGTCACATAGACGCCCCGGCCATAGGTCGCGACGACGAGGTCGTTCTCGCGCGGGTGGATGGTCATGTCGGTGACCTTGACCGAGGGCATGTTGGCCATGAAGGGCCGCCACGCTTTCCCGCCATCGATTGTCACATAGGCGCCCCACTCAGTCCCGACGAAGAGGAGGTCGGGGTTCTTGCGGTCCTGGACCACGACGTTGATGGGCTTCCCGGCCGGCAGGTTCCCGGCGATCGAGGTCCACGTCTCGCCGAAATCGGCCGTCTTGTGGATAGAGGTCCGGTAGTCGTCAAGGCGCCAACCCGTCTTGGTCACGAAGGCGGTGCCCGCGGCGTGGGGCGAGGGGAAGACGCGGCTCGTCCAGAAGTTAGCCGGCCCGCCGGCCGCGGCCAGTTTCGCCGTCCGGTCGAGCCAGGTCGCCCCGCCGTCCCGAGTGACCTGGACCTTGCCGTCGTCCGAGCCCGTCCAGATGACCCCGGGCACAACCGGGGACTCGGCCAGCGTCGTCAGTGTGCAAAAAGAAATGAAGCCCTCGCCGTGCTGTTTCGCGTCTTCGTTCGTCGTCAGGTCGGGGCTCGTCTCCTGCCAGTGGTCGCCGCGGTCGAGCGACCGGAAGACGACCTGGGCGCCGGTGTAGACGATGGCCGGGTTGTGGGGCGACAGGGCGATTGGCGGCGTCCAGTTGAAGCGCAGCGGCGGCGCCCCGGCCGGGCGTCCCGGCGTGATGGACGTCTGGACCCCGGTTTTCTGGTCGAGCCGCCACATCGAGCCCATCTCCCGGTTGTTGTAGAGCCAGCGCGAGTCGGTCGGGTCGACGCAATTGTACATGCCGTCGCCGCCGCCGACCGTCACCCAGTCGGTGAGTGTGATCTCGCCGGCCCAGCCGTTCGAGGGGCCTTTCCACGAGTCGTGATCCTGCAGGCCGCCGTAGATGTTGTAGGGGTCCTCCATGTCCACGCCGACGGCGTAGAATTCGGTCAGCGGCAGGTTATAGGCGTGGTGGCTCGTCTTGCCCCGGTCGTAGGAGATGTTGACGCCGCCGTCGGAGCCGAAGATGAGGCGGTTCGAATCGAGCGGGTCGACCCACATGGCACGCCAGTCACCGAAGGCCCGGGGCATGACCCCGTCGGACGGCCAGTCCAGGCCCTTCCAAGTCTTGCCGCCGTCGTTCGTCGAGGCCAAGGATTGCCCAGTGATATAGACCGTCTCCGTATCGTTCTGGTCGAGGCGGAGCTGGTTGAAGGAATAGGGAGCTTTGTTGAGGGCCGCCTCATAGCCGGCGTTGACCTTGCGCCAGGACTTGCCGCCGTCGTCCGTGCGGAAGACCTCGTTCCCGGCCGTCCGGGGCGCCGGCGCTACGCCGCGCCGCTTGTCCTGCTCGGCCTCCTGGACCGTCGGCGGGCGCCGGTTGCCGTTTTCGACGACGGCGTAGAGGATATCGGGGTTCTTCTGGTAGACATCGAGGCCGATGCGGCCGATCCGGCCCGTCGGCAGGCCGCCGCCGAGGCGAGCCCACGTCTTCCCCGCGTCAGTCGTCTTGTAGATCGCACTCTCCGGACCGCCGAGCTCGTAGTGCCAGGGCAGGCGGACCTTATCGTACATCGCCGCGTAGAGGACATCGGGCGCCGATTGGACCATGGCCAGCTCGACGACGCCGATCTTATCGTTGACATAGAGGACCTTCTGCCAGCTCTTCCCACCGTCGGTCGTCTTGAAGAGGCCGCGCTCGGCGTTCGCCGAAAAAAGATGACCCATGACCGCGACGTAGACGATGTCGGGGTTCGTCGGGTGGATGACGACCCGGGCGATATGGTGCGAATCGGGAAGGCCCATGTTCGTCCAGGTCTTGCCCGCATCGACGGACTTCCAGACGCCGTCGCCCGAGTTCGAGCTCCGGGCGCAGTAGGCCTCGCCCGTCCCGACCCAGACGACGTTCGCGTCGGACGGAGCCACCGCGACGTCGCCGATCGAGAGCTTCGTCTGGGCGTCGAAGATGGGCTCGAAGGTCGTCCCGTTGTTGGTCGTCTTCCAGACGCCTCCGTTCCGCGTCCCGACATAAAGCGTATAGAGATGGTCGCGGGCCGGAACGCTCGGCACGGCGAAGCTCGTCACCCAAGACCCGGCCCGGTAGGGCCCGAGCGCCCGGTAGGTGAAGCCTTTCAACAGGTCTTCGTTGAACCGTTCCGGAGCCTGTTGGGCATAACCGGCCGCAAGTATAAAGATGACGGCGACAGTAACGATGGCGCGCGAAAACAGACGTGTCCTCATGGCTCCTCCACTTATGTCCGAGAATACAAACTGATGGCGGGAAAATGATTCATTTCGGTTCGATGCTGATATATTATATTTCAATTGCTTCTCTATTTATACAACTCACGCAATGCGTTTCTTGACCTTTGATGCAGCATTGAAACGCCACCCGGGCCGGGATGGTGACCATCCAGAGACCCCGTAGCGGAGGGGGACCCATCGGCTTGCCGATGGGGGAACCGCCGGGACTGGTTCCCGGGGGGCCGGGGGAAATGGGTGGTTACCATCTCGGCCAAAAACGGGTGGCGTCCAGCATTATAGATCAAGAAACGCCAGGCGGGAGTTGCCCCCGCCCCCCCGGTAGGTATAATATTGGCTGGCAGCAACCGGCGCTCGCCCTCCTGCGGAGGTTGATGGACATGAAAATCGCCAAATTCGCGCTCGGCCTCGATTTCGGCACCAATTCCGTCCGGGCCCTCATCGTCGACGTCGGGAACGGCAACGAGGTCGGGACCGCCATTTTCAGCTATCCGAGCGGCGCGGCGGGAATCCTCCTCGACCCGAAGGACTCGAACCTGGCCCGGCAGAACCCGGCCGACTGGATCCTGGGCATCGAAACGGCCGTGCCCGCGGCCGTCACGGAAGCGAAAAAGAAAAGCCGGGCCTTCAAGCCCGAAAACATCGTCGGCATCGGCGTCGATACGACGGGCTCGACTCCCCTGCCCGTCGACCGGGCCGGCAAGCCCCTGGCCCTTTATAAGGAATTCAAGAAAAACCCCAACGCCCACGCCTGGCTCTGGAAAGACCACACCGGCCACGCCGAGGCCGCGGAAATCACCGCGCTGGCCGCCGCCGAGCACTCCGAGTACCTGGCCAAGTGCGGCGGGACCTATTCCTCCGAGTGGTTCTGGAGCAAGATCCTCCACTGTCTGAGAACGGACCCGAAGGTCGCCGCGGCCGCCTATTCGTGGGTCGAGTGCGCCGACTACATCCCGGGCCTGCTGACCGGAGTCGCCGACCCCTTGAGGATGAAAAGGAGCCGCTGCGCGGCCGGCCACAAGGCGATGTTCAACGACCGCTGGGGCGGACTGCCGGCCAAGGCCTTCCTGGCCAAGCTCGACCCGCGGCTCGGCGAGCTCCGCGACCGTCTCTACCAGAAGACCTACACCGCCGATATCGCCGCCGGCGGCCTGACCAAAGAATGGGCCAAGAAGCTCGGCCTCCGGCCGGGGATCGCCGTGGCCGTAGGCTCATTCGACGCCCACCTCGGCGGCGTCGGCTCGGGCGTCGCAACGGGCCGTTTCGTCAAGATTATCGGCACGAGCACCTGCGACATCTGCGTCTGGCCGGCGTCGAAGAAGCTCCCCGACGTCCCCGGGCTCTGCGGCATCGTCGACGGCTCGGTCCTGCCGGGTTACTTGGGACTCGAAGCCGGGCAGTCCGCGGTCGGCGACATCTTCAACTGGTTCGTCAATGAAATAGAACCCGGCGGCTCGAAGAAGGGTTCCCATGCCGCCCTGACCCGGAAGGCCGTCGCCCTCAAGCCCGGCGAATCGGGCCTTCTCGCCCTCGACTGGCATAACGGCAACCGGACCGTCCTCGTCGACCAGCGCCTGACCGGCCTTCTCGTCGGGCTGACGCTCCGCACCCGGCCCGAGGAGATCTACCGGGCCCTCATCGAAGCCACCGCCTTCGGCGCCCTGACCATCCTCCGCCGCTTCGAGGAGTTCGGGGTCAAGATCCGCGACGTCGTCAACTGCGGCGGCATCGCCGAGAAGAACCCGCTGGTCATGCAGATCTACGCCGACGTGACCGGCCTGGAGATGAAAATCGCCCGCTCCGCCCAGACCTGCGCCTTGGGCGCGGCCATGGCCGGGGCCGTGGCCGCGGGAAGGAAGGGAGACGGTCACGAGACGTTCGCCGAGGCCCAGGCCGCCATGGGCGGGCTGAGGAAAAAGAGTTTCCGGCCGAACGCCGCGAACCACAAGGTCTATCTCGCGCTCTACGGTCTCTACCGGGAGCTCCACGACGCGTTCGGAACGAAGGAGTGGAGCGGCGGTCTTTACAACGTCATGAAGGACCTCCTGGCCATCAAGGACCGCCAGAGGAGATAGGACAATGTTGAGCGAACTCAAAGAAGCCGTCTTCAAAGCCAATCTGGAGCTCGCGAAATCCGGGCTGGTCATCCTGACGTTCGGCAACGTCAGCGGCATCGACCGGCGCCGGGGCATCGTGGCCATCAAGCCGAGCGGCGTCCCCTACGACAGCCTCAAGGAGGACGACATCGTCCTCGTCGACCTCGAAGGGAATGTCGTCGAGGGCTGGCTCAGCCCGTCCTCGGACACGCCGACGCATGTCGAGCTCTACAAGGCCTTCCCCCATGTCGGCGGCATCGCCCACGCCCACAGCGAGTACGCGACGATGTTCGCCCAGGCGAGGCGGGAGATCCCCTGTTTAGGGACGACGCACGCCGACCAGTTCCACGGCCCCATCCCCCTGACCCGGCTTCTCGTCGAAGCCGAGGTCGTCGAGGATTACGAGCGGAACACGGGGAAGATCATCGTCGAGAGGTTCGCCGGGCTCGACCCCCTCGAACTCCCCGCTGTTCTTGTCGCCGGACACGGGCCTTTCGCCTGGGGCCGGAGCCCCGCGGAATCCGTCGAGACCGCCCTCGTCCTGGAACGCGTGGCCAAGATGGCCTTCGGCGCGATGATCCTCGACCGCAGCCTGCCGCCCATCGACGGATACATCTTGGAGAAGCATTTCCGGAGAAAACACGGGCCCCAGGCTTACTACGGACAGAAGAAGGAGACCGATCATGATTAATATGCCCAAAGTACGCCTCGGCCTTGTCGCCTTCAGCCGCGACTGCTTCCCCATCGAGCTCTCCCGGAAACGCCAGCTCCGCGTCGCCGCAGAGTGCCGCAAGGCCGGCCTGGCCGTCGTCCGGATCCCGACGATCGTCGAGAACGAGAAAGACGCGCTTCAAGCGCTCGAAGAGGTCCGGGGGATGAACGTCAACGCCCTGGTTCTCTACCTCGGCAACTTCGGACCCGAGGGCCCGACGACGATCCTGGCCCAGAAATTCGACGGGCCGGTCATGGTCGTGGCGGCCGCCGAGGAGTCCGGGAAAGACCTGGTCAACGGACGCGGCGACGCCTACTGCGGCCTGCTCAACAACTCCTACAACATGGGCCTGCGCAAGCTCCGGCCCTACGTCCCCGAATACCCCGTCGGCACCCCAGAGGAGGTCGCCGCGATGATCGCCGGGTTCGTGCCCGTCGCCCGCGTCATCCTCGGCCTGGCCAAGCTGAAGATCTTCTCCTTCGGACCGAGGCCACAGGACTTCCTCGCCTGTAACGCGCCCATCAAGCCCCTCTACGACATCGGCGTCGAGGTCATGGAGAACAGCGAGCTCGACCTCTACGACATCTTCCGCAAGGCCGAGGGCGACCCGAAGACCAAGGCGGTCGCCGCGGACATGGCCCGGGAGCTCGGCGCCGGGAACCAATACCCCGACATCCTGGTCAAGCTGGCCCAGTTCGAGGTCGCCCTGCTCAAGTTCATGGAGAGGAACCTGGGGGCGTCGGAATACGGCGTCTTCGCCGACAAGTGCTGGCCGGCATTCGAGAGCTTTTTCGGGTTCGTGCCCTGCTACGTGAACTCGAGGCTGGCGGCCCGGGGCATCCCCGTCGCCTGCGAAGTCGACATCTACGGCGCGCTCAGCGAGTACATCTGCACCTGCGCGACGGAGCTCCCAGCGACGCTCCTCGACATCAACAACACCGTCCCCTACGACATGATCGCCGGGGCCAAGAAAGCGATGAAAGGCTACAAGCCCACCGATCTGTTCATGGGTTTCCACTGCGGCAACACGCCGGCGCCGTGCATGCTCGACCCGGCCATGCGCTACCAGCTCATCATGCATCGGCTCATGGAGCCCGGGAAGGACCCCGACATCACCCGGGGAACGCTCGAGGGCCGGATCAAGACGGGCGGGGTGACGATCTTCCGGCTCCAGTCGACGGCCGAAACGGTCCTGCGGTCCTACATGGCCGAAGGCGAGGTCCTCGACATCGACCCCAAGTCGTTCGGCGGCATCGGCGTCATCGGCATCAAGGAGATGGGGCGGTTCTACCGGCACGTCCTCATCGAGAAGCGCTTCCCCCACCACACGGCCGTCGCCTTCGCTCCCGCCGGGAAGGCGCTCTGGGCGGCCATGCGCATGCTCGGCGTCGAGGACCTCTCCTTCAACCGGCCGGCCGGGATGCTCTACCCGACCGAGAACCCGTTCTAAAGGTTCTTCTCCCCTAATCTGTAAGTCCCTCGTGAGGCGGCGATGGGTGTCGCCCTGAAGACCCCCGTAGTGGAGGGGCGGCAGGGAGCGGATTCTGAGAAGCGACCGACAGAAGTGCGGCGGAGCGGCCCGGAGCCGCACTTCTGGGAAGTATCTGAATCAAGTCTTGGATATCAAGCCTCAGAAAATTTGTGATATTGAAGATTCCCTGCCCGACCGTCGGGACAGGTCCCCGGGGGCGCGGGGGGCTAAGGGCGATATCCATCGCAGAGCCGAAGAGAGGGACTTACCCAGAATCGGGAGAAGCCCTTATTAATTCCTTCCGCGCGTGGGCGCCGGCGCGTTCGAGTCGAAATATTTCCTCGGCAGCTTCTCCTCGCGCATGGCCGCGTTGTAGACGAACCAGGCCATGACCGTGGCCGCCTGCATCAGGTCCCCCCGCGACAGGTGGTCGTAGACGTCCATGTTCGAGTGGTGGGTCAGCGTGTCGTACTCGAGGTCGTCCTGGATGAACTGGAAACCGGGCAGGCCGACGGCGTCGAAGGGCAGGTGGTCGGTGCCGCTCGTGTTGCGGAGGGTCACGGTCGCCGCCCCGAGGTCGTGGACGGGCTTGAGCCACTCCTCGAAGATCGGGGCCACGGCGCTGTTGCCCTGGGCGTAGATGCCGCGGATCTTGCCGCTGCCGTTGTCGAAGTTGAAGTAGGCCGCGAGTTTGTCGTACTCCGGCTTCTTTTCCTTCTTCCCCCTGTCGAAGAAATGGTTGGTGACGTAGCCGCGCGAGCCGAGGAAGCCCTGTTCCTCGGCGTCCCACATGGCCAGGCGGATCGTCCGACGGGGCTGGACGCCCAGCGCCTTCAGGATCCTGACCGCCTCGAAGGCGACGGCGCAACCGGCCCCGTCGTCCGTGGCCCCCGTGCCGGAGTGCCAGGTGTCGAAGTGGCCGCCCAGCATGACGACCTCGGTCTTGAGCTTCTTGTCGACGCCGGGGATCTCGGCGATGACATTGTAGCCCGGCTGGTCGTCATCCGTGAACCGGGCCTGGACCTCGACCTCCATGGCGACGGGGATATCCTTCTGCAGGATGCGGGCGATCCGGTTGTAGTGCTCGATGGCGACGACGACCGTCGGCAGCGGCATCGTGGCGCCCTTCGTGCGGGATCCGCCGCTCTGGACGAAAACTGTCCCGTCCTTCCCGCCCCGGCTGGGCTCGAGGACGACGCCGGCCCCTTCGGCCTGGAGGAACTTGGTCGCCGCCAGCTGGAGCTGCTGCTGGGCCATCATCTCCGCCGCCCGTGCGGCGTAAGGCGAGCGCGCGCCGGGCTCGGGAGCCAGGACGAGCTGCTTGAGGTCCTCGTCCGAGTACCGCGAGGCGGCCGGGTCGAAGGAGATCGGGAGGTCCTGAGGGCCCTGCGTCAGAACGATGGCGTCCTTGAGCTTGCCCTTATACTTGTCCAGGTCGGCGGGTTTCTTGAAGTCGAGCAGGACCGCGTTGCCCTTGAGGACGCCGTTCGTCCCGGGCGTCCAGGCCTTCGGGAAGGCGATGAGCGGCATATACTGGGGGGCGGTCATCGCGGCGTAGAACTTCTGGAGTTCCCAGCTGCGGCCGAAGGTGCCATAGGTCTCCATCTGCGCGTTCTCCAGGCCGAGCTCCTTGGCCTTGCCGACGACCCATTCCCCCGCCTTGATATATTGCGGCGAGGCCGGGAGCCGCGGGCCGTAGACGTCGCAGAGATAGATCAGAAGATCCGTGATCCTGGATTTTTCGAGCCCCTCATTGCGGATGCGCTGGACCATCTGGAGGTCGAGCTTTTCCTGGGCGCCGATCTGGACGGCGAAAAGGACGAGCAGGATGACGACGGCGAACGAACGGCCTGAGAGATGCTTTTTCATGCGTGCCTCCTCGAAGACGCTGGAAATATATCAGTCTGCCTGGCCGGTGTCAAAGGGCCAAGGGACGAGCCTTCGGCTCGCCACTCGCCCGTGAACTATATCCACGGACGAGTACTGCGGAAGTAGACCCCCGGGCTTTGCAGTCCTCAGGCGCGAAGCGAATGAGGGCGGGCAGGCCCGGGGCCCCGGCCGCTGCCGAGTCTTCCGGAATCGGGGCTTCCTGCATTATAATAGGGTTATGAGAGCCGCCTTCCTGACCGGCGTCCGGACGATCGAGATCCGCGAGGTCCCGGCGCCGCGCCTGACCCGGGACGACGACGTCCTCGTCCAAAGCCAAGCCGTCGGCGTCTGCGGCAGCGACCTCCACTACTTCCTCTCCGGCTCCGTCGGCGGCGACAAGGTGTCTTACCCCTTCATCCCCGGTCATGAATGCGCCGGTGTCGTCGAGGAGGTGGGCCGCGGCGTCACTCGGGTCAAGCCGGGAGACGCGGTCGTCGTCGAGCCGGCGGTCTCATGCGGGACCTGCGACCAGTGCCGGACGGGGCGGCCCCACACCTGCCGAAAGCTCCTTTTCCTCGGCCACTACGGAGAGCTTACCGGCGGGATGGCCGAGTTCGCCCTCGCCCCGGAGAGAAATTGCGTCCCCCTCCCGGCGAAGATGAGCGTCGTCCAGGGCGTCCTGGCCGAGCCTCTCTCGATCGCCCTCTACGCGGCCGGGCTGGCCGGGTCGGTCCGCGGGAAAACGGCCGGGATCCTCGGGGCCGGGCCGATCGGATTGTGCGCGGCCATGGTTCTCAAGGCTGAGGGCGCCGGGGCCCTCTTCATGACGGACAAGGTCGAGGCCCGGGTCAAGGCCGCCCGGACGGCCGGGGCCGACTGGACCGGCAATCCCGACCGCGAGGACGTCGTCGCCGAGATCCTCGGCCGCGATTCCCTCGGCCTCGACATTGTCTTCGAATGCTGCGGCGACCAGTCCGCCCTCGACCAGGCCGTCGCCCTGCTCAAGCCCGGCGGGACACTGGTCGTCGTCGGCATCCCCCTCGAGCCGCGCATGTCCTTCGAGAGCGGCAAGATCCGGCGCAAGGAAATCCGGGTTCAGAGCGTCCGGCGCCAGAACAAGTGTCTGGAAAGGGCCGTCGGCATGATCCACGCGGGGCGGGTCAAGGTCGATTTCCTGGCCACGCATTTCTTCAAGCTCGGGGAGGCCGGAGCGGCCTACGAAACCGCCGCGGCGCGCAGCGACGGGGTCCTCAAGGCCATCGTCCAGCCGTAGATACGCGGGTTTTTCTACGCGCGCCGGAACTATACGGTCGGGTGACCCGGTACTTCGCGGTTATGGGGACGCTGGTCTTCTTGACGTTCCCCCGACGGGCGTTGGTCTGGCCGACACCAATAAAGCGCTGGCGGCAAGAGGGATTCTAGCAACCTATTACGGGGGCCTAGCGTCTTAAGAGGCGTACATCGCCATCGCGGCTTCCGGCAAGAGGCCGGATGGGCTGGAGGAAGAAATGGCTAAAACGTATTCGCAGCGACGGGGAAGCGCCTGGGCGTGGGGATCGGCGTTCATTCTGCTGATGATGACCTCGATTTCAGTCCCGACGGCGGCCGGCCAGGACCCGGTCAAGACATACGAAAAATTCCTGGGCAAATACGCATTCGATATGAGCGCGATGGGGGGCGGGCTGAAAATTTTCGAATTCTATGTGAAAGACGGCGCGTTCTGGATCGAATACGGCTTTACCTCGCCCGGCGAGCTGAAGGCCGAGGAGAACTCCACCGATCAATTCACGTTCACCGACCCCGACGACGGGTTGATCAAGGTCACTTTTCAAAAAGACGCCGAGGGGCAGTACTCGAAATGCCGCGTCGTGGCCGAGTCGCTGAGCCTGGATATCGT